>ERZ773254.40-NODE-40-length-87872-cov-21.491021_pt1 | contig 87872 bp, 72 predicted proteins | sample MGYA00580516_ERZ773254 | MGnify/ENA primary metagenome ERZ773254 (study PRJEB29015, sample SAMEA2738158) | human oral metagenome | biome: human oral; feature: human-associated habitat; material: saliva | place: China | collected 2192 ...
AGCAATTAAAAACGAGAATATCACTTCTTTCGGTGGAATTTATCACATTATGGACATTTTCAAAGTTGGGCTTTGAAAGACAAAGATGACAAGCAACAGACAGATATCTTCGGAGTAATATACACATATCGCTGTATCCTCACCAATAACTGGATGTCTACCGAGAAAGACACCATTACATTTTATAATGAGCGTGGAGCAAGCGAAAAGAACTTCGACATACAGAACAATGACTTCGGATGGTCGCATCTGCCCTTTTCCTTTATGGCAGAGAACATGGTTTTCATGATGGTTACCGCCATGCTGAAGAACTTCTATCTCTATCTCGTCCGTCATATCAGCGAAAAGGTCAAGCCATTGAAAAAGACAAGCAGGCTGAAAGCCTTTATCCTGCATTTTGTCAGCGTGCCAGCAAAATGGGTGAGAACGGGAAGGCAGAACGTTCTGAACCTATATACAAATAAAACCTACTACGCTGAAGTCTTCATGGAATAAACAGTATTTCTTTGTGGTTTTTCATACTTCCCCATTGGTTTGGGTGGGGGATTTCATGATTATGCAAGAACCAAGAACCCCAGAAAATCCCCATATCAATGGATAAATCCCAAAAATGTCACTTCAATATATAAAAGTACCTCACAAGGAAAAATACTGCGGAATTGAGGTAATAATCCTTTTTTCATACTTCTTTAATATTTCAATGGGATTAACTATAATCGTAAAAGTTTCGATGTGTCTTCCTTTTTTGAACAGGACTCGTTCCTACCATTCCACTTTCAAATCCTTAAACATAACGGATTCTTTATTCTCTCCATTGAGGACATCAAAGCGCAGCAGTTTGATTTCCTTCACCTTATCTATATCCACATCATTGAAGATGATACGACCGTTGGTTGGGGCATCTTTGAAAACCCTGACCATCACATCATTGCCTACGGTAAGATTCTCTGTCTTTTGCCGTTCTCCATATAAATCTACATAAGATGCTTCATACCCAGCAATAACCATATCCACCATATCGCTTGTAGTGGACATTTGGAAAATGGCCGTGATAGACTTTTCAGCCTTATTCCCCTTTAGTGAGATAAGCTTATAGGTTACACCATTGTCGCCTTGTGCCGTAGTGATGCCCTTGCCAAAGTCCATCGCCTTACGCAGATCGATATTCAGCTGCTCTACCTCACTCACACGCCTGGAAAGTCCGTTCAACTGTTGCTGCTGTGCCTCTATTTTCTGTTTTAACTCTATGACTTGACTTTCAAGGGGTTGCTGCGCCATTGCAGAAAACGACAGCATCAAGCCACATACGACAAATAATAGTTTCCTCATAGATGGGATAATTATGATAATGATTGTTTTATTTTCAACGACAAAGATAATCAATTCTTCGTACATTCTCTTTTGGCGACTAAAAAAAACTATCAACCTTATGATTTTCCATCCTCTGCGAATCTTCGACCGTTAATCTATCTTAATCTTCATTTTGTGCTTGATTTTAGGGCAATCCCCACACGTCATATTCTCTAATCATACGTCTTATTACATTTACACAAAGGCACATTAACCATCTATCAATGAGGCTCTTCACGGCAACAAAGCCACTTGCAAGTATAAAACAAAAACACTATCTTTGTCCATGATTTCACGATTTAGCATCTTCCTCTTTTACCTAACTCGCAAGATGCCTATTTCTCGAAATAACGCTACTGGGGCCCAACTCCATTTGATAACCGGCCTACCAAAAAGGAGTTTGTTATTATCTCACAACTAATAACAACCTCGACAATGAGAGACAACATCATGATGACCTTTGCCAATCAGAAGGGCGGTGTCGGCAAGACCACGCTCTGCACGATGTTCGCCGATTACCTGGCAGCAAAGGGAGAGAGCGTGCTCGTTGTAGACTTCGATCGTCAGCAGACTATCTATTCCAAACGGCAGGAAGACCTTGGGAAATATGAAGGTGTGCGATTGCCTTATACCGTGCAGACATTCGACATCAAAGACACCAACAACGTGAGAGAGTTCCTGACGAATTTGCGTAACGGCTATAAAGGCTTCGTACTGATGGACACTCCCGGCAATCTGTCGCAACAGGGACTGGTGCCCATCTTCGCCCTGAGCCATTACATCGTTTGTCCCTATCAGTTCGAGGCGACCTCCATCAGTTCTACCGCCACTTTCATCAGCTTTATCGCCAAGCTACAGCACATGCTGCCCATCATGAAGAGCCGGTTCATCTTCGTTGTGAACAAATGGGACAAGCGGTATGGCCGGAAGGCGGAACTGGAGCTGTGGGATAAGACGGAGGAAAGGCTGCGCCACTTCGGACTGGTTGCGCCACGCATTGAGGTCAAGGCAGATATGCAACGCTACAACACCATTGAACTGATGGGACCGCAAAACGACATCGTGTCGCCTACCTTCGACTTTATGTATCAACAGATCATCGAACCTAAAGAGCTGACAAAATGAAAACAACCATTCCACATTCACAGACTACGCCTACCAACGACCTACTCAACCTGCCCGACATAGACGGTGTTTTTAATGAGGTGAAAGGACAATCAGCCCCAGAGCCTTCGCAAACCACGCTAAAGGCAGCACCGACTGACATCCGTCAGACGAATGGCAGTTGGCAGCTCTTTCAGCAATATGCCCAGCAGTACGGCTACCGTGTCAAGAAGTACGACCGCAAGAACTACGAGATAGACAACGAGGTGGTGGATTTGCTGAAGCTGTGCAATATCAACAACATGTCGGTTACCGACATCATCAACGCTGCCCTCCGTGCCTTCATCGGCACCAACAGCGGCTACCTCAAAGAGTTTCTACGCAGTAACGATTATATTGTCAATAACCTTCAAGATCATGTATAGGCAAAGTATTATCTGGACCGCACCAATGGTGGATTTCCTTATCAACCACTACAAGGAGATGAGCAATACCGCTTTAGCAGGGCATTTGGGCATTTCTCTGAGTTGCTTACGCCGAAAGCTGCATGAGTTGGGCTTGCGTAAACACCCTGTCACCAAGGCGATGACGGTAGTAGAGACCGTCTGTCGGCTATACAGCAGCCATTCCCATAGTGAGATTGCCCGGCTTACAGGCATTTCCACCCGGACAGTTTCACGTATCGTGAAAAAGTATCATCTTGGCAGGACGGCGGATGAAGCCCGGCAGATACGGTCGCGCAGCAGAAAGAGCATCATCAAACGAGAGAAGGCCCGCGTGTTGTTCGGATTGCCACAAAAGACAAACATCAAGGTGGTGGGCAACAAGAAACGGGTGGTCTTGAAGAGCATCTTGAAATCGTGCGGCTATCTTGTCATCCCTGGGTACAACACCTTATATTATAATGAGCAGTTGAAGCGCCGCCCAATACGTGAGAGCAATGGACAGAGAATGGGATTGACCTTTCAGCCAATGAGTGCCTATCTTGCTGCATCTGCTCTATGCTCACCGTTCACCTAAAGACCATAGCTTATGAATTTTCAAATATTCCTCGGTTTTATCGTGGTTTGCTACCTTTGCTATTACTTCGGCACGGTGGCCTACGATCTGTTGATAGGCAGGAAACGTGCTGCCAGCGAAGACGACAAGGTGCAGGAGGAAGCCATCGACATATCTGATGAGGTAAAGGAGTTCACCCCCGTACTTATCACTCGTCCCATCGTCAAGAAGCAAAAGGCGGCTGCTATGAAGCGGAAGCAGACGGCAGAACTTCTAATGACCGGCGGCATTGAAGTAAACGACCTGCTGGTCAAGGTGGAAGATCTGTCGAAAGAAGGAGAGAACAGCGAGCTGGGCGACTTGCTTGCCGAATGGAAGGAGTTTGATCCCGAAAGATAGGGCATTTCTTCATAACAACATATTGACCTTTATCTTTAACATTTCAGACGTAGCACTTTAACTTGTTTCACTTACGGCTTTAACATGGAATTGAATTTGAAATTTAATCCATTCGATTATGTCGCAATTGAGAAAGCAAGCAGTAAAATGCGTAAAACGTGCTTGGAGCTTTGCGAAGCGTCAGTCTTTGAAATTAGCAGTGGGTGTATGTATGTTCACCCTGAGTACAGGAACAGCGTTGGCCAACAGCAGGGGGGCGGGCGGCTTCTCAAAGGCCACCACGGAGATCTCTTCGTATCAGACCCCTGTTTCCAACCTGATGAAGGCCATCGCAGCCGTCATCGTGCTTGTGGGTGCGTTCAATGTATATTTCAAGATGCAGAACGGCGACCAGGACGTGAAGAAGACCATCATGCTCACCATCGGTGGCTGTGTGGCTTTCATCGCCATGTCGGAGGCGCTTCCGCTCTTCTTCAAGTAACTAACCGGTGGGAGCCGGACCATCTGACCATGCGTCTGGCTCCTGCCAAATTTCAACATTCTATGGAAGATTTCTTTCCTATATACAAGGGCATACAGAAACCGTTGGAGTTCATGGGCATCAGAGGCCGATTCCTGACCTTTGCTGCCATAGCCATCGGCGTGTCCTTCCTCGGTTTTATCCTCTTCTCCATCATCTTGGGTAAGTTAGCCGGCTTCATTGCCATGATTGTCCTTGCCCTTGTTGGACTGGCCACCATTTACATCCGGCAGCGCAATGGCCTTCATGCCAAACGCCACGATAAGGGTATCTGCATCTATCACGGAATCTTCAAACAATAAAGGTTATGACACAGAAAAGAAAACCATTCGACAAGCTCTTTGCCCAGTTGCAGGACATCAGGGAGAAGGGCGGGAAACTGCTCAACACGGTGCTCTGGTCGCAGAAGGGCAATCCATCAGTATTTTTCGAGATAGAGAATCCCGTGCAGCAGTATTGTACCGATGCCGACCAGTATCGGCTCTTTCAGGACGTACTGGCCAATATCGTCAAGACGCTCGGCGAGGGCTATACCCTCCAGAAGCAGGATATTTTCTGCAAGCAGGAATATCACCATGAGCCGGAGGGAGAACAGGAGTTCCTCACCGAAAGTTACTTCAACTACTTCGAGGGACGGCCTTATACCGACATACGCACCTTTCTCATCATCACGCAGGAATGTGCGCACAATGCCTTCGTGAAATAAGATGCCAAGCGATGGGAGGACTTCCATGTAAAGGTGGCCAAGGTAGCCGACATCCTGCAGGAGAAAGGTATTGCGCACCGTAAGCTGAGCAAGCCTGAGATTGTCGAGTACCTTCATCGCTTCATGGCGTTCCAGTTCAAGCAGGGACCATTCTCCATGACCAACTTCAAGTGCTCGGACGAGAACCTGAAGATTGGCGACCGCACGGTAAAGTCCTTCCCCTTGGTGGATATAGACGAAATCAACATGCCCAACTTCGTGCGTCCGTTCCTCTCTGTGAATATCAACGGTACTTACATTGCCACCGACCTCTTCTCCTTCCTGACGGAGATTCCTTATACCGATTGCGTCATCTACAATCAGGTCATCCAGATACCTGCCCAACGAAAACTCATGCGGAAGCTGCAAGGCAAGGCGAAACGTCATGGCTCCATGCCCGACCCGTCCAACCGCATCGCCAAGGAAGATATAGAACGATTACTGGACACGTTGGCCGTGGATAGCAAACTGATGGTCTATACCAACTTTAATATTCTCGTCAGCTGTCCACACGATAAGATAACCCCAGTTACCTCGTATATCGAGACGAAACTCTACGACTGCGCCATCATGCCTTCTCGGTCAGCGTATAACCAGTTGGAACTCTTCACATGCAGTTTCCCGGGCAACGGCTATGCCTTCAATCCCGACTACGATCTCTTCCTTACGTTGTCGGACGCCGCACTCTGCCTTTGCTTCAAGGAGCATCTGAAACACTCGGAGGAGACGCCACTCAAAACCTACTATACAGATCGGCAGGGACTACCCGTGGCGATAGACATTACCGGCAAGGAAGGTGCGCACAAATATACCGACAATGCCAATTTCTTTTGTATAGGACCTTCTGGCAGTGGCAAGAGCTTCCACATGAACAGTGTGGTGCGCCAGCTTCTGGAGCAAAACACGGATGTGGTGATGGTTGATACTGGTGACAGCTACGAGGGAATATGCAGCTACTTCGGTGGCACTTATATCACCTATTCCAAGGAGCATCCCATCTCCATGAATCCGTTCAAGATTACCAAAACGGAGTACCGACAGAACTTCGGGGAGAAGAAGAACTTCCTCAAATCCCTCATCTTCCTGATCTTCAAGGGTAGCGAGATGCCCTCCAAGATTGAGGATGCCATCATCAATCAGGTCATTGTAGAGTATTACGATGCCTACTTTCATCCTTTCCGTGGCTTTTCTTCCGAAGAAAAGGACAGACTGCGCCACCGACTTTTGCTGGAGGATAAGAAGAACGGCGAGTATGAGAAGTATGGTGAGAAGGTGGAGCATCGCTATTATCAGGACTTTGAGGAACATCAGAGCGACATTTCCACAAAGGACTATGCAGAGGGTAAGGACGACATCTTTTCAGAAGCAGAGGTGCGGCATCAGGTCAAGGCAAAGCGTCAGGTGGAGAAACTACATGCCTTGGTCAATGACAAAGCTGCGACCGAAGGCGAAAAGGTGGCGGCCAACCGTCAGCTTATGCGCATCATGGCGGAGGTGATCGAGGGCAGCTATCTTATGCGTATCGAACAGAAGATAGAGAAAATGGAACAGCGCAGATGGAAGATGACCGTCAGGAAATTGTCTTTCAATACTTTCTATGAATATGCCTTGGAACGTATTCCACAGCTGATGGCCGAGAAAAAGATAGCCTTCAACATTGACAACTTCGCTGCCATCCTCGAACAGTTCTACCGTGGCGGTGAACTGGAGAGTACACTGAACAACGATTTGGAGCAGTCGCTCTTCGATGAGCGGTTTATCGTCTTTGAGATAGACAAAATCAAGGACGACCCCGTGCTGTTTCCCATCGTTGTGCTCATCATCATGGATGTGTTCCTCCAGAAGATGCGTATCAAGAAAGGCCGAAAGGCACTCATCATCGAAGAGGCATGGAAGGCCATCGCCTCGCCTACGATGGCAGAGTATATCAAATATCTGTATAAGACGGTGCGCAAGTTCCACGGCATCGCCGGTGTGGTGACGCAGGAATTGAACGATGTGATTGACTCGCCCATTGTCAAAGAGGCGATTATCAACAACAGTGATGTGAAAATCCTGCTCGACCAGGCCAAGTTCAAGGACAGGTACGATGACATTGCGGCCATCCTCGGATTGACGGCCGTACAGCGACAGCAGATCTTCACCATCAATGCGCTCAATAACCACGAGGGGCGCAACTACTTCAAGGAGGTATGGATATGCCGTGGGCAGGTGTCGGACGTGTATGGTGTGGAGGAGCCGCCTGAATGTTACTGGGCCTATACTACGGAACGGGCAGAAAAGGAAACACTCAAAATCTATACAAGGCACTTCGGTGGCAACATCCAACGTGCCATCACGGAGATCGAAAAAGACCGCAGACAGACAGGGATAAATAAATATCTCGACTTCGCGCGGCAGGTCAACAATCATCAAAACATTATGAGCTTATGGAAAAGTCAAAGTTAATCCTCGTTCTGGCGATGCTCCTTGCCTCGCTGAACATCCAGGCTGGCTGGCGTGTGGTGATCGACAAGAGAACGATGGCAGCAGTAACGGCAAATGCAGTTTCGCAGAAAATCATTGAGGACAAGCACAACGGTCGTCTGGATTCCATCAAGTCCAAGCAGGAGAAGCTGATGCAATACACCGCTACGATGGCAAGCATTAAGGAACTCTACCAACTTTCCATGCAGAACATTACAGGCTTTGGGGAGGAAAGCAAATACTATGGGGAAATAGTCTCGCTCACCGCTGGTATCTTCAAGGACGTGCCCATCGTGTTGAAACAGCTCGGCAAGTCGCCGGGCAAAAACTATGTGGTATGCATCAATGAGATGGCCAACCTCGTGTCCGAGACGGAAGGACTGGTACACGACTTTGTGGACATTGTGAACAATGGCAGAATCCGCAACCCACTCAAAGAAGGCAAAAACGGCGGCAAGGACGATGGGTATAACCTGCTCAACCGCTATGAACGGCTGACGATGGCTAACAAAATCTACAGCCGTCTGCTTGAAATCCACTACAAACTGGAGGTCATGGTGATGATGTGTCAGTTCGGAAACAGCTGGGGCGATGTGCTCATGGCCATCGACGTGGAGTCATGGGCTGCCTATATCACCGCTCGCAACTCGGTGGACGGGCTGATTGACAACTGGAACGGATTGGGTGTATAATGGAGGTCGAGCATATGAAAAGAGCATATTATATTAATAGGTGTTGGATGTTGCTCTTATGCCTAACATTAGCAGCTCCTACTTTTGCCGATGTAATTCCCACACCGAGGGATCCGGCCACCATCGAAGCCCTCATCAGTCTGCACAAACTCATTAAGGGCGAGGAGGACAAGGCCTTGGCAAAGGTGACGACGAGTTTTGGCGAGCAGAGCATCATCACAAAAGGTGCCACGAAGTTCAATGATGTGAGGACGACCTTGGACAGCAAACTGAACAACGGCTATTCCTACGTCATCTTAACCAGTGCGTTGGGTTCGACGGCCAACAGCATGTATCGTCTGATACAGGAGTATTCCCAGTTTACACGCTCCACCTTTCAATATACCTTCAAGAAACCGATGGTGGCATGGTACTATACCGAGGCGAACATGGCATGTGCAAGGGAAATCAAGAATATCAAAGCCCTTTATGCCTCGCTTGCCGCCAGCGGTATCAACGCAATGAAGGCCTCGGTGGACGAGAAGCTACATCTGGTCATGGAACTGAGAACATCCATCGAGAACATGAGGGGAATTATAGACGGTGCCAACGTATGGTGCAGCATCATTACCGTCGGCGGCTTCAGATACGATTACATCTGGGACATTCTCAACAGTGAGGTAACGGACAAGATAGCAGAGAGAGTAATCAATAAATGGAACAGCGTATGAGAAAGTATTTATTGATAATAGTGGGCTTGCTTTACCTATGTTTACCAGTATCGGCACAGCATCCAACCTACGACGACCAGAAGGAAAAGCAGTGGAAGTCAATGGAAAACGGGCCGTGGGATTTTTCTCCTGCATGGTATTATTACCTGCTGCATAAAAAGTATAGTGGTGGGGAGACCTACTGGAAATGGGGATTCCTTAAATCTGGTTGGAGGGTGCGGTTCAAGGAAAGTAAGTCCAAGGTGAAGCGGATCATGCCCACCCGTATCACCACCGAGGAGACACAACGGCAGAAGATGAAGGAAGCCGAACAGGAACGTGTCAAGATGGAAGAACTCTACAAGGAGGAAGTGGCGCGTGCCGCTGACAGGAATGTCGATCTGGTTTATTCTTCGTTCAAGGCCGACTTTGACCGTATGCAGCAATCCATTGCCGACGGACTGCTCTTCTGTATGCAGCGAAGCAAGGGCAAACTGAAATATCAGGTCGATGAACTGACACGGCAGAATGAAATGATTTGCCAGGACATCGTCTACATCCATCGGACAGGTGCAGGGTATGAACTTGAAAACGCCAAGCGGCAGAAAGCCTACCAGCAATACAAGAAACAGATGGAGGAGATGGTCAGCCGTGTGGCGCACCTTGTCGGCATGGCGCAGAACTATTACAAACGATAAAACATGGTTTAAGAATATGGTTACAGACATCTTATTGAATATCACAAGTCAGCTGCTCACAATGGGACTGCCTTCCATCGACGAGAGCCTTGACAAGCTGCTGGTGGCGATGGAAACCTTCCCGAAGTCGGCGGTGCTGGGCGACACCGTGGGCTATGCCCGTGTCATCGGCCTATGCCTTGCCCTTTGCGTGGGTTCCTACGAGTGCTGGATGATGATGCTTGGGCGCAGGGCGATGGACGTGATGAAACTCCTCCGTATCGTGGGACTGTCCATCTGCATCACTTACAGCTCGTGGATCTGTCAGGAGCTTGCCTGGCCGGGAAAGGCATTGGAGGCGACGACCAAACAGATGGCGAGCAGCAAAAATAAGGAGGTGGCAGCCCTCGAACTGAAAGTGGCGCAGAAGCAGTCGGACTACCTCAAACGGCTCCGGCAGGTACAGGACAGCATCGAGACGGCGAAGCAGGTACAGGAAATTGGCGAGGATGCCCATTGGTGGGACAAGCTCATCTACAACATGGAGAATCTTGGCTCGACCATCAACAATTATGCGCAACGGGCTACCGTAGCCGCGGAGACAAAAGTGTCGGAATGGATCAACGACGTGATACGCTTTATCGGGGAACTGATCTTCCAAATGTCGTATTATGGCATCTTGGTGGCCCAACGTATCTTCATGACGATATTGGCGACCTTCGCGCCCATCATGTTTGCCCTGTCCATCGTACCGCCATGGAGCAGTGCGTGGTCGCAATGGATCAGCAAATACCTTTCCTTATCGCTTTGGGGATTTGTTACCTATATGTGCCTGTATTACATAGACTTCATTCTGATGTATAACCTTGGCGAGGACCTTACCGCCTATGGCAGGCTTCTACAAGGACAGGTGAACTCATGGGGACAGATAGGTGCGCTGGGCATTCAGGGCATCGGCTCCAACTGTATGTACGCTATGGGTATGCTCGTGGGTGCCTACATTATCCGCTTTGTTCCAGAGGTGGCATCATGGCTGATACCAGGTGGCGTGAGTTCGAGTGCGGGCAGTGCCGCCGGTGGTGTTGTGGCAGGTGCTGTGGGCGGAGCCGTGGGCAGTGCCGCCTCTACTGGTATGGGCATCGCTTCGGTGGCTACGCCAGTAGCAGGTTCGGCGGTATCGGGTGCAGCACACCTCGGAGCGGCAGGTATGGCCGGGGCAGTAAGTGGCGCAAGTGGTTATTCCGATGGCGGTGCAGCTACTTTGGCCGGGGCGATGGGCGGTGCAGCTTCAGGTATGGCGAAAGAGGCCAAGCACATGTTCACCGAAAGCTCTGCTGGCAAGGCGGCATCGAAGATGGGCAGTTCCATGAAGGATTCATATAACAGAGGAAAATAAACTAAAACGACAGGATATGTTAATACAGAGTTTGGAACAGAAAACAAGACTCGCACTGACGACCGTACTGCTGACCATCATTGGCAGTACGGTGGTCTGTGCCTGCTGCATCTTCTACTGTACCAAGTTGGTAACGGAAGAGCGTAATCAGATTTATGTCCTCGACGGCGACATCCCTTTCCTCGCTGAAAGGAGCAAGCAGGAGGCGAACTTTGTGATGGAGGCGAAAGCACACATCCAACTCTTCCATCAGTATTTCTTCAACCTGCCGCCCGATGATGATTATATCAAGTGGACGCTGTCCAAGGCGATGTATATGGCGGACGGTACGGCACTGAAGCAGAAACAGGCAATGGAGGAAAACGGTTTCTACTCGGACATCGTGTCTTCCTCTGCCGTGTGCATGATTATCTGCGATTCCATCAAGTTGGATGAGCAGTCGAGGAAGTTCAAATATTATGGTACGCAGATTATCAAGCGCCGTTCGCGCGACATGAAACGCTCCCTCATCACGGTGGGCAGCATCGAGAATGTGCCCCGCACAAGGAATAATCCGCACGGGCTGCTGATTACCAACTGGAGAACGCTGGAGAATAAGGATTTAGACTACTAAGGGTATGAAGAAGAAAATGAAGCGTGCGAAAGCAGCAAAAGCAAGATGGGAACAGGGAGTCAAAGGTAAAATAGAAACCGTCGTAAGGAAATTCTCTCGTCAGTGGAAGATACAGGAGCGGATAGACGCTGCCAATACATGGGCTACAAATCATCCGAAGCGCACGGCGGCCATGGCCATCGGTGCGTTGGTCTGTTCGCTCGGCCTTGGGATTCTTGTCTCCCTCTACACTCCACAACCCAGCAAGGATATTGTGGGAGAGATAGAGAATGTGCAGTCTATGTTCGCCGGACTACAGAGCATACAGAATGGCAAAAACGTGCAGGTGCGTGAGGTCGGGCAGCTGGCTCTCAGAGGACAACGGCTGAAATGGGAGTTGGATTCCCTTGTACACATCCCTGTAAAGACACATCGGGATTCTATGCTCATCATCTCTAAATACAGACAACTCGAAATGATAGTGGCAAACTTAAAACATCAATGATATGAATGAACTGATTAAGAAACTCTTACTCAAAGTAGGACTGAGAAAGGAGGATGACCCTTCAGACAATGCCCGGACGGAGGCTGATGCAGAAACGCAGGGTGAAAACGAGGCTAAGGGCGACGAAAGGGAAAAGACAAGTCCGAAAGAGCCGCCCGTAGTGAAGCCCTTATCACAGGGCAAGAGTTGGTGGCGCATCGACTTCAAACAGCCCAAGTACATCTTTCCTTTGGCCATTCTTCTGCCTATCTTGTTCTTAGGCTATGAGTTGATGGGGGTGTTCGGAGGTACGGACAATGCCAAGAAGGGTGTGGCCACGGACAGCATCAATGCCTCCCTGCCCACGGCGGCCAATGCTGATATGGGTGATAAGATGACTGAGATGAACAAACGCTATAACGAAGAGGATGCGGCATCGGCAGTGAACGGCATCGGTGAGGACCAGCCACTGCAGGACTCGCTCGGCAACGGCTATCAAGAGCATGAACTGGATGAGATAGACCGCCAGAATGCCATCAATGCCCAGCGGCAGAAGGATATGGAAGCCTTGCAGCAGCGGCTGGCTCAGTCACGGAAGCATATCAATGCCTATGAGGGTGGCAGTTACGGAGGTGCATCTGGCTATGGTTCGGGCGGCAGCTATGGGCGCGGTTCCAGACAGACAGAGATGGATGACTATGCCAGGGAGGTGGAGGCGATTCAGAAGAGAAGCCTTGCCCGGCAGAAAGCGTTGGAGAAGAGCATAGGTATCGGCGACGAGGATGAAAGTGCTAAAGTGTCAAAAGCGTCACATCCTTTTGGTGCGTCCAATCGTAAGTCCGAAGAGAAACCGGTCATTGTCAAGAAAGTGATGGAGGGTAATGCGGAGAAGTTCAACACCGTCAGTGCCGAGCCTACGACGGATGTTCCGTTGATCCGTGCCATGATAGACAAGACGACGAAGGCACACGAGGGTACACGCCTCCGCTTCAAGCTCCTCGACGATGTCACGCTCAAAGGGACAAAATTGAAGAAGGGCACCTACCTCTATGGTACGGTGACGGGATTCGGTCAGCAGCGTGTGATGGCGACCATCACCAGCATCCTGGTCAGGGATAAGTTCATCAAGGTGGGACTGTCGGTCTATGACAACGACGGCATGGAGGGCTTTTATGTCCCAGAGTCTGCCTTCCGTGACCTGATGAAGGATGCCAAGGCAAATGCCTTGCAGAGCAACATCAACTTTGACGGTGGGTATGGCGGTGGACTGAGTTCCGAAGCGGTGGCTCTGCAGGCCCTACAGAATATGTACCAGTCGGCAACATCAGCCGTGTCTGCCAATATCCGCAAGAATAAGGCCCGAATCAAGTACAATACCATCGTCTATCTGATCAATACCAATGCAGAGTAGCTTTCAATAATTCATCAAACATTTAGGAAATATGAAAAAAATTTTAGTTCTCATGGTTGCCCTCATGGGATTGTGTGGCAGCCTTCAGGCACAGAAGAAGTATAAGAACATCGAGGCAGACTCGGCTTCGGTGAGGTATATCCGCAACGCCAAGCCTACGGACAGCTACATCTTCGACGAAAACAGGCGCAAGGACGTGATCTTTGTCAACGAAGAGGTGACGACACACCTGCTGATGCCTGAGAATATCAAGCTCGTGGACATTTCTACGAACAAGATAGTAGGGAATCAGTGTACGGACAATATCGTGCATATCAAACCCTCCGGGAGAATGTACGACAACGAGCTGGTGGGCACGATTACCGTGATTGGTGAACGGCATATCGTACAGCTCAACGTGGTTTATACTGCCGGACCTGCCAAAGCCAACTCCATCTACCGCATCAAAGCCGGGGACATGGGCAGGTATGAAAATCCCGACGTAACGATGCCGCGCAAGGAAATGGCGGCCTACGCCTGGGCCATCTTTACCAGCAAACCACGCAAGAACATCCATTCTAATGAGAACGGAATCAAGGCGAGGGTGAACAACATCTACAGTATCGGTGACTATTTCTTCATCGACTACTCGCTCTACAATGCTACCAAAATCAAGTATGACATCAGCGAGGTACGTATCAAACTCACGGACAAGAAGGAACTGAAGGCCACCAACTCACAGACGATTGAGCTGACACCGGTATATAGTCTGAGCAGTGCCAAGAGTTTCAAGAAGGCATACCGTAACGTGCTGGTGCTCGATAAACTCACCTTCCCTGAAGAGAAGGTGCTGAAGCTGGAAATTTCGGAGGAGCAGATTTCGGGGCGTATCATCACGCTCGATATCAACTACAAGGATATGCTGCACGCTGACGGGGTCAGTGAGCAGATGGTATCGTATCTGCCAGTGTTTTAACCATCAAATTGTAAAGTCATGGCTGTAGAAGAGACAAGAGAACAGCAGCAGATGTACAACATCTTCAGGAGCTGCATCTATCTTTTCCTGATAGTGGAACTGATCATGAATCTGCCCATCACGGCGGACAACCGTGTCACAGGATTTATTTTGGAACTCATCGCACGCTTCAAAGTGTTCAACAATGTGGCATCGTGTAAGCTCGTCGAACTGATCTGCATCGGTGTGACATGTATCGGCACACGTCCGCAGAAGGCACTGAAGTTCAATGTCAAAACGATGGTGCTTTATCCTATCGGCATCGGCATCACATTCATCGCACTCTGCATGATGTTTCATAAGGGCATCTGGGGAGGAGTCTCTTTTGGTTTTCCGACCAACCGCATCCTTTATGCCATGACTTCCATCATCGGTACAATGCTCCTGCATCAGGGGCTGGACGGTATCTCGCGCTTCTACAACTATAAGTTAGGAGAGGACCGCTTCAACTTCGAGAATGAATCGTTCCAGCAGTCGGAGGAACTGAATGAGAATCCGTATTCGGTCAATATCCCGATGATTTACTATTTCAAGAGACGGATGCACAAGGGCTGGATTAACATTATCAATCCCTTCCGTGGAACCATCGTACTGGTACACCCGGCTCTGGTAAGTCCTTCGGCATCATCGACCCGTTTATCCGTCAGCATGCGGCCAAGGGGTTTGCCATGATGGTGTACGACTATAAGTTTCCGACATTGGGAAAGACGCTGTTCTATCAGTACTGCAAGAACAAGAAACTCGGTAGGTTACCAGAGAACTGTGGTTTCCATATCGTGAACTTTACCGATGTGGAATATTCCAACCGCATCAATCCTATTCAGCGAAAGTATATCCCTGATTTGGCGGCGGCAGCAGAGACGGCAGCGACCTTGCTTGAATCGCTCAATAAAGGGGGCGACAAGAAGGGTGGCTCGGAGGCGTTTTTTCAGAACTCAGCCATTAACTTCCTCTCTGCCATCATCTATTTCTTCGTAAACTTTCACCCGACGGGATTCAAGGACGGCAAGAAGCTCACGAGGTATGTCAAATACAGGGGCAAGAAACTGAAATTGATTACGAAGAACTGGCATGACTACCGGGCTGTCGATAAGGACGGCAACACGATACTGGACTTTGTGGATGAGTTGAGCCACGATGTGTCTGTAGATGAGGACGGTATGTTCGTGGATTTGAATGACTTCACTTATATCAGCCGTAACGGGCAGAGGGTGCATATCACTTCGTCATGGTATGAGGATGAGCAGGGGCAGGTGGTGGAACCGGACACCATCACCGGCGAATACTCGGACATGCCTCATGTACTGTCTTTCTTAGGCAAGCAGTACAGTGACGTGTTCGACATCCTGATGCAGGACCAGAAGATTCTATCACTCATGGCTCCGTTCCAGTCGGCTTATACCAACAAGGCGATGGATCAGCTCGAAGGTATGGTGGGTACGCTCCGTGTCAATGCGGCTCGGTTGGTGTCGCCCGAAGCCTACTGGATATTCACGGGGGATGACTTCGACCTGAAGATTTCAGACCCTGCCAGCCCCTCGTATCTTGTGATTGCCAACGACCCAGAGAAAGAGCAGATAGTGGGTGCGCTGAATGCGCTGGTGCTCAACCGTCTAGTTACCCGTGTGAACAGCCGTGGAAACATTCCCGTGTCCATCATCGTCGATGAGCTGCCGACCTTGTACTTTCATAAGATTGACCGACTGATTGGCACAGCGCGTAGCAACAAGGTGGCAGTGACACTGGGCTTTCAGGAACTGCCACAGCTGGAGGCGGACTATGGCAAGAACGGTATGCAGAAGATTATCACCACTTGCGGTAACATCTTCATGGGTGCCGCCCGTAACAAGGAGACACTGGAATGGGCACAGAACGACGTGTTCGGCAAGGCGAAGCAGACTTCCAAATCCATCACCACCAATGACCAAAAGGTTTCCACGTCTATATCGGAACGGCTGGACTATCTGGTGCCAGCCGCCAAGATAGCGGACATGGCAACGGGTTGGCTGGCAGGTCAGTCGGCACGTGACTTCACGCCTACCGAGGGTAGTATGATGCAGAGCTTTGATATCGAGAAGTCGGAGGAGTTTAAGACTTCCAAGTATTTCTGCAAAACGCACTTTGATATGGAGCAAATCAAACAGGAGGAAAGTCTATATGCCGACTTGCCGAAAATCTATCAGTTTGCCTCCGACCGTGAGAAGGAAATCATGCTCGGTCGTAACTTCAAGCGGGTCAATGACGAGGTGGATGAGATGATAGCTGAACTTTTGGGTAAAGACAGAAAAAAGAAACAGGAAAATAAACAGTAGTATGGTACTTGAGCAGTGGAAAGGTTTGTCGGGCAGTGCCCTGAAAGCAATAGCGTTGGTGTCCATGACTGTAGACCATATCGCTTATTACCTGATGGAACATGGTACTTGGACGTATGACATGATGCGGACGGTGGGGAGAATGGCTTTCCCCATCTTTGCCTTTCTGCTGGTGGAGGGGTATGGCCATACTCGTTCCACAAGGAAATATGCACTGAATCTTTTGGCTTTTGCGCTCATATCTGAAATCCCATGGTGGCTGCTTAATCACGATAACACCCACAATGTGTTCTTTACTCTGCTATTGGGGTTGATAGCGATAGAGGGGATGTGCAGAATCGGAGACAAGCCCCTGATATGGTGCATCATCATTGCCTCAATTTGCGGCAACGCCATTTGGCTGCACGTCGATTATGAGTATTCCGGCATCCTGCTAATATGTGCGTTCCATATCTTTAAGCCAGATAAGGTAACAAAATGCCTTTTAGCCACACTGTTCATGTATCAATACGGTGTAATCGGACTTTGGCTGGGCTTGGCGGTTATCCTTTGCTATAATGGGCAAAGGGGATTTATAAAAGGGCAGTATGCGAAGTATTTGTGCTACGCGTACTATCCCTTGCACTTGGTGCTTTTTATGTTATTGAGTCTAGTCTTCTAATCTCAATTCTTCCGACAATTCAATAAAGTTGGTAACATAAGACAGTCTCGGTGAACTACCCCGTCTAAGTGATTTTGCATATCGGGCAATATCTTCAGGCGTAAAATGCTCAGAGGTAAAGAACACATTCAACTTACTAGTATCAGACTCATCAACTTTCCATAGCTTAGATTCTGTACTATAGCTATCTGTAGTCATATAATAAACTAATAAATCACAGAAAGGGAAGAGAATAATTGGAACATCATATTCTGAGTATTTTTTTCGTACAAAAAGTGAATTAGGCAATATCCTATCTAACTCGCTAACTAGTTTTTGACAGGTAAGTTGATGATTAACGATGTCTTCATATAATCCCAAATGGTAACTTCTAATATATAAAAGTAACAGAATCAACCCAGGCAGATCCTCTCTATTCGTATTGAGTGAACAATATACTAATCGAACAGATACCAGCAATTTCTGCATCTGTCTAAGCGTTAGCTTTTTACAACCAGCAAGAGATCTAACAAACTCTTCAAAGAATGAATAAGCCGAACTTGGCATATCAGAATTATTACCAAAAAAGAAGCCTTTGAAATTAAGATCATCACACAGATACTTAATGTAGTAATCATAGTTGGGTTCTGGTAAGAAGTATTCTATATCTATAAAGCGACGTAAGTACTCTTCTGCGTCAATTCGGTCACTTCCAAAATACCCTCTAATAGAATTACTTAACTGTTGCTTATCCACAGAAAGGATAAATATAATATTAGGAATAGAGAAAAGATGCTTTACTCGTTCCAGTACTTTTACAGCATGATGTGGGTTACATCTATCTAATTCATCTACAAAAAAGATTAATGGTTGCTCTGTTAATTGGTCTACCAAACCTATTAATTGTGCTCGAAAAGAAGTAAGACTCTTCCTTTTTTCATAGTATTTATCTATTTGCTCTTTAAGAGCAGATGCACCTTCCTCAAGCATATCGGATATACAATCAGCTGCATCACTTCCTATATGTTTTTCCACAATATGCTTCACTATTTTGGGTGTTGCTGCCAAAGTTATTTTGCCAGCATTAGCTATTACAGATGCAAACAAATCTTTGAATTTTTCTTCTTGGCTTAATTCGCCAACTTCTGCGATCATTGCAACTAAAGGATCTTCAACAAAATCTGATTCCCAAGCATTATAATAGATGGTCTTATACCCCTTGTTCTTCAGCATTTGTTTCCACATCTTTACAAATGTGGTTTTGCCAGCCCCCCATGCGCCACTAAGACTTATTACACAGCCCTCATGGTCATGAGCAATAATGTTTGTCAATATATTGGCATACTTTTCTCGTCCTAACTTGTCCTCCTTAAAAGGAGAATCTACTCCAATTTCAACGTCTTTAAATCTATACTGCATTATCTGTTTTTTTTATTTTTCTATACCTCAGCCCAGAATGCTCTCCTTTTTGCCACAGTCGATAGTTTGGCAGCAACTCAAACTTTGCCAAATGTCCATTGATAGGCCTACTACCAAAAAACAAATCGACATCATCTTTCAAGCTCATACGCAGTTTTATGAGGAATTTTATGTCAACCCCAAACTCAGACTTAGACCCTTCCCTTTGTGGTGCAAGAATATTTTTTGTCTGTGTTGATATTGAAACATCATTTGGCATTTGCTCATCCATCCCTAATTCCGCTTCATCAGTCAAACGGGATCCATCACGATTCCAAAATGAGCCTCCATCATCTGAACAGAACAATATGATTTTCTTAATAGTTGGCTTTACGAAGCTCTTGTCAAACCAAGCATCATAGTCCTTTTGGGCTGTATACCACTCTAATTTGGTAGACTTAACATTATTGTAAAGTTCGAGGGAGGTGGAAACTTCTCCGTGCGGCATCGACCAATTCTCAATAAGATATTCTTCATCGTATTGTCCATTGTTATGAAAAGCAAAGAAGTTTAGGAGTGCCAAATAGATGCTTTTTATTAAATTAACGGGTGAACAAATAGCAGAGACCGTTTGTTCTTTATCTTCTAAAGTCGAACAATATACAACAAACAATCCTCTTTGGTCTTCTACGCTACCATATTCAGGAAGTTCAACTAACTCATAGTGCATAAAGATATGGGTGCCTTCGCTGTCTATATGCAACGTATGCTCATAGTATGGATTTCCATTACCCAAATCTATGATTGCTTCCAGCCATTGTACTATATCCTGTAGCGGATCGTATAAATCGCTTAAAGGTATCATCAGCTGCTTTTGACCATTGATTCTAAAAACCATTTCCAGCCATCCATATCGTAAATTCTGGAAATCGACGTTTATCACATCAGGTTTCTTTGGAATCGATTTGGAATATTTGTCATAGATAAGACTTCGTTCATGGAACCAGTCTTGTATCTTTAGCCATCCGTCGTAAATCATATTCTTATTGGTATTGGGTATCCTTAAATAAACGAGGATACCTATTTCTATTTACACCTCTTGACTTTCAGACCCAAGTCTTCTTGCTTCTTCAAACTTTTCCTTCATTGTAGGATTGTTGTAGGTAAGCTTCTTAATAGTCAGCTCGTCAGCCTTCTTATTCGCTAAACGAAGGTTGTCTTCAGAACCAACTAAGGCTTCACGCACCTTCTGTAGATGCTTGATAGACTCGTCAATCTGGGCGATGGCTGTATTGAACTTCTTGCTGGCCAATTCATAGTTACGACTGAAGCCGTTGCGGAACTCATTGAGCTTTGTCTCAAAGTTGGTTACATCAACCGACTGGTTACGGACGATAGCCAACTGCCGCTTATAATCCACAGCATTTCTCGACGCCTTGGCTAATAGCGAAATGATGGGCATGAAAAACTGTGGACGTATGACGAACATCTTAGGGTAACGGTGGCTCACGTCCACTATACCATTATTATATAGGTCACTCTCTGGCTCCAGCATACTTACGAGTACGGCATATTCACATCCCTTGGCAGTACGATCCTTGTCAAGTTTGGAAAAGAAGTCCTCATTCTTATGCTTAGTGGAAGTCGTGTCTGCCTCATTCTTCATCTCAAACATAATGGAGATATATTCCGTATCATCGTCATAGTCCCGGAAGATAAAGTCACCCTTGCTCCCATTGCTGGCATCATTGTCCTTCTCAAAATAGGCATTTGGATATAGTCCGAGCGACCGTGCATTATCAAATTCATTGTGACAATGTATCTCCAAATCCTCGCCAATCATCTTGGTTGATTGACGAATCTTGAAGTCCTTATAGCGTTCTATCTCTTCGTCTTTGTCTTTCAGGCTGCGCTCGTAATAGTCTTTCATGTTTTTTTCGTTGAGCGCAGCTTTTGCCTCATTCTCGGTGAGTTTTGCCTCCAGCTCCGTGATGCGCTGTTGCTTCTGCTGTATGGCGTCCTGTTGGGCGGTCTTCTCCTGTATCACAGCAAGTTCCTGGTCTTTAGCCTTCTGATGCAATGATGCTTCAAGTTCAAGTATACGCTTGTCCTTCTCTGCCACCTTGTTATCAATCTCCATCTGCTTACTACTCTGCAGACTTGCGATTTTCTCTTCCAAGCGGGTAATTTCGGTATCTTTGTCAGATATCTGCTCTTTCATTTCGAGCTGTTTTGTCTGGGCAATACTGTTCAGGCGCTCGTTTAGCTTTGCTATCTCAGTATCTTTGCTGGCAATGACTGTATCCTTTGCCGACAGCTTATCTTTGTACCCTTGCTCGGTTTTTAAGATAACTGTAGCTTGCTCTGCCTCCTGCTGCTTATGAAGTTCAGCAAGCCTTTGACTTATCTCTGCCTCAAAAGCATCATTCTTAACTTGATTAAGGATAGCTGCATAATCAGCTTCGTCAACGGTGAAAATAGCACCGCACTTTGGACATTTAATCTCGCTCATAAACAAACTTATTAAAAATTACAATGCAAAGGTAATCACTAACTGTGCAGACATTCTGCGTTATTGCGGATTTTTATTCGTCAGAGTACATTTTAGATAGGGTATCAGCCTCTTTCTTCATCTTTTCACGTAGTGAGGCTGGCTTTATCACCTCTATTTGGCTCCCGAAAGAACGCAACAATGCCCGCAGTTCATAATTTTCCTTTACCTTCAGGGTTATGATCCGTCTTCCATCTTCAGCTCGTTCACCTCTGACGACTTGAGATTCATGGAGAGGTTTGGTGTAGATATAGTTGAATGCCTTTTCGTTGGCATATATTACAACGTCCTCAACTGGCACATTTTCAACTGATACACCAATGACATCCTCAAAATACTCATCGAAGTTGAAGTCTTCGTCCAGTGGTTCAAACTTCTTGCGGCCCATTTCCTTAATACCGTCTATCCTGTCAATGGCATAGTTGGTCAGTCCAACAAAGTCGCTTTGCTTACCGATAAGGAACCACCTATTATTATATTGCTTCAGATGGTACGGACTCACCACAAGCTCCGAAACCTCCTTACCGAAAGGATGGTAGCAAATCTCCAGAGCCTGTCTGTTGACAATGGCATCGAAAATCTGCTTGTAATAGTCCTTGTCCATACCTTTTAGATAAGGATTGTGTTGGAAACTGACTACCGAACGTACATCATTTCCAAGTTGGCTGGTGGAATAGAGCTTCTTGTCAATATCCATCAGCCAATCGAATTGAGGCACTCCCTCAAAACGTTTGAGCAACATCAGGGCATCCGAAACAATGTTCTGTTCCTCCTGATTGAACGGACGTTCACTGATAGAGTCATTGCGATGATGGTAACGATAATACATCTTATGACCATCGCGTATAGCGTCAATCATCATTCTGTAGCCTTCCTCACTCTGCATAAACTTCAAGTCTTCCTGCACCTGGCGTTTTCTTACGCCATCCCCTTTCTTCCCTTCGCCATTGTAAAGGTAAAGCGCTTCATTGCAAGCATCTACCAAGTCGTCAATATAGTACCGACGACTCCAGTTGCTTAGACATCTGTCCAGCGCCTGGTATCTTATCTGTGCATTTTTGTTTGTTGCCATAAACTTAATTTAGTTCGATATCGAGTGCTGTATCATTAATTCGCACTTCATATTTCGAATGCGAGTCATAATATACGTTCACAGGCATGTGGCAAGTTACATTAGTATTGTTAAAAATATAATCCTTACTGCCAAACATCACTTCCTCTATATCTTGACAGAATTGAATAGTTCTGTTATCATGTGATGCAAGTCGTCCAAGCGTATTCTTTATAGTAAAGCCTTTCATATTCTCACTCGGCATGAGAATAAAGAGGTAATCTCTAGCTCTACTCAATGCAACATTCACAATATTCTGGTTGTTCACATGAGTTCCAAACGTAACTTGAGCCGGTGGATTCAGCACTACAAACATAATATCGCATTCATCACCTTGGAAGCTATGAACCGTACCACAGCTGATTTGGCAGTTTGGCTGAGAAATATCCTTCTCTTCTACCATCTGTTTGATTGCATCAGCTTCAGCTTTGTATGGACAAACTATTCCTATAGAATAACTATCCTTAGGATATTTCTGTGCAATTTGTTTTGCCACATATCCTGCCATATTGTACGTGAATATAGCGGAATACAAGTGGAATGCAGAGCCGTTGATAGCAGTTAACTCATATAGCGAATCAAACTCTAATGTTGGGAATCCTACGAAGTTTATTGCTTTTGTGGGAATTCCATCAAGGATTAGCTGTTTTTGAGGGGTCCGCTGCTCATACGACTTTACTAATCCGTCATAAGCGAATTGGCTGACCAAATCACCAATGACAGGAATTGATCTATATTGCGTAAGCAGACTTTCCACCGGGAATCTCTTGAAGTTAAAAATTACATTCCTCAAGCTATCCATACCTATCATCTGGTATATATTCTCAACATCCAAGTCATTTTGTTTGATAGGTTGTATCTGCTTCGGGTCGCCAGCAATGATAATCTTTGCATCCATCCCTTTATAGAGTATATATACGATAGGCACAAGACCAATCATTGAAGCTTCATCCACAATAATGTAATCCCACGGGAAGTCGCACAGGTAAGTATCATCAGGTTGCAGATAGTCATACGAATATCGTGCTACTGTTGTAACCACGATATTTTTCTGGTTTTCACTCATATCAAGCGTATCCCTGTCAACATGTACAGCATAGTAATCCACCAAATCTGGATCTTCTGTCGTACCAAATCGATTCAGGAAGCCATAGCAGACATTGTCATCGGCAAGTTTCTTTGCAATGACATCGACTGCCTTATTAGTTGGAGTAAGTACCAAGATATTCATGTTTCCTTGTGTTTCTTCAATAATGCTGTGTATTCTGTCCTTCAATCTTGTTGTCTTTCCAGTTCCTGGAGGGCCATAGATAAATTCTATATTTGCAGGAAGATTAGCCTGCATGTCGAAGTCATTTGCATAATTAAGCTGAAGGAACCTGCGACGCAAAGAATCGATAATGTTCGACGGATCCTCTGCCGACAGCCTGAACAAGTTGGCATCTTTACAAAAGTCTATCAACTCCTGATCATCCTCAATCTGGATATTGACATTCAGATTATCCATGCTTACAATATCAGCTTTGAGTTTCTTACAAACCTTATTCTTATAGGCCGTAAGCACCAACTTGCCAGCATTCTCTATCCAATCGGGCACGACCATAGAAGGTGCAGAAAGATGAAGTATCATATTCTCTTTCTGTAACTCGCTCTGCATGAAATCAATTTTCACCTTCCTTGTAGATACATTTGTACGGTCTGCGTATAGCAACTCCATATAATATTTGAACCAAAGGAATGAGTATTTAGGAGTGACATTGAGCAATTCGCCTATCTCAAATTGTTCCTCTGCATCTTCTGCTTGATTAGCAGCAGTGGTTTTCTTTCTTTTAAGCTGCTCATTCGTAGATTTACCTTTCAAGTTGTATCCATATTCAGAACCATTAGAATCACCAAAGAATGTGGATGCTGATTGTGGCCCATCTGGTAGTCTTCCATCGTCAAAGTCTTGCTCTGACTCATCTCCAAAATACGATTTGTGTGAAACTGGACGTCCAATCTCTCTGCTTGCTTCTTTATTCCATTTTTTCTGAAGTTTATTCTCCAGAGTATCATCTTCCTGAGTCGACTGCAAATCTCGTTCCTGTGAACTTTCATCTTCCTCATAATCATTTTGGTTCTCATACTTACTATTATCCCTGCTAAGTGGGTAATCATGAGTAGAACCATAATCCGAACGACGTTGGCGTTTTGGCGGTTCAGATGTAGATTCTTCACCAGATGGAGCTGAGGATTCGTCAACCGCTGCATCTGGTGAATCTGCACTATGGCTGTTCACATTATTATAGTTAGGCAAGCTATCATCATCAGTGTCGTTGCTTGTTACTATTGATTGAGGAACGCTGCTCTGATCCTGGTATACAGATTTTACTTCATCAACAAGTGACGCAGCTTTCTGATCATCATCCTTACTTTCATCAAATTCTTCAGGACGGGCTTCAGTATCTTCCCTAAGTCCCTGCTTTTCCTCTTCAGAAAGATATTTGAAGAAATCTGGAGATAAGTCATGCTCATGATGCTCCAAGAAATTATGGAAGTCTGTCAGGAATAGATTTTCCAGATAACTGTCATCAACACCAGATATGTCAAAGACTCGTATCAACCAATTAAGCACCTTTCCGAACATCGACTGATTCCATGCTCCTACATACCATAGTTTAGAATCATCATCGGTATAAGATCTCAGTCCCGTATGAATATGTTCATCATAAATATAGTCTATGCTACCGCAAGTGCTTATATCACAGGCATCCAGTTGTTGAGTTTTTTCTTTATATGTATCTTCCCAATCATCATCTCCGCTCTTATACGCTAAGTATAAAAGACGTTTCTTAAATTCGCTTTTGGCTGCTAAGTCCTCTTTATAGTCTCTTTTCTCTTTATGGAAGTCAGCGTCCTTGATAATCTTGATTCCAAAAAGATAACAAATTTTATTAAATTCTTCTTTTGAATCTGGCATGTAAGATGGGTTACATACGAACGGGTTACTACTGAAGTTACCCCTTAGAGTATCATTTCCCCATTCGAGAGCTACAAGAGAACTAAGAGGTTTCCACTCTTTCTCACCATTAAACCAAAGAGCCTGAGCCCTATATTCATTTATTTTGAATGCATAACGTTGCAATGTCTCATCGGGAGTCTTTGCTATCCATCTCATTACATCGCGACGATAATCGTTTGTATTCAAATTGAGATATTCAAGACAATCGGGCAAATATAGATGTGAGCGAAAACCGATGCGAGTATTTCCCATCCATTCAGGCAATTCAATACATGGTAATTTTTCCTTACCGTTGGCAAGCCTAAGAACAATCCTTTGAAGTTGTTCATCCCTATAGTCATATAGCTCAGAGGGCTTCTGCACCCCATTTGCCGTTGGAATACAAGATATCTGCCTTAAATTATCTTCCGTACAGATATATTTCAATATATAATCTCGCTGCGAAGCATAATCCGTCCAGAAATAATAAGCAAATTGCTCATTTTCCAGCAGGCTTAACAAATCCGAATTAAATTGGTATCGTATATGTAACGATTTGAAAAACTCTGTGATTATCTTCTTCTCGGCATAATCAAGATACTTTTCACTTACAAAAGGCAGATTTGTAATTCCATGCCCCATGAAATCACAATCTAGATTATAGGCAGAACTATAGAATAGCTTGTTGGCTATAATCAACTTGTTGTTCACATCAAATAGGCACAGTTCTTCATCCTGCTTCATTAACACATCTCTTATGCCTTCTCGGTCATAGCTGTACGATTTAGCCAGTTGTGCTATAATGGCATAATGTGTTTCATCTGTATATCTCTGTTGATTTTTAATGAAATAGTTAATCTTCAGATTGTGTAACTTGGTAAGGCTATCACATTTTCCTTTGAAACAGTCTTCTACAGCAACTATCAATCGTTTGATGTTTCTTACTTCTTCTACATCAGTGTTCTCGTCACCAAGATACTCTTCTGAGATAAGATTGTTTATAACAACCTCAGGCAATGGGTCTTCCTCTAAATCAAAATATGCTCCAGTAGCTATGGCTTCTGCTGGCTTTCTGTAATTACCATCAGCACAAAGAAACTGTAATCTACTGAAATGTTCCTTTGTCTTGTTATTATCATTATCCCGTAGCTTGGGTTCTATTTCACTAATGTATCTTGCTATCTGAGGAATAATATCAATTTGAGGATATTTCTCCAAGTGCGGAATTACCTCACTGAAAATTATCTCCTTAAAACCAAAAACTATATGAACTGCATGAAAGAGAATAGTCCATATTCTTTCTTTCCCTTCTTCATTGTAAATAGGTGATATGAATATAGGTTCATTAACGAAAGTCTTGACAAACTGCTCCAGTCCATTTATCTTGACATATACTTCTGATGCATAAAGATCTTCAGGCTTACACAGTTTTTCCTCTTCCTGTCCTGATATGCCAAATATTGGGAATGCGCTTAACTTCTTCTTATCGTCCGCCAATGCACCATTATCACAGGCCCATCTCCAGAATCTGACATTCCTATCTTTGTCTTCAAGGTATTCTTCTATATCCTCTGCATTCATCGAGATATAATCAATAAACTCACTTAGGTCGATAGTTACATTACCTAATCCAGTTATATAGTAGTAGGATAAGTCATCTTTTGATTCTATATACTCAGGTAAGATGGAACCAAGAATGTCAATGGGGACTAAATCCTTCGCAATAATATCAGTCAGCAAATCAGACGGCATATAATGGTCTGTAGATTTAGCTGCGACAACTCCTTTATCATCCGATGGGGATGAAATAAAGATAGGTGCTTCTTTCAGCAAAGCATAATCCTCTGGCGTTAACTTGTTCTGAATACTACTAAAGTATTTATGGAAGGAAATGTTGTTCGCTTTTTCAGAGAGCACATCTTTGAATGCCTCAATATTATTAAGAACGTTCTCTCTCAAGTAGTTAACCGCCCGGAATGGCCTGATACCGATTCTTTTGAAAAACTCTCTTGCTTCAGTCGTTTCAAACAAATCGTCATAGAAATGTACGCAGACGGGTAAGGAACCTGCAGCAAGCCATGCCATATTATTCAGTTCGTCAAGTTCGTCATTATGGAAGTAACCATCACTATCATACTCTGAAACCGAATGCAAGGACTCATCATCTTCCCAAAGAATTGGTATATTTCGGAATGAGTTATCAGGAACTTCGTCCCTAAATATTCTTTTTCTATTCTCAAACAGGAAAGAAAGGAAGCTCTTACTACTCTCTATGTCCGTAATACATGAACAGATGCGAGTAAAGTTCTTTTCGTATTTAATGATTGCACACCACTCACCAATGGTAAAGTTCTTTACCAAATTGGTAGATGTCGAAGCAAAGAAATCATGAAGTTTTTCACTGTCATCTTCACTTAACCCGTCGAAATAGCCTTGTGATATTGACATACATAATCCGTGGGGCATCCAGGAAGCGTTCATCGCATCTTCCCAATCTTCATTGGCAAAATAGATGGTTTCCGAAATTGTCAAGCACTCTTCTGTTTGTCCATCAGTGGCATAAAGTACATAGTTCTCACGCATTTGTTTTGAGAACTTCAATGTCATTGGATTAAAGTTTCGAGCCAGATAGCGATAGAAATCAATATTGGCGTTTCTGTCTTGAATGTTTGAAGCTATCAGAGGCATCTTTTCTGTGTTCAAGATAAATTCGCGATATGTTTTATCGAAATCCAATACCTCTAATCCACGACCACAAAGAAGTTTTCTAACGTCTTCGCCATCATTGACAAAATAATCATTATCAATGTATTCAATCCAAGAAGAATCGAACCATGACCTTGATTTTAAATCATCGGCAAAATCATTCTGTAGGTACACACGATGAGTGAATGTCCTCTTTTCACTATTTTGAAGATAAAGGGCATAATCCTGTGGTAATGCACCTGAAGAGATACCACTCATTGCAAGAAAATGGGTAAGATGCACATTCTCTTTCTTTTCCGAGAAAGCATCCTTTATTCGATGATAACGTCCGAGTATCTGTTGCTTCGCAAACTGATAAGGAGAAAATGTAACGAATTTTGATTTTATATCCGACCATCCTCTCAATTGGCTTAGTTCATCTCCTACCTCTGTATCAAGACGCTCAATAATATTGTCGAGGAAGTATAAATCCCCCATATACTTATCAACATCCAGATATAGTTTGTCTGCGCTACACAGCTCTCCGTGTGAAGATAAGAATATCGGGTAATTAGAAATGCCGCTCATCAAAGATTGCTCAATAGCGTATTTGAGAAAACGAATGTTATTCTCCTTTACCTTAAGCCACTCTTGGAATTTGGAGTTTTGACACATGAACACGAAATCGCCATAACCCCATACATCACATTCTCCGGGAAGAAGTTCTGTAAGCAAGTCGTTTACTTTCTCATCATCTCTGATGGAAAGATATGGCAGGCTCTTCTCTGTACCTGAGAACTCATAAAATTCATCATCAGTAAAGAGAGAGTTTCCTTCACCAGTCAATCCAAGTTCATCTACTACGATGTCAGAGAGCTTGCAAAGTTTATATTCCCTTCTTTTGGTTGGAATGCATTCGCTTTGAAGAACTTCTTCTTGGAAGCCATCAAAGAATTTCTGGGTAAAATGCTCATGGCTGCCGAAATCTGGTATCAGTTGGAATACAGATGTCATATCCCATTTGGTTTCATCTTCGAGAAAACTGCACCACCATTTTACGAACATTCGACCACATTCTTCCATGATGCGGTCATTCCAAAGCACATCTTCGTGTAACCCACTTCTTGAACTGTTAGGGATAAAATCGGCATTGATGAGGAAATTAAAGCCAAGATGCAGTTCGGTTGGTAGATAGTTGTAAACTCTTGCATTTTCCACAGGAGCTAATTTGTTTCCATCTTTGCCGACAGCGAAGGAGATACCTACCGTCTTTATATGCTTAAACTTATCGGGTATGCGACTACCACTATTGATATCCCTGGATACCCATTCATGCAAATCATCTGGGACACGGTATTTGTATTGTTCCACTTCCCAATGCTCACGGTCTTTTTTGACATCATAAAGAACCTTTCCGCCTTTTGAGACAACGGCTTCGCAAACATGAGGAATGAAAAGTAGTATCTGGTTATCAGAAAACACTTTTTCCAGCTGAGGAATATTTACCTCTGCATTATGATCCTTATTTCTTAAGGCGAATTGTACTCGGTAATGAGGTGGTACTTGCCTAAGCACATTTCTTACTTCCTCATCAAGATCTGCATCTGATGTTGGAATGGGCATGATTGTCCATGGGCATGAGCCGAATTTTCTTACCTCAGAATATTTTTGGTCAAATCTGAGGTTCCAGTCTCCCGAGTGAAGATACACATAATCGTTTTTAACGAATACGGTTTTGAATCCAATACCCTTATAGCCGATAGTTTCAACATTATCTCGTTTCTCTCCTTCATTGAAAGAACATATTCCTTCGATATTTCGCAGGTTAAAATTCGAGCCAGTATGCAGGAAGAACAGATAATGGTCTGTCACAATGAATTTCACTTTGACGTCATCTTCCTCCCCTGGGTAGGGATAATCATTAGCATTTTGAAGCAACTCATATATATAAGTGTGCTCAGCACCTGTCACCTCCTTCAAAATAGTGTTCTGATTGTTAGCGGCATCAGTAAGTGCCTTTCCCTGCATTGTTGCATAAACGTCGAAGAGCTTATTTAAAAATCTTACACGATCTATCTTCTCCACCTTACCGTCAATGACAATGTCACCATTAGCATCCATGTGCCAATGAAATTGATAGAATGTATCAATCTCAAGTTTGGGGCCATCGTAGCTAATGCGAACATCCTTTTCAATGAGAGTTCTGTCAACGACAGCGCCATCTTCTCCACGGATGTCGCTGAAATAAGCCTGACCAGTATTACTATCCTCGCCATAGCTGCCAATTAGTATTTCGGATCCAGTCCTATGCTTTATGCTTTGTTCCTTTAGGGATGTTATATTTGAGTTCATACTTTTATTTCTCTTCAGTCGTTACATAAAACTTTATGTCTACATTGCGGAAAAAGGTCAACCTCTTCGTCATAGGTAATGGTGACGATGTCGTGATAAACATGCTGGTTGCCATATACTTTGCCCTTCTAATGCACTGAAAAATTTTTATTTCCTCTTTACCTCTACAATCTTGCCTAGATGAAACACTGCCTCCCAGAAGCAGAACTCACCATTGGGATCAGCTGCCACATTCTCCCCGTCATCGTGGAAACGAGCGGGCTTGCCTTCTTTGTCAGTAAGAGGTTCAAAGGTGATGTCTGTCACTTCCACCAATGCGGTGTCTCGCTCCTTGGCATAGCCCACGGCAAGGTTCAGGTATTTCAGCTCATCCTTGGGATAGTAAGGATAGACGCCGTTATTCCACACACAAATGTCACCTGCCAATGGGTCGTCGGCACTAATCTTCTCATCATCGAAATAAGGATAGCCTTCTTCGTCACAAGCCAAATACTTCTTATAGGTTGTATCCTTTATCTCTCGATATTCTTCCTTCTTTGTACCAGCTACTATCTGGTCGAAGAAAACCTGCTTGATGGTCAGGTACAGGGTGTTCTCTTTTGTTGGTTCCATCATTCTTGTTGTTTATTTTAATTATTCTCGCCCGGTCCTGGCTCGGCCGCGATGGAGTATCCTTGCTCACTCTCGTCAAACGCCTCATATCCCTGCTTAGGCGAGTCGGGCTGAGACCTTGTGTCATTATTCGCTGGGCCATCAATGATTCCGCCCATCTCCATATTGGTAATATTGATCATGGTGGCAAAGAGATACATGGCCACGGTCATGTGTATGCCGGGCTTTAAGTCGCGAGACTCGATTACGGGTGCCTGGTGGGTAGTGTCGTTGCGCTGCTGATGCACAAACTCATAGTAGGTCTTCATCTCATTCAGATAGTCGGGTACGTCATAGTGCAGTTTGTTCACCCCGACAGCCTTGGCTGCATCGAGGAATTGGACAAAGCCACCATCTGCACGCGCCGGCTCTTCACCCTTGCACAGATAGTATATCTTCTTCATGTAAGGCTCAAAACCGCTTAATAGCGACTTCAGCCACTCTTCCATATCCTCGTTGCGCCCTTCCGTGCGATAGGCTAGGTTGAGGATACGGCGGATCGACTTGATACCATCCAACTTGGAGATGGTTGTAGCTTCCAGCACATCGAAATACCAATCTATCACCTCTGTCAATGCCCGATAGTGCACGCCACATAGCTCGGAGAAATCACCAGCAAAAGCCTCGTTGAGCTTTTCTTTCAGCCGTTGCTCGTTGTAAGAAGGATTAAACTGTTCTTCCAAATGCTGGAGCAATGAAGCGTCAATAATCTGGCGCACATTCGGGTCAGTGGCATACCGTAGTTGGAGTTCGCTGGCATTGGCTGTGAGAATGCCGATGATGTCTGACATGTTGTCGTGTATTACCTGCATCTTGGTGTCTTCATCATTGTTGAGCAATGCATCACGCACCTCGTCGTTTACCTGGAGTGAGCTGGCAGCCTGGGTGTACTGCTGCTTTACCGTGTCGGTATCCTTCCATTCTATGCCACCGAGGAAGGTGTTGAAGTCGTCCACTATCTTGTCGAGCGTCTCCATGTTAGGGTCGGGCTGCCCACCGCCCGGCTGTCCTACCGGGATAGGCTCCACCTCAGCATTCTCATTCTTCAGGCGTATCTCCTCGTCGGTCTTCTTCGTCACGCGATACTTGTCAAAGTCAACCAGCTCCAACAGTCCTTCTGCCCAGTCTTCGCGTTTCAGCTTCGGAAGTTTGCGCAGTAGGAAGTGGAAGAAGGTGTTTTTCTTTTCCCACTCCGGCACACCTTCGGGCAGCAGGGCAGCGATGAACTCATACAAACGCACAAACGACTTCATGGCTCCCTTGATCTCTGCCTGGCGGTCTTCGCCGTCTTCCTCGCCTATCTGTACGAAGCGTTCTCGACAAGTGTCGAGTATCGGATCAAGCTCTGTGCGATCGGCACCGCTCCAGTACTTCTGGTTGAAGTCCTCTACTTCTTCTTGTTCATAAACCAGGCTCTGGTCGCAGATGTCGAGCAGGTCGCTGGTCTTGTTGATGTCGGTCTCATGGCTCAGTGATGTCTGCTTGTAATACTTCTGGAACGACTTCTCTATGTCTTCTGCCGAGTTCACGAAGTCGAGCACGTAGGTATCTTTCTTCAGCGGATGCACACGGTTCAGGCGTGAGAGTGTCTGCACGGCCTTGATGTCGCTCAGTGTCTTGTCCACATACATGGTATGGAGCAGCTTGTTGTCATAGCCCGTCTGGAACTTGTCGGCTACAATGAGGAAGCGGTAGCCATCAGTGTTGAACGTTTTTTCTATCTTCGACGAGGGAAACTGATTGAGCTGTGCCTCGTCGTAGCTCTTGCCGCCATACTCCTTAGTTCCCGAGAAGGCGATGATGGCCTTGTATGGACTGTTGCGCTCGGCCAGCAGCCCTTTGATGGCAAAGAAGTAATCGATGGCACGCTCTATACCATTGCATACCACCATGCACCGTGCCTCACCGCCTATCTTGTGGCACACGCTCTCATGGAAGTGTTCCACCATGATGCGTGCCTTCTTCTCTACCGTTTCGGGACGGCTCTCCACCCAGGCACGCAGTTTCTTGGCAGCCTGGTCCTTGTCAAACATGGGGTTGGTCTCCGTGTTCTTCAGTATCTTGTAGAAACTGTCGTAGGTGGTGTAATTCTTCGTAACGTCAAGGATAAATCCTTCCTCTATCGCCTGTTTCATGCTGTAGAGGTGGAAGGGACGATGCCCTTTCTCTCCATCAGGCTTGATGTATTCGTCGCCAAACATCTGTAACGTCTTGTTCTTGGGCGTGGCGGTGAAGGCATAGAAGTTGGCGTTCTTTGCCATCAGTCGGCCTTCCACCACGTGTTCCATCAGTGTGTTGAGCCCCTCCTCATTGTCTCCCATGCTCACGCCTTTCAGTCCGTGCCCGCTGAGCACCTTGTTAAGGGCGCTCGCCATGTCGCCACTCTGACTGCTGTGTGCCTCGTCGATGATGACGGCAAAGCGCTTGTTCCTCAGTTCGGTGCCGATGGTCTGCAAGATGAACGGGAACTTACACACCGTGCTCACGATGACCTTCTTGCCCTTGTTCAGCGCCTCTTTCAGTGCTTCGCTATCGTCGGCCCATGTCACAATGTCCTTCTTAGTGATAAACGAGCGCAGGTTGTCGCGTATCTGCTTGTCGAGCACCACGCGGTCGGTAATGACCAGCATACTCTCAAAGTGGGGCGTGATACCGTCGGCCTCCTTCAGATCCACCAACTGCTTGGCTGTCCAGGTGATGGTGTTGCTCTTGCCCGATCCTGCGGAGTGCTGTATGAGGTAGCGGCGACCGTTCTCGCTCGCACGGGTGTCGGCCAGCAGGGCACGTGTACACTCCAACTGGTGATAGCGGGGCCAGATCACGTTCTCCTTCGTCTTGCCCGTGTCCTCGTCTTTCTCTTTCACCACCTGTGCAAAGTTCTCCAGGATGTCGCTCAGGCTCTCCTTCTGCAGAATCTCTTCCCACAGATAGGCAGTCTTCAGCCCGTTGGGGTTCACGGGATTGCCAGCACCGTCACCTACTCCTTTGTTGAAGGGCAGAAACCACGATGCTTCGCCATTGAGGGCTGTACACATCATCACCTCGTTGTCGTCTACGGCAAAGTGCACGGCACATCGCTTTTTCTGTAGCAGCAGTTCTTTGGGGTCGCGGTCGGTACGATACTGGTGTATGGCATCGGCCACGGTCTGGCAGCTGAGGTCGTTCTTCAGTTCCATGGTGATGATGGGCAGACCGTTGAGCATCAGCACTATGTCGATGCTCAGCTCGGGGTGCTGCTTGGAGTAGTGCAGCTGGCGCACACAGCAGAAGTGGTTGTTGCGGTAGAGTACCTGTGCCTGGAGGTTGGCATCGAGCGGCGTGGGAAAGTACAAAATAAACTTGGTGGCATTGTGCTCCACGCCCTGGCGCAGCACATCCACGATGCCGCGCTGGGTAATCTGCCCCCGCAACCGCTCATAAAACTTGCGGGTGTTCACCTCGCTGTCGTAGATGCGAGCACGCTGTACCTTGTCGCGTTGGGTGCTCTCAAGGAAGGTGCGCAGCATGCCCTCGTCGATGGCGTAATCGGTATTAAAATCCTTGCTCGTGCGCTTTTCGTACCCGCTGTTCAGCAGGACACTCTCTATTATTTCTTCCATACCTTTCTCTGATGTATCTGTAGTCATTTTATTTTGCCTTTAATTGTTTACTTCCCTCACGTCAATTTTGCCTGTTACTGCATCGCTGATGATGCGCTGCTTCAGTTCCTTCAAGTGCTCTATCTGGTGGGTAAGACTAGAAGTGAGCATGTCTGTCTTTTGATTTAGGTTGTTAATTGCTGAGACTATTGTTTGCTGCTCTTCTACTGGAGGAACAACAACATATTGCTTTTTAAGTTCACTATACGACAATGTAAGCCGGATACCAGTACCCATACCATGGAACAACTTTTTACCGTCCATTGCTTTGAATAAGAAGTTGTAAAATTGTGCATTTACTCCCTCACGAGGTGTCATTATGAGATATGCTGATGTAAGAATACTATTCTGAGGGCAGATGGCCACGCGTTGTGAAACAAAGTCGTAATTCAAATTCAAGCAGTTGATGGCTATATCATTTTGTTTTATCTTCGTATATGCAATGTATGTATCTTTAAGCTCTGTCACATCTCCCTTTTCATCTTTTGGTACCAATGAGCCATAGTTGAACTTCAAAGCATGATCGAATTCGTAATCATCATTCTTTACTTTGTTTTCAGCGAAAAGAAGAGCGATACGCTTCACCTCCCAATGCTCTGGTATCTGTCCAATCCATGCGATGCCGCTATCCTTCATGGGTGCATCGGGATTGGTGCCGTGCGTCACCAAGTGAGCTATCTGCGCCTGCTTCAGTTCGTTCAGCTTCTCGATCTCTCGCTCCGCCTCGGAGATAAAGCGGTCTATCTGCGCGGTCTTCTTGTCGAGGTATGACACGATGGCGTGCTGCTCGGGGAGAGGGGGACAACATGCCTTAACTTGTTTTATCCTATCTACCGCTAATCCTGGTTGGGCAGCAGTTTGAGAAGCATACTGATTTAGATTCATTGCTGTCATAAGATAGAACAAGAAGTCATCAGAAGATTTCTCGTTAGCTTTTATAATAATGGCATGTTCTGTAGCCCAGAACTTATCTTTAACAAGATGCACATTACCGCATAAAGCCCCTTGCCTTCCTATAAGATTACAGCCTCCATCCCAATTATATTCGTCGAAATAACCTCTAATGCCATTACCACCATAAACAGAATAAGTTCCTTCTGGTTTTATTTGAAAAGAAGTTAGATTACTGCCTGCTTGAAAGTATGAACACAAAAATTTCAATTTAAGAGTTTCCCACCCTTCCGGTATCTCCCCAATCCAACTTACTCCCGAGTCTTTATATTTTGGATATTGTTTCATACGTTTTTCTTGTTAATCAGGTTCACCACCACCTTTACCATGGTATCTTTCTCTTCCGTCCGACTCTCCGCAATCATCAGCGTGAGCGCCACGAGGGTGTTGTCGCCGATACGCTTAGAGCCGTCAGGGTTGTAGAGAATGCCGTTGTTGTTCATGAACCATAGGAAGAGCGTGGCAGCAATGCGCTTGTTGCCATCGCTAAAACTATGATTTTTGGTAACGAGATAGAGCAGCATGGCGGCCTTTTCCTCTACAGACGGATAGAGTTCCACACCACCGAAAGTCTGATAAATCTGCCCGATGGAACTCTTGAACGAGTCGTCCTTCTCGTTGGCAAACCACTGGCTGGCACCAAACTTTTCTTTCAGTCCCTGTATAGCCTCCATCGCATTGTCGTAGGTGGCATGAAATCGCTCCTGCTCGTTGGTGTCACTCACCTCCAGTCGCTGGTAGTCGTAGTCGTCGAGGGTGTCAAGCGCCTGGGTATAGTCGGTTATCACGTTGATGAGCGCCTCGCGCTCATCGGCATTGTCGGCAGCCTTCTCGGTCTCGTCAAACACCTTGGCGTCGAGCGACTTAATGGTGCGTCCCATCACCTCCACCACGTGGCGCAGGTCATCGTACCGCTGGCGGTCAAGGTCGTTCTTGACGGCATAGCCCTTGACGAGGTATTCCTTCAGCACGGTGTTGGCCCATCGACGGAACTCTACGCCACGTTTCGATTTTACTCTATAGCCCACCGACGTAATCATCTCCAAATTATAATAGTCTGTCATGTGGGTCTGCGTCTTGCCTTCCAAAGCACCATGCTGAGTGGTTGTCGCAAATTTTGCGACAACCACTTCGCCCTCCAGTTCCTCCTTGAGCGCATTGTTGATGTGCTTACCAATAGTTTTCACATCGCGGTCGAACAGTGTAGCTATTTGATTACGGTTCAGCCACACCGTCTCGTTCTCCAGTCGCACGTCGATGGTCGTCTGCCCGTCCTGCAACTGATAAATCTTTATCTCGCCTTTACTATCCATGGTTGATTACTTAACATTTAACACCTAACACTTAACCTCTATCACTTAAAATTTCTTCCAGCAGTCCATCCGTATTCTTTTCGATGGCGCGAATATCCGCCTTGATATCAGCAATGGAGCGCAGCTGCATGGGCTTGTAGAAGTATTTGGTAAACGAGAGTTCGTAGCCGATGACGGTTGCATCCTCGTCCACGTAAGCATCGGGAGCGTAGGGTAGCACCTCGTTTTGCATAAAGACATCTATACCGCCTGGGTACAACAAAGGTACCTGCTCTGTATCTTTCAGCTTGGGGTTGGCTTCGCCCTCCACAGCTTTGGCTGAAGGGTCGGTAACAGTGATAAACGGACGGAGCTTCTTGGCGAGCGTCTTCTTCAGCTTCAGCTGGCAAGCATAGCCCTCCCAGTCGTCAAGGGGCGTGTCGGCGGGTACATTCTCTATAGCGGCTTTACACTCTACCTTCTCTGCTTCTTTCAAGCCCACCTCGTCCCAGTTGATGTCTGTGAGAACTCTCAACCTGAGTGGTCGCTGCACGGTAATCTGCCAATAGCCGAACTCACGGTTGTCGAAGATACGGCACTGTTCGGTCTCACGGAAGTCGGTGAGAAGCTGGAGGATAGCCTTGCGTCCCTCCTCGTCGATCTCACAATTCTTGTTGCCCAGGTTCTTGCGCAGCGGGGTGGAGATGCTGGTGGCATCGATGAGCTGCACCTTGCCTCGGCGACGCTCTTCCTTGCGGTTGGTAACTATCCATACGAAGGTGCCGATGCCCGTGTTATAGAACATGTTGAGCGGCACGGCAATAATGGCCTCCAGCATGTCGTTCTCGATGATGTAGCGACGTAGGTTGCTCTCTCCACCACCAGCATTGCCCGTGAAGAGGCTGGAGCCATTGTGTATCTCGACGATGCGTGTGCCCTGTCCCTCGGTCTTCATGCGACTTACGTTGTTGGCAAGAAACAGCATCTGCGGGTCGCCGATGTCGGGAATGAAGCTCTTGTCGGAGTCGGGCCAGTAGAAGCGTGGATCTTGAATGTTCTTCTTCTCGATGGGTTTCAGTCCCCATTTTTCCAAGTCGGCTTTCCAAGGCGTGCCGAAAGGCGGGTTAGAGATGCAGAAGTCGAACTTGCGGCCCGGGTGTCCGTTCTCGCTGATGGTGCTGCCATTGGCAAAGCGGTCGCGCACCACTCCGTTATGGATATAAGAGAAGGTGGTGCTATTGCCACTGAGCATGAGATCCGCCTTACAGGTGGCAAAGGTCTCAGGTTGGAGCTCCTGTCCGAAGAGGCTAGTCTTGAAGCGGCGGTTTTTCTCGCGTGCTATCTCCTCAAAGCGTTCCTGCACAATGCTTAGGATACCACCCGTGCCGCAGGCACCGTCGTAGATGTCGTACGTGCCGTTGCGCAGCTGGTCGGTAACGGGCAGCACGGCAAGGTCGGCAAGCAGTGCTACATAGTCGCGCGGGGTATAGTGCTCTCCTGCCTCGGTCACGCTGTAGTCCTCGTTGAACTTGCGAAGCAGCTCCTCGAACAGCGTTCCCATGGTGTGGTTGTCGAGCGCTGGTAGCTTCTCATGGTCCTCATCGTCGAGCACAGGGCGCATGCCGAGGTTGATGCTCTTATCGGTCATCTTGTCGATCATCATGCCCAGACGGTGTACGTCGTTGAGCTTCTCCACGTAGTGGCGCAAGTCAAACTTGGTGATCACGTCCTGCACATGCTTGCTGAATCCGTCGAGGTAGGCCCTGAAGTTGAGCAGCAGACGTGTCTCATCGGTCTCGCCACGGAGCTTGTCCATGGTGAACGGCGACACATTGTAAAAAGGGTGGCGGGTGAGCATGCAGAGCTGGCTCTCCTGGCTCTCCTCAGGCAACTCCCTGAAAGTATCTGTCTTACTAAAGTCCAGCACCTGTTGCTTGGTGTCAGCAAGGAGTAGGTCCAGACGGCGCAGCACGATAAGGGGCAGTGTTATCTTCTTATAGTCGCCCTTTTCGAATGCTTGTACCAACACGTCGTTGGCAATGTTCCAGAGGAATGTGAAGAGCTTGTTGTATTGTTGTTGTTCCATATTATTATGCTTCAGTTTTTAATTTCTATTTGCAAAGATACAAATTAACAATGCAACAGAGGTGCATTGTTCTGATGATTTTTCTTGCTCTTGGCATGATTAACTCTTCTTGATAGAGCGATGTAGTGAATACAAACGGGAAAATGATTAGTAAGTTCACAATATTCTTTCTTGGGCATAGCCGTAATGGGTTATTGGTCATTATTCTTAGCAAGGAGATCTTCTACTGTTACCTCCAATATCTTTGCAATTTGAATGAATGTTTCTATATTAGGCTGGGTGGTGTTAGTACACCACTTGGAAACAGTAGTCGGATTGATGCCCAACTGTTCGGCGAGCCACTTGTTGGTACGCTTATGCTCAACAAGTACGACCTTGATTCAGTTGATGTCTTTTTCCATGTTGCTTAGGAATTAAAATGCTTACAGCACAAATATAATGAAATTTTTCGAGAGAAGCCTCTGCTTATTATAAATAATGTGGAATATTCCTTCATTTTGTTGTTTTGACTGTCAAACAACCTCTTTTCTCATCGTGAAAGACTACTTTTTATGGAATGATGCAGAATAGTTGCGCTGTTGTGTATTTACTTTGCAAGCAGAAACAAATATTGTTCTAATTTAATACTAATCGGTTATGAAGAAACTACTGTTAATGATTGCCTTTGTTATGGCAACCGTGTGTGCGAATGCGCAGATTATGCGTGTAGATGAGTTGGAGAGGTACGCCAAGGAGAAGTATGGCGACAAGTGGACTGAAGCTGCCGCCAACATCGCGAAGAGTGTGCAACTCGACAAGAACAATGCGATGACCTTTGTGCAGGTAATCCCCTGTGATGGGCAGACCGCAGAGCAGCTGTATGTGAATCTCAACTATTGGTTTACTGCTACCTTCAACGATGCCAACTCTGTGATCAAGCTGAATGACAAAGAGAGTGGTGTTATCATCGCGTCGGGCTATATGGCCGACATCGCTGGTCATGCCGGAGGTACGAACTCTTACAACGTGAGTATCAAGCCTGTGATTAGAGTGGATATCAAGGAAGGTAAAATCAGGGTAACTTACTCCATCAATCACTATGACGTGACGGTGCTTGCTGGAGGTGGCATCATGGGGGCACTTGCAGGCTCTATCCCTACAAGGGTTGAGGAGAAATGGGTACTTGACAAGTGTTATCCGTTCACAGAGAAAGATGTCCATCATGCCAAGAGAACATCAAGCAAGGCACTCGTGATGTCTTACGCTTACTCGAATGTATTGCTCGACAAGATTGAAGAAGCTGCCAAGCATGGGCTTGTGGGCAACGAAAATGACAACTGGTAAAAAAGTTCCTGCAGCTGATAACTGTAGGAACTATATGGTTTTTTAGTGAGCCAACCTCTCAACTTAAATCAGGTCTTTTAGTTTATCTATTACTTCTTTTATTTCGTTTGAATGAATACTTCCATCTTCATGGTCCCTCGTAGTAAATAAGTTTTCTCCTTTTACAAATCCTATAGACTCATAGAATTTATATTTTCTTTCCCAAGATTCTCTATAACCAGGGTTGTCAAGCATTCCTAGATGCTCCCAGATTATCGTATCACCAGATGCATCTTCGAACGTAAAATCAGGAATACATCTTCTTCCATTTTCTTGCAGTAATTTCTCATATTCAAATTTTATTCCTTGTTCATAAAGCATATTAGCAATAATAACTTCAGACTTACTCCTTACAATAAGTCCACTTTCGGTTGTATGAATAAGGCCTTCAACATACGGAATCTTATCAATATTGTCTCGAACAGAAAAATTAAATAAATTGGAATTTCTTCTTGCCAAGACTGACTGTTGAGGTTTAGTATATTCCATTAACCATGAGATACTATCTTGTACCAATAATATTAATTTCCTTTTGGCTCTTGTTAGTGCTGTATAAATAAGCTCACGCGAAAGACCCCTTCCTCCTTTTGGCAAAACAACTAAAACACAGTCAAAATCACTTCCTTGCGACTTGTGAATAGAAATAGCATAAGCTAATTCAATTACAGAAGCCTTCTCGTCTGTTTTCGATGGAAAGTACGTAAATGTCTCATTAGGTATTCCTGCGAAAACGACGGATGCCCTTTTATCTTTATTATTAGCATAGGAAACAAAACCAATTTGCCCATTTGACAATTGCTTTTCTTCTTTAGAAGGATAACTATTTCTTTTTTCATTAAGAAGTTGAATTACCTTATCACCATAAAAGATGAAATTTGGCACTATCTCAACTGAAAGTTTTCTGTTAGTATTTCCAACCCATTCTTGAAAATTAGTATTCAACTGATAAGTTCCCCATACTGGGTTTTTAACAGGTGATAAAACTTGGAATCTTTCGACACAATCAGGATTAGTCTTGGCAAAGTTCAAATCTGTAATCCCAATAGAAACCTTGATTCTGTCCTTCAAGTCTAATTCTGGATTTGGTAACTCTTTAACCAAAACTTCCTGTAGTTTGTCTTTCAAATCATTTTCGTTATTCCAAGTATAGACGGATAAATCCTTATCTAATTTTTTATCGATTATTTTTTCAAATATTTGATCTGCATCCTTTGCCGGCTTTTCCCCGGAGAACCAAGAAGCTAATGATAATATATCGGAGTTTCCTGTTCTAATAGTTCTAACAACAGTTTTGAGGTGAGTTATGGCTTTTTCATTATTATTATCAAGAAAGTTACATAAATCAGCAAAAGTACGTCCCGGCCCAATAGGCGGTAATTGAGATGGATCGCCAATAAATATGATTCGTTGTACATACTTTAGATCCAAAGCATTGAGTAGAACGTAGAAGTCATTACATGTAAGCATGGAGCATTCATCTACAATAATATTTTTTGCTTTTGCATACTTCTTATTTTCTAAGTTGGCAGGAACAAAAGCCTCCATCTTTGACCAATTAAAGAAACCTCTTATAGATAGGAATTGCGCTAATGTATAGGCTTGAATGTTTTCTGCCATTTTCCCTAACCGAACCCTTGCTTTTCCCGTAGGAGCTAAAAGTAGTACACCTTCTTCTTTTATCTGCTTGGAGCTTAAAAAGGCTTGTACTACAGTAGTTTTACCAGTGCCGGCAGGACCGGTCAGAACAGACAATCTTTTGTCACTGAACATTTTTAAGGCTCTTATCTGGTCTTCTACTGCGGAACGACTTCGCTCATTTTTAGTATCATAGCCTTCTATCGAGTTGATAACTAGCGAATCCCAATCTTCATTTAAGGGAACTTTTACAGACTTTAAAGCTCTTGCTTTAAACTTTTTCCTCAAAAATTCCTCTGCGTTACTATAATATTTGAGTTGTATTGCTCCATATTTGTCTTCTGGAGTTATATATGTCAATATAGTCTGCATAAAGTCCCTGTTTGTTAGTAGGTAGTTTACCGGCAGTTGTAAGCTATCACTGGACAACGTGTTCTTTATTGATCTTTCAAGTTCATTGACAGACAACAAGGTGTCGCCATTTTGTAAAGCAGCCTTTAATTGATAAACTACCAAAGAACGGATTCTTCTTTTATCAATCATTGTTTCTACAAGAGAAGGAGTTTTAGGAGTCCACTGCCCCTGAAGCTTAGGGTCTGAAATGACTCCAAGATCAATCATCTCTGTGGTGACGACATTCTCCTCGCCTAAACTACAATCTTCACTTATGATATATGGATTCTCAAGTAGTTCTGTATATTTTTCTGGGTGCCCGTACCATTTCTCTATAATATCCGATGTAATTTCAAAACGAGACAAGAGTGATAATACATTACGTGATTCTTCAGAAATGCTTTTCCACGTGTCTTTATACAAAGGCAACTCACATTCGTATACAATATCTTTCAGAGATATCTTTCCTGACATTAATTGATCAAATGCTAACCAAGGATTATCTTTTGATTTGCAAAAACCATTATTACGAAGATCCTGTTCTATTATATAGGCATAATTTACTCCTATCGCACGTAAAGATTCAGCAAAAGAAGGGAATGGACCGATTAGATCCTTTACTTTTGCTATCTGCTCATCTATCCATAAAATCTGCTTTTTCCAATTCCCCCCTACGAGCTTATGTTCTATAACTTTTTCTAAACATTTTCTAGCAGCATCTAAAATAATGAGCATGCTATGGCTGCTTATATAATTACACCCATAGGAAAGTTCATTGAAAATCCGTTGGCTATTGCCAAGTTTATCTAATGATAGTTTTATTTCACTGACTACTTCTTCCTTCTTCTTGCCTGTGATTTTATTTATATAGTCATCGTCCAAATCTAAATATTCATGATATGGAAGAAGGAAACCCTCAGATTTGTCTAAATTTTGACGTATTCCATGCTCAAATATTAGATCCCAAAAAGGGTATGTATATTCAGCCTTTGAATCGTAACTCTTTATCTCATGAACCCTTTTAACGTTTCCCATTCCTACAATCAATCTAGAACAGTCCTCATCAACGGGGTTCCCATTTTTGCAATAAAAAACAGCTATAGAGGAATCTGGGATAATATTTGATGAAAATTTTTTAAGAATGGCGTATTGACGTTCTCTGCCAAACACCCAACTTGTAGAGAAAGTCGCCTCTTCATCTTTTGGCAAATTTGGGTACCTCTTGTCTAATTCTTCTTGGCTGTCCTTATTTAAATACTTGAAAGGAATTCCAAAGACACTATAGGGATTCAATGAAATCTCTGTTGGCAACAATTTGCTCTGTGGGTTATTTTTATTCCAAGCATAAACATGAGTAAATGTTCGATTAAAAGACTTCTCACTCATAAAGCCCCCATTTTCAGTCATACATGCTGGCATATCTTGGCTTGAAAGTTCAAAGAAGGTTTTGCCCGAAAGACTTTGTTCTTTTTCAATATCCTTTTTTTCTGATATATTATGGAGCATCATGCAAAATGGGTTGTTTTTTGGACAGTTACAAACCGAGCCATTCCATTTTTTATCATGCCATGGTACTCTGATAGAAATATGTTTCATCTGTTTTCTAAAAAATATCGACTATGTTGATAATTCAAATTAATTGTTAGTCATTGTCTTAACCAAGAGCTCTCGAATATCAATTTTAAGCAATTTTGCTATTTGATGGAGTGTCGGTAGATCAGGCTGTGAACTATTAGTACACCACTTCGATACAGTTGCAGGATCTTTTCTAATTGTTCTGCCAACCATTTACCAGTTTGACCAACATCAGCAAGTGCGCCTTTAATTCTATTAATCTTTTCCATTTGTCAAAAATTGATATTAGACGCAAATATATAAAAATTCTGTCATATTGTTAGATGATTGTGCCATTAATTCATGGTTGACTGTATTTTTCGTTGATTTATACGATATAGCTAATAGATTTTTCGTATGAGCCTTTAATGGATAGTTTTTCAAAGAGAGATCAGTATCTGATAACTGTTATTGGAGATATTATCTCAAGGTTACGTCATGGTGCTTCTAAAGCACAGGCAATAGAAGGAGTACAGGATATTGTTAATGGGGTTGATTCCTTATCTTCTAATGATTTTGGTGGGTACATATTCCATGCTTGGCAATGTTTCAAGAAGAGTTGAGACTATACTTCTGCCCTTCACAATGGCTATGTATGATTACTATGGTAATAAACATTTGCTTGCTTTTTAACCGGTGCTTTAGCAGAAGCTATGTACGGGTGTGAATATGGAATGATTAAACAGAAATATTCGGAAAATTGGTTCTTTCCTATTCAGATACCAAAGGCTATTTTATCTACATACCGCACAGAGTTTGAGAAGTTCAGAGAGATTGACGAACGGAGATTATTCTTTCCCAAGAACAGTGTGCTCACAAATGTAGAACTGCATCATTGGGAAGACATGAAGATTCGGATGTCGTTGCTGAACTTTTCTGTCTCCCTAAAAGATAAAATTATGAAATCTCACTATACCGATTGGGATAATCGATATGGAATCTATTTGGATGACGGATGATTCTATGTGTACCGAAGTCATATATTACTTAATCGTTTTCAATTGTATAGTGAGGATGGAAAGAATTATAATATCCATCACTTACAGAAATCTGAAGCAGAACAAGCAGGAGAAATATCTTTCGAGGAAGCTATTTATTCTGAGCGTTTTCACTTCCTCGATTAGTATTTATAGGCTCTTTTCAAGGCTCATTACCTTTGAGATATAACTACCATCTTCCGCATAGCCAATCCTGTTCAGGAAGTCGTAGTAGTTGCCACCTTTGTACTTGTACTGTACATAGTCCTTGTAGGCCTTAACGCTTTCTTCCCATGAGTTGAAGGTATAGTAGCTGCCATTGCTGGGGCGACGTAGTCCGAAGAGGTTGTTGTTCTCTAAGCATACCCGGGAGGTAAAGTAGCCTGTTTCAAGCAGAGCCTGTGCTGCTACTATCTGTGGGAACTTTACATCAAATTGCCTTAATGTGGCCATCAGATTCTCGATGTTCAACTCTTTGTCGGGCTTTGTCCCGAATCTGACGCATGCCATCTTATCCTGTAGCTGTGTGATGTAACCTTTAAGATAATCCACGAAAATATTGGGATCGACGCTCTTCCCACCTTTCCTGATTCGGATATGGAGATGTGGACCGGTGCTTTTACCGGTGTTCCCTGATATTCCCACGATGGTTCCTGCCGACACTGCATCGCCCTCCTTTACGGTTATCTGGTCAAGATGGCCGTATAAACACTCAAAGATGCCATGCTCTAAGATGATATAGTTGCCGTAGCCTCTGTTCCCGAAATGTACTTCCTTGATGATACCGGGCAGCATCGCATAGACCCTTGCATGGTTACATTCGAGGTCGATGCCATTATGGAAAGCCGTGCATCTTCTTACTGGATCTTTCCTGTAACCGAAAGCAGAGTTGAGTTTCAAGAAGTCGAGCGGCAGGCAGACGTTCATACGCTGGCTGATCAGATTGAAAAGCAGGGAGTCCTTCACATTGACAAACAGTGGTACATCCTTCTCGATGGTGATCTCCAAGCCACGACCTGTTTGAAAGGTTACGTCAGGTGTTTTTGTGTCTATGCTATCCGCTTTTTTCTTTGTAACTGTTTGTCTTACAGGTCTTACCTGTGCGTGAGGCTCCTCAGTACGGAGGGTGTAAAACTGCGCTACCATCTTCATACTGATTGCGGTAGCGACGAAAACCAATAGAAATAATCTGTATCGTCTCATCTTATCGTCTTGCTTTTTGATAATTTTGTTTGGTGAGAAGCGCAAGTCTTCTCTCGACAAATTTACCGATAAACATTCAACGTATGGAAAATGTGATGACTTTTCAAGCTCAGGGAGCAGTCTTAGAGAAACTGATGCAGCTGGGTATCGACAGCGAAAAACTGGAGTTAATGCCTGACGCTCTGAAAGTTCCGCTGCTTCGTGGGGAGGTAACGCCTGTCTTCGTGGCAAACATGGGAACAGTAAATGGCAAGGTGATACAGTTACCGCTTAAAGCCCAGTTCGTGCTGGATGAAAACGACCAAGTGATGCTGATGACTTATCCGCTTCGCCGGGAGATTGCCAACGAGCTGAATCTCAATCAAACTGAACTCCAGCGTGTGCAGTCGGGCGATGTAGTCCGTAAGGAGGTGGACGTGGAGGGAGAAAGGAAAGTAAAATTTATCCAGTTGGATAAGGAAACCAACTCGCTCATGCACCGTGACGTGGCCAGTGTGTCTATCGAATCGGAACTGATGACACGGGACAAGGTGAAGGACATCGAACTCGGGGCTAACCAGAAGGAGGCTCTGCAGGAGGGAAAGCCCGTGGAGCTTTCGCTCGGCGACACTAAGGTAACGGTGGGTGTGGACCTGCGTGAGCCACAGGGCTTCAAGGTGGTCAATGGCGACATGAAGGAATGGGAACGCCTTCAGCAGATGCGCTACGATGATACCCACGAGGATTTTATAGGGTATGTGATGACCGACGAGAACCGCTGGGAATACCAGAAGGTGGTGGAACGCCAGACAATGACCAACAACCCCTCTGAGTCTATCGAAAAGAAACAGCGTACTGGCTTGATACGATAACTCCGGACTAAGAACCATTCTCCCAAACAAGGGATTCTTTAATATTCTGCTCCCGGCTTGTCACTTTCATAAGAGCCAGCGAGTGCTTTAACATTCTTCTTTGTTGGCGAGTTCTTCTGTTGTAGAACCGTAGCGTTAAAGCATATCACGACAAGCAAGGTGGGTAGAAAGAAATACAAAAATCTTGATTACGACTACATCGTCAGCTCCGTGGCTGGCTATGCCAAGGTTGCTCCCATTGCCCGAAAGGTAAAGGCTGGGGACGATATGGCCATTGCCAAGGCAGCAGCGATGATGACGGCTGCCGTCAGGAATGTCATGCCTAAGGACAAGCAGGTGGTACTGGTACCCATTCCCAACCGCACGGGCAGGGCGGGTTACACCAAAACGCTTGCCGAGAAAATCAGCGAGGCACTGCATCTACCTGTCATCGACGCATTAGCAAGCAATACCCACGAGCCGCTTTATCTGGTGAAGAAAGCCAATGGCTCGATCGATGAAGTGCCGCTCTACTTCTATCGCATCCGAAGGGTGCCCAGAGACAAGATACCCATTCTCATTGATAATGTACTCGACACCGGGCACACGGCAATGGCTGCCTATGAAGCGATAGGCAGGCAGGACACGCTGATGGCGGTGCTCGGTGATACGCATAAGTTCACGCCCAACAAATGGAAAACGGATATTTACCCTTTAATTGACAACAATATGGCAAGCAAGAAAAAAGAAGAGGTGCAACAGCAAGCTACCCCGAAGGAAGAGCCGAAGGCTCAGACTGAGAAAAAAGCTGCAAAGAAAACCGCGAACCTCCCGAAGTCAAAGACGCTGGCAGAGCTGTACGAGAACATGAAGGAGAAGCATCCTGATGCCGTCCTGCTCTTCAGGACGGGAGATTTCTACACGGCCCTGAACGCTGATGCCTCCAAGGTGGCTGACACCTTGTCCATCAAGCCAACAAAACCGGCAAAGGCAGAGGACGGCCCTCTGCAAGTCACATTCCCTCATCATGCTTTGGACACAAACCTGCCAAAACTCATCCGTGCCGGTCTTCGAGTGGCCATCGTGGACAGTCTGGAGAAGAAACAAAGCGTAGAGAAATCCACATCGGTAAAAACGGAAACAAAAGCACAGGAAACAAAAGTGCAGGAAAAGAAAGAGGAAGGAAAGAACGTGGACAAGTCGGCTTCCGCCAAACAGGAGCATCAGCCGCGTGAGCCGCAGATGGTAACGGTCAATGGCGACAAAGTTTCCCATGCCCATGCCTTCCAGTCCAAGGTGAATCCTGCCGACTGGTTCTATGTGGCTCAACTCAACGGCAAGCAGCTCAACCCTATGAAGATGGACGCTGCCGACATCGCAGCCTATCAGAAACGGGAGGCGAAGGTGGAGGACATGATGCAGAAATACTATCCGACGAAACTGGCTCCCAAGGTGTCTGCCGAGGAATACAAAGCTGCCAACATTCTATCTGACGGCAGGGTAATCGACAAGATGACGGTGTATAAGGAGAAAGATGAACAGCGTGCCGACTATGGCAAGTACAAGCTCTACGCACAGGTGGGCGACCAGCGCATGTCCGTACCCATGACCAAAGCGGACCAGAGTGCTTTCTTCGACCGCGTGACGACACCGGCGGCATTGGTAGAAAAGAACTTTGGTGAACGGCTGCATCTGGCATCCGCCTACGCCATCTATCAGCTCCCAGCCAACATCAAGGTGGAGGACATCCGGGTGGCGAAGGACAACATGGACGGTAAGTGGAAGATTTCGGCTGCCGTGGGCGAAAATGGGCGCACGGACAAGAAAGCAATTTCCTTTGACGACGGCTTTTCTCTCTTCCAAGCCAAGACCGTCACACGGGAGCAGCTGGCCGCCAAATATCTCTCGGACGACATCAAGGTGCTGTCGGGACAGAAACAAGCCATCAGCAACGGACTGAAGATGTAGAGCTTGGTTATGGTATAGTGAGTATGAATTACAAAATACAGGCAAAATAAAATCAAAGAAAATGGCATATAGTTTTGAAGAGCTGGTCCAGCTCAAACAGGACAGACGGATCGGGTGGCTGCAGTTCACGCTCGAAGGCGAGCATGCGGACGGCTTCATGCAGTGGTGCAAGGAACACAACACGCATCCGAGTGAAGATACCGCAGAGTTCTACATGGAGTCGGTGGAACTGAGTATGCAGGACAAGCAAATCTTGGCAGAGGACGACTATGACTACAGCTGGAACTGAAACAAAGACGCTCGGTCAGAAAGCCGTGGACAGGTTCACGGAGATGATGATTGGGCGCATGGAACAGATGAAGTCCGTGGGCTGGCACAAGGAGTGGATAGGCGGTGCCACCGCCCCCGGTGCCATGCCTCAGAATGTGTCCGGGCGTGGATATTCGGGAAGTAACTCTTTCTTCCTCCAACTGGACACGGCTCTCCGTGGCTACTCAATGCCCGTGTATCTCACCTTCAAGCAAACCAATGACTTGGGAGCGTATGTCAAGAAGGGCGAGTCGGCCATGCCGGTGCTCTACTGGGACATCATGGCAAGGGACAAGGACGGACGCAAAATCACCAAAGACACCTACCGCAAGATGAGCCTTGCGGAGCGGATGCAGGTGCAGACCATTCCATTCCTAAAGGCCTACAATGTGTTCAATGTTGATCAGACCAATCTGGCTGAGGTGAAGCCTGATAAGGTGGAAGCACTCAAAAAGCTATTTGCACCGCCTGAACTGCGTGATGCAGAGGGGATGTTTACAAGCAAGGCACTCGACCGTATGTTTGAGAAACAGGAGTGGATTTGTCCTATCCAATATGACAAGCAGGTACCCGGTGCATACTTTTCTCCCTCCAAGGACATCATCGTCATTCCAAGGAAAGAACAGTTCAACATCGGCAAGACACCGGAGGAAGTGTATAAGGACGGTATGGAATACTACTCCACGGCCCTGCACGAGATGGCTCACTCCACGGGTACGGAACCTCGGCTGAACAGGGGCAGCCATGAGAAGTTCGGCGACGCGAAATACGCCAAGGAGGAACTGGTGGCTGAGCTGACGGCGGCGATGGTGGGCAACTCGATGGGCTTTGACAAGCGTATCCTGAATAACAACGCTGCCTACCTCGACGGTTGGATCTCCACGCTAAAAGAGAATCCAAAGTTCATCGTATCGGTGATAGCCGACGTGAACAAGGCTGCCAACATGGTGCTGGAAGAGGTGGACAAGCAGAAGATGGCTTTGGGCGAGGAACCTTTGCTCGACAAGAACAGGAATCAATCTACCGAAGCCCCTAAAAACAAGATTGTCTTTGAGAACGCTTCGATTATCAAGCAGAACGACGGGGACTATGCGGTGCGTGCCTCCTTCCAAGGCAAGGAGCTGGGACTCAAGCCGATTGATCGGAATGTGGGCATCCTCTATTTCTCTCTGTCGGAGGAAGCGGAGAAGGCTCGCCTGCTCTCTCGCACGCTGGAAAAGAGCTATGGCGATGTGGTCATGGCACAGACTCAGCAGCAAGCTCATCGTGTAAAAATCTAACCTTTATACTTGTAGGCAGTTATGAAACAGACAGTAAACTTCAAAGACCTTAAAACAAAGGTAGGCGTAGATGATATAGCCTATTATCTGGGCTATCGTCTCGACCGCTCGGCTGGCGTTGAAATGGTCTTGCCTGATACCACCGGACATAAGGATAAGCTCATCATCAAGAATCCAAAGGAGAAGGCCGCACAGACTTATTTTCGCCGTAACGGGGCGAAAGGCGGGGATGTAGTGTCGCTGATTCGTGAGAATCTTAACAGCTTCCACGAGTCCGGCAGGAACGAGTGGGAAATCATCGGTAAGGTGATGGCCCGCTTTGCCAACGAGCCGATTCCCGACTATGGGGATAGCCTGTATCTTGCGAAAGCCGGATATAGCGACAACCGTGTGTTCGATCCTAAACTCTACGAGACGAAGGAGATAGGCAGTGATTTGTCGGAGGTAATGGCTTTCTTTGCCCAGCGTGGCATCAACGAGGAGACGGTGGCTGTCTTCGCTCCGTTCATCAAGCAGATAAGGGACAGCTGCCACACCACCTACAAACAGTTCAACATCGGTTTCTCTTATACGGAGGCTGGTAAGGACAAGGTGGTGGGCTATGAGATACGAGGCTTCGGTTCATTCAAGAGTAAGGCTGCCGGTACCAACTCGACGACGGGCGCATGGATAGCTGATCTCTCACAAGGTGGAGAGCCTGCTGACATCCGAAATGTGTATTTCGCAGAGAGTGCCTACGACATCATGGCGTTCTATCAGCTGAATCACCTTCGGTTAGATGCTGCACATTCGGTGTTTGTGTCGCTGGGCGGTACATTCTCTGACGGACAAGTCAAAGGCATCATGTCGCATTACTCTGAAGCCAAGGCGATGGACTGTTTCGACAATGACCTTGCTGGACGCATCTATGGCATCCGCATGGCTGCCCTGTTGGAGGGTATTCGCATGAATATACATAAGGAAGATAGCGAGGTAAAAATTACCATTGGTGATAAGAACTTTAACATTCCTAACGACCAATTGTCGATCCGTGAGCTTCGCAAGCATGTCCACATCCGCTATAACGTAGGTGAATGGAAGGCTGCCGAGAACTACAAGGACTGGAACGACCAGTTGATGGGTAAGCAGTTGGAAGTTGTGCCCATAGAGAATAAGTTTGCAAGGGACCGCAATCTGGCTGACCGCCGAGAGAAAGGAGTGTGCTTATGAAACGAATTTTCATCATATCGTTGTTGGGCGGTTTGACTTTCTGTCCTCTGATGGCGCAGCAGACGGACCCGATGCTGACGGGTGCCGTGGTAGCGCAGAGCGAGATGCTGAAAAAGATTTTCAAGGACCGCGAGAAGACACAGAAGAAAATCATTGCAGCGGAAACAGCGGTCACTGTGGCCATGGACAGGATGCACAAGGTGGAAGATAAGATGCTGGAGTATCTTTCCAATGCCCAGGGTGCCATGCAGAACCTTTATCAGATCAAGCGGGCGGCAGAGTTGACGACGGTGGAGATTCCACGAAACATGAGCCTGTTGCGCCAGTCACTGCCTGGCCATCTGAAAGGTACGGTCATTGCACTGTTGGTTTCTGACGAGCTGACGGATGCTGCTACGCAGATGGCTTCGCTCTATCCGTTCATGCAACAGCTGGTGACAAGCGGCACTTACAATGTGAGTGGCTATGATGCCACGGGCAAGCCCATCAATGAGAAGCATAAGGTAAACCTCCTCTCTTCGGCGGAACGGTATTATATTGCCAATGAGGTGGTAACGAAACTGGAGACCATCAATACTGACCTTTGGTTGCTGGCATGGCAGGTAAGGACATACTCGTGGAATGACCTTTGGTTCGGGCTTGATCCAGAAGGCTGGGCCACGGTGATGTCGGGGAAGGCGATTGTGGATGGACTGGTCTATGAGTGGAAATATATCTGACAGACCTGAATATGGGCAATTTTCTGTACTTTTGCACTCGCTACACTTTGTTATTTCGAGGAGGAGCGGTGCAAACGGAGGGTTGCCAAAGATAGAGTAACATATAACGTAAAGAAATAACAAAATGAGTGATACTGACAATTTACTGACCTGCCCCGTGTGTGGCAGGGGCACAATGGTACATAACGAACAGGAGTGGAAGTGCAGTGAGCAGTCCTGCGGGTTCGTTATCCCTAATCGTGTGTTTAATCTGGAAATGACGGAGGAACTGGTTGCACAGCTCGTCAAGTATGGCCATACCGGTATGCTCTCGCTGCAGAACAGGGACGGGCAGCATTTCAAGGCGGCAATCGTAATTCGCAACGGGAAGGTGGAGGTCTCGTGCGGTGTGCATTATATCAACGGTGTGTGTCCTATATGCGGGGGCAAAATGCGTAAGACCTCGAAGGGCTACCGATGCGAAAACTCCATCGGCGAGCATCCTTCGTGCGACTTTATGATTCCGGGTATCATCTGCAACCGTAGGATTACGGAGCAGGATGCTGTGGCGTTCTTGAATGGCAAGCATATCGCTTTGGAGGGCTTTGCCTCGAATGAGTGGAAGATGTTTGCCTCGTCGCTGTCGATAGCCGAGGGCAAGGTGAAGCTGGAATCGCGCATCGCAAAGTGTCCGCATTGCGGGGGGAGACCTGCATGTAGGGCTGAAGGCATACAACTGTGCCAATTACCGCAATACCGAACATCCCTGCAAGTTCTCCATCTGGCGTAACATCAGCGGTCATGCCGTGTCGGTGGAGGAGGTGAAGCAGATATGTGAGCAGGGCGTGACGAGGGACAGCATTGAGTTCTACAAGGAAGACGGTACGGTGTACTACAAGCGTCTGCAGCTAACGCCTGAAAAGGACAGAATAATCATGATTTAATTAGTTATTGATGATGAAAAGACAAAGTATTATATATTTAGTGGTGGCATTGTTATGCCTCACTGGTTGTACGAATAAACGTCATGCGTTGAAGCAGTTGGCAGTGGAGAATCTGAAACAGTCGGTGGAATATCCTAAGCAGTTACAGGTGATGGCTATATCAGAACCAGACTCGGCGTTTGGATTCAGCTACTTCTCGCAAAAGGAGAAGGCAGGCATCGTCCGTATCATGAAATCGGTAACGGACAGCATCATGAGGCGAACTGACAATATGCAGTCGCTGGACATCAACGACTTCTACGTGATGGATCTCGCTGAAAGGCAGATGCGTGCCAACTCGGACATCAGGCAGATGCTCAGTCAGGCGACCGGCAAGAAGGAATGGACGGGCTGGAAAGTGAAAATCGACTATCAGGCGGTAACGCATCATGGCATGAAGTATAATGCCGAGCGGTGGTTCTTCATCAGCAAGGACGGCAAGGCGGTGGTGAGGACGTTTGAGCTACCGCTGCCATAATATTATAATCATTTTCGCCCCATAGTCTTTTTAGACTGATGGGGCTTCTTTCTACCATTCAGCTTAGTATTTTTTGTATCTAAACAAATAATGAAAGGACTGACAGGTGGGGTCGAACCACCTATCAACTCTACAACGAAGAGTGATTTAATCCGGTTTGTCAGTCTTGTTTTTTAGATGTTCTCTCTCTCCATGAAGCGGTCTACTCCTATTTCCTCACCTTCTCAGAAGCTCCGAGCATCTTAAACTCATATTTAAGTTCGTTGTTAAGAGTCGGAATCTGCTGTTTCTAGTGATAGGCAGACCACAGGTTGATAAGACACAAAACAAAGGATAGTTGGAAACAGAATTTCGCTAACCCGTGCTTAATAGATTGAGTCATCCTTCCACACTCAATCTACGCACAAATAAAAAGTTTATTCATACATATTTTGTTTTAAGACTGGTTCATAGCATAGGGCAGATGCCTCAGTCGTGTTAATATTATGCCCTTTGTATCTGCAAAAATACAATAAAAATTTCTGGGAAAGCGTAAAATCCATAGAATTCTACTGAAAAACAATGGAAGAACAATGGATTTAACCTCTTTATCATTTCCTCGTTTGCAGTTGCCTCCTTGCTGCAAGTACTCATTTTCTTTGCAAAGTTACGGCATAGGAAAGAACGGCAAGCACCGCTGCGGCTATGCGCAGAAAAATAGACGGCAGCCTTCCTCAAATCAAGATTTGGGTATTCCGTCGATTCTTCCGTGCATTGCTTGCCTTATCTTTCCCGCTTATGCCGTCCTGTATTGCTCGAAAATTAAGTACCTGCAAGAAGTCTAAAGACTTCACAAAAGGGAAAAGATTAAGATTGATAACCTCTTAAAATTGTAAGTTATGCACGCATGGATTTTTCAATTATCGGAAGAACGCATCGAGGGCTATCTTTGTGAAGATACCTTGTTGCAGGGTGATGGCAGCGACTACGACTATTGTACCGCCATATCAGAGGAAGAGCGGAAGAGAGCCGTTTGCTCGCTCATGGAGGACATACTGCCATCGGGTATGTTTCGCCTCAAAGATGAAACGACGTTGGTGTATCAAGGTGGTTTCGAACAGTGGAAACGTGAGTGGGTGGAGCGTATTCAGACGAAGGTAACAAAGGTGAACACGGAAAACGTGATGAACTTTTGCGGTGAGGTGTACCGGCTGGAAAACGAATTACAGAACCCACTCGATACCGCAGCACACTTCTACCTTTGCAATGACGACTATCAGACCTTTGCGGAGAAGTCGGCGGAGTTGATGCGCAGAATGGAGCATCTGACGGAGGGCGACGAACTTTATATCGGGGGTATCATTGATTTTCATTTTTAAGCGTATGGAGAATATCAGTATTTTTTCGATAGAGGGCGTTGATGCAAGGGAGATTTGCAATGCGCAGTTGGGCGATGCCCTGTTTGCACCTTGTAGTGTGTGCGACAAGTGGAAGGGCAACTATCCATCGGTGGACAATCTGTTTTACGGATATGTGGAGGACGATATTTTCTACAACTACTCCGATGACGAGTTTGAGACCCACGTCAATACGATGTTTGACTAAGTAGAACCAGGAGTGTGCCGAGCTATCGGCATACTCCACAAAAGCAAGTTACAATGAAGAAAACGTATAGTGTAACGGCTCGATACATCTTCGAGGGTACTTTCAAGGTAAAAGCAGAAAACAGCGAGGAAGCTAAAGAAAAAATTCTGAAACACTGTGGAATGGTCATGGGAAGTGGCATACAGACCACGCTGCCAGACAATGAGATAGACTGGAATTTCTGTAACCACCCTTATAAGCAGGTGACCAGAATAAGCAGGGAGAAGTAAGGTACGGCTGGGCATATCAGGCTGGTATGCCCGGCTTTCAAAGTCGGGCAGCGGTTACAGTTCGCTGCCTGCTTGGGAGGGAATTGCCCATCGGAAGGATGAATAACAGAGATAAAAAGTCTTGTTTTTGACGCAGAAAACAAGACAATTCGTTGGGAGTACTTTATTTCCCTGAAAGCCGTATCTCGCTATCACGCCATAAATGATCGTGATGGCTCCACACCGCTTTCATCGCTCCGCCGGAACGTAGAGCGACAAGGGAGAGTGGTTAGGTTGTTTTGTGCTGAATGGAGTGCATGGGCAATGGGGGCAGGAAGGATAGGCTACCGCTGTTTCACTTGTCAAGGACTTATCGCCCATGACCACTTCACGGCTCCGCCTATCTTACTTCCTGCTCCATGCCTATGCACACCATATCGCACGCTCTATCCAGTGTAACGCCAGTTTATTGTCGGTGTAACTCACTTTTTCGTTGCACTGACGATAAACTGACTATCTTTACAGGTTTTACCTAACTGCTTTGTGCCCATTTCCCTGAAGGCCGTATCTCCATTCATTGCGCATAGAGCAGCAATCATTGCGATACCGCTTCCATCATTCTTCAGGGACGAAGAATGACAAGGGAGAGAGGTTAGGTCATTCCGTGCGCAGCAAGGCCAGTGATGAGTTGAAGACACCACATTCTATTTCAGACTTGCAGCAAGAAGGTCCGCATCATTGCATGCAGTTCTTCCATTCTATTTTCGGCTCTCTTCAATTCATTACCTGCCATTGCGCACTCGTTTTGCTGTGAGAAATAAACCTTCTTCGGTGGTCATCCATTTCCTTCGCGAAGTTCGCTATTGGCACCTTCTGGTCAAGTACCAGTGCCTTATTTTTCAGGTTTTTAATGGCCGTTCTTAGTTTGGTTGTGGTAAGCTAATAAAAACTTGAAAAATTCCTTGCCGTTGAATGTGTCGTCCAATAGCGACTTATTTGCTCGAAAATCGTTTCCCCGAAGAAGTCGTTAGACTTCACAGGAGGGAAAAGAATCGAAATCAAGGTAACGGGGTGGCTCACCACTGCTCCACAATAGCTTTTTATATGGCAAATCGTTTGATGACGGCAGAACTTGCCGAACAGCTGAAGGACTTCCCCCTTTATTCTCAGGATGGGAAGCAAAAGGACGCTACTTGTGTCTGTGTATTCGAGATTGGACTCATCCGCTGGTATGTACTGGAGGGACAGCCAGAAGGCGATGACTTCACTTTATTCAGTATCGTCGTCGGCATGGCTGAAACGGAGTATGGCTACGCCTCTGTGAAGGAGATGGAAGGCATCACGGTGGATGGCTCACGGTATGGACTGGGCACGTTGCGCATTAGGCAGGTGCTGAACTTTAAGCCATGCCCACTTGCCGAGATACAGGATAGGCGGCTACAGGACTTTCTGTCAAGGCTATATGAAGAGTAGTAACAAAAGACTTTGCAAACGAGAGCAAAGGGAGCTTGCTTCAACTTTGCCGAGTGCAGCTAAGTGAAAAGGCGGAGCTTCCGCCTTTTTATTTTTCATAGGGCATATATATTTTGGCTGTCTTTTCTGTCTTATTTGTCATAAACACATAAAGTGTTGATATTCAGTAATATAATATTCTTTATTATTGGACAAGACTTAATCTAATTTGACTAAATTAGAAAGATTCTCCACTTCAGCCCTTTTCTAAGACAAGCGATGACAAGTCAAGACAAAACAAGCAGCATATAACCCATTGATAATCAATGACAAGACATATAAGACAATTAAGACAAGCATTTTCGGAGGCCGAAAAGATACCCATTGAACGCTAATTAAGCTTTTCATCGATATTTTTCAAACATAAGGGTGTTTACTTTCATGTATTTTTCACTATATTTGCAATATTAAAACTAAAACAGGTGAATTATGGGAAGAAAGTTAAACTATATCCATCTACTATTCTTTAGCACTATTATTGTAATCCTGCTGATGTCGGCTGGTTGTGAAAGAAAAGCAACTATGGTTTCAAGAGCGAACGGAAGAGGTCATTCCATCATTGATGGAAAATCGGATTCTTTTGTGGATGCCAAGTCTAAAATGACCATCGAACTTGATACCATAGTAAGGGATTGGCATATGCTATTACAAACTGCAGACAATGGCATTAAGATAAAAAATGAGAACTTCTACGATAAAACGCTTTTTGTGACAATTGCCAAAAATGGCAAAACACTTTTCCATCAAAAGGCTGTAACTACGCCATGGCTATTAGGGAGTCCAGATAATGAACGACAACTATATGCCGGACCCCTCTTTGCTGTTTCTAATACGACAGTCTATCTATTTGTAGGTTCATACCTACCTGAAACAGACGATGGATACACTTACATTTTAGCATTCTCTAAAGACGGTAACGTCAACAAATACCTGATGCCACAGAGTTTAGACGAATCAGATTTGGTGACCGAATTTTATTTGTTATATTCCCATGAATGTCTTTACAAACCTTTTGACGCAGAATCTTTACAGCAAATCATCAAGGAATATTGCACCGATGAATTGTTATGGAAAATCAAACAACAAGGCAAATTTGCTATCTTTCCCCCAAAAATAAGCGACAGACATTCTCTCAAGTTTGATATTGCAAGTGAAATGATAGACATAGATACAACTAAAATGCTATTATATAGTAGAATTTATTTCTACAAACGTCACAGTTATCAACCTCTCGACTCCATGAAAGTTGTGCTGAAAGGGCGTAGGAACGAATATAAAGGTGTGAACTATGATAAGATATTGTCCATTAATCATTGATTTGGAAACGATTAATTGTTATTCTCTTCAACAAGTTCCTTTCTGAAAAAGTTGCGAATATAAAAATCCGCCATTACAAGGACTTACACCTTGGTAATGGCGGCTTTGTAAAAAAACGACCCGCACATTTGTATAATGCTTGCTGCATTCGGCAATGTGAAAGTGCACTTTCCATTGCCCTCATTTGCAAACTCATTTGAGCATCGTTGAGAGGCTTGGTGGGTTCTAGCGGTGCAAAGATACAGTATAAATCCTATCTATACAAACCTTTGGTATCTTTTCTTAATGCGTATCTCTTTTATCTTTCAAGAGGTAGTTGATTTTCTGCTCATAAGCATTACGGGCAGGAGTGCCTTTGCTGCCCAACACCTGGTCGAGCATATCTTCATGTGAGTATAGCTTCATCATACGGCTTCTACCTCGCTGGGGAGCAAATGGAGTGAGAGGGCATCCTCTATCTTACATAGTGTCTCGATGGAAAGGTTTTCCTTGCCACGAAGTATCTTCGACACGTACTGCTGCGAGCAGCCCATGCGCCGGGCAAGTTCTGTCTGGGTAAGATGGAGTTCGTCCATCTTGTCGAGCATAAGCATCGCAATACGCTGCGAGTGGCGGAGCCACGACTTGTTGGCCTGGCGGTATTCAGCCGCCTCGCGCCAGCGTGAGGGAGTCTTGCTCTCGTGCGCTTCCAGTTTGTTGATGATTTGGTTCATGTGGCCATCAAGCAACCTCATACTTTTTAATAATGATTCGAAATTGGAATTGCTATTCTGTTTGCAATAGCGGTCTCTACAGCTTGGTAAATTTCAGTTTTCTCCGTCTGAATTGATACCACAAGTGAATACTTTATCTTATTATCGACATTTTCAAGCTTACGCTCTTTCCACCAACCAGGACCTGGGAACACAACAATTTGCCCACAGCTTGCTAACTCTTGTGCCGTACATGAGAACCAGTCTGACTGGACGGTACCTCTTTCTCGACGCTGCTGTCCGATATTCCATCGTGTCGAATTATTGTCACTTGTTTTTTCACCTTCGAGTTTATTGTGGCGAGCCAAGAATTCTGAATCGTTCTCAATTGGAGTTTTTACATCAAAACGCAAAGTGGCTGATGGGTAGCGGTATTTATTGTTCTTTCCGGATTTTCCTGGTGCCGGCTCGACATAGTATGACAGAGTTATACGTAAAGTTACAACTTCATCGTGCATTGCTTCTAGTACGTCTACAGGCCATGGCAAAGCATAGAAATGCATTTCATTGTATGTATTCGTCCCCCCGGACTTGTATGGCTTTAATTCATTTTCAAATACATAAGTTGCATATTTTTCACTGCTATATGCTGCTATATCTTCATCTGGGACGCCATATCCACAGAGTGGTATTATATCTTGAGGTCTTCCGTCATCAATACTTTTCATTTCATCTGTCCAACGAGCTGAATGTACCATCAACGCTCTGATTGACAGCATACTTAAATTAGGATTCTCTACCTTTATCTTTGCTGCAAGACGCGCAGCAAGAGCTGTTGCAGCACTTGTAGCATTAAACGTCTCAAGAGGGGAACGTAAATCATTGCTGGTTGTGATAAGGCACAGATCCTCGTCAGGATATAAACCCATAGATGGACTATATGCCAGATTTCCACCCTCCATTACAATTTCTGGTTTAACTCTTTCTTCATGCCAACTAAACGAAGTACATGAATATGGGGACACTCCTTTAGGGGACGCTATTCCTTTAGCAGTCTTATCTGCAGGTATAGAAAGTTCTGTATATGCGCCAACCGTTAGAGCATTCCATGCCTGAGCAGGACTATTTATAGCATTTGCCTTACATGATTTAATATAATTGGTGGCGTCTACATCATCTTGATATATATTACCAGCAGAAACCAATACTAGGCGATCACATTCTCCACTATGATAAATACTTTCATCAAGAGCAGCTGAACTAGATGTAGGTTTTCCATCATCAGAAATTGAATCTGTTACCGCCATACAATCAATATCAGCTCCCATGTCTTGACTTTGAGATATAGCATCTTCAATAACAGCGCCATAAAATGAAGGGGCTGTGGAGTAATTTGCATCTACAATCTTCACAGAAGCTAAATTATGCTGGACAACTGGTAAATTTCCTCTATCGTATGCCAATTTTGTCAAATCTCCCATGAGAACCAAGCCTGCCATTCCTGTTCCATGATCTATGTGATCTAGGTTATCTTGAACATTGATAGCAGTGGACATACGACTGTCTGGGAGTGCTTGAGATATTAATGGATGCGCATTATTTACACCGCTATCTAAAATACCTATGTGAACATCAGATTCTTCAAACTGTAACTCGTTTGCAAGTATGTCTGTCCATTCTCGACTGACCTCTGAAGATTCTGTTAAAATAGATGGCTGCTTATAACGGCGGATTTCAGATATGTTTGCCATGTGGTATGGCAATTGTGCAAGAACGGTCTTGTTTGTTGTAATTAGAAAAACATCAACATCCGCAAATTGCAGCCGTTGTTCTATTTGACATTTTATACTCAGGTCATCTAAAACGATCTGAATATCATTGATGTTATAATCATCTGTCTTACAAATCCACAATTCGAATCCCATTTCCTCTGCAGGTCCTAAGGCTTCATATTCGTCTTTTGACTCAAATAGGGATTCTATTTTTGCTGATGAAATACCTTGTATTGGAGCGATAAGAGATTCATTGCATGTTTTTTTCTTTTCTGTCTCTGCTGTAGCAAATTTATCAGCCTTCTTATCAAACCAATCTTTATGTTTGTTCGAAACAAAAACTGTTACATCAACATTATCATCCTCTGAATCCTTTTTATGGATCTTCATTATTCGAGCGCCTCTTTGGGTGTCAAGAGATGAAGGTATCATGTTTTGTGGTACGGTAAAATCCAGATAGGCACCATCAGCCGTATGCTGCCCATACTGAAGAAGTGGCTCTTGCTCATTAATTGCATTTGCAAATGCATTAGCATATTGCTGTTTTAATGCATCTGCATGAGCTCTTCTATTATCGTATTGTGGAAATTCTGCTGGAGAGCCACCTCCTTGCGGTTGGGGTGTAAATCCTTTATTCTCAGCTATTTGATTACCTAAGAAGAAATGTTTTTTGTGCATAAAAAATATTACCCGATATTGCGTACCAAAATGCTACGCATATCAAGAACGGTTTTTACAAGATTAATGTTGATAGGTGTATCGTTTAAAAGGGATTCTTTGAATATGTCAGCACAGACCATTTTAATCTCTGCATGACTCATTCCGTCAAACAAAGGCTCGACCATTGAAAAATCAAGATCCTTTGCCGTATATAAATATTCTTTTAAAAGCTTTAGACGTTGTTTTGAATCTGGTAAAGTATATTCTATCACATCATCGAATCTGCGGAACATAGCCTTATCTATTGATTCGATGCTGTTTGTTGCTGCGATAATAAAACTTTCAGAAGAATCTCTTTCTAAGAGCTGTAAGAATGTGTTTAAAATACGACGTTGCTCACCAACTTCGTTGTCCATTCCTCTTTGAGCTCCAATTGCATCAAATTCATCAAAAAGATATACAGCTGGTACTTCGGAGATAAAATCAAAGATATTACTTAGTTTCAACCCGGTTTCTCCCATGAACTTCGTAACAACCTTTTCTGTACGTACTACAAAGAAAGGAAGATTTAGTTCCCTAGACAGAACATTAGCTGTCATAGTTTTACCTGTTCCGGATTCACCATATAACAACAGTTTTCGTCTATTGTCAAGTCCATACTTATGAAGATTGTCTCGTTTCAAATATTCCTTGATGATTCTGTTGATTTTCTCAATGTTCTCATCTGATGTAATGAGACTTTTCAAGTCTTCATCACTTTCAATTTGCAATAAAAGATCTTCTACATCTTTATGCTTCGGAGAAATATGAAGTGGACTAAATGAAGTCTTGGATTTACCGAGTAAATCTTGAATGGTACGTGCTAAAATAACATGACCATTCTTGGCTTCTACAGCTGATATCTGTAAAGCCACCTTCCTGAACTGGGCATCATCATTATTCAAATGATTCCGTATCAGGGATAATACTTGGTCAGAATTAATCATAATTACTAACACACAATAATTCGCTTTGCAAATTTAGTGTTTTATTTGTGTAACGACAAGCTTTCATTGTTAAAACATTACCATACACCTAAATTATTCATGTTATAACATAATAAATGAATATTTTTGTGAGACAATCACGATATTCAAATATCTTCATTACGAGACATCTCCAAATTGATATCAAACGCCTCGACGAGCTTTTCGTAGTCGAAGCAGTAGGAACGCTGCTGCACGGACATTTTGGTGGGCTGCCCCTTGGCATCGCGGTGCTCAAAGTCGAGGACTTGATTGCCTTTTTTAATGACGTGGTAAGTCATGCGCTGCTCGCCCAGATATTCTTTGCTGTTTTCAAGATAGTAGCGCAGCGACTCCTCGGGCAGGGAGGTCTCGCCGTTGCGGTGGGCATTGAGCTTGTAGAGCATGAAGATACGGGTCTTCTGTAGGTAGAGTATCTTGCGCGGCTCGGTCCAGACGGTCTCGCTGACGAGGGTGGAACGGAAGCGGCTCACGGCCTTGATCTTGAAGTCGGCATCCTCGTTGATCTCGCCCTCGCTGTTGAGAAACTGCACCATGCGCCAGAAGCTGCCCAACTCGTCGTTGGTCTTGCACTCCATGTTCTGATGGACGATACCCTCGACAGTGATCTCCAGCAGTTCTTTGTAGGATAAAGTGGTGTCTAACTTCCCTTCCAAACAGCGAAAGGACGTGAGGGGAATCACCCAGTTCTGAACAATTCGGTCGATGATGGTGTGGCTCGTGAGGCGACTGTTCACGTCGTCAAGCGTCTGCCGGTACTGGTCGTAGAAGCACTGGCCGAACTTGTCGCGGTGGGCAAGCAGCTGGAGGGTGAGATGGCTCAGTCCCTTGGAGCGGATTTGCAGCAATTGCTGATAGTTCGCCTTCTCGCTTGCCGTGAAGTTCGATTTGGGAAACAAGAGGAAGATGAGTCGGCTGAAGAGGGCGATGTCGGCCGTGGGCATCTCCTGCCCGGAGATAATCACGCCCGCATCCACGGCGGTGGTTTCCTTCTTCTTGTCGGTGGCCATGTTCATGCGCGTGCGACCCGTGCCGTCCCAAAGCCCCTTGATAAACTCTATCTTGGCGGTGTCGATGCCGTTCTTGTATTCGTCGATATGCACCAGGGCATTGGCAGCGGCAGCCACGGTGTCGTTGAGGGCGGGAATGGTGGAGTTCTGTATGTTGGGCGGTATGTTGTCGATCACGAAGAACGACATGAGCGTGTGGCTCAGTTCGCTCTTGCCGGAACCCTTCGGACCGAAGAGGTCGAGGATGGGGAAGGAACGTGTGGTGAGGGTGATGATGTCGCGGAAGAGCGTGGCGAGATAGAAGCAGAAGCTGATCTTGCCGTTGTCGCCGAAGACGAGGAAGAGTTGACGGGTGAAGTCCCGGAGGCTGATCATGGAGAAGTTGAAATGCACGAATTGCCGCTCGAAGCGGAAGTAGTCGGTGTTCTCCTTATAAATCCGAGAGAGGGCGGGAAGATAGAAATTGCCCTTCTCGCCCAGGTGGACGATGCCGTACTCATTGACCTCGTGGAACTGCCGACCGTCAAAGATACCGTTGCCAAAGGCAAAGAAGCCCTTCTTGTTCCAGCCCAACTGCTTGATTTGCGCAGCCGTCTCGGTCTTTTCGTAGAGGAAACTCTTCAGTTTGATGAGTTCCTTCTCACTGGCCTTCCAGATGAAGTTGCCGAGCGATTCGAGCTTCTGACGGAACTTTTGCAGTGAGATAAGGTCTTCCTGCTCCATCTCCACAATCTCCTTGACGCCCAGTTCGTTGGTGAGCAGGTAGAGGCGTTTGGCCATGAGCGGGTCTTTGATGTGGAAGAGCGGCGTAAGGGTAAAGTTGCTCCATTCGAGTACGCCGCCCTTCTCGGTGGTGGAGAAGTATTTGCCGCGGTCTATCCAGAATCCGTACTGGCGGTTCAGGTCGATATCGTCCTCCTTCGGACTGTCGCGCCTCGTCCGCTCGTTCTCGATGGCTTTCTGCCAGAAGAGCTTGCCCCGGTGGTACTTCGTGAGGGCATCGATGAACATGGTGAGCTTGGTATCGTCGTCGATAAAGGAGAGCAGATGGGCTATCCGCTTCACGGCATCGCTTTTTTGCTCGGTGTTGCCGCTCGTTTCAAAGAGTTTGGCGGCCAGCCACAGGATGAAGTCCTCTTCCTCGACGGCCTTGAAGAGGGTTTGATTCTTGAAATAGGTGTCGGGATCTTCTTTCTTGCCTTCCTCCGTGGTAGTTATCTCCTTGACCGACACCGTAAGGTGCTGTTCGGTGGCGAGTTTACCAGCCTTCATCACCGCCTCGATGCCCGTGCCATAGTCGGCTCCACCCTTGAGTGGGTCGTTGTCGGGAATGAAGCACACCTTGTTGGCAGCCCTCTTGATGAGCTGAAACTGCTCCACAGTCCACGCCGAGCCGAGGTCGGCCACGGCGTTCTGCACCCCGATGGCGTGCAGACGCATACAGTCGGGTGCGCCCTCCACGAGGTACATCTGCCCGGTCTTGCCCGCTGCCCGCCATGCCACGTCCAACCCGAAGACGGTGCTGCGCTTGCTGTATAGAAGGGATTCCTTGCTGTTGAGGTATTTGGGCTGACTGTCGTCCATCACCCTTGCCGTGAAGCCGATGATGTGTTGGTAGCGGTCCTTGATAGGGATGACGATGCGGTTCTGGAAGAAGTCGTAGCCTTGTGGGTTAATAAGTCCCAACTCCTGAAGAAACTCCTTTTGCAGAGGTAGATGGGCGAGGGCTTTGCCGTCGATGGGCGCAAAACCGATTTCTATCTCGTCGCAATACTTCTGCCCCCAGCGGCGGTAGGCATAATCTTGGGCAGGCTTGTAGCGCAGGAATACCTCACGGTAATGCTTATGCACGGCAGTATTGACAATCAGCAGCGACTCGCGTTTCAACCGTTGCTGCTTCTCGTCGATGGTTTCCTCTCTTTCCTCCACCTCGATGCCGTACTTCCTACCCAGCCACCTGACGGCTTCCGGGTAGGTCATGTTCTCATGCTCCATCAGGAAGGTGATCACGTTGCCTCCCTTGTGGCAGCCAAAACAGTAGAACATGCTGCGGTTGGGCGTAACGGTGAACGATGGCGTCTTCTCCTGGTGGAAGGGGCACAGCGCACGATAGATGGTGCCACGCTTTTGGAGTGGCAGGAACTCGCCAACCACATCTTCTATATGTGCCGCATCGAGTATCTTTTCTATGATGGTCTTGGGTATCATCTCATCCTCTAATAATTTCAATGTTCACAAAAAATGCCCCAGCCGACTGGCTTCACAGCTGGTCGGCTGGGGGCTTCTACTTAGTCACTTGTTATTTAGAGGATTCTGCTAAGTATCTCTCAGTCCCGCCACCAGTTCCGACTTCAGGATGTACCAGCAGCGTCCCATCTTGTGGGCGGGGATAAGTCCCTTCTCGATGCGCTTGCGTATGGTACATTCCTTGCGTCCGAACATGCGGGCGACATCGGGCACGGTATAAACGGTGTCCGAGGTATCTACTATGCCGTGGTTGTTGTCCGTGGCATTACTCATACTCTTGTCCTTCCTCCCATGGTTCTTTGTCGAAGAATCCTTTGGGCAGTTCCTTTGTCCATTCATGTTTATCTGCAAATGAGTTTAGTTCAAGGGCTCGCTGATCCATACTGATGGCACAGATGGCCATACGATGGGCGTAGCTGTTGTAAGAAACATGGAGGAAGCGGTCCTTTTCTTCACCCAAGAGGCGGTTGAATCTGCTTGCCAGGTTGCGCACAGCGTGCGCACGCATTGGGGGAATGTTGGCCACTCTTACCTCTCCGACACTGATGCCGTTGATCCATGCTGAGGGATGGATTACCTTTTCTACTTTTACTTTCATGTTGATGAAATTTTAGTCCGAAGCGATATTGCTCCGGTATTCAAAAGTAGAAAGATTCCGGTCCCTGTTTTGGGGACGTGTAGAATAGCACTAAATCCTTTTCCAGCCATTTTGTACTTGTTTCTTCTGATTTAATGCTGCAAAAATATAATCAAAAAATCTGGAAAAAGAAAGAAAAGACATCAAAACTTACCAACCAACCAACTATTTAACACTACTTGGCAGGTTCTAATGGGATTTTTGAAGACTAACGGTGTCTTGTATGTAAAACGACACAAAAAAGGTATGACCGTTATTGGCCATACCTCTATAAATTTTGGAACCCTGCTATCTTTGTCTGTTGGATAAAGATGCTAAATGAATCCTTTGGATTACCACATATTTAATCTCTCATACATCCTATGGGTATTATTTTTACTCCGTCAGGTCTTGAGTAAGCCATTACACCGCCTGTTATCACCATAAGCAGGTCTGGCTCACGAAGTCGAATTTGCTTTTCTTTTGCATTGTATTGCTGGACCAGACGTTTAATTTCTAAAAGATGTTCAGCTCCTTCCTCTATTTCCCTGCTTCCAAGCTTAAACTCAATGAGTGCATATCTCCCATCTTCTAAATGAAGAACGGCATCTGCTTCTAAATCGTATCGGTCATGATAATAAGAGATATAGCCTCCTAAGGCCTGAGAATAAGCCTTCAAGTCGCGAATACACATACACTCAAAAATAAAGCTAAAGGTCTTCAAGTCCATTAATAATGTTTCTGGAGACATAGATAGGGCTGCAACGGCAATAGACGGATCAACAAATTCTCTTTTAACACCCCGACGTATGGCAGATGCCGATCTGACCGCTGGACTCCATGCTTCTATATCTTGTATAACAAAAAGTTTGGTAAATGCGTTTATATAATCATTCAAAGTATTTTCTGAACAATTTTCTACATTTGCCCTAATATCCTTCAGCAGACTACTTTTCTTTGCCAATGTTGAAATGTTTCGTGCGTAAGTGCGCAAAATAAGCTGACTAAGTTTTTCGTTGCGTGTAATTCCATCGATGGTTGAAATGTCAATTCTGCAAAGACTATTGATATAGTCTTTTGCAACCTGAAGGCGTGCTTTGTCCGTTTTGCGGATCAATGATGCTGGCCATCCACCTCTGCAAGCTGCAAAAACTAAGTCCTCCAACTGCATAGGTGATGTTATCCCATCAATATCTATAAGAGGATTATCAAATAGGTTTTTCAAAGAAATAGCACCTGATGACTCTTTCGACTCAAACAGACTCATAGGCAACATTCCCATAGTTGCAATACGCCCCGTCCCTGAATGTCGAATGGCACTTTTGTCTATAGAATTAGAGCCTGTCAAAATAAACTGACCTACGTCATTTCGTTCGTCTACCACTGTGCGTACAGAATCCCACAAGACAGGCAATTCTTGCCATTCGTCTATCAAGCGAGGTGTTTTGCCTGTCAATAATAAAGATGGTTTGATAGCTGCGGTAGCAAAATATTGTTCTCGCATATCAGGGTCTTGTAATTTAAGAACACTTGCAGCTTGTTGTGTAGCTGTTGTTGTTTTTCCACACCACTTGGGACCTTCTATCAATACCGCACCTGATGAGTCAAGTAGATCGGTAAGCAGACTGTCTACCATTCTTTTGTAATACTCCATATACCAAATATTTTTTGCAAAAGTAACGTTTTTTTTCGGCACATAAAAGTTATTGATGCTTTTTGTGCTATTTCATTGAGTGTTTTTGTGGTAAAACGTTGATGCTTTTTGCGCTATTTTGTTGAGTGTTTTTGTGGTAAAACGCTGATGCTTTTTGTGCTGTAATATGTTCTTTTGCGTGTTGTTGTTATTTACAAGAAGAACAGCTATATTTATAGTGTTATTTAGAAATACTTAGTTGTGCTATGTTTCTTACTTTCTATCTCATCTTGTTCCTCAAGCGTTTCACCGTAAAAAGCTGATTGCATGGCTATTCTAATAAGTTAGAACCAACTTCAATAAAATGTATGCTAACAATTATTGCAGAACGGTATACAAAATAAAATTTCAACAGAATTGCAAATAGGGGAGGGTGGTTTGCTCTCCTCTTTTGTTTATACTTGTCTATTTGCATTGCTTGTAAGCAGCCTTTGTTGCTCTACCAAGCAATCGAAAAGAATATCCAAATGTATAGAAAATATCTCAGATATCTGTCGTGTTCGTTTCAGATATCTGTCGTATTCGTTTTAGATATCTGTCGTATTCGTTTTAGATATCTGTCGTGTTCGTTTTAGATATCTGTCAGTTTTTCTCTGTATATGTGTTCACGAAATTATTAAAAAATGTAAATGTATCGTGTCATAAAAAATAAATAACTAATTTTGCATTAAAATTAATGCTTATTTATAAAAATTACACAAAAAGTTGTGTATGCCACTATAAATTATGCTATTCAACACAAGATATAACTATATAATTAGAGAAAATATGAGAGAAAATGGATTAACGGTATTAGAAACTATTGTTAAAGGAAAAAAAGAAACTTACCAGAACAAAGTACTAACTTTGCACCCCGAAATTAATTAGCGGTAGATTGTTATTAGGAAATTAGTAGATTTAAGACAAGTAACAGCTATTTTTAGACGAAACAAAAAAAACGATATTAAGTTATGAAAAGTAATGTAACGACACCGAAGATGGCATATCTTCAGCCAGTTTGTACGTGTGTTAACGTACAAGCTGAATCACACATTTTAGTGATTAGTGCGACAACAACAAACCCTGTAGAGGGTGGTGACCCAACAGCCGGCAGTGGTAATGGCAATACACCAAACCCATTCACAAGTGGTGCTGCTCATTCTAAGGAGCAGCAAAATTTCCTTGATATGCAAGAAGAATACTAAAGAATTAATTTATAACGATAAGAAATGAAGATAATGAAAAAGAATGTCTTATTTCCTGTAGCATGCTTCTTGATGGCAGCTCCATTGCTGACAAGCTGTCATGACGATATAGACAGCTCTACAGCCGAGAATACAACTATCCATACTTATAGCCTCGTTGCTGATGGCACAAACGCACTGCAGCAGGAACCAGCTACACGTGCTCTGAGTGAAGATGCTGCCCATAAGATTAAGTCTGAATGGGGTGAGCAAGATGAGATTTTAACTTACGTAGTTGGTGGTGATAGCCTTCATACTGCTAACTATAGCTATATAACGAATAGAAATTTAGGTGGTAAGAGTAATTTTGATGGTGAAATAGCTTCAAGTGCTGCGCTCACTACTAATAGCGAGATTGCTTTCCTCTATCCTGGTAAGGCTGCACAAGGCAATAACAGAACCATTACACCTGTTGAAGAAGTAAAAGAGAGAAGTAGTCTTTACCATGAGGCAAGCGACAAAACACAAGATCGTGTTGAGTTAAAGCTTACTGAGCAAGATGGTACTGCAGAGACTATCGGTGATCGTTTCGACTTCCAATGGACTAAGCAGAAGCCAAAGAAGGTAGAAGGAAAGAAGGTAGACGTAAGCCTTGGCGAGCTTAAGCGTATCGTTACCATTTGGGGATTACGCTTCACAGACGAGAACAATCGTCCTCTTGAAAACATCGATTCAATCTATATCTCAAACGTAAAAGGTTCAGATATCTTCGACCTTAATAGCGGAAAATATATCGACAACAACGAAGAAGACGAGGTTATGAACATCATCCTCAAACCAAAGACAGGTAAGAAGTTTAGCTCTAAAGATGGCAACTATACTTATGTAGCTTTTATTCCTGGTACATACACAGATGTTGTTGTAACAGCCTACGTAGGTGGAAAAGTTCTACAAAGGTCATATGACTCACTCAATTTCGAGACTGGCAAAATCTATCGCTCAGATATATTGAAGATGGAAGATACTAAGCAGAAGGCGTTTGTTGAGGTACAAGGTATTAAATGGGCTACTGGTAACTTCATCCACTATGAGGAGAATGGACAACAGTATTGGGGTATTGCGCCTGCACAGTGGTGGATTTCACGTCGTGCTGTGATGTTGAACTCAAGCCGTAAGGAAGTTTCTTCAGGTGGTATCCTGCAGTCTTCACAGTTTGAGAGCGGTCCAAAACAAACAACAGATGATGTTGATCTTTTCCGCTTTGGTTCTATTGCAAAGGCACTCTCATTTACGGGAATCGCAGGATTAGATGTTTGGGGGAACAACGAGATTTCTCAGCAAATAAGTTCTGATGGTAAGCATGGTGATATCGCATGGTATTACACAAAGGATAATAAGAGAAAATATCGTATGCCTACTGAAGCTGAGCTTAAGACACTTTATACCACTGCTCATGTTATTCCTGCTTACTGTTACACAGACAAGGGAACAGTTGTTTACGGAGGTTTCTTTACAACCAATAATGGTGAAAGAAAGAAGCTTTTCCCAACAAAGGCAAGGAGATATGACAAGTACACAAATGTAACAGCATTAGTTCGTGCTAATAAGGGATTGTTCTTGCCTGTTACAGGTAGACGCTCAGACGGAGTTGCTACAATAGGATATAGAGATATGTCTTATGGTTTAGGTGCATACGGTCAGTATATGAGTGGAACAGCTGCTGTCCTGAACTGGGACTTCTTATTTGGTCCAACTAAGTGGGAGTTCTCAAAGAACGCTAAGGGACAAGCAAAGGCTATTCGCCCTGTATTCATAGAAGAATCTTCTACTGGCTTAGATAATACTTTTGCACCATTTGCTAACATCAAATAAGGCAATTGCATCAAGGCTTTGTCTAAAGCCTAACAAGAATATTCAGTTTATGCTTTTATACGCATAAAAGCAAGGCACTATAAACCCCACTACATTCGGACGTCAGTCCTACTGTGGTGGGGTTTCCCGGTTGTCTTATTTTCCCTGATAATATGCCAGTTTCAGAGGCAAAGGCATTGTTCAAAACTTTTGGTAGGTTTGGTCATTGGTCAAATGCAGATACTAACGAAACAACATTTGAATTGATTAGAAATAGTGGTGCCGTATTTATCCCACTCACAGCTTATAGAGAGAGTAATAAAAGCTTGTTAAAAGAATGGGGTAGACACGGTAATTATTCAACAAGCTCACGTAGTGGACAAAATGTTCTTCATGTTAAAATTACACCTTTAGCTGCTGTTTTCATTGGGTTCTATGATTACACAGATAAAGATCAGGGTTGTGCGACCCGTTTGGTACAGAACTATTAATACTATCATCCGATAACGTTCGGATTGCATAAAACAAAAGTCGGTCATTATGATTTCTTGTTTGTCTGACAACAGAAAGAAATCGTAACGACCGATTTACGTTTAGCTCCAATACAAGCTATATGGCACAATTAGTTTCCTCTTATAATTCTGCTTTTATGCACATATCCGGTTTTGCCATCGTTTGTAGATACTTTCCACCATTCGCCATCTGCTTCTAATACACGCACGGGAGTGTCAGAAGGTATGCGCCCAATTATTCGTGCCGATATGCTGCCTTTTTCGCGCATATTGCAAAAGCCATCAGAGTCGTATATAAAGTGTGTTGCAACCTTATTGTTGCGTCCGTTTGCTGCTTCTGTTTGCTGTACAGAACGAATAGAGGCTACAAGTTCTTTCAGTTTGTTGTTATCATAAAAATTGTGCTTTTTAAGTCGGCTCTCTATATCTGGAAACTGACGAAGAAAATACTCAAGACATTCGAAAGCCTTGCTGCCACGAGGTTCAATAATAGCAGCTCGGTTGTTGTCGTCGTAGTCCATCATAAGCGTAACTAAGTAAACCAAACATTGGTCTTTCACGTTCACATCGTATTCCAATACATCAAACGTCCACGAAAACGTAGTAACAATTCGTTCAAAGTCTTTAAAATCGTCTCTGTTATTGGCACATTGGTCGTATATCTGTTTTATAAGTCGCTTTCTAATGCCTCGTTTCTTGTTGTTATAAAACAATATCGCAGAGATAGATGGAACGTCGAAATAACCAGACAGTCGTGCATTTTTCACGGCAATCTCCATAAGGTCTGGATTACCCTCGTAGTCGAATAAGAAGACAGCATCAGTTGCATCGCCTAAGTTTTCTTTAAAATATGGCAGAGCTGTAGAGTCGTTGTTGAACAACAGTTTGTTGTATGCTGCAATTCTTTTACCAACCCCCGCCTCGTTGTCGTAGAGGTATCTTCTTGCGTCTTCTTTGGTTATGTCTCTATCAATCCATGGTTGGTAGAACAAATTTTCTACGTCTGGGTATATATATCTTCCCAATTCGTTAATGGTATACTCAGTATCTATCGAATTAATTGGTCTGGCAGTATTTTTTGGATTTGCAGGCAAATCTATTCCGAACAAATATAAACATTTGTCGTGGAAACTCTGTTGCGATGGTTCTTTATAGCCATTCTCTTTCAGGAACGTTCTAATAGTTTCGGTTTGCCATTTGTCTTGGTCGAAAGTCTTCTTGTTATTTGTTTTTCTAACAGTAGCTATATTGCAGCAAGTAGAACTATATGCATTGTTGCAAACACAAATGCCACAAAGCATTAGCAGTGAGTAAAATTGATTGTTCATATACAATTACACTTTAATTTCTATTCAAACGCAAAAATAAATATTAAAGTCCGTTCAACAAAAATATCAGCTAAATATTTATGTCGGCACTGCAAAAATAGCATAATTTTGAACAGATGTTTGCAAAATAATTATCCTAATAAGATAAAAAGTAATATAATATTCTTAACTTTGTAGTGCTAACATAATCTGAAATAGCTAACAAAAACATTTGCTATTAGAAGGTTATGTTTATTTAAAAGATTATTCATAGATAGAATACAGTAAACAATATTATTTCACCTAAATATCTATTATAAGAGATGCCAGTTAATAAAAATGCATATCTACGTTATCAATATCTAGACATTTGTTTTAGTAATAAACAAAGACGGTTTAATATAGATGAATTAATTGATTTTGTCAGCGAGAAGTTAGGTTATAACGTCAGTATGCGTCAAATTCGTGAAGATATGAGCAATATGCGTTTAGCTCCATATCATGCTCCTATCAAAGCAGTTCCTTATGATGGTAAGAAATGCTATTACCATTATTCTGATCCAGAATTTTCTATCTTTAACAATGAGCTAACGATGGAAGAAGTTACAAACCTTCGTTCTACGATAGAAATGCTTGGCAGATATCGTGGTATACCTGCAAACGCATGGTTGGAAGAAGTGATATCTAATCTTGAATATCGTTTTGGTTGTAAAGCAAACTCTGAGAACCTTATCGCCTTTGAACAGAATGATATGCTTAAAGGACTTGAGCATCTTTCTAGAATAATTGATGCTACAATTAGCCATCAGACCTTAGAAATTACTTACCAGTCTTTTCAGGGAGAACCACGTTTATGTATTGTTCACCCGTATTATATAAAGCAATACAATAGTCGATGGTTTTTATTCGGTCTTAACCAAACTAATGAGCGTATAGAAAATTACGCACTGGATCGTATCGAATTTTTTAAATACTCGCAATGCCCTTTTATAAAGAATAGCACTGTAGATTTTGAAACGTATTTTGACGATGTAATAGGCGTTTCTGTTCCTTATGAGGAAACTCCCAAAGAATCTATTGTACTAAGATTCTCTGACAATCGTTTTCCCTATGTCGTATCAAAACCATTTCATAAGTCTCAGAAACTAGGACAAGAGCCTAATACAATTTGCATTAGTGTGAAACCCAACCGTGAACTGTCCCAACAAATCCTCTCCTTCATCCCCGATGTTGAGGTACTCTCCCCCGAATGGTTACGCAACGAGATAAGAGACAAGTTAAAAGATAATTTGCAGAAATATCTATCAATGCACGAAGACTGCACAGATAATCATTAACTTTGCATCAGATAAGAAATAAAAGAACAAAAAAGATACCCACGATATGAACAAACAACAACTTGCAAACAAGATTTGGGCAGCTGCCAATAAGATGCGTTCGAAGATAGATGCCATTGAGTATAAGGATTATATTCTTGGTTTGATATTCTATAAGTTCCTTTCTGATAACGAGGTGAACTATCTTTTAAAGGCAGGATGGCGAGAAGAAGACTTAGTAAACCTTGTTGAGGATTACGACGACGAGAACGCTAAACTCATTATAGACTACTGTAAGAACAACATAGGCTACTTTATAGCCTACGACCACCTCTTCTCAACATGGATAAAACCCGATAGCGACTTCAATATAGGCGACTTAAGTGTTTCTCTTAATTCGTTCGACCGCTTGGTAAGTCCAAACTATAAGCCTGTCTATGATGGTATTTTCAAGACGTTACAGGCTGGTTTGAGTAAGTTGGGCGACAGTACGGCAAGCCAGACACGTGCCATTAAAGAGCTTATCAAACTTATCAAAGATATCCCAACAGATGGTTCGCAGGACTATGATGTCTTAGGTTATGTTTACGAATATCTCATTAGTAATTTTGCTGCCAGCGCAGGTAAGAAGGCAGGCGAGTTCTATACGCCCCACGAGGTGGCTATCCTTATGTCGGAACTTGTGGCAGAGAGTCAGAAGAATAAGTCTCAGATAGAAATCTATGACCCTACTTCTGGGTCTGGTTCACTGTTGATTACAATTGGTAAGTCGGTTGGCAGACACATTGCCGATAAGAACAAAGTGAAGTATTATGCGCAGGAACTGAAGGAGAACACCTACAACCTCACCCGTATGAACCTTGTAATGCGGGGTATTCAGCCCAGCAATATCTATACACGTTGTGCCGACTCGTTAGACGAGGATTGGCCTTTACAGCAGGTAGGAAGCGAAATCAATCAGCCGCTCTATGTTGATGCTGTTGTGAGCAATCCGCCTTATTCCCAGCATTGGGATCCAACCGACCGCGAGATGGACGCCCGATTTAAGAATTACGGTGTAGCGCCTAAAAGCAAAGCCGACTATGCTTTCTTGCTACATGAGTTACACCATCTGAAGCCAGACGGCATTCTTACAATAGTTCTTCCTCATGGTGTGTTGTTCCGTGGAGGCGAAGAAGAACAGATCCGAACGAACCTTATTGAGACAAACAACATTGATGCGATTATCGGTCTACCGGCTAACATCTTCTTTGGGACGGGTATTCCTACGCTTATCATGGTATTAAAGCAACATCGTGAGAATGACGATGTACTGGTGATAGATGCCAGTAAGTGCTTTGTGAAAGATGGAAAACAAAACAAACTGCGGGCTTGCGATATTAAGAAAATTGCTGATACCGTGCGCGACCGTGCCACGGTGAGGGGCTTCTCTCACACTGTCAGTCGTAAGGAGATACGTGAGAATGGGTACAACCTGAATATTCCTCGCTATGTAGATGGCAATGAGGAGACCGAACATTACGATATTTATGCGACAGTCTTTGGGGGTATTCCTAACGCTGAAATAGACAGTCTGCAACGCTATTGGGAGGCTTTCCCATCTCTGCGGGCCGACTTGTTTGCGCCAGAGGCGGACAAACCTTATTCTCTTATGCGCACGGAGGAGGTAAGGCAGACAATAGAAAACAATGCAGATGTACAGTCGTTTAAACAGCAGTTCGCCAATGCTTTTGAAGGTTTTGCCGACGCTATGCACCAACGATTGATAGACAACACGATGACTGTTCACGAACTCACCGCATTAGACGAGATAGCCACCGATATCTTTAAGCGTGTGGAGAATATAGCACTTGTGGATAAGTATGCTGCTTATCAGGCTTTAGCAGACAATTGGCAGACGATAGTCAACGACATTGAGACGCTACAGCAAGACGGATTTAACGCTACTCGTGAGGTGGAGACAGCCTATAAGATGGTGAAGAAGGGCGATGAAGAGATAGAAGTACCTGATGGTGTAAAGGGTCGCATCATTCCTTTTGAGTTTGTTCAGCAGGCGAAGTTCCAAGCCGAACTTACTGCCATTGCCAATATGCAACAGCGCATAGAAGTCATAGCGAGCGAGCTCGACGACCTACACGACTCGTTTACAGAGGAAGAGACAGAGAACTATTGCGATGCCGAGAAGGACAATGCTTTCGACAAGGCTGCCATTAAAGCCAATGCAAAGCACAAAGCTGATGTAGAACCAGAGACGAAGGCGAAGCTCGAAAAGATAGTTGCACTCTGGAACGAGCAGACAAAGACAAACAAAGAGATAAGAACAGCGAAGCAACAGCTTATTGATAAGACCGTAGAAGCTATCGAAAACCTCTCCGATGCAGAGGTGGCAACATTCTTACATGAGAAATGGATAGAGCCAGTATGTAACGGAATAGACGATACATTACGTTCGGTACTTACCACACTCGAGACGTCTGTCGTTGCTCTGAACAAGAAGTATGCAGTCAGCTATAAGCAAATCAATGACGAGTTTGCCTCAACAAACAAAGAGTTAGCAGGACTCATAGACCAACTAACAGGTGATGAGCGTGCAATAGAAGGGTTAAAGGAGTTGATAAAGGAGTAAGTATGAAACCGAAGATTAGTTTTAAGGGATTCAAAGAACCATGGGAAGTAAGCACTCTGAGCAATTTCTTTTCAAAAGTAAATGAGAAGAATGCAAGGATGTTATATTCTGCTGTACTGACTAATTCTGCAGAATACGGCATAATAGACCAACGTGACTACTTTGATTTTGATGTCGCAAATAGCAACAATATAAGTGGGTATTATATAGTTCAGCCTGATGATTTTGTTTATAACCCACGTGTATCTGTGACGGCTCCTGTTGGACCAATAAATAAGAACGAACTTGGATATACAGGAGTGATGTCTCCATTATATCTTGTATTCAAGATAAATCGAATAAATAAGGATTATTTGTGTCATTATTTCAAAAGTAATAAATGGCATAAGTTCATGCGTATTAGTGGAAATTGTGGTGCTCGTTTTGACAGATTATCTATCTCTGATGAGCAATTTGTACAGATGCCTATTCCTTATCCTATAAATTCTAAAGAACAACAGACAATATGTAATTATCTTGAAAAGATAGATAAGCTCATCTCCACAGCCTCTTCTCGCCTTGCTTCATTAAAGCAAGTGAAGGAAGCGAGCCTACAAGCAATGTTCCCACAGAAGGGAGAGACCGTACCTAAGATTAGGTTCAAAGGGTTTGAAGAGGAGTGGGTTATTACTAAGGCTGCAGAGATATTTAAAACAGTTAATGAACGGAACTCTTCAGGATTACCTGTCTTATCAGCTACGCAAGATAAAGGTATGGTTACAAGAGAGTCCATTGGATATAATATATTTCATGACAAGGCAAATGAGGCAACATACAAGCATATCAGACCTGGACAATTTGTTATGCATTTACGTTCGTTCCAAGGTGGGTTTGCACACTCTGCCATAGAAGGTATATGTTCTCCTGCTTACACCATCATGGAGTTTAAGGACAAAGAGGTAAATCATGATTTATATTGGAAATATGTCTTAGCATCAAAACGTTTTATCAAAAGTCTTGAGATGATTACATACGGTATTCGAGATGGAAGAACTATTAGCTTTGATGAATTTAAGGAAATGGTCTTTCTTGTACCTAAAGTAGAAGAGCAACAGCAGATAGCCTCTTACTTCACATCTTTAGATAAGCAGATAGATCTTCAGATGCAACGATTAGAGAAGCTAAAGCAGATAAAGGCTGCTTGCTTAGACAAAATGTTTGTATAACAACCTAATGACAGAATGATTATGAGTAACAATATACAAGGTTTCGTAAAGGAACTTGAATTTGAAGAAGCATTAACTAACCACCTGCTCCAGCACGGTTGGAACGAAGTGATAAAGAACCCAACCGAAGAAGAGCTTGTGCAAAACTGGGCTAATATCATCTATGATAACAACCGAGGCGTAGACCAGTTGGGTAACCATCCGCTCACAGCAAGCGAGATGCAGCAGGTTATTGACCAAGTAAACCTTTGCGATTCGCCCTACGCTATTAACAACCTTATTAATGGACAGCAGCTTTGCATCAAGCGAGACTGTCAAGAAGATCGTAATAACTATGGTAAGAATGTCTACCTAAAGATATTCGACCCCAAGGAAATCTCTGCTGGACAAAGTCGTTATCAGATAGTTCGCCAACCAAAGTTCAAGACCAAGGAGGCTATGGCTGGCGACCGACGAGGCGACCTGATGCTGCTTATTAACGGTATGCCCGTCATCCACATAGAACTAAAGCGCAGCAAGGTGAATGTGAGTCAGGCTTGTTACCAGTTGAAACGTTATATGCACGAAGGCATCTTCGCGCAAGGTATCTTCTCTATGGTGCAAATCTTTGTGGCAATGACACCAGAGGAGACACTCTACTTTGCCAACCCTGGTAAAGAAGACGCTTTCCAACCACAGTACTACTTCCATTGGGAAGACTTTAACAACACGGTAGTCAACGACTGGAAGAAGGTAGCCACCGACCTACTGTCAATCCCTATGGCACACCAGTTAGTGGGATTCTACACCATTGCCGACGACAAGGACAAGACCCTGAAGGTGCTCCGTAGTTATCAATATTTCGCCGTTAGCAAGATAAGCGATGTTGTAAAGCAAACAAACTGGGACGACCATAAGCACCGTGGCGGTTATATATGGCACACAACAGGGTCGGGTAAGACGATGACATCATTTAAGTCGGCGCAACTGATAGCCAACTCTGGTGATGCCGATAAGGTAGTGTTCCTCCTCGACCGCATAGAACTCGCAGTGCAATCGCTTGATGAATATAGAGGATTCGCAGGAGAGACAGACTCCATACAAGACACGTCGGACACCAGAGTGCTGCTTGCCAAACTGAAAAGTACGGATAAGGACGACCGCCTTATTGTAACATCTATCCAAAAGATGAGTAACATAAAGGAAGGGGCAGCCATCTCTAAGGAGCTAATAGACCAGATAGGTAAGAAACGGTTGGTGTTCATTATTGATGAGTGTCACCGTAGTGTGTTCGGTGAAATGCTCATCAGTATTAAGCACACCTTCCCACGTGCATTGCTCTTCGGCTTCACAGGAACACCTGTCTTTGAAGAGAACGCAAAGAACGAGATAATGACAGAGACGCTCTTTGGCGATATGCTTCATAAGTACACCATAGCCAATGCCATTCCAGATGGAAACGTATTGGGCTTTGACCCATATAGGGGTGCCCCCTGCACTGATGATGAGTTGCGTGAGTTAGTAGCGTTCAGACAGATAGACCTGAAACTGAAAGAGCGTGCTCCAGAGGCAGAAATAAAGAAGCGTACAACTGAAGAATACTTAAAACTCATAGAGAGCGACGACGAACTACGCAGTATCTACGACCGTTTTATGTCCCAGCTGCAAATGCCAAGTACTTATACCGATAATGGGAAAAAGGTGCATGGTATAGAATATTATTTGCCAAAGGATTTCTATGAGAGAGACGAGCATTACTTAGATGTAGCGCAAGACATTGTGAAAGGTTGGGACAGGCTGAGCAAGAATAGTAAGTTCCATGCCATCTTAGCAACGAAGAAGATATCAGAAGCCATCAGCTATTACAAACTGTTCAAAGAGCATTATCCATCCATGAACGTTGTTGCCATCTTCGATAATAACATCGATAACTCTGATGATGGCATTGTGCGTGAAGATGCACTTATCGAGATGTTGAAAGATTATAATACCAAATACGGTATGACCTTTCAGCTCGCTAACTATGCCAAATACAAGAAGGACGTGGCTAAACGATTGGCACATAAGAAACCCTATATCGGCATAGAAGCAGACCATAGCAAACAGATAGACCTGCTGATTGTTGTGACACAGATGTTGACAGGTTATGATTCAAAGTGGGTCAACACCTTATATGTTGATAAGGTGATGAAGTATGTGGATGTTATTCAAGCCTTCTCTCGTACCAATCGTTTGTTTGGAGAAGGGAAACCATTTGGTATTATCAAGTGGTATAGCTACCCATACACTATGGAGCAGAATGTTAATGACGCCTTAGAGGTGTATGTAGACAGACCATTAGGAGTGTTTGTAGACAAGTTAGAGAAAAACCTCTCTAATATCAATCAGCGTTTCCTGACCATTAGAGACATCTTTCATTCTCATAATATCAAAGACTTTGAACGACTACCAGACTCACGTGAAGACAGAAACATGTTTGCAAAATGCTTCTCGGAGATGACTCATTTGATAGAAGCAGCAAAGCTACAAGAATTCGTGTGGGAGAAGACTTTATATGAATTCCAGCATGGAGACACGTACACAAAGGTAGAGATGGAAATAGACGAACAGACCTATTATATCTTGTTACAGCGTTATCGTGAATTGTTTGATGGGACAACAACCAGTGAGTCAAAAGACGAATGGGAATATAAGATAGATACTTATATCACCGAAACAGGTACGGGAACCATCAACGCAGAGTATATAGACGCAAAGTTTCATAAGTTTATTAAGAACCTATATACAGAAGGACCAGGTAGTGAACTTACTAAGTCGGCTCTGGAAGAACTATGTAAGACTTTCGCTTCATTGTCGCAACAAGACCAGCATACAGCGCTTATCATCTTACATGACATACAGAGTGGAGACTTACACCTCGATAAAGGGAAAACGATATACGACTATATCGCAGAGTATCAGATAAAGGAATTGCGCAAACAGATCATGACGTTAAGTGAGGCAACAGGACTTAATGCAAGTCAGCTCATTAATATCATGAGTAGTGATGTCAATGAACAGAACCTGAATGAGTTTAATCGCTTTGAGAACTTAAAGCTTACGCTCGACCTGCAAAAGACATGTGCCTTCTTAGCAAAGATAACAGGTGAAACGATTCCTGCCTTCATGGTTATACCGAAAGTAGACAGTGTACTGCGGAAGTTTATACTTGACTTGGAAACAAGAAAGAAGATACTTGATGCATGGCTAAAAGATGATGCTACACTTGAAAGTGCTGAGGAAAATATGGAGGAAACTACTGTTGTACCAATAGTAGAAGAAGAACCAGAAGAGCCAGCACTGGATATTAAAAAGGTAAAGACAAGGATTGATGAAATCTTAACTAATACCTTGACAGGAGTAAGAAAGTATATGCGACGACAGGACGAGATTATTGATAGTGTGTTCTACATATTAGACAAGAAATCATTGGAGAAGTTAGATGGAGTAGGGCTCTTCATCATGCGTGCCTTCACCAATCTGTTTGTTAAGAAAGCCACAATCGTAGACAAGTTCGTAAGTTTCAATCTGTTGGTTACAAAGTTTGAAGCATACTTGAAGAAGCTCTACTTCTTAATGAATAAGGCAGAGGTGCGTCCTCAATATGAAGGACAAGACGTTACGTGGAAAGACGTTATCCATGCAATACGACCATTATGGAACTTGAAATACAGTGCGAATGACCAATACAAACAGCTCTATCATTATCTGCTGATGGTGAAGGAGTGGCGCAATAATGAGTCACATATCTCGCCTACAGCATCGGAGAAAGAAGTGGACGCAGCAATCAGTATTATCATTACGCTGTATTTCTTTGCAACAGGCTCTTGTATCACCGACCTTGAGAGTGCGGGTCATAATATGGAAGCTAAAGGAGATACGAGGCTTTACATTTTGCCAGAGAATGATGATACACTTTATGAATGTGTTGCAGAAGATAGTCCAGAGGCATAACGTTCTGTCATTCTCTTCTTTTTAGCCAGAGTATATAAGATATCTCTTTAAAGAAGAAGAGTTACATGAGGAGACAATTGTTCGGATATCCCGAACAATTGTTGTCCATGCTAAGTCTTACTTGACGACTCTCGATAACTTCGATATCTCATTATCTTAGGCTATCTTGGGGACAGATTGCAAATAACTAATAATACATAGAAATTAGTTTTCCTGTCACTTCTTTCACTCTTCTCTACCAGCTAAAGCGTTAATGCATAGTACTTTGGTAGGAAATGTTAAAATGACAGCAAACGAAGAGAGAAATAAAGTTGGAGGATGGAGAGTTGTTGTGATGTAAGTTCAGAGCAAAGGCGTTCCCTCTATTTTATAGATATATAAAGGAAAGAGCCCGCACTCTAAAACCTATGGAACTTAATTCTCTTGTGTTAATTTTATGACCTTCCGAGTGATTATTCAAAAATAAAATCTTATATTTGCAATAGTAAAAGGTATGAGTATGAAGACATCACTGTATTCTATAGGTCATGGACTTCTCGTATAATTGCTGATACAGTAGAGGTAGGACTGATAAAGCCCGTGGACCCAGAGACTAAGTCGAAGAAATTTATGACTTATTTACCATATTATGTATAGAGATTTTTATTTGCAATGAAAATCATAATTATATGTAACAACATGATAATCAGCAATTTTTTATTTGCAAAGAAAATCCAGTCTACCCTAATCAGCTTATTGCTGATCCTTGAAGAAGAAGAATCACAAGAAAAAGCAGTTGTTCAGAAATTCCAGAAAACTGTTGCATATAACAAACCTTATCTGACTACATTCTATAACCTTGATATGATTATAGCTTTAGGTTATCGTGTTCACAGTATCACCAGTCCCATTCCAAGTTGAAGTGGTATGTCATGTGGTACGTATATTTTGAGGACAACCTTATCGTTGGAGTGTTGACTATATCTTGGAGTTCCTGTCACTTCTGTCACTCATCTCTGACAGCTAAAGCGTTAATGCATAGGGTATTATAGGGAAATGTTAAAATGACAGCAAACTGAATTAAAAATAAAGTTGTTGGATGGAGAGTTGTTGTGATATAAGTTCAAAACAAATGCTTCCCACAATTTTATTGAAATATACAGTAAAGAACCCGCAATCTAAAACTTATGGTAATTCATCCTCTTGTATTATTTTTACGACCTTCTGAATGGTTATTCAAAAATAAAATCTTATATTTGCAATAGTAAAAGGTATGAGTATGAAGACATCACTGTATTCTATAGGTCACGGACATAAGTCCATAGAGGAGTTTATCGAAGAGCTTAATTCTTTCAAGATTTCCTATCTTATTGACGTGAGGACTGTACCCTATTCAAAGTGGAATCCTGTGTTTAATCAAGAGACCCTGAAGCGAGATTTGAATAGTTACTGCCAGATAAAATACGATTGGTGGGGTAACCCAGAGAGTGACTCATATATAGGAGGTAGACCTTTAAGTACCGATTGTCTTGATGATGATGGTTTCTTTGACTATAAGGAGATGGCAAAAGACTATCGTTTTAAGAGAGGACTGGAAAGGTTGGTTCTTGCTTCAGAAAATGGTCTTCGTGTTGCATTGATGTGTAGTGAAAGTAACCCATCAGAATGTCACAGAAGTAAACTGATAGGGCGTGAACTTTATTTCCAGTATAAGATTAATATGCGTCACATCATAGATATATCTAAAAGCATTTCAGAAGTTGATGTGATAAGAGGCTTATGTCGTGGCTGGGAGCCTAATTCTTTATTCCCAGACCAGCCAGAACCTTATTTCAAGTCTCGCAAATCGTATAAATCAACAATACAACTGACCTATCAATATGAAGACTGAAATTTACACTATCGGAGTTTATGGTTCAACGGAAGAAACATTTTTCTCTAAATTGATTGAAGCACAAATTGACTTGTTTGTCGATATTCGCCAACGGCGTGGAGTACGAGGTAGCCAGTATAAGTACGTCAATAGTAATTATCTACAAGCTAAGTTGAAGGAACTTGGTATTGGTTATCTCTACATAAAAGATTTATCCCCTACAAAGGAAATTAGAATGAAGCAAAAAGAGGCGGATAAAATAATAGGTGAGACAAAACAAAAACGTACGAAGCTGGGTAGTGTATTTGTGCATGAGTATGTACATCAGATACTCGAGGAATATGATATAGAAGCTCTAATGCGTACGATAGAGAGCGATGGTTATAATCGGATAGTCTTTTTCTGTGTAGAAGAAAAAGCTGAGGCTTGCCACCGTTCTTTAGTTGTTAACCGAATACATGAAATATATTCCTATTCTATTACTAATTTATAAACTGACATGAGTAAAATTCTTATTGTATCAAAAACGAGGATGAAAGATTCCCGTGTTTGTGTTGGCGGTGTAGATTTAGACCAGAATCTCTCAGTCCGTCTTTTAAACGTTAATGGTTATCATGAAAAGGAAATGGAGTGTCCGTATGAAGTGGGAGATATATGGGATTGCGTATATGTGCGTAACTCTCGTAGACCTGCACCTCATTTGGAAGACTCAAATGTTTCTTCTCGAAAGCTTGTAGAAAAAGCATCTTGTAATACATCTACCGCATTTCTTGAGCAATTGGAAAAGCATGGAATATGTGTTTTCCGTGGTCCTTTGATTAACTGTTTTGATAATTGTCTTATCGAAGATAACTATTGTTTCTATGTTTCAAAAAACAAAACGCCCAATTATAGTACATGCTTCTGGGTAAATGACAAACCATTGCATAAATGTAATGTGGATGGTAGCAGAAATAAACGACTTGCGTATATGAGTGGTTTTTCGATGAGGAATAAGTCTATTCCTTATGTTGGTTTAGGTGACACACCAGACATAATCCCTGAAGATACATTAATCAGATTGTCTTTGGCTCATTGGTGGAGTAAAGATGGTGAGACAGAAGAAAGATGTTATCTGCAAGTTTCTGGCTTTTACAAAAAGGAAGAGTATTAACCTTACGTCTAATAGTATAGTTTTCTTTTGACGATTACAAAATTATTCTTCTATGCAGAAAGGCTGCACTCATGTGTATTACCTTTGCACACATAACATAAATAATAACTTTAAAGAATAGGATTATGAAAGAACTAAAATGCCCTAAGTGTGGAAATATCTTCAAGGTAGATGAGGCTGACTATGCTTCTATATTGAATCAGGTTAAGACAAAGGAAATTGAAGCTGAGGTGAAGAGAAGAATGACTGAGATGGACGAGCGTAACAAGGCTGAATTGGCGTTGGTTACGACGAAGACGGAGCAGACATTCCAAAATAAGTTGTCGGAAAAGGAGAAGGAATTAGGTCAGAAGGTGGCTGAGATAGAACGACTAAAAGGTGAGAAAGAGAGTGAGCTGTCTCGACAGAAGTCGGAGATGAGTGAGGAGATAGCAAAACTTAAAGCAAGGTTAGAAGGAATAGAATCGCAGAAGACAAGTGAAATGAAGATTGCACTCGCTGAAAAGGAAAAGACTATCAGTGAGTTGAAGTCTGAGATTAGCCAGAGTGGAGACAAACTGCAGTTGGCTGTGATGGATGAGCGTAACAAGGCGCAGCAGGCAGCACAAGAGAAAGAAAACAAGATTGTGATGCTGCAGAACGAGATAGAACAGGAGAGGAGTAAGGCTCAGCTACATGAAGCAGACTTGCAGAAGCAACATGAGAGAGAATTGCGTATGAAGCAAGAGCAGATAGACTATTACAAAGAACTGAAGTCGAAGATGTCTACAAAGATGGTTGGTGAGACGTTAGAGCAGCATTGTAGTATTGAGTTCGAGCGTTATCTGCGTCCACTGATGCCTAATGCTTATTTTGAAAAAGACAATGATGCGAGTGATGGTACGAAGGGCGACTTCATCTTTCGAGATAGTGAAGATGGTACAGAATACCTATCTATTATGTTTGAAATGAAGAACGAGATGGATACTACTGCCACCAAACATAAGAACGAAGACTTCTTGAAGAAGTTAGATGAGGATAGAAAGAAGAAAGGGTGTGAGTATGCCGTGTTGGTCAGTTTGTTGGAGGCAGACAGTGAGCTATATAATAGTGGTATTGTAAATAAGAGTCATGTCTACCCGAAGATGTATGTTATTCGTCCACAATTCTTTGTAACTTTCATTACACTGTTGGTGCAGGCATCGAAGAACTCATTAGAATATAAGAAGCAACTCATCTTAGCACAGAGTAAAGAGGTGGATGTAACGAACTTTGAAACAAAGATGGAAGACTTCAAGCAAAAGTTCAGTAGACATTATGAGCTCTATACAAGGAAGTTTGATGATGCAATTAAGGATATAGACGCTACTATATCTAAACTTCAAAAGGTGCGCGCAGAGTTGGTTAGTAGTGAAAATAACCTACGTCTTGCTACTCAGGATACAGAAGAGCTGACCATTCGTAAACTCACCTATAATAACCCAACGATGAAGGCGAAGTTTGATGAGGCTCGGAATACACAGGCGGCAGTGGAAATCAAAGACGAAGAGGAATAGACGTTGTGTAGTTACTATATAGGATTCTTACCTATTAAATACTTATAAAATGAAAACATTATCCGTAAGACAGCCATGGGCTTCGCTATTGGTGAGTGGACTGAAAGACATAGAGAACAGAACGTGGGATCCTAACTATAAGGGCAGAATCTTGATACATGCCTCATCAACGAAGGTTCCAAAGAATTTCGCTGATCGCACCATCTTTAACGTAAACAATGAAATAGAGAACGAACAAATGTTCGGTAATTTCCCAGAGTTTGAAGACTTGGAATACTCAGCAATCATTGGTTATGTAACAGTGAATGGAGATTGCGACCACTCTACTTCGGTTTGGGCAGAACCAGTAGAACATCAATGGCATATAGAAGATGCCTATATCTTTGATGAACCTATTAGAGGTATAAAAGGAAAGTTGCACCTCTTTGAGACACCCGAGATAGACGAGAACAATCTACCACCAGCTCATAAGTTGGTACGTCGTGTACCACGTTTAGAGGGCGATTGCCTTGTTGTTCCACTAACAGAAAGCAGTTTGGACGAAATCATCGAAGATGAAATGCTACATTTAAGTGTTACTGATGAGGTCGTTGTTTTACTGCAAAAATCAATTGATGAGCAAACGACAGCAAGAGATATTTTTAAGGAAGTTTTCACTGTACGCCTTGAATCGCCTACTCGAACAATGACCTTCGAGGTAGCAGAGATGGGTTATTGGGAATATCAATTAGAAGATGGCTCATCTTTGAAAGCAATCAATTGGTATATGGAGGAAATCAATTACTTTGATATGGTCTTCAGGCTAAAGAAGTAAACTTCTGCTATAATAGATGGATAGAAGTCATGAAAAAGAGTAGAACTCTTGTGTGAACGTTTGATATCATACGAACATACAGTCTA
>ERZ773254.46-NODE-46-length-80295-cov-23.492111_pt1 | contig 80295 bp, 64 predicted proteins | sample MGYA00580516_ERZ773254 | MGnify/ENA primary metagenome ERZ773254 (study PRJEB29015, sample SAMEA2738158) | human oral metagenome | biome: human oral; feature: human-associated habitat; material: saliva | place: China | collected 2192 ...
TACAGATGGCGCGTTAGTCTTTGAGCCTATGCCACGAATATAAATCGGAGTGTTCTGTCGAGCGCCATAATCGGCGATGAAAAGATTAGGAAAAACACAGCTCATGTCACGCAAACCATTCAGCTCATTGTGTTGAAGAAAGTTACTTCCTGCCACAGAAACCGACATGGGAGCATTGTTCAGATTGTCTTGTTTGAATCCCTTAACAACCACTTCTGATAGCGTGTGGTGTTGAGCTATAGTCGAATCAGCTGTTTCTGCCAGTGCATTTAAGGGAAGAAATGTCGCACATAGGAAAAGAAATGACTTCATGTTTTTGTTTTATATAAAATATTTTGCAAAGTTACAAGCTTTTAACAAATTTCACAATCATCATTTATTAGGAAATGAAAACATGCATATCATCGCATGAAACACGGCGAATGATTGCCAAGTTTGTTGTTAACGGCATTATGAAATGCATGTTTCAACGCCACAGGTGTTGCGCTTTTTCGGCACAATCCACCATATATTCTAATGCGAGAAAATATGAATTATGACACAAAATGAAAAATTCAACGCCATAGGTGTTACGCTTTCTAAGCGTAATCCTCCATTAATCTCCTCGTTGTAAGCGTGCCTTCATAGAAAAAGCTCAACACCTACGGCGTTGAATCTCCTTGTGGATGCTCACCCGGGGTAGGCTCGTCCCTCGCCAACCCCGGGCTATCAAAAACACAACTCGTACCGAGTTGCACCATAAGGGCATGTATATTGTAAAATACATTCATTGGAATAATGGAGTAATACCAACGGCGTTGCGTGATGAGAGCATTCATCATAGTGGATGTATCCATTGAAATATTGGTACATTTGGGCGTTTATTTATTCGCACGTTAGTGTCAATTGTATTATGAAATAAATGTTTCAACATCATCGGTATTGCGGTTTCGATAGCCCAGGGTTGCCAAACGATAGTGTAGGCTACCCTGGGTTAATGTATGGTTTGTGGGGAACAACGCCGTAGGTGTTGAGCTTTTTTTGATTAATCTGCCATAAAAGAGTTCATTGTAAACGTACCTTCATAGAAAAAGCTCAACACTTACAGCGTTGAATCTCCTTGCGAATGTTTACCCGGGGTAGGCTCGTTCCTCGCCAACCCCGGGCTATCAAAAGAACAACTCGTACCGAGTTGCGTGGTGAAACAATTATGAGGGCGACATGGTTGAGAATTAAGGGTGAAATGATTTGGGGCATTTTATCGTATAAAATAAGGCAAAACACACGATCATTTGACGCGGATTATCGCGTGAAATGGCGCAAATTGTTGCATAAAATATTGGATATTGAATTATTCCTCAATACATATCATTTCACAAATTATGTAAATCAATGTCGTAGATAATGGTTATTTCCGTGTGACAAGCCATTGAATCATGTTGTAAGGCGAAACAAATCGTATCGAAAAATGCATGTTTCAACGCCGTAGGTGTTGCGTTTTTGATAGCCCAGGGTTGCCAAACAATAGTGCAGGCTACCCGGGGGTAATGTATATTGTGTGGGAAACAACGCCGTAGGTGTTGTGCTTTTTCGGCGTTATCCGTCATAAAATGTTTCATTATAAGCGTGCCTTCACAGAAAAAGCTCAACACTTACAGCGTTGAATCTCCTTGTGAACGTTGACCCGGGGTAGGCTCGTTCCTCGCCAACCCCGGGCTATCAAAAGAACAACTCGTACCGAGTTGCGAGGTGAAACAATTGTGAGAGTGGCGTGGTTGATAATAAAGCGTAAAATGATTTGGGGCATTTTATCGTGTAAAATAAGGCAAAACACACGACCATTTGACGCGGATTATCGCATGAAATGACGCAAATTGTGACATAATATATTTAATGTCGAATTATGCCACGATACATATTGTTTCACAAATTATTTGAATCAACGTCGTTGATAATGGTTATTTCCGTGTGACAAGCCATTGAATCATGCTGTAAGACGAAAGAAATCGTATCGAAAAATGAATGTTTCAACGCCGTAGGTGTTGTGTTTTTGATAGCCCAGAGTTGCCAAACGATAGTGTAGGCTACCCTGGGTTAATGTATGGTTTGTGGGAAACAACGCCGTAGGTGTTGTGCTTTTTTTGATTAATCCGCCATCAAAGGTTTTATGGTAAGCATGCCTTCATAGAAAAAGCTCAACACCGATGGCGTTGAATCTCCTTGTGGATGTTTACCCGGGGTAGGCTCGTTCCTCGCCAACCCCGGGCTATCAAAAGAACAACTCGTACCGAGTTGCGAGGTGAAACAATTATGAGGGCGACATGGATGAGAATTAAGGGTGAAATGATTTGGGGCAAACAAAGCCTCACCCCCAGCCCCTCCCCGAAGAGGGAGGGGAGTGATTAGCCGTGGAAATGAAGGGGCTTGCTTGAAAGTTAATAGGGGGTGATAATGTTGTGGATAATGAAGCGTAAAATGATTTGCGCCATTTCATCGTGTAAAATAAGGCAATTCACCGCGCAATTCGCGTCATTTTATGCAGTAAAATGCGGTAGATTACGTGATGATTTGCCTTACATTATTTAACCTTTAATTATCAATCATGTTGTCACTTTTAATTAACCTTCAAACAATTCCCTCCATTTCAAAGAGTAACTACTCCCCTCTCTCTTCGGAGAACCATAGGTCGCTGTTCATGAAGCCTGCGAAACGAGGAAAGCAAAGGGCTAGGGATGAGGCTTTATTTGCCTCAAATCACTTAACCTTTAATTATCAACAACGCTACCACCCCTAATTAACCCCAAAATAACTCCATCCGGTTCAAAGAGTAACTACTCCCCTCTCTCTTCGGAGAGGGGCTGGGGGTGAGGCTTTATTTCCCTCAAATCACACACTCATCGCTCTCCCCAATCGCCGCGATCAAGCTGGCGGTAGCTTATGGCTTCAGCCAGGTGGTCGGCTTCAACGCATGGTGCCCCTGCCAAATCGGCGATTGTTCGCGCCACCTTTAGAATGCGACTATAGGCTCGGGCCGATAGACTTAGTCGCTCCATGGCCATTCGTAGCATTGCGATTCCTGCGTCGTCGGGTTCTGCATACGTGTGAATCATGCGCTCAGACATTTGTGCATTGCAGTGCACACCCTTGATTTCGCGAAAACGTTCGGTTTGAATTTCACGCGCACGGATAACACGTTGGCGAATGGTTTCGCTGCTTTCACCCGGCTTTCCGCGACTGATATCCTTGAAAGGAACTGGAGTTATCTCGCATTGTATATCTATTCTATCGAGTAAGGGGCCTGAAATCTTGTTCATATAGTGCTGGATTTGCCCCGGCGTACATACGCAATGGTGTGTCGGATCGCCATAGTAGCCGCAGGGACAAGGGTTCATACTGGCCACAAACATAAACGAACAAGGAAACTCTATGTTGTATTTTGCCCTACTAATGGTTATCTTTCGGTCTTCTAAAGGCTGTCGAAGTACTTCAAGAGTATGCTTATTAAACTCAGGTAATTCATCACAAAACAAGACACCATTATGGGCTAACGAGATCTCACCGGGCATGGGATTTGTGCCTCCTCCGACAAGCGCTACCTCGGAAATGGTGTGATGTGGTGACCTAAAAGGACGCTGACTGATGAGTGATGTGCCACAACCCAACTTACCAGCAATGCTATGTAGCTGCGTTGTTTCAAGGCTTTCGGACAATGAGAGCGGTGGAAGTATGGAAGGAAGTCGCTTGGCCATCATCGACTTTCCACTGCCGGGAGGACCTATCATGATAAGATTGTGGCCACCAGCTGCGGCAACTTCGAGCGCACGTTTAACGCTTTCTTGCCCCCGAACATCACTAAAGTCGAGGTCGAATCGTGTTTGTTGTGCATAAAACTCCTTTCGTGTGTCGATAACTACAGGCTCAAAGTGGGCTGACCCCGTAAGAAACTTGATGACTTCTACGATGTTTTCCATGCCATAAACATCGAGATTATTGACCACGGCGGCCTCTCTGACATTGCTTTTGGGTACGATGAGCCCTTTGAAATGCTCTGAACGAGCTTTGATAGCAATAGGAAGTGCGCCCTTGATAGGTTGCAGTTGGCCGTCAAGGCTTAGTTCTCCCACCATCATATATTGGTCAAGACAAGCTGTTTGGATGCTTCCGTTGGCGGCAAGTAAGGCAATTGCCAACGGCAAATCAAAGCTACTGCCCTCCTTTTTGAGGTCAGCGGGGGCCATATTCACGGTGATATCGGCTTTAGGAAACTTGTAACCACAATATAAAAGAGCTGCAGCGATGCGGTCACGACCCTCTTGAACGGCCTTATCTCCAAGTCCAGTGAGGTGGTAAACAACGCCAGGATTCATGCTCACTTCAATCGTTACAGTGGTTACTTCGAGTCCGTTGACAGCGGCACAATAGGTTTTTACAAGCATGATTAGAAAGAGTTAAGGTTATTGTAAGAGTGGAATGTCCACTGAAAATCAAATCATCTTTTCAATGCGGGCAATGAGATCATCGGTCGAAAGCCCACGAGCAATGATGCGACCACGCTGTAACAAGAGGTTATCTGGTACGGAAGTGAGTCCTAATTTGAGTACCAATGGTCCCTTAAACAACTGTTCATCACAGACAACGGGCCATCGAACACCCTGACTTTCAAGGTTATCTTTGCAAGCTTTTCGGCTTGCATCAAGGTTAATTCCAAGCAATTGGAGTTTTCCATTGGCACGCGTTTGCATATCAAGCAAGCGCTGTTGCAGCGTGGAACTCTCATAACTCCACGATGCCCACGTATAGATGATGGCAACAGGAGCCGAAGAATAGGTTGTGGAAGAAATGGAATTGCCCTGTATATCCATAGCCGAGAATGCAGGAAGTCTATCAGAAGAGGCATCGGCAAGCGGCTTTATTTGAGCTAAAAGATGGTTCAAATAGCCATTACGAGCCTGTTCTTTTTGCAATGAAAGCAACAAACGATAGGCTTGTTTGTAATTGGGCTGAGGCTTACGAAGTAGGTATTTGTCAATGAGATAAGGGCCAACAGCCGATTCAGGATGATCATTGACAAAATATTTCACGTCTTTTTCAATCTCGGGGGGCGATGAATTAGCAATCTGATGACGGAACTTTGTCATCAGTTTATTGTCATCTGTTCCCGTGATTTCAAGTTCTTTGAGGTGTGAAGCGTCGCCTTCTACGTCGACAGAACCACCAGGTTGTGCAAAGATGGGTTGCTCGGAGAAGTTTGGAAAGACTATAACGAGCACGCCATTCTCTTCACATGGAAGCTCATAAGAGAAGCGTCCACCCTCTACTTTTATGGTATCTAAGCCTGTAATTAGGCCGTCGGGACTGTATACATAGAACTCACCTTGGTTGAGATTTGTTAGTCTTCCGTCGATTTCGAAATGGTGTTTATCGGTTCCACAGGCTGCCAACACCAACGTGAGTACTATGAGAATACAGAGTTTTTTCATCGATTTACTTTAGCAAATTCAAGGTCGTTCTTGGCATATTCGGCCAAAGAGGGATCCTTTTGCAATGCATCTTTCAAGTAGGTTGCAGCCGCATCATTCTTTCCTTGGCGTGCATTGAGCACGGCAAAGAGGTAATATGTCAGTCCATTTGGCTGCTGAATAGCCTTCAATGTCTGTTCAGCTGCGACATAATTCTTGTTCATCAACTGCGCAAGTGCAGCGCTATTGTTGTTATTAAAGAGTTCATCCGAAGCGTTAGCATAGTTTCCTCGTGCGATATGTAGATTGCCAAGAACCTCATTAAAGCCGTTCGCCTCAGTGGCATCTGATAGATGTCGTTCTGCATCGGCAATCCTTCCGTGTGTCAAATCAATATAAGCCTTGTTGGCAAATGCCTCTGGTGCTTTGCGGTTTACTTGCAAAGCTTTCTCCAAATAGCTTTGAGCCGTCTGCTCATCACCATCGTTCAATGCCAAGGCTGCAAGGTTGTTATAAGCTCGGTAATCGCGATCATAGAGCTCAGTAGTCTTTTTATAGATGGCCTTCTTAGCGTTCTTGTCGTTTGTTAACGATGCCGCATAGAGCAATTCCTCAAGACTTAACTTCGTAGGATCAGCCGCATATTGCTGTTGAATCTGGTCATCGCTACGACCAATTGTTTGATAATTGATAATCAAACGACTGCGACGGAGTTCTGGAAGAATGCCATCGGCGAGCTCACGGAAGCCTTCACTCATGTTACGTATTTGCTTTTCACGCTCTTGTGGGTCTTTATACATGGACAGAACGCGTAAGATTACGTCCTTATCTTGTATCTTACTCGCCTGAACGAGCTTCATAAAACCATCCCAATCCTGTGCGGTGTAGTGGGCATCTATGTCTGTTTTTAGTTTCGTTCCTTTGAGTTGTTGCTTCACATAGCCTTCACTGACATTCTGACGCTTATTGGCTAACTTATCGTTAAAGCTGAAACCACCTTCTGGAGAGGCATAAGCTTTCACCTCAACATTCTTGATTGCCAGTCCCTCTCGGTCTGAATTGATGCGCTTAAGCATGCTAACAAACTCGCGAACACTATTGTTTTTCAACTCATTGCTACGTAAATTAGCTTGGTTTATGAGGAATTTTACGTTGGCTTCTTGCTTGCGATCTATCACTCTTTGAAACGAATCGAGCGCCAAACAAGCACCACCTTGGAGCATAGCCTTACGATAAAGTTCTGCTGTTGCGATGACTCCAGTGGCAACTTTGATTGCCGGAACATTGACTTTTGAATTTCCTATGCGTGCATTGAATGTCAAATACATGTCGCTTTTCTGCATGGCTGGCACATAATCAAACGAAGTTTTCATCGTGTAACGACCGCCAAGACGATAAGAAATCACCTTTTCGTTACCCATAACTTTCTCTCCTTGGAATGTCATCGGCTGTCCTTTGGCTACTTCTCCGCCTGCATATCTGAGCTCAGGAACCACAGTTACTGTGGCCTTTTTATTCATAAATTTCTCTGGGAACTGTCCTTCCACTGTTGCAGGAACCTTTCCTCCAACCGTCTCTAAAGGGTTTGGACTAACTGAAAAGCAATCAGAAGTGAGCTTACCTAACTTAGAACATGATGTCATTAAAGCCAATGAGCACACTGAAAGAATAAGAATAAGATTGTTGCGCATATCTATGAATTAAATTAAGGGTGTGCCGCGAGCGGGACTCGAACCCGCACAGCCATTACTGGCCAAGGGATTTTAAGTCCCTCGTGTCTACCAATTCCACCATTGCGGCTTTGGAAATAAGAAATAGTTTGTAACTATTGAGCGGAAAACGGGACTCGAACCCGCGACCCCGACCTTGGCAAGGTCGTGCTCTACCAACTGAGCTATTTCCGCAATTCAGGTTTTGCAAAGGTATATTCTTTTATCGAAACCGCCAAATAATTCTTCATTTTTGTTCATGAAAAAAAGCAAAACCTTTCGTGAATCGGCTCAAAACCTTTCACCTTTAAGGTGTAAAAGTGAGGCAATTCTTTTCATTTTGTAAGACAAGGAATATCTGATTACAATTAATTTACGCTTAAAATGCCGTATGGTCCCGTAGAAGATGCACGATAACGCGTTAGTTTTTTGCCACGCTCTCCACTGATAATAACTCCATTATTGTTAAGATTGTAGTGACGATGGCACACGTTGCAAATTGCAATCCCACCCGAAGCTAAATGCAAAGGCTTACTACGCACTGGCAAAGATGAGGCATCAAAGCAGTTAGGACACTCCAAATCATAGGCATAAAACACTTGAGGATCACTCAGGTTTCCATAGCCAACAATAAGTCCATTGTTATATCCGAGCACATAATGTCCTTGTCTTTCGCGGTCGTTTTGAATGATTTTCTGACTCAATCCATCACTATTTGTGAACACATAATATGTGACTCCACTGATAAATTGCTGTTGAATGATGCAAAAGATTCCACTATTTGGCGTCATAGCTTCAGCCAAACGAGCACATTGTCGCACGTTATTATTATACACGAAATAAGGACGAAAGTCACTATATTCGTTTTGAATCTTACCACAAGAGCAAACCAACAGCAAAGCCAACACTATCCAAATGCCTCGCCATTGATTAAGCTTTACCATTCGAATTCTTTTCAAATCGTCAAAAACAAGCCTCAAACCGCCTTGCTTACTCATAGTGAATAGCTTGCAAAGCATCAGCTATCTTCTCGATACCTTCGGTTAATGGTTTTGAAACCATCCCCTTAATGAATGGATTTAACTCGGCCTTGATGGTGAGTTTCATCTTACTTGTCGTTTCGGATACGGGCAAAATCTGAATCCAAAAGTTAAAAGGCAGCGGACTTTCTGCTGTTTCAAACTTAATACATTTAGGGGCTTCACGCTCCACAATGACTAATTTCACAGCACCCATTGGCGTGTTGATACCTATCGAATTGGCATCAAATGTAAGACCGTTTGCCTTATCTTCGGGGATACGATCCTTCACTTTATCTATATTATTCATGTCACTCAACAGGGCATAAACACGCTCTTGAGGATAGTCTATCTGTCGAATACTACTTTCAAATGTTGCCATTTAGTTTAATTCATAATTCATAATTCACAATGCATAATTGCATATCACGCTTCACTCCCTCTCACTTCAAAGCCTTCAACGCATGGGATTACACAATGCATCATTGCGTATCATACTTCGTTTCCCCTCGCTTCAATGCCTTCAACGCATGGGATTACACAATGCATAATTGCATATCACACTTCACTTCCTTTCTCTTCAAAGCCTTCAACACATGCTTTCACACAACATTTCATTGCATATCACGCACTATTTCACCCCTGCTGGGATGGCCTGAAAGAGGCTTTTACTTCATAAGAAGTTTTATTTTATCTTATTTTTTCCACTTATCGGGAGCCTGACGCCAGTCATGTAACACCTCAACATCACGTTCACTGATGTAGCCAGTAGCTAAGGCTTCTGCCACCACATGCTCGTAGTCGGTCAGTGTTTCAAGTCTAACATTGGCCTCACGAAAGGCATTTTCTGCCACAGGGAAGCCATAAGTGTAGCTCGCTACCATGCCAATAACCTCACACGCATTGCTTCTGATGGCCTCAACAGCCTTCAAACTGCTGCCACCTGTAGAGATAAGGTCTTCTATAACGACCACTTTCATGCCGGGTTTCAAGTCACCTTCTATCAAGTTCTCTAAGCCGTGATCTTTTGGTTTCGACCGAACATAAACGAAAGGCAAGTTGAGTTCGTCGGCCACTAAAGCGCCTTGAGCGATAGCCCCAGTCGCAACACCAGCTACAACCTCTGCTTCGGGGAAACATTCCAGCACTTTATGCACAAGCTCTAACTTCACATAATTGCGCAATTCAGGGTAAGACAGCGTCTTACGATTGTCACAATAGAACGGCGAAAGCCATCCTGAAGCCCATGTAAAAGGATTGTTTGGCTGAAGTTTAATGGCTTTTACCTGCAGCAATCTTGATGCAAAATCTCTCTTTAAGTTGTTCATTATGTTGAAAAATTAATGATATCGTATTGCAAAGTTAGGTTTTTTATCTTATAAAACAAATTTTTATGCCTTATTCTTTCGTTCGCTTGCCGTTTTAGAACGTGTCTATAAATGCAACAAATCCCTGCAACATACAACACCATTTTAAGGTGGTTCGCACCCCTCTTAAATTCCTTATTCACATCATCTATATAAAAGCATCGCGTGTAATAAAAGATTTCACGTGCTAAAATGCGTCAAATGGTCCTATGTTTTGCCGTATTTTACACGATGAAATGCATCAAATCATTTCACGTTTTCTTATCAACCATATCACCCATACAATTGTTTCATCTCGTAACGCTGTAGGTGTTGCGCTATTATTCAAATGAATGAATTTTGTAATATAAATGCCCTCATGGTGCAACTCGGTACGAGTTGTGTTTTTGATAGCCCGGGGTTGGCGAGGAACGAGCCTACCCCGGGTAAACATTCGCAAGGAGATTCAACGCCGTAGGTGTTGAGTTTTTTCTGTGAAGGCATGGTTATAATGAAACCTTTTATGGTGGATTAATCAAAAAAAGCGCAACACCGATGGCGTTGTTCCACGCACAACATACCCTAACCCAGGGTAGCCTGCACTATCGTTTGGCAACCCTGGGCTATCAAAAGCGCAACACCGATGGCGTTGATAAGTTTATTCCGTAATATGAATTACGTTTTCTCGCGCAAAAATATATGGTAGATTTCGCCGAAAAGGAACAACACCTACGGCGTTGTTCCACGCAAAACATACGTTAACCCAGGGTAGCCTGCACTATCGTTTGGCAACCCTGGGCTATCAAAAGCACAACACCTACGGCGTTGAAACGTGCATTTTGTAACACAATTGATGACAACATTCGAATAAATAAATGGCAAAATGTGAAAATATTTCAATGAATATATCCGCCATGTCGAATGTTATAACGGCGCAACGCCATAAGCGTTATTCCTTTAATAGCCCAGGGTTGGCGAGCGAAAGTGCAGGCTACCCTGGGCTATAACCATCTTAAAAGCGATAGACGACAAACGATTTTGCTGGCACTTTCACAGAAACGACATTGCCATTTGCTTCTATCTCACTTGTTTGGGGTACGACATTGGTTTTATTTTCTAATGAGTTCACGGCACGTGGATTGTCACTATGCAGGGTGATACACTTTCCTTTGCCAAGCGTTTTCAATCCTTCGAACGTGACATTCACCTGCTTTTCGCGGTCATCTACATTGACAATCTTCACGACATACGCCTTTTCTGCCTTATCATATACGGCACTGGCATAGAGCTTTTCTTTGCCTTCAACAGGCTTTCCGCCTTCAGTGAGACGAAGAACATTCGTACCTCGGTTTGTGGCATAAAGCATTTGCACATACCAATTGACTGTACGCACACTGTGAAGATTGTCAAACCAGATGAGATCGGGACGCCATTGCCAACCCTCAACGTGTGCAAACAGAGGGGCATATGTAGCTTGCCACACGACATCGGCATTGCGTTCAAGTCCTGTCATGAAGGCTGCCTCGGACAAAGCTGCCTCAAAATTGTTCATCGCTACATTTGGTTGCTTGTCAAGTCCACGCACATGAGCTGCATATTCGCCTGCAAACACCTTCGGACCCTTACGATTATAGTGATCATATCGACCTGCATTGTTCAAGAACCAATCAGGAGACATGTAGTAATGTTCGTCAACAAGGTCGACACCGAGCTTGCGCATTTGTTGCCATCCATAGTCAAACTCCTTGCCACTTGCCGAAGGTCCTGATGAGCCGCATATCTTTATGTTTGGATATTTGGCACGAATCTGCTTCATAAATGCCTCTAAACGTTCGGGATATAAAGGTCCCCATTGCTCATTTCCGATACCAATCTGCTTGAGATTAAATGGAGCTGGGTGGCCCATGTCAGCGCGGATGCGTCCCCATTTGCTTGTAACGGGACCATTGGCAAACTCAATCAAGTCGAGCGCATCATCGATATAAGGTTGCAAGTCGGCCATAGCGGTGTGTGCATTTCGGTCGTTATCATCATTCTGATACTGGCAAGCGAGTCCACAACTCAATACAGGAAGCGGTTCGGCTCCTATCTTTTCAGATAGGAGAAAGAACTCAAAGAAGCCCATGCCTAACGTCTGATAGTAGTTTGGAAAGAGTCGATGTGGGAAGGTATAATTCCATCTATTCTCATTCAAAGGACGCTCTTCTACGGGCCCAACTGTGTTCTTCCACTGATAGCGTGTAGCCAAATCAGTTCCTTCAACGATACAACCTCCGGGGAAACGGAATATCCCTGGGTGGAGTTCTGCGAGGTCTTTTACAAGGTCAGCACGCATCCCATGCCAGCTATCTTCAGGGAAAAGACTCACATGATCAAGGTCTACTGCCCCACCTTTTTCAAGGAAAATGCGAAGCAATCCCTTTTCAACGGTCTTATCAACCGTCAGTGTTGAGGTATATTTCTGCCACTGATTGCTCTTCACAGTGATTCTTGTTGCGACAATAGGTCGGTCTTCTTCATCAACAAGTTCAACGCGAAATTTTGCTGAATCACCTTGCAACATGTGCAAACGAGCATGTACAGAGAAGTCATAACACATGCCTTTCTTCAGTCCCATGCCGAAAAAGCCACGATTTTCCAAGCCAGTTCGCTTCTCACGATGCCCCGCATCAGAGAGTGTTATGTAGTGAGGATTGTGCGCAAAGGCAGGCTTTTGGTCGTTCACAGTGACATTACCGAAGGTGTTCCAACCCATTAATCGGTCGGGAAACTCAAACGAACAATTCTCTATCATCTCGGCATAGAGGCCGCCATCTGCCGCAAAATTGATATCTTCGAAAAAGATACCATACATTGTCGGCTGTATGGTTGCGCCGAGTTTAGTGTTGACTGTGAACTGATGTTGTGCGTTGATGCTGACAGATGTTAGTGCCGTCATCAATAAGGTGGATAAGATTTTCTTTGTCTTCATATTAGGTTATTGTTGCATTATCAATGGTTTTATAGTCGCAAAAATAAGAAAATCCACCTCCAAAGAGGTGGATTTTATGGGTTAAAAGGTGGATAAACCACGTTATTTCACAATCGGACGCAACAAGAACTCATAAGTTCTGTCACCATAGTGCAGGCGATAGCGCTCCAAAGGCCACTCACCCCAGCTATTGGTTCCACCCACTCCAGTTTGTTCTTTGTCGATACAAAGGTTGGTGAATGGTGACTTTTTAACTTGATAACTATGGCGTTGTCCCTTCTCAAGTCCATCATCAAGGTCGGCAATCGCATAGTGGAGGGCAGACATAGAGAGGTCACCAAGTTCACCATGTATTTCAAGTCCTGTGCCCGAAGCATTGGTCTGTTGCCACCATTTAACATCTTGTTTCGTGCCATTTTCCTGTGGACGGATGTAAGGGAAGAACTGATTGTCGGCTGTTTGCTTATAGATACCGATGCGTTCTGAAGCTTTTCGATCGCTATAATTCTCTATTGGACCACGTCCAAAGTATCGAATCTGATCCATGTTATACGGCATTTGCATCACCATTCCGAAGCGAAGCATGTCGCTCACCTTGGCATTCTTGTCAGTGGTCATCTGCATCTTGACGTTCAATTCGCCTTTCTCGAAGATGGTATAGGTCAGCTTTAACTGCGCTTTCACTGTCGGCATGTCATAGCATGCAATGACAGTTGGATGCGCTTTCATGGTTCCATTAGCTACCGTTTGAGTGGTTAACGAAATCAATTTCATTTCAGGATTGCGCCAAACACCAAGCTTATGCTGGAAATCGGCACCCATATCGTTGTCTGTCAAAGCACGCCAGAAGTTGGCTTTCAACGTGCCACCATTGCCTAACATGTTAGTTCCGCCAACCTCATATTGGGTCAACCAGCCTGTTGTTCGGTCGAAACCAAGGGCGAAATTGTCGCCTACAACGCGGAGAACCGGCTCATTCTTCTTGTTGATGAACTTCACTTTCACGGGTGATGGCTCGTACATGGCATGTGCAACAGACGCATCTGACATGATTTGTTGATGTGCAACAACCTGTCCTTTAGCCATGAGTGGCTCAGCTTCTTTCAGTTGATAGTCTACATTCAGATACATCAATCGGCTTGACTTTTCATCGAATGGCAACTGAATTTCAGCCGTCTGCTGTGGCTGAACATTCAGATTGTCGACGTTTCCTGATGCAAGTTCATAGCCGTATTCATCCAAGGCAGTCCACTTCAAGCGGTAGTTGCTGAGGTCACGGAAGAAGTATTCGTTCTTGATTCGTATCTTTCCAGCATCCAAGTCTACGGGTTCTGTCCATATATTTTGATACTGATAAGCCAGTTCATAGGCATGAGGATTGAGCTGACGGTCAGGACCTATGATGCCATTGCAGTTGAAGTTGTTGTCTGATGGGTCGTAGTTGTTGTAGTCACCACCATAGCAATACTCCTCTTGATTACCCGTTCCAGGCTCTAATGAAGCAGCTTTAGCCTCATAATCTGCCAAGGTTCGTGATGCCTTAAAATTGAGATTCTTGTGCAATCCCTGGTCAACGAAGTCCCAATCAAAGCCTCCTTGATACTTAGGATACTTGCGGATTAGGCGCCAATATTCGGCAAGATTTCCTCCCGAATTACCCATTGTATGGTTGTATTCACACTGGATAAGCGGCATGGTTTTAGTCGAATCAAGACAATATTTCTCGCAGTTTGCAACAGAATAATACATTGGACAGAAGATATCTGAAGCTCTTGAACCCTTCCAAGCAGCCTGTTCATACTGCACAGGACGTGAGGGATCATATTGCTTTATCCAATCATACGCCTTGTCGAAATGGTCACAATATCTGCTCTCATTACCCAAACTCCACGTGATAATGCTTGGATGATTGAACTGCATCGCTACATTATGCTGGTTGCGTTGCATCACAGGAGTAGCAAACTGAGCCTGTGTCATCAGCGAATTATCATCATATCCGAGGCCATGGCTTTCCTGATTAGCCTCTGCAACGACATAAAGGCCATACTCATCACAAAGGTCATACCAGCGAGGATCATCGGGATAGTGGCACGTTCTGACGGCATTGATGTTCAAACGCTTCATGATTTTGATGTCTTGAATCATGCGATCAAGCGTCACAACATAGCCTCCATCGGGGTCAACTTCATGGCGGTTGGCACCCTTTATGAGGATAGGCATACCATTAACAAGCATTTGCGAGCCTTTGATTTCAACCTTTCTGAAACCCACCTTCTGTGTGATAACCTCTTTTACCTGGCGTTTTTGGTCTTTCACCGTAGCCACAAGAGTATATAAATAAGGTGTCTCTGCTGACCATTTCTTTACGTTACGCACCATGAAATGCACGTTTCCGCGTTGCCTTCCCTTAAAGTTTGACTCACTCTTTACCACAGTTTTACCATTCGCATTGAGCAATTCGAAGTCTATAATTGGGTTTCCTTTCGCAGTAACCGCTATCATAGCGTCTCCATCTGTGTAGTTATTTGTGAGATCAGGAGTAATGCGAATATCATCAATATGCACGTTTGCATCACGAGAATACAAGTAACATTCGCGTGCAACTCCACTTAAACGCCAGAAGTCTTGGTCCTCACTATACGATCCATCACACCATCTGAATGTCTGAAATGCGATGAGATTCTCTCCAGGTTTGAGGTATTTTGTAATGTCATATTCGGCAGCTACCTTACTATCTTCAGTGTAACCAACGTATTGTCCGTTTACCCATAGGTACATATTTGACGTTACCGAGCCAAAGTGGGCTATCACTTGACGTCCTTTCCACGTGTCAGGAAGCGTTATGGTTCGACGGTAACTACCAACATGGTTATCTTTAATGGGCACCTGAGGAGGATTATTTTTGAAGTGTCCTCGCCATGCAAAACCGACATTTAAGTATACAGGATCTCCGTAACCATTGACTTCCCATATACCAGGTACAGCCAACTTGCCCCATGAAGCGTCGTTAAACGTCGTCTTAAAGAAGTCGGTTGGGCGTTCATCGGCATTAGGAACCCAATTGAATTTCCAGTCACCTTCGAGCGAAAAGTAGTTGTTTGATTGCTTCTTATCGCCTTTCATTGCTTTGTCATTAGACTCAAAAGCGAAGAAGTTTGTATGCAAAGGAAAACGATTTACCTCATTAACGGCACAGTCATGCCATTCAGTAAAGGTTGGTTGTTGTTGTGCATGGCTGCATAATGGACTTGCCATCGCCACCAGTGCAAACATTAGTTTTGTATTCATATCTTTATGGTTTGAAGTTCTTAGGTATTTGGTTATGTGCACAAAGATACGTAAAAAAAACATACCTTGCAAATAATGGTGATGAGAAAAGCATCTTATCAACTCGTCTATGGCAGAAAGTTAGAAACTTCTTTCTATGAAAAGAAGATTGATTTATATCAAAAATTCGCGAAGATTTTTATTGAAAAGTCATGTCGTTACAATCTGTTTTTGAAATAATTTATACTTTCGCGCCCACAAACAACAATAGGTTTTTAGGTAAGCAAGATTTATTTTAAGAAACGAAATAGGTTTAGCTAACGAAAGGAAAAGGATTAGTGTTCAGGTAAAACGATTTGAAAGTAGGATTAGTCAAAGGTGAAAGTAAGATTGTTTTAAAGGATAATCTATTTAAAGTTTTAGGTTTTTAGTTATTGAATTTAGGTTAAAGGTTGTTTGTAATGACAAGAAAGGTGGTATCGAAAGTCGGCCCACCAATGACAATCGGGGTGAGAAATCAACTCCGATTTTTTCATTTTATAGAAGGTTATGTTTGTAATAGTGCGCAAAAAAGTCTGCGTCCTACTCAGAAAGTAACATATTTGCCGTTTCTTCGGGGGTGTTAAAAGGCATCCCAAAGGCTAAATCGTCATCTGAAAATGAGGCCAACCGCGCGTTAACTTCCTTTTCTGTAAGCTGCAATTCACCATTATCCTTCGTTGCAGACAACATGCATTGTCTCACCGCCTCGCGATATTCGTCTATTAATTTCTTTTCTTTCATATATATAAATAGGTGTAACTCGTAAATGTTTTGTTCCTACTAAGCAGATGACTTAAATTATTCTGCGATGTCAAAACCCAGAGTAAATGACATAAAATAATACCATTTATGAGGTAAAGACCATAGGCAAAGTTACTGAAATATTTGGGAAGATTTATGCTTTTCCCTCACTTTTTTCTTTAGAAGAATAAAGACTTCTCATCCTATGCTATTAAAATAGAACACAATGTAGATGAAGAAAGATAAATAAAAACGACCAAAGTCCTCACAAAATGGCATAAAAAAACCTTGCAACGCATTTGCATTGCAAGGTTTATTATATTCTTCCGACTCTTACACCTTATATATATAAGGAGAGAGTCGAGTCGGATGCGATAATTAAAGCTGTGGACCAGCAGCAACAAGTGCCTTACCAGCCTCATTGCTTTCATACTTCTTGAAGTTCTTAATGAAACGAGCAGCCAAATCCTTAGCTTTCTCTTCCCACTCAGAAGCATTCTTATAAGTGTCACGAGGATCAAGAATCTCTGTAGCAACACCCTCCAACTTCGTTGGAACAACAAAGTTAAAGTAAGGAATAGTCTTTGTAGGAGCGTTGTCAATTGAGTGATTTAAGATAGCATCAATGATACCACGTGTGTCACGAATTGAGATGCGTTTGCCTGTACCATTCCATCCAGTGTTAACCAAGTAAGCCTTAGCGCCACTCTTATCCATCTTCTTTACCAACTCCTCTGCATACTTAGTTGGGTGCAATTCGAGGAATGCCTGACCGAAACAAGCTGAGAATGTTGGAGTAGGTTCAGTGATACCACGCTCTGTACCAGCCAACTTAGCGGTGAAACCAGAGAGGAAGTAGTACTTCGTTTGCTCTGCATTGAGGATAGAAACAGGAGGAAGTACACCGAAAGCATCAGCTGAAAGGAAGATTACTTGCTTAGCAGCTGGACCCTGAGATTCAGGACGTTGGATATTCTTAATGTGGTAAATAGGATAAGAAACACGTGTATTCTCAGTGATACTCTTATCATTGAAGTCAATCTTTCCATCCTCATCTACGGTTACATTCTCAAGAAGAGCGTCGCGAGTAATAGCGCCATAGATGTCTGGTTCAGACTCTTTGTCAAGGTTGATAACCTTTGCATAGCAGCCACCTTCAAAGTTAAATACGCCCTTATCGTCCCATCCGTGCTCGTCATCACCGATGAGTTTGCGCTTAGGATCAGTTGAAAGAGTTGTCTTACCCGTACCAGAAAGGCCGAAGAAGATAGCAGTATTCTCGCCGTTGAGGTCTGTATTAGCAGAGCAGTGCATAGAAGCCATACCCTTAAGTGGCAAGAAGTAGTTCATCATTGAGAACATACCTTTCTTCATTTCACCACCATACCATGTGTTAACGATAACCTGCTCTTTAGATGTTACGTTGAACATTACACAAGTTTCTGAGTGCAAGCCGAGTTCCTTATAGTTCTCAACCTTTGCCTTAGAAGCATTGTATACGATGAAATCTGGCTCTTGATCGAAGTCAGCTTCATTCTTTGGACGGATGAACATGTTTGTAACAAAGTGAGCTTGCCATGCAACCTCAACAATGAAACGAATCTTCATGCGAGTATCTTTGTGTGTACCGCAGAAACCATCTACTACAAACAAGCGCTTGTTTGAAAGCTCTTTCTTAGCTATTTCCTTAACAGCTTTCCATGCTTCTTGACTTGCTCGGTGGTTATCATTGTGGTATTCCTCTGAGTCCCACCACACTGTATTATGAGATGTTTCATCATCAACGATGAACTTATCCTTAGGAGAACGGCCGGTATAGATACCTGTCTTAACGTTGATAGCGCCAAGTTCTGTCTCCTGACCTACCTCAAAACCTTCGAGACCTTCTTTTGTCTCTTCATTAAACAACACCTCATACGTAGGGTTGTAAAGTACTTCTGTAGTACCTGTAATGCCGTACTTCTCAAGTACTGATTTGTCAAACTTTGCCATTTCTTAAATGTATTTAAGTTGTGAAATTAAATTTGTCGTTATGTTATTCTTGAATTTCTTGACGGCAAAGTTAAGGAAAAAAATATATATATCCCAACTTTCGAGCTCTAAAATTCAGTCGATTTAGGTCGTTTCTTAGTTAAAGTTGTTAAAAAGAATCCGTCAATAAACACATTTGTAAGACTCACTTTGCAAAAGAAGATAGAATTAAATACCTTTGCAAAAATTAATTCGAAACAACCTATGAAAATTGTAAACTTCTCCGAGAAAAATAGTATTATTAACCAGTATCTGGCCGAAATGAGAGACGTTGACTATCAAAACAATCGACTACTCTTTAGGAACAACATCATGCGTATAGGCGAATTTGAAGCTTTCGAGATATCAAAGACGTTGCATTATGAGGCAAAAGAAATCACAACTCCATTAGGAATCTCACGCGTAAATGTGCCTACTGACAAGATTGTTTTAGCCACTATCTTTCGTGCAGGCCTACCTTTTCATAATGGGTTTCTCAACATCTTCGACCATGCCGGCAATGCTTTCGTGAGTGCATATCGCGAATATAAGGACGCCGAACACCATGAAGTGGGTATTCATATCGAATATCTTGCCACACCAAATATTGATGGAAAGACGCTGATTATTGCCGATCCAATGCTTGCAACAGGTGGAAGCATGGAGTTAGGCTTTAAGGCTTTCCTCACAAAGGGCACGCCTAAACAGATTCATGTGTGCTGTGTTATCGCCTCACCTGAGGGCATTGACCACATCAAAAAGACCTTCCCAGAAGATAAAACCACAATATGGTGTGCTGCCATTGACCCTGGAATGAACGAATATAAGTATATCGTTCCGGGATTTGGTGACGCTGGTGACCTCTGTTATGGGGAGAAACTATAACCCCATTACCACTCTACAACCTGCTTCCGACAACCTCTTTGCGAGCTACTATCGGAAGTATCACGCCATGACAAACCACCTTTTTAAACATCATCAGCCCATAATGCATGCGTAAAGTGACGCATTTCACACGATGAAATGACGCAAATCACCGCATGAAATGCCTTATTTTAAACGTTAAAATGACGCAGATTGTACAGCCATTTAACGCAGTTTGCGATGTGTTTGTAGTTCAACGCTGTAGGCGTTGTACGTTTGACAACCTAAGGTTGGCATCAGCCTACCCAGGGTTATACGTGTAATGAGGAGGTCAACGCCGTAGGTGTTGTATGTTTTCTGCGTGGAATGCCGCGATAAAACGACAAAGAATAAAAGGTACAACGCCTACAGCGTTGTTTCCACTAACGGCAAATAACCCAGGGTAGCCTTCGCTTTCGCTCGCCAACCCTGGGCTATCAAATGTACAACGCTTACAGCGTTGCACCATGAGGGCATTTATATTGTAAAATTCATTCATTAGAACAATGGCGCAATACCTACGGCGTTGCGTGATGAGCGCATTCATCATGGTAGATGTATCCATTGAAATAATGGTGCATTTTGACGTTTATTTATTCGCATGTTGGCATCAATTGTATTATAAAATGAATGCTTCAACGCCGTAGGTGTTGCGCTTTTTTTGATTAATACGCTATATTTTCTGGCGCAACATAATGTAATTCATGTTATGGATTGAACGTACCAACGCCGTAGGTGTTGCGCTTTTGATAGCCCAGGGTTGCCAAACGATAGTGCAGGCTACCCTGGGTTAGCATACGGTTTGCGTGGACCAACGCCGTAGGTGTTGCGCTTTTTTAGATTAATCCGCCATAAAATGTTTCATTGTTAGCGTGACTTCACAGAAAAAGCTCAACACCTACGGCGTTGAATCTCCTTGCGAACGTTTACCCGGGGTAGGCTCGTTCCTCGCCAACCCCGGGCTATCAAAAGAACAACTCGTACCGAGTTGCCCCATGAGGACATTTATATTGCGAAATTCATCCATTGAGATAATAGCACAATACCAACGCAGTTGCGAGATGAAACAATTGTGAGCGTGGCGTGGTTGATAATTAAAGGGGAAATAGTGTAAGGGAAATAAAGCCTCACCCCCAGCCCCTCCCCGAAGAGGGAGGGGAGTAGTTAGCCATGGAAATGGAGGGAGTTATTTGAAGGTTGATTAGAGGTGGCGATGTTGTTAATAATTAAGTGTAAAATAGTATAAGGCAGACAAAGCCTCCCCCCCAGCCCTTTGCTTTCCTCGTTTCGCAGGCTTCACGAACAGCTACCTATGGTTCTCTGAAGAGAGAGGGAGTAGTTAGCCGTGGAAATAGAGGGAGTTATTTTGGAGTTAATTATGGGTGACAATATTGTGGATAATGAAGCGTAAAATGGTTTGCGTCATTTTATCGTGTAAAATACGGCAAAACATATGACCATTTGACGCATTTTAGTGCGTAAAATGACTCGGATTATAATACCAACTAAGTTCAACGCTGAAGGCGTTGTACCTTTGATAGCCCAGGGTTGGCGTCAGCCTACCCTGGGTTATGCATGTAGTGAGGAGGTCAACGCCGTAGGTGTTGTACGTTTTCTGCGTGGAATGCCGTGATAAAATATCGAGGAATAAAAGGTACAACGCCTACAGCGTTGTTGCCACTCGCGGCAATTGACCCAGGGTAGCCTTCGCTTTCGCTCGCCAACCCTGGGCTATCAAACGTACAACGCTTACAGCGTTGCACCATGAGAGCGTTTATATTGCAAAATTCATTCATTAGAACAATGGCGCAATAGCTACGGCGTTGCGTGATGAGCGCATTCATCATGGTAGATGTATCCATTGAAATAATGGTGCATTTTGACGTTTATTTATTCGCATGTTGGCATCAATTGTATTATAAAATGAATGCTTCAACGCCGTAGGTGTTGCGCTTTTGATAGCCCAGGGTTGCCAAACGATAGTGCAGGCTACCCTGGGGTAATGCATGGTTTGTGGGGAACAACGCCGTAGGTGTTGCGCTTTTTTTGATTCATCCGCCATGAAATGTTTCATTGTAAGTGTGCCTTCATAGAAAAAGCTCAACACTTACAGCGTTGAAATTCCTTGTGAACGTTTACCCGGGGTAGGCTCGTTCCTCGTCAACCCTGGGCTATCAAAGGTACAACGCTTACAGCGTTGCATCGTTGTAACATTCGACATGGCAGATAAAACCATGCATCATGGCTCATAAGGTAATAGGGTGTATAAGAACCTTCGACTAAATTAGGCAATTGTCTCACGGCTATACGCAAAGCCTTCAGCACCATTATATTTCGCGCTTCACACGTAAAAATCTTGTGGATTGCTGCCCGATGAGCAGAAAAATAAGTATCTTTGCAACAAAGATTAATTCGAATTATTATGCAAGAAACAAGACAAAACCGCATATCAAGACTGTTACAGAAAGAACTTGCGACTATCTTTCAAGAGCAAACTCGCCAGATGCATGGCGTGATGGTTAGTGTTACGCGCGTTAAAATCAGTCCCGACTTGAGCATTTGCACGGCATATCTGAGTATATTTCCAAGTGAGAAGAGCGAGGAAATTCTAAAGAATGTCACCGCAAACACAAAGACTATACGTTATGATTTGGGTTGCCGTGTGCGCAATCAACTGCGTATTATCCCCGAACTTCGATTCTTTATAGACGATAGTTTGGACTACATTGAGCGCATAGACGAGCTTTTGAAGAAATAAATCCAAGTGTAACCTCCTCGCCGCCGCCCCTAAACCATTGTGTCACTGCTGTGTACAAACAATGCAAACGAAGGTCGGCTGTTCTGCCCAACAAGCTGTTTTGAGTCAAGACAACCGCTGTTTTATGTCATTAGAACAAAGGAGTGAGGAGACGAAGTGAGTTTTTCTTTTATGAATTTTCCTTTATATATTGCCAAGCGTTACCTCTTTTCAAAGAAGAGTACGAATGCAATCAACGTGATATCTGTTATCTCGGTGATTGGCGTTGCCGTGGCAACGATGGCCCTTGTGATAGTGTTGAGTGTCTTCAATGGCTTTCATGACCTCGTGGCTACATTCTTTACGAACTTTGATCCACAACTCGAAGTGGTGCCAACCCAAGGAAAGACGGCTCCAAGTGATGACCCTTTATTGGCAAAAATGAAGGCTTTGCCGGCGGTAGATGTAGCCACCGAGAGCGTGGAAGACCAGGCTTTAGCGCTATATAAAGGTCAACAGGCGATGGTAATTGTAAAGGGTGTCGACGACAACTTTGACCAGTTGACGCACGTTAAAGACATATTGTTTGGTGACGGCACGTATAGTTTGCACGCAGGAAACCTGCAATACGGCATCATGGGCATCAGATTAGCGGCTGCTTTGGGTACAGGTGCGCGCTTTGGAGACTATCTTCGCATCTACGCTCCACAGAAAGAAGGACAATTTGACGCTGCAAACCCAACCCAAGCCTTTGTGGTTGACTCGCTCTTATCACCCGGAGTGGTGTTTGCAGTCAATCAAAGCAAATACGACAAGAACTATATCATCGCGCCAATTGCCTTTGCCCGTAACCTGTTTGGACAGCAAGGACGATTGTCTTCGCTTGAGTTTAGACTGAAAAATGGCAGCGATTTAGATGCTGTTAAGAAAGAGATGCAGTCAATAGGTGGGTCAAAATACAAGGTAATGGACCGCTTTGAACAACAAGCCGACACGTTTAAGATCATGCAGATTGAAAAGTATATAGCTTATATTTTCCTTACTTTCATCCTCATAGTAGCATGCTTTAACATCATAGGTTCACTCTCAATGTTGATCATCGACAAGAAAAACGATGTGACAACGCTGCGGAATCTCGGTGCAAACGAGCACCAAATATCTCAAATTTTCCTATTCGAAGGCTGGTTGATTTCGGCATTTGGTGCGATTATAGGTATTGGATTGGGACTTCTGTTGTGTTGGTTGCAACAGCAATATGGCTTTGTTTCACTTGGAAATAGTAGCGGAACTTTCATCGTAAACGCCTATCCTGTGAGCGTACATTATACAGATGTGTCACTGATTTTCGTCACTGTGCTCATTGTTGGCTGGCTGGCGGTGTGGTATCCCGTAAGGAAAATCCTTGCGCCTGCAAAGTCTTTAGAGAAAGAAGCCTAAGAACTTGTGTTCTATCGGCAATGTAGTGGTCGAATCACTACATTGCATAGTTTTGAAAAACACTATCGGAAAACAAGACAAGGTGGCTGATTATACCTGCCAACTATGGTTGTTTCATGCGTGCTTTTCGTGCCATTTCAAACAAACTTTGTGGCAGATGACAATATCCTGTGGGGTTCTTGTCGAGATAATCTTGATGATATTCCTCAGCCGAATAAAAGTTTTTCAGCGGCGAAACCTCCACTCTGATAGGCTGTTTATAATGCTTTTGTTGCGCCTTTACAATGGCTTCAATCGTCGATAGGTCAGCTTTGTTGGTATAGTATATGCCTGTTCGGTATTGCGTTCCGCGGTCGTTGCCCTGCTGATTGACTGAAGTGGGGTCGATAGCCCTAAAATATAAGTCTAACAAAAACGCCAAACTAACTTCAGAAGGGTCGTATTCCACCTTTACAGTTTCGGCAAATCCCGTTGTGTCGGTACACACTTCGTGGTATGAAGGATGTGGCGTGTGCCCATTAGCATAGCCAACCTGCGTAGCCTTTACCCCGTGAACCTGTTTAAAAAAGTGCTCTGTTCCCCAGAAACAACCGCCTGCAAGATAGATGGTTTGCAACGGATGAAGCAGTGAGAGATAAGCTCCGTAGCCCTCTTTTGCCATGTCTTGTTCGGGAATGAAACGCAAAGCACCACTATTAATGCAGTAGCGTTGGCCGCCCTTTTCACGTGGTCCATCGTTAAAAACATGTCCTAAGTGGGCGTCACCAAGCTTACTTTTTACCTCGGTGCGCGTCATTCCGTGAGACAAATCGGTGTTTTTGACAATCAAATGTTCGTCAATTGGGCGCGAGAACGCTGGCCATCCACAACCTGAATCATATTTATCGGATGAGAGAAACAAAGGTTGTCCTGTGGTAATATCTACGTAAATGCCTGGTCGAAACTCATGGTCATAGGCATTAACAAAGGGGCGTTCGGTCGCCGCTTGTTGCGTTATAGCAAATTGTTCGGGCGTAAGCGTCTTCCGAAGTAGCTCTTCACTCGGCTTACTATAATGGTTTGTGTCGTTAATTTCCATAAACTTTGCATGTTCATTTGTTTGATTTTTACTCATATTCTGACAAGAAAAGAGCAATGAAAAGCATGTTCCAATAAAGAAAACACATATCTGTTTGCAAGTGAATATCTTGCTTTTATAAGTCCTGTTCATTTATCTTATAACATTATGTAGTACACTTTCAAACCTAAATAAGTTCACATCAAAACACGTTAAACGTTATTCGGCGACCTAACCCAGCAAAGATTCTAAACAAAGTTGATAGCTGTATGTCAGTATGTCCATTATCTATACGCGATATATAGCTTTTCTTTGTACCAATTCTCTTGGCTAATTGTTCCTGCGTTAAGCCTACTTTGCGCCGTTCTTCCTTAAGCTGTTCGGCAAGACAAAAGGCTTGTGCCTTACTATCAAAGGCCTCTCTGTCAGGTGTTCCCTTACATCCGTATTCTTCGTTCAATAGTTCTTCAAACGTAGAACACCTCAAAATTCTTTCTTTTTTCCCCGTTTCCATATTACAAACCCTTTTTCTCTTTGAAATATTCTTTTCTAAGTCGTTCTGCTAATTGAATTTCTTTAAGAGGTGTTTTCTTGATTTCTTTTGGAAACCCTGTAGCAAAACAACTATAAAATCATTATCCATACAACATAATATCCTATAGATATTGCCGCAATATTCACTTCTTATCTCATAAAGACCATTAGAACCTACAATGTTCTTAAAGAACTTTGACGGGATAATCTTCATGGTTTCAACCATATATAAGGAATAGTTTATCTTGTCACGCACACCTTTGGGTTGGGCAATATAAAACTCCTTAAAATACGATTTGTATAATTTTATTGTACGAATCTTATTCAATGTGACAACAACTTATGCCACAAAGATAACTAATTTGATAACTAAAACCAAATATTTTTCTTGATTTCTCCTACTCAAACAATAGTTTTCGCGTAAATTCCCACATCACAATACCGGCTGTTGTGCTTACATTGAGACTGTGCTTTGTACCAAATTGGGGGATTTCAAGGCAGCCGTCACTCATATTAACGACCTCTTGTTTGACACCCTTCACCTCATTTCCAAAGACAACAGCATAGCCTTTAGCCTCTGAAGTCTTATCTATCGTGAGGTCTTGTAGCTTTATACTGCCCTCAACTTGCTCTATACTATACACAAAATAATCGTGACTTTGCAATTCCGTTACAGCGTCTTCAGCACGTGAAAAGTATCTCCAAGCAACACTATCTTCGCCTCCAAGCGCCGTCTTATGAATCTCAGCATTCGGCGGAGTGGCTGTAATACCGCAGAGATATATGCCTTCTATGCGGAAAGCATCACCCGAACGGAAGACACTTCCCACGTTATATAGGCTCCGAACATCATCTAAAACAACGACCAAAGGAAGCTTTTTAGCCTCCTTAAACTCGTTAATTGAGAGACGATTCATCTCTATTGTGCGCAACTTTCTATGCATTTGCATATACTAAAGCGTATGACTTTATGCGCTTAACCATGGCGAGTAAGCCGTTACTTCGCGTCGGACTTAGGTGGTCTTTCAAGCCAATTCGATCGATGAAATAAAGGTCAGCATCGAGAATTTCCTTTGCAGTATGCCCACTAAGTACCTTGATTAGTAATGCAATAATGCCTTTTACGATGAGTGCATCGCTATCAGCCGTGAAGAAAAGCAGGGCATCTTTCACGTCACATTGAATCCAAACGCGACTCTGGCAGCCATCAATGAGGTTGTCATCATTCTTATATTGCTCACCAAGCGCATTCAATTCGCCGCCCAAGTCAATGAGCAGTTGATATTTATCCATCCAATCGGTGAAGTCATTAAACTCTTCAATCACTTCATCTTGAGCTTCGTTGATTGTCATAATTAATCATTTATCAATATAATCCTTAGCTTTACATCGAAAGCTTTCGTTCTCTCTTCCAACAAGCTACACGCTTCTTACAGGTTGATTAGTGCGTTGTGGAAGGCTGAGTCTTTACTAATTTGAAGATTTTATCATTAGGACGAACCTTCCCTGTGACGGGAATTGAGACACGAGTTCCTTGTTCTGCCTTCTCAACAGGATTGAGATCATAGCGTATTTCATCTGCCGTGAGATACATAACTCCCGTGGTTGGTCCTGTGATTAATAGCTTATCACCATGCTTAAAGTCGGTAGCTTCCACGGCAATTTCAGCCACATTGAGCTTTGAAAAGTATTTCATCACCTTGCCGATAAGCATCTTCTTCTCCGTCGCGGCACTGCCATAGTTTCGATTCCACTCTCCAAGTGTCTGGCCTTGATAGTATCCATCCCAGAAACCTCGATTGAAAACAGTAGCCAATCGCTTATCCCATTCGTCCTTCTTCGCTTCTGAACACGTGCCGTTTAGAACCGACTCTATGGCCTCTTTATAACATTTCACGACGGTATATACGTATTCTGGTCCTCTGGCGCGACCCTCTATCTTAAACACTCTGACGCCCGCCTCCATCATTTTATCAATGAATCGCACAGTCTTTAGGTCCTTAGGACTCATAATATACTTGTTATCTATCTCCAATTGGTTACCAGTTTCCTTATCCGTTACAGTGTAAGAACGCCGACATATCTGTACACATTCCCCACGATTTGCCGACCGATTGGTATCCGAAAGGCTTAGATAACACTTGCCACTAACGGCCATACACAACGCACCATGACAGAACATTTCAATCCGAACAAGTCTACCCATCGGCCCAGTAATATGTTCTTGGAGGATGGAATCATAGATTTTACGAACTTGTTCCATGTTTAATTCGCGCGCAAGTACACTCACATCAGCAAACCGACTGTAGAATTTTAGCGCCTCAATGTTCGATATATTGAGTTGTGTTGAGAGGTGAACTTCCTCACCAACCTCATTACAATACGCCATAACGGCTACGTCACTGGCAATCACTGCGCTTATACCTGCGTCCTTTGCAGCGTCAATAATCTCGCGCATTGTGGGCAAATCTTCATCATAAATGACCGTGTTTACAGTCAAATAGGTCTTGATTCCATGCGCATTACACGTGGAAGCAATCTCTCGTAAGTCGTCTATGGTGAAATGATTGGCCGAATGTGACCGCATGTTCAGCTTGCCTATACCGAAATAAACAGAATCCGCTCCAGCCTGAATTGCTGCAACTAAGCTCTCACGTGAGCCTACTGGAGCCATTACTTCATAATCAGTTATTTTCCCTTTCATGCCTGCAAATTTAATCATTTTCTTTGTAACTTTGCGGAATATGAATAAAATTAATGTTTATATCATAAGTCTTGTGCTGATGGTTTCAGCTTGTTCGCGACCTCAGCACACAACAAAACATGACCCGTTTACCACGGAGATATGTCTCAAAACAACTCCCGTGAAAGACCAAGGGCGTAGCAGTCTCTGCTGGGTTTATGCCATGTTGGCCACCATAGAGACTAATCATCTCATGCAAGGTGACTCTGTCAACCTCAGCACCGATTACGTTGCACGTTGCCTTCTCACTGAAACAACGCGCCGATACTACCTTTCTCGAGGCGCTGTTCCAGCCAATTTGCGAGGCATGGGCACACGACTTCTCACGCTGATTCAAACCTATGGAGTCGTTCCTTTCGATTCATATCATGCCCAAGACCCCGTGAATTATAACGTCGTTGCACGCAAATTGCAACTTTGTACGCGTTCAACAACCGACTTCCCAGGCCTTGACGACCGCATGAATCGTGTGCTTGATGCAGCCATCGGCTATCTCCCCGGCCCGAAAGTCCACATGCTTGGTGCCGAATATACGCCCTTAGAGTTTGCTCATAGCGTATGCCGTGACGACGAATATCAGGCAATTACGAGCTTCACTCATCATCCTTTTGGCAGTCGTTTCATTCTCGAAGTGCCCGATAATGTCAATGACGACCGCGTACTTAATGTGCCTTTAGACACCATGATGCACTTTATCGTCAACCGAATACGCAGTGGTCGCGCCGTGTTTTGGGAGGGAGATGTCTCTTCTTCGGGCTTTCATGCCAACTCAGGAATAGCAAAATTAACACAAAAGCACGTCACCCAACAACAGCGTCAACGTGCATTTGAACGGCGAGAAACCACAGATGACCACGCACTTGAACTCATCGGACTGGCCCATGACCATCAAGGCAGGCGCTATTTCATTGCGAAAAACTCGTGGGGAACAGCCTGTGGATTTGGTGGTTTCTTTTATCTTAGCGAAGACTATGTGCGCATGAACACAATATTGGTGATTGGATGACCGCACAATCTGCGTCATTTTCAAAGATAACGGCAATGAAAACAAAGGATAAATAGAAATTCCTCATGAATCTTTACTATTGACTTCACATCGCAATGAATTAAGATTTAAAGGATAATGCAGTTAAAAAAGAAGAATAACAATATGGATGTTAGGCTTAAAAATGAATTTAATTAACCTCCAATCCTATTGATATTATCGTGGTTTTCCTATGAATTAGCTTGGCATAACGAATGATCTTATCATGCAACGCTGTAAGCGTTGTACCTTTGATAGCCCAGGGTTGACAAGCGAAAGCGTAGTCTACCCTGGGTTATTTGCCATTAGCGAGAACAACGCTGTAGGCGTTGTACCTTTTATTCCTCGGCATTTTATCACGGCATTCCATTCAGAAAAAGCACAACACCTACGGCGTTGACTTCCTCACTACACGCATAACCCAGGGTAGGCTGACGCCAACCCTGGGCTATCAAACGTACAACGCCTTCAGCGTTGAACTACAAACACTTTGCAAACAGCGTTAAATGACTGCACAATCTGCGTCATTTCATCGTGTAAAACAAGGCATTTCACACGGTGAAATGACGCAGATGACAACATGAAGAAAGGGCAAGAGGAAGCTTATTTACATCATTTCATATCATTATGCGCCAAAAACCAGCGCTTTATCCTTTATGCCCCACATCGTTTAACGATTGAAATCACGCTGAGTTTCATGTTTTTTCGTGATTTTCTTTTATATATAATGGTTTTCCGTTAACTTTGCATCTTGTATGGTTTTGAATTATATTTGGGTGGCATTCTTTGCCATTGCCTTTCTGTTTGCACTCGTTTCATTGTGTTTGGGAGATACAACCGTCTTCCAAAAGATAGTGCAAGCAACCACCGATTCATCGAAAAATGCCTTCGAAATATCGTTGGGCTTGACGGGAGTGCTATCACTTTGGCTCGGAATTATGAAGATTGGAGAGCGTGCCGGCATCGTAAACGTGTTGGCAAAAGCCTTGAGTCCTATCTTCACTAAACTCTTTCCAGACATCCCAAAGAACCATCCCGTGATGGGAAGTATCTTTATGAACATCGCTTCTAATATGCTTGGACTCGACAATGCGGCCACTCCGACGGGACTAAAAGCCATGCAACAGATGCAGGAATTAAACCCAAAGAAAGACACAGCGACTAATCCGATGATTATGTTCCTTGTGCTTAACACGAGTGGTTTGACGATAATCCCAACGACAATACTGGCATTTCGTGCCTCGTATGGGGCCGCAATGCCGACTGATGTGTTTATTCCCATCTTGTTAGCTACGACAATTGCCACGCTCGTGGGCATCATTATAACCGCTCTTTGGCAGCATATCAATCTGTTTCAACCCGCACTTTTGGCGTTCATTGGAGGCATGACAGCCTTTGTTTGCCTTGTTATCTGGGGCTTTGGGCAGTTAGATCAGAAGACGATGGACACCATTGCAAACCTCAGCGGCAGTCTGATTCTTTTCTCAATCATCATGGCTTTCATCGTGGCGGGCGTCATCAAGAAAGTTAATGTCTATGATTCCTTCATTGAAGGTGCCAAAGAAGGCTTTACAACGGCAGTCAAAATCATTCCCTATTTGGTTGCCATCTTGGTGGGCATCGGTGTGTTTCGTGCTTCAGGAGCTATGGATATGCTCATCAATGGCATTGCATGGTGTGTGGAAAAGTGCGGACTTAACACCGACTTTGTAGGCGCTTTACCGACCGCTTTCATGAAACCGCTGAGCGGAAGTGGTGCTCGTGGGCTTATGCTTGAAGCCATGAAGACTTATGGACCAGATAGTTTCGTGGGCCGATTGAGTTGCATGTTCCAAGGCAGTACAGACACAACGTTTTATATTTTGGCTGTATACTTCGGCTGTGTAAACATCAAATATACGCGTCATGCGGTAGCTTGTGGCTTGCTTGCAGACTTAGCTGGCGTGATTGCGGCTATCGGATTGGCGTATATGTTCTTTTGAATGGCGGAGTGATTGGAATACTACGAGACACCGATAAGGATAAGAATAAAATTAGAACTATAAGAAATAAGAAGGCCACGCCATTTAGATTTCTCCTTTCTTGGGGAGGAGTTGGGAGTGGAAATTAATTTGTTTATGTTATGGCAAACTTAAAATCATTAGCTAAGGACACTGCAATCTATGGACTAAGTTCCATTGCAGCCCGCTTCGTTGGTTATCTTTTAGTGCCCATTGAGACGATAAAGTTCAATTCAGCAGGGGGACAATACGGCATCATTACCAACATCTATGCCTATGTTGCCTTACTGATTATCGTGCTAACTTATGGAATGGAGACGACGTTCTTCCGCTTTATGAACCGTCAGGGAGAGCAACCCGAGAAGGTATATGCCACAGCTTTGCGTATGGTTGCCCTCACTTCGGTGTGCTTTGTCGCCTTAGTTGCCCTCTTTTTAAGTCCAATTTCCGATGTCGTTGGCTATCCCGACCATCATGAATTCATTATGATCATGGCGACTTGTGTGGCAGTTGATGCCTTCATTAATATCCCAATGGCTTATCTTCGCTATGCACATCGTCCGATAAAGTTTGTCACTTTACGCATGATAAGCATAGTAGTTAACATCGTAGGAGTGTTGCTTTACCTTGTTGTTTTGCCTTATTTCAGGTTGAATCTCTTTGGGATTTACGATGCAAACTTTAGCTTAAATGTTGTTGGAGTGTTTTGGATTGAGCTGGCAGGAAGCGTACTTACGCTCTTCTTCTTAGGCAAAGAATTGAGTGGTTTCCGTAATCCTTTCGACAAAGCCACCTGTAAACGTATGCTGAAATATACCTGGCCACTCCTTGTTATGGGTGTTGCTGGGCAGCTAAATCAATCCGCATCACAGATTATTTTCCCTTGGATGTACGACGGAAGTGCCCAAGATGCCCGCACGGAATTAGGCATTTATGGAGCTTGTATCAAGCTCGCGATGATCATGGTCATTATTACTCAGGCGTTCAGATATGCCTATGAACCCTTCGTTTTCAGTCAGACGAAAGAGCAAGACAACAAGAAAACCTATGCCAAAGCCATGAAGTTCTACATCATTTTCACACTTTTGGCCTTCCTTTGTGTCATGGGTTATATGGACATTCTACGCTATATTGTGGGTAAAAGCTATTGGGAAGGACTGCAAATTGTGCCGATTGTCATGGCGGCGGAAATCATGTTTGGCATCTTTTTCAATCTAAGTTTCTGGTATAAGCTAATAGATAAGACCATTTGGGGAGCCTATTTCAGTGGCATTGGGGCTGTAATCTTGATTGGAGTAGACGTGCTTCTCATTCCAAAGTTTGGCTATTGGGCCTGCGCTTGGGCTGGTTTCGCGTCGTATGCAGTTAGTATGTTGCTCAGTTATCGACTGGGACAGAAGTATTATCCCATTCGTTATCCGCTCAAAGACATTGCAATTTACACCCTTGTTGCCCTCGTCTTGTTCGCACTTATCACGCTTTCCAACGCCCAACTCCCAATGATTGCGGCCCTTGCGGTCAACACTTTGCTCATCCTTTGCTTTGCCTTTGTGATCATAAAGCGTGACCTTCCGCTGTCAAGTTTAGTCAAATTAAAAGATAAATTCAAGAAATAAATCAATAAAACTGAATCACATGAGAAAGAAACTACTTGGGGTTCTTATCCCCTTATGCCTCTTTACATGCATCACTTCACGTGCAGATGAAGGCATGTGGACGCTTTATAACCTCCCAACTGCAGTCTTTAATCAGATGAAAGGCGAGGGATTTACACTGCCTTATGGTGCACTTTACAATAACGATGATGCCATAAAGAACAGCGTTGTGAACTTTTCGGGCTTCTGTTCTGGCGTAGTTGTCAGCCCCGATGGACTCGTTTTCACGAACCATCACTGTGGTTTTGAAGCCATAAGAAGCCACTCTTCCGTCGAACATGACTACATGTTGAATGGTTTTGTGGCTCAAAACTACGCCGAAGAACTACCTAACAAGAACATGTTTGTAAGCTTTATGGTGAGCCAAAAGGATGTAACTCCCGAGGTAATGAAGTTGGGTTTTGCCGCAATGGACCGCCATCATCAAGCCAAACTCCTTGATTCCTTGCAGAATGTACTTAGTGCTGAGGCCAAGAAACAAGACTCAACACTCCACGTTGACATTGATGCTTTCTATGAAGGAAACCGATATTACGCCACAACCTATCAGGACTTTACCGACCTAAGGCTTGTGTTCACCGTGCCAAAGTCCATGGGTAAGTTCGGAGGAGAGACCGATAATTGGATGTGGCCGCGTCAAACTTGCGACTTTAGTGTGTTTAGAATCTACGCCGATAAGAACAACCGACCGGCTGCTTACAATAAAGACAATGTGCCTTATCATCCAAAACATTGGGCGCCTGTAAGCCTTCAAGGGTATAAACAGGGTGACTTCTCGATGACAATGGGCTATCCCGGCAGCACAAGTCGCTATCTTTCAAGTTATGGAATACGTGAACGTCGCGACGCATTAAATGCTCCTCGCGCGCAGGTTCGTGGCGTTAAGCAAGATGTTATGACGCGACACATGCGGGCAAGTGAGGCTGTTCGCATCAAGTATGACTCTAAGTTTGCCCAGAGTGCGAACTATTGGAAGAACTCAATTGGCATGAACAAGTGTATTGATTCGATTGGACTCATTGCACAAAAGCAACGTTATGAGGACATCATTCGCCACTGGCAAGACTCTACAAGCTATCTAAAAGGACAGTTAGATTTCGTCAAAATGGCTCGCCTTTACAATGAACGCTTTGAACCAAGAAAGGCAGCTATGTACTTCCAAGAAACCTTTTTGCGCACCAACGAGCTTACCGATAGGGCATTGAAAGCCTTGACCAGCATGACAAAGAAAGACAAAAAGGGCGATTATGTGACGTTTGCTGACAACAGCAACACATGGGATGCGTCTCTTGATAAGGATGTACAGGCCGTGTTGTTAAAGAACTATCGCGAGCATGTTGATGCCAAATATCTCCCTGCTTTCTATCAAATCATCGACAAAAAGTTTGGTGGTGACTATCAAAAATATGTCAACTATCTTTGGGAAACCTCTGCTTTGATGAAGAAAGATGCCAAAGTTTATGTCACAAAGAAAGCCATTAAGAAAGATGCCGGCCTACAATATGGCGCACAACTCAAGGCAATGCGCGAGGTGTTTAACCGTGCCCTTGATGCGACACGAGATAGCATTGACAACCAGGAACGAATGCTTTGTGCGGCTAAACTGCGTATGGAGGAAGACTTACCTCACTATAGTGATGCCAACTTTACTATGCGTTTATCCTATGGACAAGTAGGTGGTTTCGACCTCGGTGGACGCCCTTCAGGGTACTATACCACGGCAGAAAGTATCGTCGAAAAGATGAAACGGGGAGACAACGGACTATTCGATTATAAGGCAGAACCTATTATGCAGCAGCTGATGAGTGAGAAATCATTCGGCAAATACCAAGATAAGACGACGGGAAAGATGCAACTTTGCTTCCTAACTAATAATGATATTACGGGCGGAAACTCTGGTTCTCCGATGTTTAATGGCAAGGGAGAGCTCATTGGTTTGGCTTTCGATGGCAACTGGGATAGCTTGAGTAGCGACCTCAACTTCGACAACCGACTGGCTCGTTGCATTGGCGTTGACATCCGTTATGTGCTCTATATGATTGACAAATGGGGCCATGCCGACCGCTTAATCAAGGAAATTGGGGCAAAATAAAGCCTCAATGCCGTGATGCACTGACGCCACAAACAGCATTGTTCAACTATAAAAAAACATTTTTTTTAGTCGAAACAAACCTTATATAAATAGGCATCACAACATATTTTGAAAGCAAAAACAAAGGGCGCGTATTTGAAACCATTGATATTTTGGATTCAAATACGCGCTGTTTTTTATCTTATTTTGAAACGCCTTGAATGTTATTGCGTGAAAAACACGCTTTGTTAGACCTGTCATCTTGTAAAGATTATTATCCGCTTTTTAACACTTCACCGCGTCATCAAATAGAAACAAGACGACCATTTTAGTGCCCTCTTCTGCCCCTTTCCTGTATCTCAACCCAACATTCCTACCATTTTTCTAAGTCATTCCTATCATTTTAGGTCGCAAAATGACGCGCTTTGTCTCATTCTTTGCGTCAAAACAGGCCATGATTTGAGGCAGATTGCATGATTTTTCCACGTGATTTCACCCACTCTTTTGATCTCTTTCATGAAACAAATTGACTCACAACAAGTTATAAACTCATTCAAAACTACGCGTGTTCAGCGCGAAAGCCTGAGGCGTTTCAAATGCATTCATTATGAGAAGTCATTTGTAAAGGGTTTTGCTTTGCTTTAACCCATATTCCGCTTACCTTCTTTTGGACACAGAAAAGGGCCTAAAACGTGAACTAATAGCTTTGCAAATAGGGGCCAAGTTCGCGTTTTCAATACTTAAATGAGCTGCCACCGAGAAACTCTCTCAATAGAGAAGTGGGGGGTATATCGCGGTTACTGATAGGCTTAAAGTACTTTAAGAACTTCAGCAATCGATAGGCTTCGCTGTATTCTGGGGATGTTTCGGGCACCTGTTCCAATAGTGGTTCGGCCTGCGTTTTAAGCACAGCAAGTTCAAAAAGCATAGCCGTGTTGAAGACAGCATCGGCATTTTCCTGGTAGGGGAATATCCATTTGTTCTCTCCAGCGCGTACCGATGGCCAGCGATGAATAGTATCTTGCGCCGAAATTCCACGATACTTATTGTCTCGAACGATGCGACGCAGCAGACGGTTATCAGTAGTTGGGATATAGTTATGGTCGTCAAGGAGAATCGTTGTCAATGCCGATGCGTAGACACGGAACTTCTGTTGTTCTGGAATTTGAGCCGTAAGTTCGGGATTCAATGCATGGATTCCCTCAACAACCAGCACGTTATTATCCGTCATTTTCAGTCGTTTTCCACTCTTTTCACTCTTTCCTTGCTGGAAATTATACTTGGGAAGTTCAACCTCTTCGCCTCGAAACAGCGCATTAAACTGCCTGTTAATGAGGTCTAAGTTGAGTGCATAGATGCTCTCATAATCATATTCTCCCGAAACATCCTTAGGCGTTTCATCTCGGTTTATGAAGTAATCGTCAAGACTAATCTGTAGGGGTTTGAGCCCATTGGCAAGCAGTTGAACAGACAAGCGCTTGCAAGTGGTGGTCTTTCCTGACGAAGATGGGCCTGCAAGCAGCACGAGTTTGACTCCCTTTCTGCTTGCAATCTCGTCGGCAATCTGGGCAATTTTTTTCTCCTGTAAAGCCTCGCTGACGTTTATTAAGTCTGTAGCGTAGCCCAAAGTAACGGCTTCATTGAAATCGCCTACAGTGCGAACACCGAGTATCTCCTGCCACTTGTGATGCTCTTTGAATATCTCAAACATCTTGTCTTGAGGGATAATATCAGGCAAAACGGCTGGATTTTCAATAGAAGGGACGCGTAAGAGCAAGCCATCATAATACTTATCAAGGCCGAAAAGATAAAGTTTCTTCGTGTTGGTCAACAGCGATCCGTAATAAAAGTCAATGTAATCGTCAATCTCATAATAAGTAGTGTAGAGCCGACCAGCACTCTCCAAGAGCTTCGCTTTAGCCTCGTCACCTCGTTCTCTGAACATTGTTATCGCCTGTTCTGTGGGAACTTCAAAGCGCTTTATAGGCAAATGAGCGTCAATAATCTCTTGAATGCGCTGATGAATGCATTCAACATCGGTTGGCGTTACAGGGTGTCCGAGTTGCAAATTGACGTAATAGCCGTTGGAAACAGGTATATCTATGATGACATAACTTTTGGGATAAAGATCATGAACGGCTTTACAAAGCACGAAAAACAAAGTCCGTGTGTAGTTGCGTGAAGCCGAAGGAGCTTGCATATTCAAGAATTCCACGTCCTTACTATGGTATACTCGATAATGCATTCCCTCCACTTTGTTATTTACTTTGGCACAAATAGGGCCATAAGGTAGAGTCAGTTTAAATTGTGAAAAAACATCAGAAAGTGTGCTTCCAATAGCAACTTTCTCCGTTTTTTTATTATTTTTGCAACGTATTTGCACTTCTTGTTTCATATCGTTAATATTTATCTGTGATACAATATGTGTTTGAGTTTGCCTAAGCGTGAGGCATATCAGGCTGTTCAAAGGTAGGAAAAAGTTGGCAGATTGTATAATTCTGGCATTACAAATTAAATTAAAATATGTCGATTTGGATAATTTTTAGGCTCATAGGTGCATTAGCTTTACTAATGTTTGGTATGAAATCAATGAGCGATAGCTTACAGAAGATGGCGGGACCTCAGCTTCGTCATGTCCTCGGAGCAATGACAACAAACCGCTTTACAGGTATTCTTACCGGTACATTTATCACTGCAGCAGTGCAAAGTTCGACTGCAACGACGGTCATGACTGTGTCATTTGTTAATGCCGGTCTACTCACTTTAGCGCAAGCAATCTCTGTAATCATGGGCGCAAACATAGGTACTACGCTCACAGCTTGGATTATGAGTGCAGGCTTTTCGTTTAATATTACCGACTTTGTTTGGCCTGCTTTCTTCATCGCTATTATCCTTATATACTCTAAAAAGCGTAAGATTATCGGCGATTTCATCTTTGGTGTCTCGTTCATGTTCCTCGGATTAGGAACTCTAAGGCAAACAGGCATCGACATGGATCTGGCACATAACCAGCCCGTTTTAGCCTTCTTTGCTTCCTTTGACCCTAATAGCTTCGTCACAACTATAGTATTTCTGCTCATAGGTAGCGTGCTAACGATGTGTGTTCAGAGTTCCGCCGCCATCATGGCGATAACAATGATCCTCTGCTCGAGTGGCGTTTTACCTATCTATCAGGGTATAGCTTTGGTGATGGGAGAGAACATTGGTACGACGGTTACATCCAATATAGCGGCTCTAACGGCTAATACGCAGGCACGAAGAGCGGCATTTGCCCACATGTTCTTTAATCTTTTTGGAGTTATTTGGGTGCTAATGATCTTCAAACCTTTCATCAATATGGTCTGTGGTTTCGTTGGTTTCGACGAATACATGACCAAAGGTGACCCCCACTTCTTAGCCAATGCAGCGAAGTTAAGCTTTGTACTTGCGGCATTCCACACCACATTTAACCTCGCAAACACATGTATTTTGGTGGGCTTTATCAAGCAGATTGAAAAGATAGTTTGCTTGGTTATCAAACCTAAGAAGCAAGCCGATGAGGACGAATTCCGCTTGCGTTTCATCCAATCGGGTATCATGAAGACTCCTGAACTCTCTGTACTTGAAGCGCAAAAAGAGATTACCAGTTTCGCAGAACGCATCCAACGAATGTTCGGAATGGTTCGTTCGCTGCTCGAAGAGAAAGATGAGAAGGAGTTCTTAAAGACATATACGCGCATCGAAAAATACGAAGGAATCAGTGATAACATGGAAGTGGAGATAGCAAACTACCTGAATGAGGTCAGCGACTCACACTTAAGTGACGACACTAAGGCTAAGATTCGCGCTATGTTACGTGAGATTAGCGAGATAGAAAGCATCGGAGATAGCTGTTATAACATGGCCCGCACCATCAATCGACGCTTTACCAGCAAGGAAGACTTTACCGCTCAACAATACGATCACATTCATCAGATGTTCAACTTAACTAATAATGCGCTCGAACAAATGAACTATATGTTCAATCATAGCCGTGAAACGGTAGACGTGAACAAGTCATTCAACATCGAGAATGAAATCAATAACTTCCGCAATCAGTTGAGAACCGAGAACATCAATGACGTGAACTCGCACACCTATACCTATACTATAGGAACGATGTACATGGACTTGATTCAGGAATGTGAGAAACTTGGCGACTACGTTGTTAACGTTGTAGAAGCCAGAATGAATACAAAACAACACGATGTATAAGGTAAACATAAAACCACGACAATGCTATCCCCTCGCTATGTGCGGATAGTGATGTCGTGGATTTATGAAAATCGTCGTGTGATTTGCCCCATTTTACCGCATGAAATGACACAAATCATCGTATAATTTGCCCTATTTTACACGATGAAATGACGCAGATTATTATCTCCTTTCAAAAGAACAATGGGATAAACTCCGTAGCCTATTGACTTTCTTTTATTTATTTAGCAACAAGATTTTAGACATATTCAGAAACAAAGAGAGGCTCTTTGGGCTTAGTATCCATTGTCTTCATCGACCGACTAATTAAAACAGACACTTAGAATTGCACAACATAAGGAGATGATTTGGTTAAAGGGACGAGGCTATAAGCATAAAAAAGAGGCTGCAGGGATAATTCCTTGCAGCCTCTTTTCTTTTGAAGTAGATGATTTATTTAATGAACTTATGCGATGCAAGCATATTCTTTGGATCGAGCGCCTCGTCAAGTTCTTCTTTCGTTAGCAAGCCTTTTTCGAGTACAATGTCGTAAACGGAGCGGTTAGTCTCAAGAGCTTCCTTCGCAACCTTTGTGCTATTCTTGTATCCAATGTATGGATTGAGCGCGGTAACGATGCCGATTGAGTTCTTAACCATTTCGTAACAACGTTCTTTGTTGACTGTAATGCCGAGCACACATTCCTCAGTTAACGTGTCAATAGCATTGTGAAGCCACCACAAACTCTCGAAGAGACACTCGGTGATTACAGGCTCCATAACGTTTAATTCAAGTTGACCTGCCTCGGCAGCAAACGTTACTGTGGTGTCGTTTCCAATGACTTTGAAGCATACTTGATTAGTAACTTCTGGGATAACGGGATTGACTTTACCCGGCATAATCGATGAACCTGGAGCCTTAGGAGGCAGATTTATCTCGTTAAGACCACAGCGAGGACCAGATGCCATGAGGCGGAAGTCGTTGCAAATCTTAGAGAGTTTCACTGCCAAACGCTTCAAAGCACCACTGAAACTGACGTAAGCGCCGGTGTCAGGAGTAGCTTCTACGAGGTCGATTGCAGACACAAAAGGTTCTCCTGTGAGTTTACTTAGGTTGGCAGCACATAGCTTTGCAAAGCCCGGTACAGCGTTAAGACCTGTTCCAATGGCTGTACCACCCATGTTAATCTCATGTAAGAGTTTGATATTTCGTTCCAGATTGAGAATCTCTTCCTCAAGATTGTTGGCATAAGCATTAAACTCTTGGCCCGCCGTCATAGGCACTGCATCCTGCAACTGGGTGCGTCCCATCTTCAAAACATCCTTGAACTCTTCGCCCTTATAACGCAAAGCGCTGATTAATCCCGTTAGACTGGCTACAAGACTCTTATTCATTCGGATGAGCGCAAGACGTATAGTAGTGGGATAAACGTCATTAGTGCTCTGACCACAATTAACATGATCGTTAGGATAACAATACTGATATTCTCCCTTTTTGTGTCCCATTATCTCAAGAGCTCGGTTGGCTATCACCTCATTGGCATTCATATTAACCGATGTTCCGGCTCCACCTTGCATCATATCTATAGGGAAATCCTCGTGAAACTTACCGTCAATAATCTCTTGACAGGCTTGACTTATGGCACCAGATATCTCATCATTGATCACGCCTAAGCTGTGATTGGTTTGCACTGCAGCTAATTTCACGTAGGCAATTGCCACAACATAGTCGGGATAATCACGCATTTTCTTTCGTGAAATGTGGTAGTTGTTGATTCCACGCTGTGTTTGTACGCCATAATAAGCATTGATTGGCACTTTAAGTTCGCCCAAAAGATCGGACTCTACTCTAAATTTTTCTTCTGACATAGGTGTTGTTTTTGAAGTGTTTACTATGGAATGGAGTTATCTTTACTATCGAAAGGTGCTCCGATTCCGGTAAATAAATAAATTCTTTTGATTGCTAAGAAGTCGGCTCTTGCCACAGTTTGTCACGCCTATCCTGCCCTTTCGCGAGAAAAAGTGAGGCATAGGGGCCAACAAGTTGATGAAAATGAAAGCCCCTATTATATATAAGGTATAGACGTTTTGCTTTGATTGACTCGCTACTCAGCACTGATACGCAGCACGATTCACGTTGAAAAGCGCACTTTTCTATCGTGAGAAGGGACGACACCGACAACGCATTCGGCAGAGAAATCAACTGAAATGATGCCATATAAGCAATGATAACGTTTTATAGAAACAAACTTTTTGTCTCGTTCTTAAATACAAAGATAAATGAAAAATGTCATAACTTATTTACAAAATCCTGCATTGTTTTTGTAAAAAAGCAAACAAATCACCTTGCTTTCTTAAAGGAGTTATAGAGATGCTTCTGTTGTATGATGCACCTCATAGTGTTTTATTTCAGCACGCTGAAAGCCGAATGATAACCCATGCTGCATCCAAAGGCAAAGACCATAAAGGAGGATTAAAAAACACAACAAGTGAGATGCGCTCACAATTCCTATGATTTTGTAGCGTAATCTGGGGCAAAACGCACGACGAAATGAGGCAGATTACAAGATGATTAACCTCACTTTACATTATATGAAAATAGAGTTAAAGAAGCAATTAATTCCTATTTATTAAGTCTTTTTAATGATAGATTTACGGCAACCTACTTAAAAAATCTATAAATTTGTATTTAATTCTTGAATCATTAGTAAAAGATAATCGGATAACCCATTAGTTAGGTATGAAAAAAGAGATGCTGTTGATGGCTATCATCACGTTGATTGTAGTCACAGGATGCCGCAAAAACAAGGAAAACAGCGACCAAACGGTCTACGCAGTAACGTCTCCTTGGGTAACCAATACACAAGTTTCAAAGGACTATGTGGCCAATATTGAATCGCGAAAAAACATAGAAGTGCGCGCGCAGCAGGAGGGAATCTTGCAGCAAGTCTATGTCACTGAAGGGCAACAGGTGCGAGCCGGTCAGCCGCTTTTCCGCATTTCGATTGTTGGAGCGCAACAAAATGTGGCGCGGGCAAAGGCAGAAGCCGAGCAAGCACGCATTGAACTGCAAAACACAACAACGCTAACAAGGGGGCAAATTGTTTCGCCCAATGCACAAAAGATGGCTAAAGCGAAGCTCAATGCAGCCTTAGCAGATTATAAATTGGCCCAGATTCAAGCACGATTATGCTTAATCAGCGCCCCATTTACAGGCGTTATAGGAAGTCTTCCGAAAAAGATTGGAAGCTTAGTGCAGGGAGGTGACTTGCTCACTACACTATCCGATAACTCGTCACTCAACGTATATTTCAATATCTCTGAACCCGAATATATAGACTATCAGCAACATTCGGCCGAACGAAACAAACTTCCTTTGACGCTGATTCTTGCCAATGGAAGCGCCTTTTCGGCTAAAGGCTACATCCAAAACATAGCTGGTGAGTTTGACAGTAGCTCTGGAAATATAGCTCTTCGCGCCCGCTTTGCCAATCCGAAAGGCTTGCTTCGCAATGGCGAAACAGGCACAGTGCGCATCAATATGCCTTTACACAACGTGTTGGTAATCCCACAACAGGCCACGTATGAAGAGGAAGACCGCCGCTATGTGTTTGTTGTTGATGGCGCAGGCTATGCACATTCACGCGAGATTAAAGTGGCATTTGAACAACCAGAGGTGTTTATTATCGCCGAAGGAGTAACTGCCAACGACAAGATTCTATTGAGTGGAGTGCAAAAAGTGCATGATGGTCAACACGTAAAGACGCGTTATTACACACCGAGTGAAGCCATGAAGCGTGTTCAACTGAATGCCGACTAAGGCTTTCAGGTGGCTTTTCATCACGCTTTACAATAGAAAAAGGTTCTCACATCGCATTATTTCATGATGAGAACAACCATTTATAAGAAGAAAAAAAGACGCTAATAAACAGTCAATATGTTTCAAAAGTTTATTCGAAGACCAGTACTTGCCATCGTTGTTTCATTGGTAATCGTCTTCATTGGCATTCTTTCGCTGTTCAATTTACCCATTACTCAGTTCCCATCTATATCCCCTCCAAAGGTTAATGTGGTAGCCGATTATCCGGGAGCCAACAATGAACTGATGATTAAGTCAGTGCTTATACCTCTTGAACAGGCACTGAATGGTGTGCCAGGAATGAAGTATATCGAGTCGGATGCAGGCAATGACGGCGAAGGAGAGATAAACATTGTCTTCAAACTTGGTACAGATCCAAACGTCGATGCTATCAATGTGCAAAACCGAGTGTCGGCAGCGACCAACAAACTACCGCCAGCTGTTGTGCGCGAAGGAGTGAAAATATCTCGTGAGGAGCCTAACATCCTCATGTATATCAACCTATATAGCGATGATCCTAAAGTCGATCAGAACTTCCTTTTCAATTATGCGGACATCAATATCTCCCCAGAACTCGCCCGCGTTGATGGCGTTGGAGATCTTGATATCCTTGGAACGAGGAGCTTTGCCATGCGTGTTTGGCTCAAGCCTGATAAGCTTACGGCCTATGGTTTGTCTGCAACCGACGTTACAGATGCCTTACAACAGCAGAGCATTGAAGCCTCTCCAGGCAAGCTTGGGGAAAGTTCGGGCAAGCATGCACAAAGCTTTGAGTATGTGTTGAAGTATCCGGGACGTTATACAACGCCTGAAGAGTATAGCAATATTGTCGTGAAATCAACTCCTGATGGGCAATTTATTAGACTCAAAGATGTAGCAGATGTGAGCCTCGGGAGTGAGGTTTATGACATATATTCTACGTTGAATGGTCACCCGTCTGCAGCCATAACACTGAAACAAGCCTATGGATCGAACGCGCGACAAGTTATTCAGAACGTCAAGAAAACTATGGCTCATCTCCAAAAAGACATGCCAAAGGGCATGCATTATGAGTTGAGTTATGACATCAGTAGATTCCTTGATGCCTCTATAGAAAAGGTAATTCACACGCTGTTTGAAGCCTTTATACTCGTTGGTTTCGTTGTATTCTTGTTCCTTGGAGACTGGCGTTCTGCCCTCATTCCATGCCTTGCAGTCCCTGTTTCGTTAATAGGTAGCTTCGCAGTCATGAATGCTTTCGGCATAACGCTTAACATGATATCGCTCTTTGCCTTAGTAATGGCGATTGGAATCGTGGTCGATGATGCTATTGTGGTAATCGAAGCGGTCAATGTGAAGATAGCCCAAGAAGGCTTAGAACCTTTGGAAGCCACGCAAAAGGCAATGAAAGAAATCAGTGGAGCCATAGTAGCCGTGACATTGGTTATGGCATCTGTGTTCATTCCTGTAGCCTTTATGGGTGGCCCAGAAGGCATGTTTTATCGGCAGTTTTCAATCACAATAGCTTCTGGAATAGTGCTTTCGGGCTTCACAGCCCTAACACTTACGCCCTCGCTTTGTGCGCTAATATTGACTCGGGAGCGTGATAACCACATCAAAAAGACGTGGCTTAATCGTGTACTTGATAAGTTTAATGCGGGCTTTGACAAAGGAATCGGCGACTATCGCAACGTGCTTCAACGCACTGTTTCGAGGAAGATTATCACGCTTCCACTATTACTTTTGTTCTGCATTGGAGCCTTCTTTATCAACAACTCGTTACCTTCGGGCTTCATTCCTCAAGAAGATCAGGGCATGATTTACGCTGTAATTGAGACACCACCTGGTGCTACTATTGAGCGAACGAATAAGATTGCACATCAACTTGCGAGTATAATTGCAAAGGAAGATGGCGTAGAAAGTGTGTCTTCTTTGGCTGGATATGAAATCCTTTCTGAAGGAACCAGCGCCAACTCTGGTTCGTGTTTGATTAATCTTAAGCCTTGGAAGGAACGTAGTCGGACGGCAAAAGAGATTATCAAGGACCTTGAAAACAAGTGCCAACAGATAACAGATGCCAACATAGAATTCTTCGAACCACCTTCTATTCCAGGCTATGGTGCGGCGTCAGGTTTCGAGCTTCGACTCCTTGATAAGACTGGAAGTAACGACTATCATGCTATGGAAAAGGTCAGCAAGAGCTTCGTTTCAGCTCTTAATAAGCGTCCAGAGATAGGCTCAGCCTTTACCTTTTACTCGGCCAGTTTCCCTCAATACATGCTTCGAGTAGATAATAATATCGCCGCACAAAAAGGCATTACGCTCGGTACAGCCATGGATAATCTCTCCACATTGATTGGTTCTGACTATGAGACGGGCTTCGTTCGATTTGGTAAGCCCTATAAGGTCATCGTGCAAGCCGACCCAAAATATCGTGCTTTTCCACAAGACTTGATGCAGTTAAATGTTAAGAACAACCAAGGTGAAATGGTGCCTTATGCCGACTTCTTACACATGGAAAAGGTATATGGAATGAGTGAGATGACGCGGCATAATCTATATAACTCTGCCGAAGTTACAGGCTCAGCAGCAGCTGGATACAGTAGTGGTCAGGCCATCAAAGCTATCGAAGAGGTGGCTGCTTCGACACTACCTCACGGCTATGATTACGACTTTGCCGGCATCACTAAAGACGAAGTAGACCAAGGAAACCAAGCGTTGATCATCTTTATTGTATGTTTAACGTTCGTCTATCTCATCCTTTCAGCACAATATGAGAACTTCCTTTTGCCACTTCCAATCATTACTTGTCTACCCGCGGGCATCTGTGGAACGTTCATTTTCCTAAAACTCACGGGATTGGAAAACAACATCTACGCCCAAGTTGCTATGGTAATGCTAATTGGTTTGCTTGGAAAGAATGCCGTGTTAATGGTAGAATATGCCGTGCAACGCCACAACTTAGGCAAGAGTATACGTGCAGCGGCCATTGAAGGTGCGGCAGCTCGCTTCCGTCCTATACTCATGACATCGTTCGCTTTCATAGCCGGCTTGCTGCCATTAGTATTTGCTCATGGTGCAGGGGCTATTGGAAACCGAACCATTGGCACGGCAGCTGCGGGTGGAATGCTATTCGGAACATGCTTCGGACTCATTCTTGTTCCGGGCTTATATTATATCTTTGGACGCATGGCCGACCATGTAAAGATGGTTCGTTACCAACGAAACAAGCCATTGACTGAGGAGAAAGACAAACGATATAAACTTGAAAATGATGAAAAGAAATAATATTTTCCTTCTTATTCTGCTTGCCATCGGAGTGTCATCTTGTAAGACTCCCCAAGCGACGCAAGTCAATAGCCGCACACGTTTGCAGCTACCCACGCAATATAATGGTGATATGCTGACGGCGAAGACTACGCCTACGTCATGGAAAATGTTTTTCACCGACCCACAACTCAAGGCACTTATCGACTCCGCTTTAGTCAATAATCAAGACTTAAAGATAACATTGCAGCAGATAGCTGTAGCAAAAAGCGGAATGATTGCAGCCAAAGGAGCTATGCTTCCATCGCTTTCCGTGGGGGCTGAAGTAGGAGTTAGCAAGGCCGGACGATACACAAGTGAGGGTGCCGGCAATGCTTCTACCGAGATGACTCCAGGAAAACTCATCCCCGATCCACTCATGAACTATCACCCGGGCTTTGCCTTTGACTGGGAACTCGACCTCTTTGGCAAGTTAAAGTCAAGCAAGAAGGCGGCTGTCGAGCGTTATTTGGCAACCTTAGAAGGCCAGAATGCCGTGCGCGCTTCATTGATTTCACAGGTTGCAAGCAATTATTATACCTTGTTGGCCTTAGATAACAAGCTCGCACTTATACGCAAATACATTGATCTTCAGCGTCAGGCGGAGAAGATAGCAGAGATACAAAAGGAGGCCGATAGCGACACAGAACTGGCTGTTGAGAAGTTCAAAGCAGAGCTTGCAAAGGCGCGTTCGCAGGAGTTTGCATTGAAACAAGAGATTACCGAATGTGAAAATGCACTCAACTTACTGCTCGGTCGTTATCCAACACCTATTCAACGAGATGCCAAACAGTTGTTGAATGAAGACGTGAAAACAATCGTTACAGGACTTCCTTCTAATCTCCTGAGCCACCGACCCGATATCCGTCAGGCTGAACATGAACTCGCTGCAGCGCATTGGGACATTGAAACGGCGCGCAAAGCCTTCTTGCCTTCGGTAAACATTAGTGCCACTTTGGGACTTGAAGCCTTTAATCCTACCTACCTAACGCGTATGCCTAAGTCGCTCGCTTACAGTGTCGTGGGAGGACTAACTGCACCACTTATCAACCGAAAAGCTATCGAAGCTAACTTCCAACAGGCTGACGCCGCACAGCTACAAGCCTTATATGAATATGACAAAACACTGCTCACAGCTTATTCTGAGGTATGTACGCTGCTGTCAAAGAACAAGAATCTCGCCGCCTATTATGCGTTAAAAGAGGAAGAAGTGAAGACTTTGGAACACTCGGTTGAGGTGTCTCGTCAACTCTATATGAACGGGCGAGCTACTTATCTCGATGTACTTGAGGCCGAACGCGATGCACTTGATGCCCAAATGGAACTGCTTGAAACTCGTCAACAGCAGCTTTCCTGTGTCGTAGACCTATATAGAAGTCTCGGAGAATAAGGCTCATCAAACTCAAAAGCAAATGATTTTTTGATATGATTTATTCGTAATCACTAAATTTTTCAGCGGCAAACATATTGTGATTTTGATTTAGGCATGCTTATAAACAAGAACCATCACATTATGTTTCTATATAAAACGCATTGAGAAATACACATATCAACGCCGTAGGTGTTACGCTTTCTAAGCGCAATTCGCCATGAATTCAAACGTGAGAAAACGTGAACAAGAATATAAAAAGAACATTTCAACGCCGTAGGTGTTGTGCTTTTGATAGCCCAGGGTTGCCAAACGATAGTGCAGGCTACCCTGGGTTAGGGTGTGGTTTGTGGGAAACAACGCCGTAGGTGTTGCGCTTTTTTTGATTAATCCGCCATAAAAGGTTTCATTGTAAGCGTGCCTTCACAGAAAAAGCTCAACACCTATGGCGTTGAATCTCCTTGCGAACGTTTACCCGGGGTAGGCTCGTTCCTCGCCAACCCCGGGCTATCAAAAGTACAACTCGTACCGAGTTGCGCAATGAGGGAATTTATATTGTAAAATACATCCATTGAAATAATGACACAATACCAACGCAGTTGCGAGATGAAACAATTGTGAGGGTGGCGTGGTTGATAATAAAATGTAAAATAGTGTAAGAGAAATAAAGCCTCACCCCGGCCCCTCTCCGAAGAGGGAGGGGAGTAGTTAGCCATAAAAATGGAGGAGATTGTTTGAGGGTTAATTAGGAGTGGCGATATTGCTGATAATTAAAGGTAAAACGATTTGCGTCATTTCATCGTGTAAAATACGGCAAAACATGCGGCCATTTGATGCAAATTAGCGCGTAAAATGACGCAGTTTATAATACCATTTAAGTTCAACGCTGAAGGCGTTGTACGTTTTATAGCCCAGGGTTGGCGTCAGCCTACCCTGGGTTATGCATGTAGTAAGGAGGTCAACGCCGTAGGTGTTGTACGTTTTCTGTGTGGAATGCCATGATAAAACACCAAAGAATAAAAGGTACAACGCCTACAGCGTTGTTCTCACTAATGGCAAATAACCCAGGGTAGACTACGCTTTCGCTTGTCAACCTTGGGCTATCAAAAGAACAACTCGTACCGAGTTGCGAGATGAGGGCATTTATATTGTAAAATACATTCATTGAAATACCGACATAACGCTTACAGCGTTGCATCGTTATAACATTCGCAATGCTTGATGTATTCACTAAAATATTAGTGCGACATCTACAGTGTTGCGTGGTTACAACATTTATAATGTTGGATGTATTCTTTGAAATATTGGTACAACGCTTATAGCGTTGCCATCTCCATAAACACAAAGCGTGTAGCTATTGCATGAGAATAATAGCGCAATGGCTACAACGATGCTATGTGTTTTGATTCAAAAACCTAAAAAACGGAATTGCCAACACAGGCATTCGGCATTTGAATATGGAGCAGACTACATACACTCGGTGCGATGTCGGTCATGAAAGTAGGACGTGAAGTCTCACCCGGTTTAACGCCCCAACCCATGAATATCAATGGGATATGACTGTCGTCTGGATTCCAAAGACTATGACTTGTGCCCTTATACGTAGGATTTGCCGAGCTGTTTATCCAGCCGGGATTCGTCACAATGAGTAGATCTCCACCACGTTCACGACTATATCCGTTGATGATTCGCTCGCGAATAGGCTGTGCAATAGGCATCGTTGCCACCTCATCATAGTCAACAACATAGGTGACATTAGGCTTTTTCTCTAACAATTCCTTTGCTTTTGCCTTCACATCCTTGAGGTTTAAGTTGGCCGAAGCAATGCTCTTATGGTCTAAGAAAACGCGGAGTGCATTCTCACCCAACACAAAATTGGTTGTTGTTCCAAACGCTTGTTGCAGCTGTTGGTTAAGTTCTTTCACCACATTCCAGCATTCAAAGCCACCCGCGGGCATCTTATGACTGCGCATAAAGTTAGGATTGTGAGAGCCACCATGGTCAGCTGTGAGGAACACAAGATAGTTCCCACGCCCCACTTGCGCATCCAACGTCTTGAAGAAACGGGCAAGATCGCGGTCGAGTTGAATGTAAGCATCGTGGTTTTCGGGGCCACGTGTGCTGAACTTATGGCCAATTGCGTCGGTGGGAGATATGCTTACAGTGAGCATATCGGTTTCAGTTCCCTGACCAAGACTCTCATTTTTCAAGATAGCCTCAGCCATATCAAAGGTTACGGTGATGCCTTTCACATCGAGTTTGATGTCATAACCCGGCTTCTGTTGATGGGCTTTGTTGAAGTCGTTGACCCATGTTGGCAGCTGATTCATATAATAAGTGCTCGTAACGAAATGGCCGGCACTCGTATCCCACCAATAAGCTGCATCAGCACTATGGCCTGCTGGCAAGATAGAAGCACGGTCTTTGAGTGCTACTCCGAAGACTTTTGACTTATAGTTTGTAGCCAATTTCAACTCATCTCCTATCGTTGAAGCCAACAAATTGCGTGGAGACATCTTGCCTTCTTTTGAATCACTGCCTACGCTTTGCACCGTTTCATCACCACAACAATAGGTATCCTTGCCGTTAATATAGAAGCTATTGCCGAGGATTCCCATCAAAGCGGGCACACTTCCCGTATAAACGCAAGAGTGACCAATGGCAGTTACGGTTGGAATATAAGGCACCATAGTGTTCTGACAGCTATATCCTTCTGACAAAAGTCGCTTGAATCCGTCGCTAACATACTCCTTATTATAGAAGTAAAGATAATCCCAGCGCATCTGATCTACTACAATTCCTACAACCAACTTAGGCCGATTAACTTGTGCATGGCCTAAAAACGTGCAGGCTAAAAGCATTAATATCAAAAACTTTCTTTTCATTCTGGTTTTGGTTTAGTGTTATTATTTGAGTTTATTAAAGTTAGTTTTCTGTTTCTTTCTTTGTTCTTTGCAACGTCATTAGTGTTTTATTGGGTCGCCAACTTTCACCAATGGTCTGTCAGCGGCTACCTTTAGACAATACGCTCTGACGTCCTTCCAATGATAATATGGGTAGACATCGGTTGCAATGGGTAGCTTAGCTTCATTCTCATTGCGTAGAATCTTGACGAGAATATCGTCACTTCCCGGCTTACGATAGTACACAAATTGAAGATTACAGGCCATAGGGAAGATGCGATAATTATTCCATCCCTTCATCGTTACTTGTTCAAGGTCGGCTACTTGCACACCCATTCCGTCGAGATCTAACAGACAAGTCAACGGCATTACCATCGTATCGTGTCCATAACGCAGTGTAACACTGGGATGATTCAACATCAAACAGCTGTCTGCTTCACTAACAATCTTGCGCAAAAGAAAGCGTTGTGACGTTGGCTGTTGACCGCCATTGAGGGGTGAAGGGCCATAGTTGATATACCACCAAGCATTGTTTGTGGTCCAAAGATCATAGAGTTCTTTGTCTGTAAAAAGGTTAAACAATGAGAGCTCATGACGCAGTTCAGTACTCTGAACATTAGAAGCCTGCTTGAAAAGTGTGCTATATAGTTGTTTGAAATTTATCTCTTTTTGCCAATAAGTGCTATCATTGAAGAGATCATTCATTAGTCGTTCGGGATGAATATGACGTTTACTGAAGTTGTCAAATGCCTCACGTGCAGCCTTTGGCATACGCTGTTTGAAGAGCGAAGTGTCGTTATGATTCATGTAATACATGTCATGATAGCTTGCATCATGCGTGATTTCAAGATTTGGATTCATGCGAACGAGCTGCTGAAGCGCGTTTTCCATGCTCAGAATACAGCGGATAACCACCGTGCTTTTAGCGTCAACATGGGTCTTTCCCTTAAAGATTTCGGGGAAATTCCGCACCATCCGTTCAGCAATCTGACGGTGTTGTTCAGCCCCAAGCGGTGTAAGTTCGCCGTCACGCCCCTTGGCTGCATCGCGAAGCAGACGCAAATCGCGAAGCACTTCCTGCCCTTTCGGCGTTAGTTTTCCTAATGAATCGGCCCTCTCTAACATGAGAACAGGCTGATTATAGTCGCGATCTCCGATGAGCCAACGGCTTCCGTGTCGTCCATAATGACTGAGATAAAAAGGTTTGTAGCCTTTAGGCGCTCGCGTAAGTGACTTTTGTAATGGGCCAGGATAAGCCAGATAGTTTCCAGCCACTACCAGATTGTTTCCAGTCACTAACAGTCTGTTTAACCTAATGTCTTCTTTTGCCTGCTGTGCCGTTACACTTAGGCAGAGCGTTAGCAATGAAATAAAAACTATTTTGCGTTTCATAATGTTACAAAGATAGCTATTTTTATTTGTAAATGAAAATGATTATCAAAGAAAAATGTTTTATGTGAACAGGGATTCTCGGTCAAGGGAGGACCCTCATGAACTCAAACAAGGGGACGATGGATAGGAAAAGAGCGACGGATATGCACAAAAGGACGATGAAAATCTTGTCAAATGATTTCTTTGTTTTTAACACTCCACTGCACCACGAAATAGAAACAAAGACACGAAAAAAGTATAAACACACCCTTCTTTCATGGCTTTGATTCCATGAATTTCGTCTCTCGGCTTCGCTTTCCAACCCGTTTTGCATCATCATTTGCGCCAAACCACACGATGATTTGCACCAAACGAAGCGGTGAATCGATGCTTTTTACCGCGCAATCTGCCGCAAATCATGTGCGTTTCTATCGTTTAAAAGCTCTGTCATTCCATAAGAATCGCTTAACCATCTCATAGTCAGCGCATTATGAAATCACAAAAATCGAACGAAAACGGGATAAAAACCATCGCGCGTTTTGATGCTGCCAATCTATTAAAGGGATTTGTAAAAGGGTTTCAAAAGATTTAACCTATAAGCCGCTTACTACTTGCTGATTGGATTATCCCTATCCACCCTTCTTTCAACCCCTATGGTTCCATTACAAGATTTGATTGGCGTGGTCTTTCACTTTGATTTCCTTTGGTCCAATGATACGCGTTACTACGCCCTCGGTATCCGTGATAAAGGTGGTGCGGAAGACGCCCATATACGTGCGACCAGCCATTTTCTTCTCGCCATATACACCGAGTTCTTGCACGAGTTTGAGGTCGGTGTCGCAGAGAAGTGGGAAGGGAAGCTGATGCTTCTCTATGAACTTATGATGCGATTTGGCGTCCTGTGTGCTGCAACCTAACACGGAATAACCCTGTGAAATGAATCGTTCGTAGTTGTCACGGAGGTTACATGCCTCATTAGTACAACCCGGAGTAGAGTCCTTCGGATAGATATATAGCACTAATTTCTTGCCTTTAAAGTCACTGATTTTCCATTCCTTACCGTCTTGGTCAATGCCTAAGACCTCGGGAAGTCTTTGTCCTACTTCAATCATACGTTATTTTTTTATGTTTGGTTTAATATAAAATGCGGGTGAAGTTCATCGCCATAATTCGGTTGATAGACGAAGTCGGCCTCATTGAATGTGAGGAGTTGTTGGGGAGAATGCCACTGATGACGGATAATACAGCGTGTCATTGCGCCGCGACATTGCTTAGCATAGACGGAAACAACTTTCATTTTATCCCCTTTTTCCACATAGAATAGGGGCTGAATGACCTTGACTTCACGGCAAATGCGCTTCCAATCGAAGAGATGTTCATACTCTTCGGTGGCCAAATGTATCAATATTCCATCGTCTTGTTTGACTGCATCAATGAGCATATCTGTAAGGAGTGGGCGCCAGAAAGCAAACATATTTTGATGTTGTGTGGCTTTAAGCGTCACCTTAGCCTCCATGCGATAGGGATGAATTTGGTCTAAAGGACGAAGCAATCCATAGAGGAATGACGTGATGAAAAGATGGTGTTGAGCAAACCGAAAGTCTGATTCGGTGAACGAAGATGCCTGAAGATGTTTATAAGCATGACCATTATAAGCCAACAAAGCAGGCAGTTTCTCGTCGTCATTAAAGAAACTTTGAAACCTCAACTGATTCTCTAAGGCGATAGAATTGCTGCAATTCAAGCGCTTGACAAGCGTTTCTACATCCCATGAACTCATCTCTAATGCAAAACGTTCTGCCTCAGATGAGAATACAGGTATAGTCTTCTCAGGCACAGAAACAGCCGTTTTGGAGTTCATAATCTTGGCAGAAGCGAGAATTATCTGCATAATGTGATGATTTGGTTTCCGTCGATTGATTCTGTCTTTTCTATGTGAGCATCAGATGGAATGTGTGGAGCTGGCACCCCATCTGTTATCAAAACAGGGGCTGTTTCGATTCGAATCTCATCCCAAAGTCCGCGATCTATAAAGGCTTGGAGCGTCATTCTACCCCCCTCAACCACAAGACTTTGTTTCTTTGTTGCATAGAGATGGGCGAGCACTTCGTCAATGGTTGCAGCGACAGTCCAATTGGATGGCCGTGCATTTTGTGCTGACATCGTCGGCGAAAGCACAATGCGTTCGGGGTTTTGCCCACTCCATTGCCGCACATCAAGCCTCGGATGATCTGTTAAAAAGGTAGTATGTCCCACAAGAATCGCATCGTTTTCGGCCCGCAACTGATGCACAAGCATCTGTGTTTTGGGTGTAGAGAGTTGCAATGGGCCACCTTTTCGGCTGATAAAACCATTGAGTGTTTGCGCCCATTTCAATAGAATATAAGGCCGATGTTTGGCATTAAATGTGATGAAACGACGGTTCAGCGCCAGACATTCCTTTTCCATCACTCCGACAATCACCTCAATTCCGGCCTCGCGCATATGCTGAATACCTCGTCCTTGCACCTTTGCAAAGGGGTCAACACAACCGCAAACGCAACGCTTTATGCCTTTACTGATGATGAGATCTGCACAAGGTGGCGTCTTCCCATAATGCGAACAAGGCTCTAACGACACGTAGATTGTGGCCTCGTTTAACAGCATTTCATCCTCTGGTTTGACGCTTGCAAAGGCATTAACTTCAGCGTGTCCTTCACCAAATCTGACGTGATATCCCTCACCAATGATACGATTTTGCGCCACAATTACAGCCCCAACCATGGGATTAGGCTTGGCATTTTGCCGTCCATTCTCAGCCAATTGCAGGCACCGTTTCATGTAATATTCGTGCTCCATAGACTGCAAACTTACACAAAAATCTTTGATTACGTGTGACGATAGCCCAAATTTTATGCTTGAATAAGCCTTGTCACATCTTGTAATTAATCTTATTTTGGAAAATACAGAACAAGGAACTACATTCCAACATTCATAACTTTCTGCTTTATAGTATTATATCCTATCTGATAAGCATATAGGGCTGAGGGCATAAAATATAGCCTTTTTCCCTCTTGTTCCTTTTTCGTGTAAGCTGAAATTGATGTCACAATAGAGGATGAAAGCTTATTTTTTTCGAGAAAAGACAATAGAGATTTGAGTTCAGAAACCTTGTTTACATATCGGTCTGACCATTTAATTTCAACACACCAATTAGGTTTTTGGTGTGCAATATCTATTCCAACCATATCTACCTCGCCAAGTTTCCGCCCGTCCTTCCAATTAGCATAGTATATGTTTGCATAGTCACGCTGTAACCATTGGGCAAAGATTGCAGTCTCAACCATGCTTCCTAACATCTCATCTGCCATTGAAAGAGGCGAGAATAAAGCACAGCGTAGTGAAGGATTTGTTAAGTAAATCTTGAATGAAGTGACGCGTTGCATCCTGCGAGCATTGGCATCTATTCGATGGATTACTTTGATAAGAAATGCTGCTTCAAGGTATTCCACATACTTTTTTATCGTCTCTTTTCTTATTCCCGAGTGCCGAGATAGGTCCTCATATGAAAACTCTTGTCCCGTAAAAAAAACAATATGAATAAATAATCTGTAGAGTTCTTGGGTATTATTAATACCATAAAGCGAAGGCAAGTCACGTAAAAGTACCTTATCAACGATATCATGTTGGATGTATTGATTAGGGTCTTTACGCATACTTTCAGAGAAAACAATCTCTGGATATCCACCAAAATTAATGTAATCTAAAAAGTGTTCATTCAACGATTGCATATTAATGGCATCAAAACTCTCTATTACTTGCCCCTCCCAATTCAATCTCTTTGGCACAATGATATTATCAATCTTCTGCATATGTAGATATTCATGAAAGGTCAAAGGTGGTAAGATGAAGTCAGTAAACCTACCGGCTCCACTCTCTATACTTTTCATTTTGAGAGCTGCACAGGCTGAACCTGAAGCAACAAACTTTACGTTTCGGTAACTATCTATAAGCGATTTAAGATGAAGTTCCCACTCTTTCAGATACTGAACTTCATCATAAAAGACATAATAATCATCTGAAATAGTTTCCTGTCCTACGGCTTCACACGCCATGGACAACATCTCTTCAAGAGATAAATTATTATAAATTGGAGTGTCAACCGATAAATAAATAATCCTTTGAGGATTCACTTTATCAGCTATCAGATGGCTAATGGTGTGATAAAGCATAATGGTTTTGCCCACACGTCGTGGCCCCATAAGGATTACTCCCCGTCTAATCTCCTTCTGCTTCACTAAAGGATAGAATAAACTCAGATACAATCTATGGGGTAATTTCTGTAAATCCTCGGGGATATTATTTGTAGTCCACCAAGGATTATCATATTGCATACGCAATAGTATCTGTTCTTTTAATTGCTGATCCATATTATGTTATTTTAAATACAAATATAAAACAAAATAATAACTAATGCAAGTTTTTTGTCGAAATAAGCTCGTTTTATCAGACTTATTATTACATTTATGTTATATTAAACATAAAATCATCTACAAAATAAGCTTAATGTTACATGTAATATAATAGCTTTAAAGATGAAAAACAACTCTTACGATGAATAGAAAACTATCAATTCCTGAAACAAAATCTTTATAAACGTTTGTCGATAAAGCTATATCAAACGCTTATTGCTACTTATTCAAACGAAAAAAGGAAAGCCGTTAGCTTTCCTTTTGACTGAATTGTCGGGATGACCAGACTCGAACTGGCGACCTCGCGCCCCCCAGACGTGTGCGCTACCAACTGCGCTACATCCCGAATTCGCATGCAAAGATAATCATCAATCACGACATAACCAAATTTTATGGCAAGGATATTTGAAAATAATTGCGAACATATCATTCTGCAAAGACGAAATAAAGTCGAGGGCTGATGATGCAAAAAGCGATTTATCCTGCCCTATGCTGTTTCATGATTTGGGGCAGATAGGCGTGTAATCTGCCGCGTTTTACACGACAAAATAAGTCGAATAACACGCTAAAATAACGCAGATTACACCACGAAATGACGCAGATTGCATGACGGCTCACATCACTCTTGCTCATCGTTTGCATAAAAAGCTGAGGTTCATTGACTTACATTCTATTTACAGGAGGCTTTGAAAAGAGCACATGGAGGGTTATTTTAACAAGAAAAGGGGTTGGGATGCAGACGTCATAAGGCTTTGCATATCCTTCATTGTGAATGTAGTTTGCCGTTTGGTTTCACATGATTATCGGCCAAAGAGATAGCGTTTATGCCGTGAGTTCACCTTAAATATTCAGAGAAATCCTTTGCCATTCATGGAAAATCCATTAATTTTGCCCCGTAAATAGCTATTTAATGAAAATATTAGTGACTGGTGCCAGTGGATTCATTGGCAGCTTTATCGTAGAAGAAGCGCTGCGTCGGGAGATGGAAGTGTGGGCTGCTGTGAGGAAAAGCAGTTCAAAAAAGTATCTCACCGATAAGCGAATACACTTCATTGAACTCAACTTATCCTCTGAAAAAGACTTGGAAAAGCAACTTGCCGGACACGAGTTCGACTATGTTGTGCATGCTGCTGGCGTGACAAAGTGCCTACATGCCGACGACTTTTACAAGATAAATACTGACGGAACGCGTCATCTTGTTGAAGCGTTGCTGGCATTACACATGCCCATCCGACGTTTCATCTACTTGAGTAGTCTTAGTGTTTATGGCGCAATCAAAGAGCAACAACCTTATCACGAGATTACAGAAGACGACCATCCGAAGCCAAACACGGCGTATGGGAAAAGCAAACTCATGGCCGAAGCGTATTTGGAGCGCGTGGGAAACGATTTCCCTTACATCATTTTAAGGCCCACAGGAGTCTATGGACCGCGTGAACGCGACTACTTCTTAATGGCAAAAAGCATCAAGGGGCACATTGATTTCTCTGTTGGTTTCAAGCGTCAGGACATCACATTTGTTTATGTTACCGACGTGGTTCAAGCCGTTTTTCAGGCTTTCGACCATGGACGTGACGGACGAAAATACTTTCTCAGTGACGGCAATGTATACCAATCGTCAGACTTCAGCAATCTGATTCATAAATGCCTTGGCAATCCTTGGTGGATAAGAATTAAGGCTCCGGTTTGGGTTTTGCGTGTCGTGACGTTCTTTGGTGAGCGCATTGCTCACATGACGGGTAAGATTTCAGCGCTCAACAACGATAAATATAACATATTGAAGCAGCGTAATTGGCGTTGCGATATAGAGCCTGCAGTAGATGAATTGGGCTTTCATCCGCAGGTAGACCTTGCAGAAGGTACGCGAAGAACTATCGAATGGTATCGCGAGAACAAATGGTTGTAAATGGTAAAAAGAAGAAACAAGAACACTTTTACATGGCCTTGGCAGGGCGAAGGATGGCAGGCTGAGCACAAAAGTCTCATGCCTTTTGAGTGGGTTGTGATTGCTTATATCGCATTTACCCTATTGATTGTGCTGTTCACTTCTACCAAATTAACGAATCCCGAGACGATGGTTTGGGAGCGAGTTCGCGTGGGAGCAACTATCATTGCCCTATGGATTGTCTATCGATTACTGCCTTGTAGGTTTACAATGTTTGTCCGTGTGGCAGCTCAAATGGGTATGTTGGCATGGTGGTATCCCGATACCTACGAAATCAATCGCATGTTTCCGAACCTCGATCACGTGTTTGCCACCTGGGAACAACAGCTATTTGGTTTCCAACCTGCACTCGAATTTGCCCGTGCTTTCCCTTCACCCATTGTGAGCGAACTCATGGATTGTGGTTATGTTTCCTATTTTCCGATGATAGCAGTCGTAACACTTTACTATTTCTTCAAACGCTATGAAGACTTTGGAAAGGCTGCTTTCATCATCTTGGGAGCCTTTTTCAGCTATTACGTTATCTTTGATTTACTGCCTGTTGCAGGGCCAACCTTTTATTATAAAGCCATTGGTTTGCACAATGCTGCACACGGAATATTTCCCAATGTGGGTGATTACTTCAACTCACATCAAGCTTGTTTGCCGAGTCCGGGTGATGTTCATGGCATCTTTTACAATCTCGTTGAAGATGCAAAAGCCGCAGGTGAGCGTCCCACGGCAGCCTTTCCGAGCAGTCATGTCGGTGTAAGCACCATCTGCATGCTATTGGCTTGGCGCAGTGGTAACCGCAAACTGCTGTTTGCTTTGTTGCCCTTCTACGTGTTCTTATGTATGGCTACCGTCTACATTCAGGCGCATTATGCCATTGATGCCATAGCAGGCTTGATTACAGGTGTGGCACTTTATGCCGTGTTGAATTTCATTTCAAACCGCATATCCACTCCCGGAGTCTCTCGAAGAAATGGGAGATGACACATGGTTAAAGTCTTTTGTATCCTCCGTTGAACGCATTAAAAGAACAGAGACCATTGATTTTCAGAAGAAAGAAAGCTGTAAAAAGCGGAAATTACGATAGACTTTTCAATATTGATAACATACAATTAAATTATATATAAAGACAATAAAGCAAACAACATATAAGCCTTCACAAGCCTTTTAAGCTTTTTCTCCCCTTCGTTGGGGAGGGAGTCAGGGGCTGATTTCAGGCTTTTTTATCATTTATGGACAAGAAATTATACATCGAAACCTATGGCTGTCAGATGAATGTAGCCGATAGTGAGGTCGTCGCTTCAGTCATGAAGATGGCCGGATACGACGTATGTGAGAACGAAGAAGAGGCAGATGCCATCTTTCTTAATACTTGCAGTGTACGCGAAAATGCCGAAAACAAGATATACAATCGACTCGATACACTGCATGCCGAGCAAAAGAAAGGACGCCAACTCATCCTTGGTGTGCTCGGCTGTATGGCCGAACGAGTGAAAGACGACCTTATAAAGAACCACCACGCAAGCCTTGTTTGTGGTCCTGATTCCTATCTAAACTTGCCAACAATGATAGCAGAATGCGAGCTTGGTCATGCCGCAGTAGACACCGATCTCTCTACAACAGAGACCTATCGTGACGTGCTTCCGCAACGCATTGGAGGCAATCGGGTGAGTGGTTTCGTTAGTATCATGCGCGGATGTAACAACTTTTGCCACTATTGTATTGTGCCTTATACGCGCGGAAGAGAGCGTAGTCGTGATGTGGAAAGCATCTTGGCAGAGGTCAAAGACTTGCATGACAAAGGGTTTAAAGAGGTTACTTTGCTTGGCCAGAACGTCAATTCGTATGGTCTTTTGCCGAATGGTAAGCGACCCGAAAACGGCACTTCGTTTGCCGAACTGCTTCGAAAGGTGGCGCAAAGTGTGCCTGATATGCGTGTGAGATTCACCACTTCGAATCCTGAAGACATGTCAGAAGATATCCTACATGCCATTGCCGACGAGCCAAACCTTTGCAAACACATTCACTTTCCCGCTCAAAGTGGCAGCAATAAGATACTGAAACTGATGAACAGAAAGTACACACGGGAGGACTATCTCGATAAAGTTGCTGCCATAAAACGCATCATTCCAGGCTGTGGTTTGACTACCGATATCTTCGTTGGCTATCATAATGAGACGGAAGAAGACCAAGAACAGACGCTATCTTTAGTCAAAGAGGTGGGTTATGACAGTGCTTTCATGTTCAAATATAGTGAACGTCCCGGCACCTATGCAGCCAAACATCTGGCCGACAACGTGCCCGAAGAGGTGAAGATTGCCCGACTCAATCAGCTCATTCATTTGCAAACAGCCATCAGTGCCGAACAAAACAAGAAGGATGAAGGCCGAGAATTTGTGATTCTTACAGAGAGATTCAGTAAGAAAGACCGTCATCATCTCATGGGAAGAACCGAACAAAACAAGGCCGTTATTGTCGAAAAAGGCAATCACCACATAGGCGAGTTTATCAAAGTGCGTATCACTGGTTCGACGAGTGCAACGCTCTTTGGCGAAGAAATCAAATAAATCAAGACTGAAAACGTATGAAAGAGTTCTTGCAAGTGCTTCGACGCTTCGTTCCACCTTATAAGAAATATCTCGTGTGGAGCATCATATTCAACATCCTTTCAGCTGTGTTGAACATCTTTTCTTTCATGACTTTGATTCCTATTTTGCAGATTTTGTTTAAGACAAGTGACGTTAAACCTGTCACGAAACTCATCACATGGGACAATGTTCATAGTTTAGAAAGCTTCGTAGATCTGTTGGTTAACAACGCCAACTATTACATTCAGCACTATATTTTCACGTTAGGTCCGGCCAACACCTTATTGATAATAGGTCTGCTTTTGGCTTTCATGACCATGTTGAAAACAGGAGCTTACTTTCTCTCTTCAGCCACAATCATTCCTATTCGCACAGGAGTTGTGCGCGACATCCGCAACCAACTCTACCAGAAAATCAATGCATTGTCGCTCGGTTTCTTTAGCGAAGAGCGCAAAGGTGACATCATTGCCCGCATGAGTGGTGATGTTCAAGAGATTGAAAGCTCTATCATGGCGAGCTTAGACATGCTTTTCAAGAACCCAATTCTCATCATTAGCTACTTTGCAGCCTTAGTGATCACATCATGGCAACTTACACTTTTCACGATAATCTTTGTACCAATCTTCGGTTGGTTCATGGGAATCGTTGGGCGAAAGCTCAAGGCTCAAAGCATAGAAGCCCAGAGTTTATGGAGCGATACGATGAGTCAGGTAGAAGAAACACTTGGTGGTCTGCGCATCATTAAAGCCTTTTGTGCAGAAAAACTGATGAATGAAAGGTTTGATAAAGTAAATAGTTGCTATCGAAAGAATGTCATGCGAGTGAACATTCGCCAACAAATGGCCCACCCAATGAGTGAGTTTCTTGGCACGGTTATGATTATTATAGTGCTTTGGGTGGGTGGAATGCTCGTGTTAAACAACCATACTTTGACCGGACCTAAGTTCATTTATTATCTTGTAATGCTCTATTCTATCATCAATCCCCTAAAAGAATTCTCGAAGGCGGGCTACAATATACCGAAAGGATTGGCCAGTATGGAGCGCGTAGATAAGATACTTAAAGCCGAGATTAGCATCAAAGAGAGTGCTCACCCGAAGTCAATCGTCGCCTTTGAACACGACATAGAGTTCCGTCATGTGTCATTCAAATATGAACAAAAATGGGTGCTTCGCGACATCAACCTTACGATTCCGAAAGGCAAGATGGTTGCACTCGTTGGTCAAAGTGGCTCAGGAAAGTCCACACTTGTAGACCTTATTCCTCGTTATTACGATGTACAAGAGGGAGAAATACTTATTGATGGCATCAACATTAAAGACTTAAAGATTCATGATTTGCGTCGCCTCATCGGCAATGTAAACCAAGAAGCCATCCTGTTTAACGACACTTTCAAGAACAATATCAAGTTCGGCACCTCGGAAGCTACCGATGAACAAGTGGCTGAAGCGGCTCGAATTGCGAACGCTTTTGACTTTATTATGCAGAGTGAAGAGGGCTTTAATACGAGCATAGGTGACCGTGGTGGTAGGCTCTCGGGAGGCCAACGGCAGCGTGTTAGCATAGCGCGTGCCATCTTAAAGAACCCACCTATTCTCATACTTGATGAGGCAACGTCGGCTCTCGACACTGAAAGTGAACGGTTAGTACAGGATGCTTTGGCGAAATTAATGAAGACTCGAACGACCATTGCGGTAGCCCATAGACTGTCAACCATACGTAATGCCGACGAGATTTGCGTGCTCCATGAAGGCCGAATCATTGAACGTGGCACGCATGATGAACTCATTGGCAATAACGGATACTACAAAAAGCTGCACGAAATGCAACAAGTGTAAACTAAAGAAAGGATGGAATAGCATGAAACGCCTATTAAAATCATCATTCGGTTCGCCCATAGCATTGCTTGTTAACTTGCTATTGGCCTACCTCATCTACCTTCTTGCACGGGTAACCTACGTGTTTGTGAACTACAGTTACTTTGCCGAAGGACTCAAACTCAGCACTATCGGTCCCTGGATTAAAGGCAGTTTGATGTTTGATACCACGGCAATTCTCTACACAAACAGCCTTTACATGGTTCTCATGCTCATTCCTTTTTGGCGCAAAGAAAACCCGATTTATCACCGCATCTGCAAGTGGTTGTTTGTTGTTGTCAATGCCTTTGCGTTGGCCATCAACCTTGCTGACGCTGTCTACTTCCCCTTTACACTGCGCCGAACGACAACAAGCGTGTTCAGAGAGTTTGGAAATGAGAACAACATTACAGGCATTATCCTTCATAATACGCTGACCCACTGGTATCTTTTACTTATCTTTGGACTCATCGTTTGGGCCATCTGGAAATGTTATGTCATGCCACACACCGACTATCGTGACTATAAGCGTCCGAAGGAAAGATGGGCTTTCACGCTCAAACTCCTTGTATGCTTCGTGTTAGCAGGCATAGTTACTGTGGCAGGATGCCGCGGAGGACTCCAATCAGGCGTGCGACCCATCACCATAAGCAATGCAAATCAGTTTGTAGAACGACCCACTGACTGCGCTGTTGTGCTTAATACGCCGTTCGCATTAATACGTACTATTGGCAAATCCGACTTCGAAATACCTCCTTATTACACATCACTCAATGAGGCCGCAAAGGTCTATTCGCCCGTCCACATGATTGTCCCGAAGGGGAATTTCAACAAGAAGAACATCGTCATCCTTATCGTTGAGAGCTTCGGAAGAGAATATATCGGCGGCTTTAATAAGGACTTTTTCGATGGGAAATATAAGGGATATACGCCTAATGTAGACCGATTGATTGAGAAAAGTCTTGTTTATCGCTATTCATTTTGCAATGGAAGAAAGAGCATTGATGGTATGCCTTCCATCCTTTGTAGCATTCCTCGATTCGGTGAACCCTTTATTCTCACGCCCGCTTCAATGAATGATTACACCGGCTTACCAGGCCTTTTAAGCCATTGGGGCTATCAAACGGCCTTCTTCCATGGGGCAAACCGGGGTTCAATGGGCTTTTTGGCATTCTCTAAAAAGATTGGATTCCAAAACTATTATGGGCGCCAAGACTATGACAATGACCCTCGTTTTGGTGGCGATAAGGACTTCGATGGCAACTGGGGAATATGGGATGAGCCCTTCCTTCAATACTATTGTGCGAAGATGGGCGAGCTAAAAGAGCCATTCATGACGGCACTTTTCACCGTGTCGAGTCACGATCCATTCGTTGTTCCCGATAAATATAAGAACATTTATAAGGAAGAACATCTGCCCATTCAAAAGTGCATACGCTACACCGACATGGCCATTGGAAAGTTCTTTGCCTCAGCAAGCAAACAGAAATGGTTCAAAAACACAATCTTTGTGCTTACCAGTGACCACACAAATCAAAGTGATCATGCACAATATAAAACCGATATAGGCGGCTTTTGCTCACCTATTATTATATATGATCCGTCAGGTGACATCATGCCTCAACGTGTAAATGGCATCGCACAACAAATAGATATCATGCCAACCTTGCTCAACTACATCCGCTATCCCACTCCTTATCTGGCCTTTGGTGACGACCTTCTCGGCACGCCTGCAAGCGAAACGTGGGCTGTAAACTATCTAAATGGCATCTATCAATACGTGAAATATGGTTATGTTTTGCAATGGGATGGCAAACAAACCAAAGCCATTTACAAACTCACCGACCTGCTTATGGAGCATAATCTCGTAGGAAAAGTGAAAGAACAACACCAGATGGAGACCGAGCTTAAGGCCATTATCTATCAATATATGTACCGAATGGTGAAGGATAAACTCAAAGTTCAGCCCTAAACAAAATGAAGAAAGCACTGTTATATATAGCTTATACCCTCGCTTATGGCTTTTGGTGGGTGATGTCTTTGTTGCCCTTATGGGTGCTTTATCGCCTTTCCGACCTACTCTATTACGTCATAACCTATGTTGTTCGCTATCGACATGACGTGATTTGGAACAATCTTTCCACCTCGTTTCCAGAGAAATCAAAGGCCGAACTGCGTGAGATTGAGCACCAATTCTACCATTGGTTCTGCGACTATCTTGTCGAAACAGTCAAGCTTATGTCTATAAGTAAACGACAACTCATGCAGAGAATGACGTTCACGGGTATGGAACAGATTCACGAAATCCTCTCCGAAGGCCAGTCGATAGGCGTATATCTCGGACACTTAGGCAACTGGGAATGGATTACTTCGCTTACCTATTGGACATCAAACGGCCTTTGTTGTCAGCTCTATCACCCTCTTGAGAACGAATATTTCGACCGTTTGTTTAAGTATGTACGCGAACTTCACGGCGCCTTATGCATCCCCATGCAAGAGTCTTTGCGCAAGATTATCACGCTTTCTCGCGAAGGAAAGCCGCTCATTGTTGGCTATATATCCGATCAAGTGCCACTATGGTGGAACATACATCATTGGGTTGACTTCCTAAACCACGACACTCCAGTGCTCACCGGAGCCGAACGAATTATCAAACACACAGGACAGGCCTTCTTTTATGGCCATGTTACACGCGTGAAAAGAGGCCACTATAACTGCGAAATGCGTCTCATCAGTCGCAACACCAAAGAGATGGCCGACTTTGAGATAACAGATCTCTACTATAAAGAATTGGAAAGGTCTATTAAAAACCAGCCCGAACTCTACTTATGGAGCCACAATCGCTGGAAAAGAACACGCGAAGAATTTAATAAAAACTGGGAAGTGAAGAATGGAAAGGTTGTGAAACGCAAAAAGGAACAGCCTCAACCGCAAGGCTAAACCCTGCTACTCGTTGTTTACTTCTCGTCAAAAGTCAAGATCTATTCACCTATAACACATGATCATCATGATGATTCCACGCAAACTTTACTATATGTTGCACAGCGGAAAGAACTCAAAGCTGCGCTATTATCTCACGTCTTATCTTTGGATTCTGACGCCCCACTGCCTGCTTTCCCTATTTCGCAAGACTGTGCTTTCAAAGGTTTCACAACGCGACGACTGGGAAGAGATTTCGCAACGCGTGGACTATTACAACAAACTTCAACGTTCAACCATCGACCATTCTGCCTTTCAACAGCAGGCCATCTGCCTCGCAAAGCAAAAGAAAACAGGACAATCGGTTTACTATCTTGACTCATTTCGCTATGCAAAGGCCTTTCCTTTGAACAACAAATGGAAGTTACTTCCTGGTGACATCACCGCTATTCCAGAGGTTCCTTCAATTGTAAAGAGCCGACCAATTGATGCAAACAATGCCAACGCTGTACTGATGAAACTCGACCGTGTGCGTCATTTCCTCTTCATAAACGACCCACTTCGCTTCACAGAAAAAGCCAATAAAGTGGTCTTTCGAGGCTTGATTGGTCAGTTCGATAGCAACACCTTAAAGCAGAATCGCTATGATTTCGTCAAGAAATTCTTCGGCAATCCACGCTTCAATATCGGTGTTATCGACAAGCATTTAACGGAATGGTACACCGAGAAAATGACCATTCGGGAACATCTCGACTATAAGTTTATCATGGCCTTAGAGGGTAATGATGTGGCGAGCAACCTCAAATGGATTATGTCTTCAAATTCAATCGCCGTCATGCCACGCCCAAAGTATGAAACATGGTTTATGGAAGGAACGCTCATTCCCAATTATCATTACATAGAAGTAAAGCCTGATTACAGCGACTTAGAAGACAAAATAGACTATTATATCAGTCATCCCGACGAGGCACAAGCCATCATCAATCACGCCCATGAACATGTAAACAGGTTTAGAAATGCTCGTCGTGAATGCATCATTTCACTGCTTGTGTTAGATAAATATTTCCGAATGACCTCCCAAAAGGCGTCTTCTGAAACTTGAAGATAAGGTCACTTAAACCTCAATCAGTGCGAAATAATTTATATAAAACTCTTAAAACCATTATAAAATGAAAGAACAAAAGGGAAGGATTTCAGACGAAGAAACCAAGAAACTGCAAGCCTGCATCCTTGAACTTATGGTGAATATCGACCGCGTTTGCCGTGAACACCATCTGCGTTACTATCTTTTAGCGGGCACAATGCTGGGGGCAGTGCGCCACAAAGGCTTTGTTCCATGGGATGACGACGCTGACATTGCCCTGCCAAGAAAGGACTATAACATCCTCATTGCACATGCCAACGAATGGTTACCCAAGCATATCGAGCTCGTCAGTGGCATCCAAAACCCACATTATCCCTATGCCTTTGCACGCATTCAAGACGCAAACACCACTTATATTCTGCGCAGAAGCTTCAACTTTATAGGCGGATTGCCCGTGGATATCTTTCCACTTGACGGCATGACTACAAACCCATTGAAACGCAAGTGGCATTATATGAGATATGATTTCTATGTGAGATTGATGTATTATAACCTACGCGATCCTTACAAACATGGGCGTGGTCTTGACTGCCTTTTCATCAAAATGTGTCACAAACTGCTCTCTTCGGCGTGGTTACATCGCAAACTTGACAAGATACAAAGCGAGTATGACTTCGACCATTCAACGCTCGTGGCCGACCATGACAACGCTCCTGAGCGCGGAATCTTACCGCGTGAGGTCTATGGAGAGCCTACACCCATCTCGTTTGAAGGCCATAGTTTCATGGGCGTTGCTAAGCCCGATGCTTATCTAAAGTATTGCTATGGCAACTACATGCAGTTGCCTGACGAAATGCCTCCACAGAATTTCAGATACCTCGACTTGCAAATGCCCTATCGCACTTATTTGAAGCAGCAAGCAAACAAAAAGTAAGGATTTCTAAGGACGGCTGAAAGTATTTCGTCAACCCATTCATTTTGCGCGATGAAATACTACAAATTGGCGTGTGATATGACTCAAATCACACGCCAATTTGACATGAATTGTGAAACGTAATAATATGAGGCAAAACACGATGTGAATCATCCAATGCCATTAACATTATATGTTTTCCCATAATTCCCCATTCATTCATGCCGTGGGATGGCGTAAATCGGGTGATAAAACAAACAATGCAATGCCATAGATGCTATACATTTCCATGCATCGTGCTATTAATTCATGCCGTGGGATGGTTTGAATCGGGTGATGAAACGTACAAATCAAAGCCTCAATTGCAAATCAACGCTGTAGGCGTTGTACGTTTGATAGCCTAAGGTTGGCGTCAGCCTACCCTGGGTTATGCGTGTTGTGTGGAGGTCAACGCCATAGGTGTCATGCCAGTATTCCAATGAATGTAGATGGCAATTGAAATACCTTCATCACGCAACTCGGTACGAGTTGTTCTTTTGATAGCCCGGGGTTGGCGAGGAACGAGCCTACCCCGGGTCAACGTTCGCAAGGAGATTCAACGCCATAGGTGTTGAGCTTTTTCTATAAAGGCACGCTTACAATGAAACCTTTTATAGCGGATTAGTCAAAAAAAGCACAACACCTACGGCGTTGTTCCACGCACAACATACGCCAACCCTGGGTAGTCCGCGCTATCGCTTGACAACCCTGGGCTATCAAAAACACAACACCTACGGCGTTGAAACATGCATTTTGTAATACAATTGATGTCAATATACGAATAAATAAATAGCAAAATATGCCAATATTCCAATTAATGTATCTTCCATTATAAATGCGCTCATGGTGCAACTCGGTACGAGTTGTTCTTTTGATAGCCCGGGGTTGGCGAGGAACGAGCCTACCCCGGGTCAACGTTCGCAAGGAGATTCAACGCCATAGGTGTTGAGCTTTTTCTGTGAAGGCACGCTTACTATGAAACATTTTATGGCAGATTAATCAAAGAAAGCGCAACACCTACGGCGTTGAAACGTGCATTTTATATCATGATTCATATTATCACGCGCCAAAATATATGGCAGATTGCGCCGAAAAAGTACAACACCTACGGCGTTGTTCCACGCAAACCATACATTAACCCAGGGTAGTCCGCGCTATCGCTTGACAACCCTGGGCTATCAAACGTACAACGCTTACAGCGTTGAGAAATGCGTATTGATTTATTATTTGTGGCATGATTCATTGGAATATCATTGATAACGTATTATAATAGCTACATTAATATACCTCCATTAATTGTTTATTAATCACCAATGTCGTAGAAATTATGCCAATATTCCGATGAATGTATTCGCCATGATGAATATTACAATGGTGCAACGTCGTAGGTGTTATGCCAATATTCCAATAAATGTATTTAGCAATTGAAATACCCTCATCACACAACTCGGTACGAGTTGTTCTTTTGATAGCCCAGGGTTGGCGAGGAACGAGCCTACCCCGGGTAAGCATCCGCAAGGAGATTCAACGCCGTAGGTGTTGAGCTTTTTCTGTGAAGGCACGCTTACAATGAAACCTTTCATGGCGAATTAATCAAAGAAACCGCAACACCTATGGCGTTGGTCCACGCAAACGTTACATTAACCCAGGGTAGCCTGCACTATCGTTTGGCAACCCTGGGCTATCAAAAACGCAACACCTACGGCGTTGAAATATTCATTTTATAATACAATTAAGGACAACATACGAATAAATTAATAGCAAAATATGCCAATGTCCCAATGAATACATTCACCATGATGAATGTTCTCACCACGCAACTCGGTACGAGTTGTTCTTTTGATAGCCCGGGGTTGGCGAGGAACGAGCCTACCCCGGGTAAACGTTCGCAAGGAGATGCAACGCCATCGGTGTTGAGCTTTTTCTGTGAAGGCACGCCTACAATGAAACCTTTCATAGCGGATTAATCAAAAAAAGCGCAACACCTACGGCGTTGTTTCCCACAAACAATACGTTAACCCAGGGTAGTCCGCGCTATCGCTTGACAATCCTGGGCTATCAAAACCGCAACACCTACGGCGTTGAAACATGTCTTTTGTTATACCATTTCCATTAATTCATGCCGCTGGTCTGTAAAAATCGGGTGATAAAACGTACGAATCAACGCCATAGATACTATATATTTCCGTACAACATACTATTAATTCATGCCGTGGAATGGCGTAAACCATGAGACGCCTTTTACCTACTTACATCTCCAATTCTGCATTATCAATCGGTGGTTAATCTTTCTTCTTGATGCGACCAAATGTTTTGATGCTTGTGTATTGACGCCAAAGATTGAGTTTTCGCTTCTTGGGCACCCCGTGTCTGCGGATAAAATCGCGTGCTCCCTCAAGCATTCTGTGGGCTACTTTGCCATCGGTATAGGGGTCGTAATTGTCAATCACCCACCTGCGAAGGCGCACATAGTCTTCATTTTCCACGACATCTTCCACGGCATCGCATAGGAGATTAGGGTCTGTTATGTTCTTCCAATAGATGTCTTTCGATATGGCATTGAGTGTCACCACAGGCTTATCGAGCAACAAGAACTCATAAATCGTTGACGAAGTATCGCTGATCATCACATCAGCCATTAGCATATATTTCGTCACACTGTAGTCATCGACATACACAATATTGTCATATTGCGTCGCCAAATCCTTGTATTCATCCACCCATTCCTGACGAGTCAGCGGATGAAACTTCATCAACAGCAACACATCCTTTTGCTTACTAAGCTTCACTAAGTTATCTTTGATGAGCGGAAGTGACGTGAGTTTTGGCGAGAACGTAGGTGCATAGAGCACAATTTGCTGCTTTCCATACTGCTTTAACAGCTGTTCGCGCTCTTGATTAAAGTCATTTCGGTGTTCAGCTATCCAGTCTTGGCGTGGCCAACCCGTTTCCAACACTTCAAAATCTCCGTATTTCAGCGACAACTCCATAAACTTTTTAGTGAAGTAAGGGCCTTGTGTGAAGTAACAATCAAAGTATCTTCGGATAATCCAATGGTCTTTTTTCTCAGCTGCATAGCCATGGAAAATTTGTATTTTCACACCAGAAAGGTAGTAGGGAACAATGTTTCCAGGCACGAAAATGGCTTCGGGCATGAAGTCATAAGTCTCTTGCATGCTCGTTGTCCAACGCACTTCATGCTTCAAAGGAAAGTCAGGAATCTTCTTTTCATGCACATACCACAGCACCTCATTCCCTCCTTCGCGGTCTGCTTCCAATTGAATGGGATGCAAAATATCTATGGCATACTTATTCTCGCAAAACAAAACGATTCTCATATTGAATGTAATAATTTTGAGTAAAGGTAAGGATAAATAACGAAATTCAGCCTTTATAACGAATTATTTTTATTATTTTTGTATGCAAATAGGTTATAATAGTATTGTTAATGATGCAAGATCAGGACATAATGTTAAACTTCACCGTTGGTCCGGTGATGTCAAGTGAGGGCGTAAGAGCCATAGGTAGTGAGCAAGTTCCATACTTTCGAACTCCTGAATTCTCACAAGTGATGTTTGAAAACGAAGCCCTTATCAAGAAATTTGCTAAGGCTGACAAAGACGCAAGAGTCGTTTTTATTACTGGTTCGGGTTCAGCGGCAATGGAAGCAACCTTGATTAACACCTTCACTCCACAGGATAAGGTGCTTGTTATCAATGGAGGTAGCTTTGGAGAACGCTTTGTTCAGCTCTGCAAAGTACATCATATACCTTATACAGAGCTTGTACCTGAGTTTGGATATGACATTACCGATGAAATGCTTGCACCCTATGAGCAGCAAGGTTACACCGGTTTCTTGGTCAATGTAAACGAAACTTCTACAGGCGTTCACTACAATATAGAACGCATTAGCGCCTTTTGTAAGCGCAATAATCTGTTTCTTGTTGTCGACGCTATAAGCTCTTTTCTCGCCGATGCGTTTGATATGGAAGCCTTAGGTGCCGATGTAATGATCACAGGATCACAGAAAGCGTTGGCTTGTCCGCCGGGAATCTCAATCATAACCCTATCGTCTCGTGGCGTAGAACGTGTTTATCAACACGATGCCGGCTGTATGTATTTCGACTTAAAAGATGCATTAAAGAACGGAGAACGAGGCCAAACACCCTTCACTCCGGCTGTAGGCATCCTCAGACAAATCAATAAACGACTGCACGAAATCAATGAAGCGGGAGGCGAAGAAGCCGAAAGAGGTAAGATAAAAGCACTCGCAGATGACTTCCGTCAGCGTGTAAAGGCGTTGCCTTTTGACTTTGTTTCTCACTCACCGGGTAACGCAGTAACTCCTCTTCACCCTCGAAACGTGTCTGCTTACGATGTGTTTACGACATTGAAAGACGAATATCACATTTGGATTTGCCCCAATGGAGGCGATATGCGGGATAGAATCTTCCGCGTAGGTCATATTGGTGCACTAACCATTGAAGACAATACACGTCTACTTGAGGCTTTGAAAGATATGCAGAAACGCGGACTTCTATAAACCATTACATGAAAAAAGTTATCACTTATGGCACTTATGACCTCATACATAAAGGTCATATTCGACTCTTAGAGCGTGCAAAGGCATTGGGAGATTACCTTGTTGTCGGTGTAACGGCAGACAATTTCGACCGCGCCCGAGGTAAGATTAACGTGCAACAATCACTCATTGAGCGCATAGAAAACGTCAGACAAACTGGTCTTGCCGATGAAATCATCGTCGAAGAATATGAGGGTCAGAAGATTGATGACATCAAACGATTAGGTATAGACATCTTTACGGTGGGGTCAGATTGGAAAGGTCACTTCGACTATCTTAACGAATATTGTAAGGTTGTCTATTTAGATAGAACGCAAGGCATATCAAGTTCGGAGCTAAGAGCAGAGAAATGTGATATTCACTTGGGCCTCATCGGCGAGTCGCCCATTTTGAACAAGATTGTAAGAGAAGCCAATTATGTCAACGGACTACATGTTTCGGGCATCTATTCGCGTTCACATTTCAAGCTCAACAGCAATATAAAAGACATTCCTTCGTATGAAACCATCGACGAATTATTTGATAATTGTAATGCCGTATATATCATTTCAAGTCCTGTTTCGCATTATGAAGACATCAAAAAAGCTTTGAATCATGGACTGAATGTACTTTGTGAGTCACCCATAACGATTAATCTTGTGCAATATGAAGAACTCCGTGAGCTGGCCAAACAGCACGGATGTATCCTCGCCGACGCACTGAAAACAGCCTATTCAATGGCGTATTATCGGCTGATTCTATTGGCAAAAACTGGCGTTATCGGCGATATTGTCTCGGTAGATGCCACATGTACGAGCCTTTCTAATGTGCAAAAAGAGTGGAATAGCATATGCGCCTGGGGACCAACTGCCCTACTTCCCATCTTCCAATTACTCGGAACAGATTATCATCAACGTCAAATTGTAACACGACTTGAGGATGATAAGAACCTATTTGATGCCTTTACAAAGATATCTTTCACGTATAATCATGCCGTGGCCTCTATGAAAGTAGGGCAAGGAGTGAAGTCAGAAGGTGAGTTGATTATATCGGGAACAGAAGGTTATCTCTATGTACCTTCACCATGGTGGAAAACAGATTATTTTGAAATCAGAAAAGAAAATCCCGCCAATAACAAGCGTTATTTCTATCAACTCGATGGCGAAGGTATCCGCTATGAACTTGTTTCGTTTGTAAAATCCATTCAAACACAACGCCCATATAACTATATTGATACTGCTGTTTCAAAGGCTATTGTGAAGACTATCAAAGACTTTTATGCACAAAAAGACGTCATTCTCATTTAATTGTCATTGATATTGCATAATAACGCCCAATAGTTAATCCTATAAACTATTGGGCGTTATGCCTTTAAAGCGCTGCCAATCGCATGTCAAGAGCGCCTAAAAAGAATAACTATCTATTGTAATCTTTATTTAAATAGCTTCGTTGCATATTTATAAGTGAATAGAATCTTTGGATTAGATAAATCCCATTGCTGTACTTCTTGCTGTATTAAATCATGGTGTTTCTTGCTTATGTCTTTCAAAGCATTACCTACTGACTTTCTAAGATATTCGCTTTCGTGCGCCTTATGCTTACTAATTAACGCAACAGCTATTGATGGATGTTCCTTAAAGAAAGGGCGACTTGTCCATATTCTCAATCCCTCTGTCACTGCACGAATAACATTTGGATTGCTATCATTAAGCCATTCATCTATAAGAGGCAATGAAGTTTCATAGCCTCTACACTTACATACTTCATCGAAAGCCTTTGCAAGCATTTCTTGTACCCGCCAATTTGCATCGTTACTTATTTGTTTTCTCAAAATGGAAAGCATGTCATCATCCTCTGTTGCCAATCTACCTAACACGGAAGTAGCCAACATTCGTACTTGATAAGCTTCATGTTTAGACCATGTTAATGCTAAATCATAACACTGTTCCTTAGAATACGCAGCAAAGATTTCGTCAGTTCCCTCAATGATGTGCTGAAAACCATGCTCTATTTGCAATATTCTATTTAATAGATTATTATTCTCCATTCTTATCTTTTGGTAATTTTGATGATGCTTGTTCTATCTTTTTCTCATCTCGAACGACCTTACGCTCTATCTTCTTAATATCTTCTGCGGGTGGAAGATCTTCTGGTTTAATGCCCCGTTGCCCTAACATATCACGCACACTCTTATTATTTTGTATGTGTTCTCGTGTAATAGGGCGTTCACCTTGCAGGTCTTTACTTTCTACATTGTAGTTAGTCATCTCTGTAGCAAGGTTCTTTGCTGCGATAGTAAGCGTGGGAAGGAAGTCAGCTAATGGTCTTTTAGACTTCACACCCAATCGAATCTTCATCTCTTCTGTACTATATCCGCCGAAAAGAGCAGTGTCTCCTTTGGACCGTATGCGTCCAAACCCTTTATCATCAACCCCTCGTTGGAATATATTCTGTGACAATTGCTTTTCAGATACTTTCAGTTTATCCCGTGTTTCCAAGCGAGAGAGTAGGTTTAATCGCTCTTCTATCAGTTCAGCCTTACGCGTTTGTAAGGCAAAGTAGCTTTGGGCGAACGCTATTTCTTCTTTCTTTGGATCGCCATTTTGAGCAATAAGATAACACGCATAACGTGTAAGCATGAAGTCAGATACTTCTCTTTTTGCTCCACTTCCTAATCCAACCATTTTCGTGACCTCACGAAAATGGTCATCAACACTGATATTCTGCGACTTACATGAATCCATTGCACGATGTATAGCGACCAGAAAGTTCTCCCAACGGGCATAACCTAATATACTTTGTAGCTCGCGTGCAAACCACACTTCGATTTGTTCTTTGGCATCATCGCTTTCAATATACTGAACAATACTATCGAAAGAGGCCTTATATTGCATAATAATCTTTTTATCCATTGCCTTTTGATATCGCTTAATTTGTATAGATTGATTTATTATAATGATTCTGTTTTCTCCTTAAAATGAAGCCAATCGCATGTCACCCTTTGTTAAATAGGCTTCATGAAAAGCCAAAGCAGAAGATAAACAATGGGGTTCGTGCCCGCAACCTGCTTTGCGTAGATACTCACGTAACAACGGACGATAGTCTGGATGCGCACAGTTTTCAATGATTTCTATAGCTCTTCGCTGCGGCCCTTTACCGCGAAGATCAGCTACTCCTTGTTCCGTCACAATCACATCTACGTCATGTTCCGTTGAGTCTACATGGCTACACATCGGTACAATCGTACTGATTCGCCCATCTTTTGTTGTACTTGGCATCGTGAAGATACTCAAATAACCGTTACGTTCATAGTCACATGAGCCTCCAATGCCATTCATCAGCTGACTACCACACACATGACTCGAGTTCTCATGACCGTAAATGTCACACTCCATGGCTGTATTCATGGCAATAACTCCAAGCCGTCGTATCACCTCGGGTGAGTTACTGATCTCACTTGGGCGTATAACCACGTGACGATAAAAGAAGTCCATGTTACTATAAATATCCATAAGAGTCTCATTTGTCACTGTTAATGACGAACAACTCGCATCTATAATCTTCCCGTTTTTCATGTGTTTAATCACCGCATCCTGTACAACTTCGGTATAAACAGAGAAATTTGGAATGCCAGGATGATGCCCCAAAGCCTCTAAAACGGCATTACTGATGACACCAACACCACTCTGAACGGGGAGAAACTCTTTCGGAAGAAGACCTCGTTTCAGGTCGGAAACCAAAAAATCTGCCACAAAATTTCCCATCCTACTCGTCACTTCATCAACAGGTTTGAAGGCTCTTGCTTCCTCAGGAATACAACATTCCACCACACCCACAATCTTATGACCATCTATTTCGACAAATTCTTTTCCTATTCTATCGGTCACTTGATTGATCAATATCGGCATACGATGGGGACAACGAGCCGGTTCGTAGACATCATGCAACAGGCGTGACTGCGGACTATGAAACGTATTGAGTTCTAAAATCACATGTTTGGCCATGCGAACAATGGTTGGAACCACGCCACCTGCACTCGTAAGATAGCCTCGACATGTGCTTCCGGCCTGCATAAATCCGCTTACTTCAATGATAGCCCAATCGATTTCACCATAGAAACCACGGCGAAGTCGCTCGGCAACATGGCCTAAATGCATATCTTCAAAGTCTATTTCACCGGCATTTACGTGCTCTCTAAAGTCCTTGTTTGTAGAGAATGGCGTGCGAAACTTAATGGCGTTAGCAGCTGCCATGTCGCCTTCCACACTCTGACCCGTAGAGGCTCCCGTGATGATTCCAACCTTAAAGGGGCGTCCTTCGGCATGTTCGTGCAAGGCACGCTTAGAGAGTTCGCGAAAAACGGCTTTGGCAACACCATTTGGAGTGAAGCCCGATAGCGCCACAGTTTCATCATTTTGAATCATGGCCGCAGCTTCTGCAGCTGTCAATTTTGCATATATCATAAGCTTATTAAAGTTAAATATAATCGTGTTTTCTATGTTTTTTAAGGCCCAAAACCCGTTAGCAACAAGTCCTTTCACGGCCAAAAAGTTTTCCAAGCAGGTGTAAGCACGTACACATTAAAGTGAACTTCCAAAACATGGGCTATCAATGCAGTCTGCAAACAATGTTCCATGCGTTCCCACCTCATTCTAAAAAGGTAGATAATTCACGTCTCAAATATAGGTGAAATAATTGATATTCAGTGCAAAAAAGATGTTAAAAAAGTAGAGTTATCCTACTTTTTGTTTGGTGGAATGGGGAAAACAAAGCCTCACCCCCAGCCCTTTGCTTTCCTCGTTTCGCAGGCTTCACAAACAGCGACCTATGGTTCTCCGAAGAGAGAGGGGAGTAGTTAGTTGTGGATTAATAAGAAGTGGCAATGGTGTTGATAGTTAAAGGTAAAACAATTTACGTCATTTCATGCGATGATTTTCCGTATTTTACCATATGAAACAACAGAAATGGTATTACAAAATACATATTTCAACGCCGTAGGTGTTGTGCTTTTGATAGCCCAGGGTTGCCAAACGATAGTGCAGGCTACCCTGGGTTAGGGTGTGGTTTGTGGGAAACAACGCCGTAGGTGTTGCGCTTTTTTTGATTAATCCGCCATAAAAGGTTTCATTGTAAATGTGCCTTCACTGAAAAAACTCAACACTTACAGCGTTGAATCTCCTTGCGAACGTTGACCCGGGGTAGGCTCGTTCCTCGCCAACCCCGGGTTATCAAAAGAACAACTCGTACCGAGTTGCATGGTGAAAACATTTATATTACAAAATTCATTCATTGGAATAATGGCGCAATACCAACGCAGTTGCGAGATGAAATAATTGTGAGTGTGGCGTTGCTGATAATTAAAGGTTAAATGGAGTAGTGAAAATAAAGCCTCACCCCCAGCCCCTCCCCGAAGAGGGAGGGGAGTAGTTAGTTGTGGAAATGGAGGGGAATGTTTGAGGTTTTATTGAGGATATTGATTTTGTTTATATTAAAGAATAAAATGGATTGGGGCAGATTATCGCGCAAATAGATACATTTCATCGCATGGTTTGTATTATTTTATACGATAAAATGACATAGTTTGCAATGTCATTGATAATCAACGCTGTAGGCGTTGTGCTTTTGATAGCCATGGGTTGGCGTCAACCTACCCAGGGTTATGTTTGTAGTGTGGAGGTCAACGCCGTAGGTGTTGTGCTTTTTCTGCGTGGAATGCCGCGATAAAATAACGAGGAATAAAAGGTACAACGCCTACAGCGTTGTTGCCACTAACGGCAAATAACCCAGAGTAGACGTCACTTTCGCTCGTCAACCCTGGGCTATCAAACGTACAACGCTTACAGCGTTGCATCGTCGTAACATTCACAATGGCGGATGTATTCATTGGAATGTTTCCACATTTTGCCATTTATTTATTCGTATGTTGTCCTTAATTGTATTATAAAATGAATGTTTCAACGCCATTGGTGTTACGCTTTTTAAGCGTAATCCCTCATGACTCCCCATCGTTATACCCATGCCTTCACAGAAAAAGCTCAACACTTACAGCGTTGAATCTCCTTGCGAACGTTGACCCGGGGTAGGCTCGTCCCTCGCCAACCCCGGGCTATCAAAAGAACAACTCGTACCGAGTTGCATGGTGAAACAATTGTGAGGGTTATATAATTGATAATTAAAGGTGAAATAATGTAAGGCAAACAAAGCCTCTCCCCCAGCCCCTCTCCGAAGAGAGAGGGGAGTAGTTAGCCATGAAAATGGAGGGAGTTATTTGAGAGATAATTGAAAACATTAATGATGTTGATAATAAAGCGTAAAATGAGTTGGGGTAAATAGGTGCATACTTTGCTGCTTTTTATTGCATGAGACGATGAAAATGATGTTACGAAATGCACATTTCAACGCCGTAGGTGTTGCGTTTTTGATAGCCCAGGGTTGCCAAACGATAGTGCAGGCTACCCTGGGTTAGTGTATGTTGTGCATGGAACAACGCCATAGGTGTTGCGCTTTTTTTGATTAATCCGCCATAAAAGGTTTCATTGTAAGCGTGACTTCCCAGAAAAAGCTCAACACCTACGGCGTTGAATCCCCATGCAAATGCTTACCCGGGGTAGGCGCGTTCCTCGCCAACCCCGGGCTATCAAAAGCACAACTCATACCGAGTTGCGTGGTGAGCGCATTCGTAATGTGGGGAGGTTTCTTTGGGATATTGACATAATACCTGCGGCGTTGCATTGTTGTAACATTCACAATGGCGGATGTATTCTTTGGGATATTGACATAATACCTACGGCGTTGCACCATTACAACATTCACAATGGCAAATACATCCATTGTAATATTGCCACAACACCCACGACATTGCACAATCACCACATTCGCAATAACGGACACATTCATTGAAATATTGGCACAACATCTACTGCGTTGCTAAATTGATAAATACAAAACTTGCATGTATTGCGCGGGAAACGGCGAATGGAAAATTACGATTTTACTTTCCTTTCAACACATTTTTGAGTCCGACGACATTGAGAACAACAATTTCTTTCTCACGAACGAAAATAAGATTTGAATGTTCTAAATCGTTAAGTGTACGGATAAGTGAACTCTTTTGCACACCAAACCTATCGGCAAGTTGCTTTCTTGACAACCTCAATGGTACGATATTAGTGTGTGAAGCCTCAACATTATGGAGCAGAAACGAGGCTATTTTCTCTTTGATGGAAGCCATATAAATCATCCGAATCTTATTCATCAGGAAACAATTGATATTGGAAAGGATATCCAAAAAATTGAATAAGACAAGATTATTGGTGTTAATCAGCTGCGAAAAATCAGCTTTCGGCATACAAAAAAGCGTACTCTCTTCAACTGCTCTGACTTCAACAGGCAGCTGGTTATGGTCAGAAAGTATGAAGGCCGGAGCCAACATAAATCCTGGTTTGAGGTAGTCTACCATCAAAGACTTGCTGCGCGACGACCCCATTCTTGCCGAAACCTTTCCTTCAAGCACCAATATCATCTCGTGAAGTGGTTGATGTTCTGCCATGAACAGCGTCTTTGCAGGCACCTTTTGAATGCTATAATGCAGTGATTTCAATTGTTCTTCAATGGCATTTGCAGTTAAACCCGAGAAGAGTGCAGTGGTTTCGAGTTTTGAGTAGAGCGTTTCTTCCATGTAAATGATAACCTTTCGCCTACAAAAGTACACACTTTCTCAAAACTATGACATACCTATTTTTATGTATTTTATAGCATATCAGGACTTCAAAAAGCAGAAATTGGAGCAGAAACTCACGCTTCCGCCCCAATAATGAATCTTAACTCAGTGGCTTAAAACCTATTAAGAACAAGCCATCGGATATCTCTGCCAACAACGAAAGCTCATCATCGGTGAGCTTGTTGATACGGATATTCTTTATCTCTAAAGGCCCAAGAGGAATCTTTGTCTTTATATTCAGCTGCTGATTGCTAAGGCTCCACGAGCCATTATTATCGGTAAAGTTCAGTGGAGAGGTTACCTTGAAGACAAACTTACCATGATTTTCAAACTTAAACTGCTTTTGTGCAACCCCTATAAACATATCCAAAGGCAGGTTTCCCTTATGTTTAATGAGCATGCGTGAAGTGTAAACAACCGAATTCCAGGTGTGTTTCATCAGCAAATTCTCTATCTGTTGCTGTGTGAGAGTTTGCTTTGCAGCCGGAATAGTGAGGGTTTGAATCAGTTTGTTTTGGTCATTTTCTT
>ERZ773254.52-NODE-52-length-77904-cov-18.930237_pt1 | contig 77904 bp, 75 predicted proteins | sample MGYA00580516_ERZ773254 | MGnify/ENA primary metagenome ERZ773254 (study PRJEB29015, sample SAMEA2738158) | human oral metagenome | biome: human oral; feature: human-associated habitat; material: saliva | place: China | collected 2192 ...
CGTATGACAATGGGACTGAGATACAACAAGTGTGGATATAACGAGATACACTCACGTATCGGTCGCAAGTTCTTCGAACTGGAGCGGACTGGTGCCCACGATGTCTATGCGGTTTGTATGGCAAATGGCGTAACAGATAAAGCACGCATATCGGAAGTAGTGAAAGACTCTGAAGAATACGAGTTCGACCTACGACGTGTAAAGAAGAGTATTCACAGAGTGAAGTTAATGGCTGCTCAAACAGCGGTAAAACACCATTCAAATAACGTTCAAACCTCAAAAGAATGAATAGAGCAATGTCAGTAACTGATATGCTACGTATGAAGAAAGAAACCTATCCATTTGAAGGAGAATGGGCAGATGCCTTCGGAGCACCAGAGCGAGGAGGCGTATGGTTCATTTGGGGACGAAGCGGAAGCGGTAAGACCAGTTTTACGATGAAGCTCTGTAAAGAATTAGCTAAGTATGGAAGGGTTGCTTATAACTCCTTAGAGGAAGGTTTCTCTCTGACAATGAAGAATGCAATTATGAAAGCAGGTATGCAAGACGTTGCACGGCGGTTTATCCTCATCAGTGAACGTATGGAAGATCTTGATGCACGTCTCACGAAGCGCAAAAGCCCCGACATAGTGGTCATTGACAGCTTTCAATATACACAGATGAGCTTTAAGGAGTATCAGGAATTCAAGGCTCGACATCGTGATAAGCTGCTCATCTTCATCAGCCAGGCAAAAGGCAACAGGCCCTCGGGGCGTCCGGCAGAGAGTGTTATGTTTGATGCAGCACTGAAGATATGGGTGGAAGGTTACAGAGCTATCAGTAAAGGACGCTACTTTGGTAATCTTGGTTATTACACGATATGGGAGGAAAGAGCAAAGGCATATTGGGGTGAATGAAAAGTAAATAATATTCAATTGAGATAATATGAAAAGAACAGCAAACAATGGCAGTTTCAAGAAAGGGAATGTGCCGTACAATAAGGGAACAAACATATCCTCACGAAAGCATCATACACGGAAAGGCGTGCAGGGGTTCTTGAAGCGGGCGGTACTGATGATAGCGCAGGACGGAAGTGTCGTCCGAGAGTTTGAGAGCGTGGCTGAATGTCAGAAATATTTGGGATTAAAAGACCGCCATTCCATATCATACGCCATAAAAAAACAGCAGCTGTGCGCTGGACATAAATTGTTGTATGAAGATGACTGGTCTCCTTTGGGAGATTACAGATGGCGGCCGACAATAGGAAGGAATATTGACGGCTCCCTGAAAAAAGGACACCCTTGGTCTTCACTTTATAATTCAAGAATGAGCGAGGAAATGAAACAGAAAAGGCAAAAGGCATCGAGCGAGCAAAGCAAGCGTATGGCAGACGACCCGAACAGCAAATGGGGAAAAGGCGTTCAGAAGCCTATCTTATGCATAACTACCGGTATCAGGTATGATTCCATCAAGCAAGCTTCCAGCCAGTTGAATATTCCTGCGAACTATATCAGTGCGGCCATATTGAGGTTTGGAACGACAAAAGGCTTGAAATTTAGAAACATTTAAAGTGTTTAATGGTATGGCAAGTAAGCGGGACAACCTGCTCTATCGGTTACGGAAGAAAGGCGTGAGAGTGATAACACGTGAGCGCACAATCTTTTTCCCATACGATGGAGAACCATTCAAGACAATACTGGTGAAACGCCTGTGCAAGGAATTTCACTTCCACGTACAATTAGAAATACAATAGGATATGAGTAGAGAAAAAAGAATTATGGAAATAACGCCAGGGCGGATGAGTCCAGGTGGACGAATGAGAGAGTGCTTCGAAAGCCAAGGGCATAGTTGCCCATACTGTCAAGGCAACGGATACCACTGGCAAGAGGACGAGTATCAGGAGCCATATAAAAAGCCCTGCACCGTGTGCAAAGGAAGCGGACAGCTTAACGCCGTGGTAACGGTTGAATGGAAACCTTCAAACAACACATAATTATGGAAAGATTACTATCACGTTCAACTACACCAACCGACAAGCCTGAATGGCTGGTAAAGCTACAACACGCCACAAATCAGGCATTCTCTTCGCGAGGTGTTGAAGATACTCCAGAAGAGTGGCAACAGCTGAAGGACTTTGTTGATTGGTTCATCTCTAAATTATATATGCGTAGAGATATTAAAATAAGAAGCAATATTAGCACCCGCATAGTGAAAAAAGATGGACAAACAGAGCTGCACATTAAACGAAATGGAAAGACAATTCAAATATTTTACATTCAAAAACAATAGAAGATTATGATTACAATTTTAGACGAAATTAAACGCAGATTGCAAGTATGGCACGAACAGCGTGCTAACCGTATAGAAGCTAAACGACAGGCACAGCTCGATGCGGAAGCCAGCGAAGCCGTGCAAGTAATGGAATTTAACGGCGAGCTATACATCAGCGTAGATGGCAGACCACTATTCAAAATAGATATCTTTAGGGATAGCGTGGCGGAGGTTGTAGCATGCGGGCGACGAGCTTACAAAAACTGGAAGGAGGAAAAACTATGGGAGCGGAGCGAAACTACGCACGATTTTTTGCGCTTCTAAAGAAAATGCCTGGAGCAGATAAGAATACACTGGTGTATCAGTATACAAATGGCAGAACAACGCATATACACGAAACCACACAGCAAGAGTACAATTCGATGTGCAACGATATGGAACGAGTGGCAGGATACGACGAACGAAGACGGCAGCAGCATGATATTCTACGCAAAGCACGTAGCGGAGTACTTCACCAGCTGCAGATATACGGAATAGACACAACAGACTGGAACCGTGTAGATGCCTTCTGTAAAGATCCACGCATAGCAGGCAAGCAATTCAGAAAACTAACAACAGACGAACTCAACAGCTTAAACACAAAATTAAGAATAATCATCAGAAAGAAAAAAGACAATGGAAACAACAGTGAACATTAAAGACATGAGTAAGGAAGAGCGAGCACAGCTGCTCGCCGAGTTGCAGAACGAAGAAAAGCAGAATCGCATTGAACGCCGTGAGACCTACGAAGGGTTACGTGCTGCGATGATGCACGATGTGTGGCAACACTTAACAAGTATCGTTACAGACGTGCGTGGGTTCCACAACTGGTTACAAGGCGAAGTAGAGAGCTTCGTAAGTGTTATGCGCGATTATGGACAGGTACGAAGCCACGACCAGCGTAGCTACACAATTACAGATGGCGACTTTCGATTGGAGATAGCAAGCAACAAGGTAAAAGGCTTTGACGAACGCGCCGACCTTGCTGCCGAACGGCTCATTGACTATCTCAAACGTTATATGAAGCAGAGCGAGAAGGGTACCGATGATCCGATGTATCAGATGGCAATGACACTACTGGAACGCAATAAGGCTGGCGACCTCGACTACAAGAGTATCTCTAAGCTGTATGAGTTGGAGGATAAGTTCGATGAAGAATACTCAGAGATTATGACACTATTCAAGGAGTCGAATGTAGTACAGAAGAATGCCGTGAATTACTACTTCTACAAGAAGAATTCAAAGACAAATGTTTGGGAACGTGTAGAACCAAGCTTCTGTAGAATGTAAACCAACGAAAGAGTAAATACAAGCAATAAACGCTCATTTTTGTGTACGAACACACAAATGGGCGTTTTTTCATTCCTTTATAGCGACAAAAACGTGTAATTGCTTGCAAATAAAGAGATTCTTTGTTAAATTTGCACATAATGAAGAAAGGAAGAAACAAAATACTCATAGAGTTGCGCGACGAAGCCTTGTGTAGGCGCTACTATTATTGGACGGAGGAACGACGCCTCCGTTTCGATGATGCGCTTACAATTCTTTCAAAGCAAGAGTTCTTTATCTCTGAAGAGCGTATCATGAACATTATTCGTCGCAAGTGTCGTGAAATAAAAGACATTCAGCTGCGTCCTGTTCCTAAAGTAAGAATGCCACGACTAACAGCACGGCAGCTGGAGCTTTTCCAAAAGTAAAAAGGATTCTCTTCCCCCTTTTACCTTTCTGCTGCACTGTCATCGTGCAACTCAAACTGAAATACATACTCATATACTTTAATCATTCCAGTCAGAGAATAGCTTCTGCTCTTTGTTCTATATAATGTCCCCATATTGTCGCAATGAGTAGTTTCTTGTAATGTAGTATATAGGCGGTTTGCCAAGCGCAAACGTTCTGCAACCTTTTCTGTTGTGCCGGACCCAATGTGCGTGTCATTGTAACAGTCTATAGCAAGCCGTGCGGTAAACGTTACTATTCCTTTCTGAGCACCTAAACCTATGTCCTCCCAGTCCGCTTCCATATTACCTATGAGAGCACAAGGGAAAGTAACAGGGTAAGTGTCTTCAACTGTCTCCAACTGTCCGTAATCTTCGTCTACAAGCGAAAGTTCTGGCATCTCACGATTGATGAGATTGAGTATTGAAGTAATAATTTCTTCCATCATATACCTAATATTTTACTTAGTTCTTTTTCTATTTTATCGTTAATGCTTTTTCTTAGTTCGGCACTTTCTCCGAGAAACTGACGCTTTGGAATCTTCACCGTGAGCTTAGACTTCTTGGTCAGAGCTAATGCTTTCCATCGTTCTGCATCTGGATTGCTTAGCATAGAGCCTTTTTTTCCTTTCTTCTTTCCAGAAGATTTATAAAACATAGCCCATGCAAAACGTCTCATCTCTGGTGTAACTGTAGGATTCACAATACCCCCTTCGTTGTGTATGGCAGCATAAGGCACTTCGTTAGCTACCTTTACACGATAATCAGATGGGGTATATTTCATTGAGCTAAACAAATGATTACGTCCAGAAAGTAACGGACCGTATTGTGCAGCTGCTGATGATGTACCAGACAGTTGTCGCTTAGTTTTAGGCCACTGCTGTAAACCATTATTCACAAAACCACCTTTACGGAAATTCTCTTGGAAATGGTCCTTTGCCATACGTCCAATCTTTACAGGCAGCTGCCGTCTCATGAGTTGGTCTATTTCCTTTCTTTGGCTTTTTATGAGCTCTACGTAATCTTTTATATCCATTTGCTTGTTTTATTCGATGATTAGTTGTATATTTGCAGCGGTTCTGGTCGAAGGTATCGTCCCCGACCGGAACCTCCTACAATGTCAGGCTTTTCGCCTGACATTTTTATTTATAGATTATCAGCTTATTTTTCCAATGTACCATAATGGTTCTTTCTTTTTTACTTCTTGACAGATAGTTGGTTATAGTGTTGTGAATCGTTGTTCTTGCAACAGAAGATGGTATTTCTAGAATAATATTATCAGCTTGCTTCTTGGCTTTCTTAATATGATTCTCAATAGCGTTCTTTTGTTGTTTAATGGTTGCACTACGGTTCATACTTAGCATACTCTTTCCATCAAATAGTTTTCCGCCAATTAAAAAGTCAGGGTTTTTACCTTCAAAAACATCTAAAGGTAACAGTTTAGCACGAAGATCCTTCTGCGTTGGATTCATAGGATCAAGCCGTGGCAGAAGATAAACCTTAGTCTTGAGCTTATCAGAAACAAATTTTGCCAATCGCTCATTCTCTTCCACTTCATTCTTACCATGATAAGGACTTACAAACACCTGTCCTTTATAAGCGTCTTTATAAGTTTCTACTTTAGGAGGCTTCACATCGACAGCGTCTACTTTATTCAATTTAGAATCAATATACGGGCAATGATAGCAGTCTTTTACTCTATCCCTAAATAAACTCTTTAGTTTGTCTTTTATCTTAGGATTATAGAACGGACAATCGTTACACGAAGCAGGGAAATACGGGTGATTGTCAGAGAACGTCTCGCCTGTTGTGCCAGGGTTACCTTTCAATCCTGCCTGTGGTTCAGAGTGTACGTCATCAGTAGGCACAGGCGTAACCGCCTCGTCAGTACTCGTCAGGCTGCACTTGCAGTTCCATCGGTCGCCTGGTCGATGCTCGTTCCAAAATTTATCATTAATCGGTCGAATGACTCCCCAATAATGGCGGTGGTCTTCACCGGGGTGCAGGCTCGTCGATGGCATCCACTTGAGGTTAGGCAGCACATCGCTCTCGCGCTGGAACTGTTGCCAGTCGGCAGCCTGATGCGCACGGAGCACCGCCGTGTCATATTCTGTCTTCAACCATGCGCCACACTGATGCGACGCTATCGGCAGAACGTCCTTCAACCACTGATTGAACGGCTTTAAACCACCGTTTGAATCCAGCAGCCGTGCAGCCATATCGTTCTGCGCACGATGCACCTTAAAAGCAGAGAACACCGCGTTGCTGTGTATTAGTTGCACTTTTCTTTGCAAATGTGCCATGAAATGCTTACCTTTGTACTACTTCTCTTACAAAAGAGATTATGCACAAAAAGCAATACCAATTATTCAGAAACAAGTCTCACTTACATAGAGTGGTAGATTAGCTTTTTCTACCACACGCAACAAGAGCGCACCGCGCAAGGATTTCATAAATGAGTGAAGTGCTTGCGCTTTTTTTATTCATCTTGATATTTCCTTTTATAAAATATCAAAACAGAATATCGAAAAAGCCTTCTAAATTTATCGATTTGTTATCTCTTTACTTTCTCTTAAATATTGTTATAATATTCACAATAAAATCCTCCTTATTTTGAAAATTAAAGGAAAAGCCATACCTTTGCATTGCTCATCTATAGTTAGAAGGAGTTTCGAGACCCGATTGCCTCTGATGCATCTCGGGTCTTGCGTTTTTTATAGAGGTGTGGAAAGTGCTTTCTTCCGTTTCTTTTTTATTTCTTTTTCTCCATAGTCTTTATTCAAGTGATATGCCGTAAGCAAATAAAAGGCATCGTTCCGTTGTTGCTCTAAAACTATGACATACTTCTGTCCTTCATCATATATATACGTTTTCTTTGTCTTACGCTTTTTTTTATCTCGTTCTTCAACAGTAAACACTTCAATATTTGCAGGAGTCTTCTCGTTTACATGGTGGTTTATCCAATGTAGTCTTTCAGAGCGGTTTATCTCAAACACTCGTTTCTCATAAAAGTTTCCATGTTCGTCCTCAACCTTCATAGCCTCACATGTAAGATGCTTAAAAAGTCGCCCCATATCAGGCTCTCCGTCTTTCTTTGTCGGATATATCTTTCTGGAGCGAAAAGAGAAATTACCGTTATCCTCTATATCCCTCTTAAAAATACTTAGCAGATCAGCCTTCCTATCTGTTTCACTCATGCAAGCTAATTCTAACAGTTCTGGATACTTCTTTAATATATTAAATCCACCCATATCCTATTTTAAAGAGATAAAGAATAAATTAAATTTCTTTCGATATAATGGTGTTGAGCAATTTAGAGAAATATTGCTATGCTTCTGAATCTTTTCTATCAATTTTAGCTTAGCGTCTACTCGTCCTTCAACATCGCCTTTTTTCTTTCTCAGATTATAATTAATTGCCCCCATAAGGACATCTGCAAGCTGTATGAAAACGCTCTCGTGTGACCGAATGAACTGGAGATTACCTATTGACGAATTGTAGCCCATTATACGCTTTAGAGTCGACAACTTTTCCGAACTACATGTATCTTTAATGTCCATATACACATTATAAGTGTTTTGGAAGTCAACTTTTGTGTGCAACAGTTGAAAATACATTTTATAATAAAAGTCATTAAATGTGTAATCCTGCCTGCTCTCGTCAATCTGTGTCTTATCTACTACAACAGCTCTGAATTCCAAATCGCTCATAAAAAACCAATCTACCAGTTCTGCATAAACTTTATATGTAGCCTGATGGACACTTGTCCATTTAAACTCATCTTTATAATTATACTTATTCTTGATGTTCTTTATAGCCTCTTTTGCTATTCTTATTTGTGGATAGGCTATACTTACATAGCCCAACAACATATATGGATGCCTATCGTGTATGAGATGTGTACTCTCATCGCAGTAGATATTGAATGTCTTGTTCATTCGGTTTTATTATTTAAGTCAATTCTTATAAACTATCTTACAAAGATACTGAATCTTATGGATAAATTAAAATATAATCTCGTATTTTCTTATTATAACATACCCAACCTTTATCTTACCAACACAAACAAGTAAGACAAAAATACCATTTGCAAAATAGAATATAAATTGCCAACTTTGTAGTGTGATACAAGTTGATGAGTTGACAAGTAGACGAGTAAACAAGTTATCAGTACAATTAACCATTCATTTGTCACTCATTCACTTGTCAACCGTAAGTAACCCACTTACGCCTTAAAAGTGGCCCACTTGTGCACCGTAAGTGATAAGGTAACAGTTCGAAAGAAAACAACTCGTTTTACCGACGCATATAAAACAAACTACAAATAACGAATAACGGAACAAAATAAAACAAAGTCTATAAGTTACTAATTTTCAAATCCTAAGCAATATGATAAAAACATCACACCCCAAAAAGCCTCCTTTCCAACTCCGTGCTTATGGTCGCACGGAGCTGGCACAGGCTTATAATCCCCACCTCTCGCCAGGCGCAGCATGGCAGAAACTCTCCCTATGGATACATCTTTACCCAGAGTTGACAGAGCGACTTAAAGCAATCGGCTACTCACCCCGCCAGCGTGTGTTCACTCCACGGCAAGTAGCCATGATTGTCGAGGCATTGGGAGAACCATGAGGACTTTTGGAAATGAGATCTTGAAGTATCTAAAAATAGTACAACCTTTGCGCCTGAAAAACAGATGCACCTAATGGTTACGACCATTAGACTGCACCTTTACCAAAAGAACAACAGAGAGACTGTCTACGGACGGTCTCTCGTTTTTGTTTTATAATACTATGTCTGAAAGCATAAAAAGTTGTATCTTTGCAAACAGAATACAAAAGAATAAAGCTATTACTTATTTTTTATTATATGGCAAAGAGAAAAGAAGCCAATACCGACCTATGGGTTTATGGATTGCTTAAGGAAGCCGACATTAAGCTCACAGCACAAGGTTCTGACATCAAAGAGATAGACGAAGCTCTGAAAACAGCATCAAAAGCAGGAACAGGAAACGTAGGCTTTCCTGAATACTGCGGTGTTGTAAAAGATTTCTTGATAGTTATAGAAGATAAAGCTTCGCTCGACCAGCACATTATCGAAAACAATGGCGTGGTAGCACAAGACGTTAAATCAGTAAAAGACTTTGCAGTAAATGGTGCTCTTTTCTACGCCCTACATCTTGCTAAACATACCAACTACAAGAAAATGTTGGCTTTCGGAATTTCGGGTGACGAGAAGCACCACCGCATTACACCTCTGTTCGTCAACGACCGTGGCGACTATCAGCAACTGTCAGATGTGGAAACTTTTATATCATTTAATGCATCGAATATCGATGAGTTTTATATTCGTGAAATTCTCCAAGAAGCAACAGATGTAGAAAAAACTACTGCTGAAATTCTAAGTGACGCAGCTACACTGCACAATGACCTTCGGAACTATGGTAACCTTACCACTGAGCAGAAACCTCTTGTAGTATCTGGCATCTTGCTTGCGCTACGCGAAATAGAACACAAGACTTTTTCTATAGAAAGTCTCGTAGGCGACACCATAAAGACTGATGGGCAGAAAATATGTGAGGCTATAAAAAGTAACCTTTACCGTGCCAACGTAACTCCTGATACCAAGCGCGACAAACTAATCTCGCAATTTGCAGTTATTAAAGATACAACAAAAATTAATGCGATAGATGAAAATCTCGGTAAAACTCCACTAAGACACTACACCGAGTTCCTATATAAGAGCATTTTTAAGAACATACGCTATCACAACTCTGCCGAAGACTATTTGGGTCGCTTCTATGGCGAATTCATGTCTTATTCGGGTGGCGATGGGCAAACACTTGGCATTGTACTGACACCAAAACATATTACCGAGCTTTTTTGCGAACTGGCACAGCTCACCACAGAGGATAAAGTGCTTGATCCCTGCTGTGGTACGGCAGGTTTCCTTATAGCAGCCATGCATAAAATGGTGAAGCAAACCGATGACGAAACTTTGCGTCGAAGCATACGCCGCGACCGCCTTTTTGGTATCGAACTGCAATCATATATGTTCACTATCGCCACAACTAATATGATTTTGCGTGGTGATGGAAAGAGTAACTTGCACAACCTTGACTTTCTACGTGAGAGTCCTTCTAAACTACAACTCAAGGGGTGCACTGTGGGAATGATGAATCCTCCCTACTCACAAGGGTCTAAAGCTAATCCATCACTCTACGAGATTAACTTCACAGAGCATCTCCTTAATTCTCTTGTAGAAGGAGCGCGCTGTGTAGTAATTGTTCCTCAGTCGTCGTTTACAGGGAAGAGTAAGGAGGAAAGTAATATCAAAACAAATATCCTAAAAAATCACACACTTGAAGGGGTTATAACGCTCAATAAGGATACTTTCTACGGGGTAGGTGTAAATCCTTGCATTGCTGTTTTTACTGCTGGCATACCTCATGCGAAGAACCATCAGTGCCGATTCATCAATTTTGAAGACGATGGCTTTGTAGTAAGTCCTCACATTGGGCTTATAGAAACACCTTCTGCGAAAGATAAACGTCAGCATTTACTCGACGTATGGTTTGGTCGTACTGAAGCAGAGACTCGCTTCTGCGTAAAAACAACTATCGAAGCCGAAGACGAGTGGCTGCACGCCTTCTACTACTTTAACGATGAGATACCTACAGAAGCTGACTTTGAGAAGACTATGGCTGATTATCTCACCTTTGAGTTCAACATGATTACTCATGGGCGAGGATATTTGTTTGATGATATAGAGGAAGGAGGACAGGAAGATGAATAAACTGGACGACAAAGAATGGAAAGAGTTTGATTTTTGCAAGATATTCGAAATAAAGAAAGGGTTTTATAATAAAAAGCCACCTTGTCCAAAGGAAGGGAATATTCCTTTTATTGGTGCTTCAGATTCTAACAATGGCTTTACAGGATTTACAACTTTTTCCTTAATAGAAGCAAACTCAAAAATAGGTTATGGAAAGAACGAACCTATTGAAAAAAAAATATTTCCTGGTAATGCAATTTGTGTAACGAATAATGGATCCGTAGGGTATGCTTATTATCAAAAACATAGATTTACATGTACACATGATGTTAATCCTCTTTATCTGAGACATCATAAACTCAACAGACATATAGCTATGTTTCTTATTTGCTGCATAGAACAGCAAAGGGTTTGTTTTGCCTATGCAAGAAAATGGAGACCAAAGAGGATGGTTAAATCGAAATTAAAATTACCTGTTAAGTCAGGAGGTACACCCGATTGGGACTTCATGGAAGCATATATGCGCCAAAAAGAACAACAACTGCTTAAACCAACAATAGAAAGATTATGCAAGAGACTGATAGAGAAAGAGTTAATAAATGTAAACGGGGGGGGTAATTCTTTACATTCTAACTGGAAAGAGTTTGTATTTGGTGAAGAATTTTCCATTAAAGCTACTCAAAGTGGCATAGATAAGAATAAACTCACAAACATACAGGGGAATTATCCATATATCACACGTACTGATACAACAAATGGTATGGATATGTTTGTCGGTAATCAATCTGAAAGATATTGTATGGATAATGGAAATGTCATTACTATAGGTCTTGATACACAGACAGTCTTCTATCAGCCAACTTCCTTTTATACTGGACAAAATATTCAGATAATACGCCACAATAAACTTGATAAATACAATGCACTATTTCTTATCGTGGCAATAAAAAAACTGGTTGCAAAATTCAGTTGGGGGAGTTATGGTGCTACACTTACACGATTGAAAAAAAGCCGCCTTTATCTTCCTGCTACAGAAAGTGGAGAAATAGATTTCGATTTTATGTCTTCATTCATGAAAAAAATAGAAGAAGACATTTTATCAACTACACTACAAGTATTTGAAAAGCGCACAAGTGTTAATAAATCTAAATCGGGGGGGTAAAATGGGAATCCTTCTGCCTTGATGACATTGTAACTATTAATAATGGTAAGCGTCTTACTAAGGCTGAAATGATAGGAGGTACAACACCCTTCATTGGAGCGTCAGAATCAAATAATGGACTAACAGCGTTTACTTCAATCATAAATAAAAGCCTCGACAAGAATGTACTTGGAGTGAACTATAATGGCAGTGTCGGTTTTGCCTTCTATCACCCTTATAAAGCTTTGTTCTCTGACGATGTGAAGCGTGTACGCTGGAAGGCTAACAAGCACAACAATCGTCACACATTACTTTTTCTCTCTACGGCCATAGCATGCCAAAGACGCAAGTTTGCATACGGCTATAAGTTCAACACGCAACGCATGCGCAGACAAAAAATTCTTTTGCCAGTGGAGCCCGATGGTTCACTTCACTGGCAATATATCCAAGAAAGCATGGAAAAAGCAGAGACTGACTGTATTCTTGGTTACCTTAGAACTATAAAAAGGAATATGATAGACAATAAGGTTCTGGTATAGCCTTAATACATAGATAAAACAATAATGGCTTGCACGACGAGGGTGCAAGCCATTGTTTTTTAATCCTTTTATAGTGTTGATGGTGCGACAGGGGCATTCACCAGCACTTTTACGATACAAAGGTATGTATTTGTTTTTATATCACAATATAAGCATACTCTATTTCGATATTTTTTAATTATTTTTTAGATTTCAAGTGATGCTATATATCAGACAATTCCCACTTCATGTGTGTAATTTGTTCCACTGTTGGTGTTAAGTTGATGGAGTTATTTTTTAATGTAGTATAAGCCTTATTCAGTTCTATAACAAAGTCGTGCTGCCGATTCTTCGAGATAGCACCAATAAGATAGGCTATCACTTTTATTGCACCACCAAGGCTATACGCTTCGCCTTGTGTAATTTTCCCAGCAGGTCCTTTCTTTACCATCTGATGAAGCCGCACATCGTATAACACGGCACCATGGGCACAAACATTGCGTATACATCTTACAACCTCGATATAGTTTTTAAAAACAGCGACCTTATTTATCTGAAAATGCTTTGCAATGAGTAGTTGATCATCTGTCTTTTTCAAATTATTATAGAGTAACAGCACACTTCCAAGCGTCATGTGTTCAAGCGTTTTCCATGCTGGAGCATAAATGCTACCCTTATGTTTCTTGTGATGTCGTTTTATATTTATGTTACGTTTCACTTCCTTATAGCATTTATTGTTGAACTTGCTGATGAACAACTGCTCTACAACTTTCGGACTAACAAACCAACAAGGAATGTTTTTATATCGTTTGCTTAATATATAGGTAAGGTAAGTGCGAAAAGCAACTTCTATTCTGCTGATATATTTTAAAAGCATGTTACGCAAATCATAATCAAAGTAGTAGAGTGTAACGGCATCTTCGAAACATGTATTAGCTTTCATCTTATGATTTCGGTTATTCGGATTAGGGTATGATATTTCAAAAGGAAAGAAGTAAAATCCTAAGCGATAGTAACCTATATCCAATAGATTTTCCTTTGCTTTCGCTTCATTATTAATCTGTACTCCACGATTTCTTAAAAGTTTAATTTGTTCTGGTATTGTAGTTGCTCTTTTCATGTAAAATTATATTTGGATACAAAAATACAAAATATATTTAATCATTGCAATAAATTACTTGGAAATCTTATTACAAGTAAAAATATCTGCTAACCCCTGCTAACCGCTGAAAACCTCTACCCACTCTCACACCCTTCCTATCTTTGCAACGTGATTGCACACAGAGAAAACAAAATGTTTAATTAACAAGTAAAGAAAGGAAAAAACAATTATGATTCGTTACAAAATTTACGAGAACAAGAACAAGAAGAGTACGGGCTATAAGAAGTTTTATGCACGTGCCGTAAGCGAAGAGACCATCGACCTCCGCCAGCTTGCCGACTACATGGCTACGCACAACGTACCCTTCTCAAAGGGTTGCATCTATGGTGTATTGCGTGATATGGTGGCTTGCATCAAGGAAATCATCATCGACGGAAAGAACGTCAAGATTGACGACCTCGCTATCTTCTCGGCTGGATTGCGCACGAGTGGTGCTGAAACATTGGAAGGGTTCAATCCTGCAAAGAACATCAAGAACATAAAACTACGTAGTAGGGCAACGGGAGTACTCCGCACGCCAAAACTCACTGGCGATGCTAATGTACGAGAGTTTGCACTCTACACCATAGCGAAGAAGAAAAAGCAGAAATCTGGCGAAGGCGAAAGTGGAACCTCGCCACAACACCCATAAATATATTAAGGTGGCATAGTGTAAAGGCGAGAGCATTGCTGCCTCCAAGGAGTGGACAGCAGTGCTCTTTTTCTTTCCTACACTAATACTATTATTTTTCAGAATGCTACGAACTATACAATTTCTTGTAATCCACTGCACTGCCACGCCCGAGGGACGTGAGGTGAGCTCTGCGGAGATACGTCACTGGCACACCGACCCTGTAAGTAAGGGTGGGCGTGGCTGGAAGCAGGTGGGTTACACGGATATGATACATCTTGATGGGCGCGTGGAACGATTGGTGGATAACAACGAGGATGTGCAGGTTGCCCCATGGGAGGTTACCAACGGTGCAGCAGGATATAACAGCGTGAGTCGGCACATCGTGTATGTGGGTGGCTGCGACAAAGCAGGGAAGCCTAAGGACACGCGTACCGAAGCACAGCGTGAGGCGTTGAAACGCTATGTGCAGGACTTTCACCGCCGTTTCCCACAGATACGCATTGTTGGGCATCATGAATTGAACCCTGGTAAAGCCTGCCCAAGTTTCAATGTTCCAGCGTGGCTCCATGAAATTGGTATCAGACAGATTTAATCATCAAAACAGAAGACAATGGCAGAGACTATACTCCAAATCCTACAATGGGCAATCCCTTCGGGTGGCATTGGTGCTGCCATTGCATGGATAGCCAATCGTAAGGCTGCGTCGGCAAAGACGGCGAAAGCTGTTCATGACACTTATAAAACGATGTATGAAGATATATCACAACTATTAGTTGAAAATCAGAAAAAGAATGAAAAAACAATCAATTCGTTGCAAGAAGAGCTTGACAAAGCGCGCACAGAAAGCGCACGTATCAAGCGGTCGCTCGACCGTCTTTCTAGGGCAATTGAGGCTATTCAACACTGTCCTCATCGTATTAACTGTCCTATTAGCAATGAGCTGTCGCTCGACGAAGAAGCTGATACAGGTAAGCCACAGCGAACGAAGCACAGAACTACTCGACAGCGAGGTGGTGAACATCAGCACACTGCAGATGCAACCCGTGAAGGTGCCGATGTCAGCAGTGAGCCTGACACTCAATCTGGACACACTTCGTCTGCTGCCCCTCGGAGCGAGCTACACAGCACGACAGGGACAGGCAAGCCTGAAAGTAAGTCGTAAGCCACAAGCCAAAACATCAAAAGCAGGTGGGATAAACGAAGCTGTTGAACCAGGCGAAATCATCATTGAAGCCAATTGCGACTCGCTCGAACTCGTTGCCATGCAGCTGTCAAAGACGGTCAGTGTTCTCAAAAAGCGTCTTGCCCGTGAACAGCACAGTAGCCAATCGCAACTGAAAGAGCAGAAAGAGACGACATCATTCAGCAGCGTTCAAGTGGTGTTCAAATGGTTTTTTATAGGCATTCTAATTGGTCTTGTATTATTGAAAATAAAAACAATCATTTCATTTATAAAGCGAAGAATATGAGCAAAAACAAATTTATCTATGGCATTGCAGCCGTGAAGTTCAAGGAGAAAACTATAGGCTATATAGAGAAAGGTAGTTGGGACTGGGGCGGCTCGAAGCCTGAAAGTACCGATATCGAAGCCGAACAAGTGCCCGACGCACCTGTGCTGACCTTGCTCCAGAAGAATGGTCAAGTCAGTCCGACTTTCAACCTTATTCAGTTGGATTATGAGAATCTACAGGCTGTTCTTGGAGGTGATCTTGTTAAGACAGGCGCTTCTGGTTCCGAGAAGATTACAGGATGGAAAGCACCTACAACGCTTGTTGAGATGCGTGGACCTTGGGAGATTGCTTTTGTTAGCGGTCAGACCATGAAGATTCCTAATGGAACCGTATTGGCTAACCTCGGTGGTAAGCTGACGCTGACCGAAGTTTCGAAAGTGGAATGCCAGCTGAAGGTGAACAAACCTGAAGATGGCAGTGCTCCTTACGAAATCAACGACACTTTGAGTGCAGGTTAATGGACGAGAAGTTAATCTACCAGATACAAAGAGAGGGAGCGGAAGCCTTGCTTGATGCGGGTGTTTCCCTCCCTTTGAAGGATATACGCCTCCCTTTCTTGAAGAAGCCTCTACGCTTAAGACTGACTATGAAGCGACCAACAATGGAACGACAGATACAGATAGCACAGACTTATCTTTCAATGGAAACCACACTGAAAGAGTTTACTTCTTTAGACTATAATGGACAGATGGTATTTCTGACTAAACATGGCAAAAAACTCAGTCGGATTATTGCCTTAACTATGGGACATTGGTGGTTGCCAATAAGCGTGATTTCATGGTTTGTTCGCCGATTCATGAAGTGGGAGTATCAGAAGAATGCCTTTGAACGATTTGTTACCCTTATGGGTACACAGTCTTTTATACCTATTATCAGATCAGCAGAGATGACGAATCCGATGAAGCTGAGACTGAGCCAACGAAAGAAGGGGAGTTAAAGAGTCACTGGGAAGGCTCCCATAGCCCCTTCGGATTTATCTGGCAGATTGCCAGTGCTACAGGGTGGAGTGTAGAATACATATTAAAAGGTGTGAACTATCAGACACTCATCATGATGTTAAGCGATGCTCCACGCTACATTGATAGCAAAGAAAATAAAACAGAAAAGACTGAAGAGGAGGAAGCCGAGGATATTGTAGGTTTTTTCCAAAGTAATTTAAAACAATAAGACGAATGAAGCCTGTAGAGATAGAATTCCTTATGCGTGATAACCTCACGGCAGGACTTGACAAAAGCAAGATGAGTGTTGAGCAGCTCTTAGGAGCAGCTCGGCGCGCATCACTCGTTATTAATGCGAAGATTAACGACCAGCGTAAGGTGATTGACGGTGTCAATACTGACCTTGACCGTATGCAGCGTAAGTTGCAGACAATGAAACCAGGGGCAGGACAACAAGAACTGCTTACAGAAATCAGTGCTTGCAAGAAAGTACTTGCTGAGGAAATGGGGGTGCTTGAGGGGTTGGAAAAAGAATATCAGCAGGCACGGCAAGGCGTCAGTCAGTTGGAACAGGAATACAAGAAAATATCTATCTCAGGAGAACAGGCTGCAGCAGCCAGCAAATCGCTCACCGAAAAGATAGCTGAGCAGAAGAGTGTCATCAAGCAGGTGGAGGCTGACGTGAAGGCTCTACAGAAAGCTTATGAGTCCGCAGCACCTGGCAAAGCACAAAATGAAGTAGCAACCGATTTGAATGCAGCCAAACAAGCCTTAGAAGAAGAGAAAGGTATTCTTAATAGTCTTACCGAAGCTCAAGAACGTAACAAAGAAAGCAATCAGCGCTTGTCCCGTCAGCTACGTGAATTGCAAAACGACATGGCACGTATGCGTCTGAACGGCGAGCAGAATACCGAAGAGTACCAGAAGATGGCACAAAAGGCTGCTGAGCTCTCCGACACCTTAGGTGACCTTCGTGCACAGACTAGTATCCTCGCTAATGACGATGCGAATCTGCAGGGCTTTATCTCAGGAGTAAATGGATTATCTGGTGCGTTCACTTCTGCTACAGGTGTAATGTCGTTATTTGCTTCAGAGAATGAAAACCTAATGAAGGTACAGGCACGCGTACAAAGTGTCATGGCTATCACTATGGGCTTACAGCAGGTGTTTAATGCTCTTAATAAGGATAGTGCCTTCCGCCTTGTAACACTTACAAAAGCAAAGGAGTTTCTTACAGCTGCTAATTATCGGCTTGCAACATCGCTTGGTATATCTAATGCTGCAGCAACTGCACTTATGGCTACTCTTACACTTGGGTTATCTGTCGTTATTACAGGTGTAATCGTAGCCTGGAATAAACTTTCAGATGCGCAGGAGGCAGCAGCAAAGAAAGCCCAGGAACGTGTAGAAATTGAATCTCAAGGCAGAGCAGAAATGATAAAGACTCGCTTTGAAATTGATACTACACGTGAGAGTCTCAAGAACTTTAGTGGAACAAAGGCAGAGGAGAAGCAGAAGTGCGAGGAAATGAACCGTAAATATGGAGAAGCCTTCGGGTATTACAACTCCGTCGCCAAATGGTACGATGTTCTGACACAAAAAGCTGAACAATATATACAGATGCTCTTTCTTCAAGCTAAGGCACAGGCACTGGTGAATAAGGCTGTAGAAGCTGACGAAAAATTAGCTAAACACAAAGCCACTAACCCAGATAATGCAGATACATCTATGGGGTGGCTTAAAAAGGGCTTATTGCATTTTGGTTCTGCAATCTCTAATGGTGCTATAAATTCTCGTGAAATTATAAAAAGTAGTAATAAGGCTGCTTACGATAAGATGACTAAAGAGCTATCCTCTGAGAGAGATAAACTCTTGAAGGAAGCCGCTACTCTTGAGAAGCAGGCTGCAAATATTGGTAGAGAATATCATATTGGCGGACATGCTGCACCTTCAAAAGCAAAAAAAGAAAAAAAGAAGAAGAAAAAAAACGAAGCAAATAAAGCTGAGCAACTTGCTAAGGAACTTCTTGCATTACAAAGGAAAAACCGTCAAGAAGAAATAGATCTTCTTAAAGAGAGTTCTGATAAGAAACGAAAACAAATAAAAGAGAATTACGAGAATGAGCTTGCAGATCTGAAAGCGCAAGAAGATAAATGGCGCAAGGTGCAGAAAGGGCACCTTACAAAGGAACAGGAAGGAGCACTTACAGAGGCACGTAACCTTGCTGCTAAGAAGAAACAACATGATGAAGATGAAGTAAACAAGGAGGAAGAAAAGAAGCATTTGGAACAGAAGAGAAATGAGGTGCAGGCTATGAGTGAGTATCTCAAGACTTATGGCTCTTTTCAGCAGCAGAAGCTTGCTATTGCTGAAGAATATGCTCAGCAGATAGCTGCTATTGATGTCTCTGAAGTGAGTGAAGCCACCAAACGATGGCAGAAAGCTAAACTTCTAAAAGAACGACAAGAGCGTGAAGCAAGTATGTCGTTCGAGGAAATTAGCCGTGGTATTGATTGGAACGCGCTCTTCAGTGGCGTTGGCAATCTGACCAAGGAGATAATGCAACCGATGATGGAGCAGCTTCGCTCCTATATAGAGACAGATGATTACAAGAACGCATCAGCCGACACACAGCAGAAGGTAACCGAACTGATTCAGCAGATGCGCCAGTATATCGGTACTGACCAGAGTACGACATGGCAGAAGTTGGACGAAGCCATCAAGCGATTTGCTGATAGCGTGGCTGTATACGACCAAGCTAAGAAAGATGAAGCTGCTGCCGTTGCTGCCGTGGAAGCAGGAAAGGTAGGACTCCGTGAAGGGAGAATCAGTAAGGAAAGATACGATGAACTTGAAGCACGTGCTGAAGAGCTGGGGAGGGCAACAGTACAAGCACGCGAGGATATGGACTCCTTCGGCAAAGCGTTAAATAGGACATCTGAAGAAGTTGCTAACTTTACGTCTGGATTAACAACGGCTCTCAATAACGCTAAGGCATGGCAGGGTGTAGATGGATACGGAGGCGTACAGCAGTCAGTAGGACAGATTGATGCACTCAAAGGTACGCTCGACTCTATTCTCCCAACTATGGGCGATGGTATAGCAAAGAGTGTTGGTAGTGCTGTGTCTGGTGCAATGGGCAATGCGTTGTCCTCTCTTGGTGGCACGATGTCGAGTATTATGTCAAGTGGTTTAGGAAGTATGGTTGGCATTATTGCACAAATACCCAGAATGATACTTGACCTTGCTAATAGTATCAAAAGCTTTGTTACTGGTGTTCTGAACTCACTGACAGAGTTGGTATCTCTTCGTTGGATAGACGATCTTGTAAATAGCATCTTAGAAGCTATAGGTAATCTTATCAATGCTATATTTGACTTACCAGAAAACCTCTTCCATGTATTAGAATCAATAATAGTAAAAGGTATTGGTGGACTGTTGGATACTGTTGTTGGACGTATCGGTAACGTACTTTCCTTCGGGCTGCTTAGTCATAAGGGACCTAGTCAGTGGTTTACTAATAGTAACGAGGAGGAAGTGGCAAAATCAATTGATCGCCTGACAAAACGTAACGAACTCCTGGAGCAGGCAATTGAGGATCTAACGGACGAGATGAAGACCTCCCGCGGTGCTTCGGCTATTCGCATATCACGAGATGCAGAGAAGTTACAGAAAGAGACTAACGATAATTACAAACGTATTGCACAGGAACAGGCAGGCTATCACTCGGCACACCATAGTTTCAACGCCTACTGGAAAGGGTTTAGTCAGGAGCAAATAAATCGTTTCAGCTCTCAAATAGGCAGAAAATGGGACGGCAACTTGTGGAATCTCACTCCCGAAGAGATGAAGATGTTACGTTCTAATGTTGATATGTGGAAACAGTTGCAGGATACTGGCAAAGGCGGATACGGTGGTCGCGTAGCTGATAAGCTTAATGACTACATCGCACAAGCCGGCAAGTTGAAAGAAATAACAGATGCTCTCTATGAGAACCTGACTACAACAACAAGGCAGAATGTCTTTGACGACTTTCTCAGTTCACTTTATGCCCTCGCTAGTGGATCGAAAGATGTTTTCAAAGAGATAGAAGAGAATTGGCAGACGATGGTAAACAAGATGGCTGTGAACAACCTCGTGGGGGCGAAGTTTCAGAAGAATCTTGAGAAGTGGTACGAAAGTCTTGCAAAACTTAATGAGGAGCGTGTTGATGGAAAGATAACTGATGCTGAATTCCGCAAGCGCCTCGATGCGCTGAAAGAACAATACGAAAGTTATGTCAATAGTGCGAAGAATGACATAGAACAGTTACGTAATGAAGGTATTATTAAGGAGACAGACAAAGGAACAACTCAACAAGGCAAGAGTGGTGCCTTCACGGCAATGAGTCAAGACCAGGCAACAAAGCTCGAGGGACTGTTTGTCAGTGGGCAGATGCATTGGGCAAGCATTGACGATCGTGTGGAAGATGTTGCTAAGCGTATGAGTGCAGCGCAGGAGCATCTCCGCAAGATTGAAGAGAACACAGGCAATAGTGCTGCCTCACTGAAGGAGATAGGTGCTGATGTAAAGAAGATGATAAGGGACGGAGTAAAAGTTAGATAAGTATGACGAAGATATTAGACGGACAGGTGCTTATCAATGGCACAGATATATATAAGGAGTATGGCGTATTTCTCACGGAGGAGAAGAAAGGTGGACGAGACAATCTCAATGCTATCCTGACACCAAGCAAGGCAAAGGACTACGTAGGTGTAGATATTCGTGAGCGCAATGGAAAGAAGTATTCCAAGCGTCTTACGCCTGCTAATGCTGAACGCGACGTAACGCTACACTTCGCACAGTATGCACCTACACGTCAGCAGTGGCTTGAGAAGTATATGTCTTTTATCCGTTTCCTGAAGACGGGTAACGATGGCTGGCTGACAATAACATTCACGGCACTGAACCTTTCGATAAAAGTGTTCTATCTTGACAGCAGTACCTATCGCTCGCTGACGTATCTATGGACCGAGGGCGTACAGGCAAGCAGCTACAAGGTGAAGTTCCGCGAACCAGAACCAATTATATAGTATTTAAACACCATTTAAACGATATAAAAATGCTTCTAACACTATTTGATAGCAATGGACAAGTAAAGGCTACGTTCGCACCGAACGACAGCAGCACACAAGATAAGGAAATACAAGGCGACAATCTGCTGAAGCTCTCCTTTACCTTATATGAGTGTATCACCATCGACGTGAACGACTATCTCGACTATGACGGCGAACGCTACTGGGCTACGGAGAAGTACACGCCAGCGCAGAAGAGCACTATAGAATGGGAATACTCTTTTCAGCTACGTGGCATAGAGAGTCTGATAACTCGCTTCTTAGTATTGAACAATACCGATGGAGAGAACGAAGCTGTGTTCGCTCTAACAGCACGCCCAATAGACCACATGCGCCTTATTGTGAAGAATATCAATGCAGGTATGGACGGACTGCAGAACTTCAAGGTGGGTATTGTTGAAGGTACAGATAACGTGGTAATAGACTATACTGGCAAATACTGCCAGGAGGCACTGAAGGAACTTGCCGACGCTGTACATACAGAATGGTGGTTTGACGGTCAGACACTAAACCTCTGTAGGTGTGAGCATGGCGAAGAGGTTACGCTGGGTTACGACAATGGTCTTACATCGCTCGACAGAGATTTAGCCGATAATGTGAAGTTCTACACTCGGTTGTTCCCGATAGGTAGCTCACGCAATATAGACCCTGAAAAGTATCACCACTCCCGACTGATGCTGCCAGGTGGCGCAAAGTATGTTGATGTGAATGTAGAGAAGTACGGCATTATTCACCATTACGAGCAGGCTGCCTTCTCTAATATCTACCCACGTCGCACGGGTACTATCAGCGAAGTGCGACACGAAGAAGTAAAGGATAAGGACGGCAAGCCCTTCACCATCTACTACTTTAAAGATAAGGACCTGCCGTTCAATCCGAACGACTATGAGATAGGCGGACTTGTAAAGCGTGTGTCGTTTCAGGAGGGTAGCGAGCTGGCTGGACTTGGTACAGACACGGAGCATTACTTTGAAGTGAACTATCATACCGATACGAAAGAGTTCGAGATAATAACGATATGGCCCTACAACGATGGTACGCAACTGCCAGGTGGTACGCTCGTGCCAAAGGTTGGCGATAAGTATATTCTTTGGAATCTACGTATGCCTGACGAATATTACGGCATAGCAGAACAAGAGTTCCTGGCAGCTGTTGAGAAGTACAATAAGGAGCACGCCCTGGACGTGTCGCGCTATAAAGCACCAACAGACCATGTGTGGATAGAAGATACAAGTACAGAGCTCTTCATTGGTAGACGTGTAAGGCTGGAAAGCAACGAATACTTCCTAGATACGGGCTATCGTAAGAGTCGTATTACAGCCATCAGCCGACAGGTGAATCTACCGAGCAAGATGGACCTTGAGATAAGCGATGCCCTATCAACGGGAACCATGCAGAAGGTGGAAGATAACATTAAGGACGTAAAAAACTACACAGGTGCGCTGGTGGGTGCGCTTAACGTTCCAGACATTATACAGAGTGGCGATACCACGAAGCCTGCCGACACAAATATCTATAGTGCACGCCGTTCACACAAGGAGTTCCTAAGCAAGAAGGAAGAAGACGTGGCGCAACAGCTCATTACCTTCCTCAAAGGTATAGGAATAGGACTTAACGACGAACACGGCATAGATAAAGACGGTGTGGCAAGGCTTTCAAAGCTGCTTATTGGCGAGTTTGTGAAAGACTCGTCGGGTGCTGCCATCTATGCCGATGACGAAGGAAACTACCACGTGGAGGGCGATTACGTCCACGTGCGCAAGAAGCTAACGGCAGAAGAGGTGGAGATTATGCAAACCTCACACATAAAGGGTAAGGTGGTGAACTCGGCGGGTGGCTTCATTATCTCGGATATAGAAAGAATAGGATACGCCTGGCGTTGTTACTTCACGCAGCAAGACGGTGAAGGGCGCAGAGTGTATAACTCGATGCGTGTAAACGACCTTGCACTTTGCGAAACGTTTAATCTCATTGATAGTAATGGCAAGACGGCTAACCGTTACTGGCATCGCAGGGTTGTTGCTACTGGCACAAACTACGTTGATATAGCAGACAACACGAATGCTGACAATTACGCCAGTGGCAGCGATGCACCACAGGTTGGCGACGAGGTTGTACAACTTGGCAATACCACAGATAAGGATAGGCAGAGTGCCATAATACAGTCGGCAGCTGGCACAGGCTCGCCTTACTTTAAGATTATTCGTGGCATAGATTCGTTTACATTGCCACAACCAATATTCCTCTTCGATAGTGAGCGCTTCGAAATACGTGTAGAAAATCCACAACGTAAGGGCGAATACGTTAGCTTGCAGGATTATCTGCTGTCTATGCAGAGCAGAATACAGGCTGTGCAGGATCAGGCGGATAAGCAGCTGGTTATTTGGTTTGGCGACAAGGTGCCAACGCTCACTAACGAGCCTGCAAGTGATTGGACGGACGATGCGACGCGAAAGATGCACTTGCATGATATCTATTACAACAGGAGCTACGCTCAGACGGGGGGCGGTAGGGCTTACTCGTTCGAAAATGGTGTATTCGGTATATACTATTGGAAAGAAATTACGGATGCTGACGTGCTGAAGTCGCTCGAGGCAGCACAGCGGGCACAGGATACAGCAGATGGCAAGCGCAGAGTTTTCGTAGGCAAAGTGCCTATTCCGCCTTACGACAAAGGCGACCAATGGGCGAATGCAACGTATGGCAATAAATATAAAAACGATTTATTGGTATGCATTCAGCCACGTGGCAAAAATGCCGAATTCTTTGATATTGCCGATTGGGTTCCAGCACAGCAATACACAACAAAGCAGTTTGAAGCCTCGCTGAATATTGGTGACAAACGAATAGATGGCGTCATAAAGGAGCTTATGAGTGGGCTGGAGCGTGTAGGATTTTACCTTGATGGCGAAAACAGTACCTTCGATGTTGTTGCCGACCGCTTCCGTGTGATGACTACCACAGGTAGCGTGGTTTTCTTTACCAGCGAAGGCAAACTGAATACCGATCTGTTAGATGCTAAGCAGATTGTTACAGATGGTTTGCAGGCTGGCGATATTGATGCCAAGAATGCACGCATAGTGAATCTCACAGTTGGTGGCAACAGTGTTTTCAACGGCGAACTTATTGGTGCAAATGGCACATTCACCGCATTGAACTGCATTGACAATAATGGTGAGGTTGTAGGTGGCATACGTTTCAGTTCTGAAGGACAGATGGCGTTTGAAGGCGATATCTATTCGCAGGGTGGAAAGAATGTGAATGGACGTGTACGAAGTTCACGTTTTTATGCTTCGGATATGTGGTGCCGTGGTCAGTTCGGTCATTATGCGAAGGTATGTGCCGAGGTAAAGAACGACATAATGTATGTGCACCATGGCGGTCATGAAGATACTGCGGGCGTAAAAATAAAGCTCCCCACTAAAACGCTATCGAATGGTCAGACGGTGTATATAATACCACTGTTCTCGCCCGGTTTTGTAGGCGGATTTGGTAACAACGGCACTGTGCTCGATTACGATAATGCACAGCTTGCCGCACTTGAACCGAGCAAAAGAAATGCAGCACAAGAAAAAGAGCTGCCCAACGGCGCATCGATAGATGTTGTAGTTATCAATTCAACTTCTGGCTATTACTATGCATTCAGCGGTAAAGGCGTGGGCAAGCAGTGGACGGTGATAAACGGAAGTGCCTCGCAGTCCATTTTTATAATAGAACAAAGTGGGTGGCGAAAGGTAGTGGCAAGCTCACTCACGCACTATGTATATGTGCCATCGAAATGGTTGAACACTGGCGTAGCAGCCGATGATATTGGCGAGGGTGTACTAGCCCAACTATAAAGCGGTTTTGCGACACATATAATTCACGATTCTGACACACATGAGTCAGAACGCTGACACACATGAGTCAGAAAACAATAACGCGCCACTCACAAACGGAAGCCCCAAGAGTGGCGAATAGAGGGGCATAATTTTAACATCATATTATTATGGAAAAAAACTTATGTTATGTTCTCAAAGAACAGAAAATGACCCTTGGACGTATGAAGGGAAAGAAGGTGTTTGTGGCTCGCCCAACGCAGCGCAAACGAGTGTCTCATCGCACATTCTGTGAAGAGGTAGCACATGCTACAACGTTCACAGGTCCTGAAGTGGAAGCCGTACTTCGCCTTGCAGCCGATATCGCGAAAAAGCACGTGGAGAGCGGAGAGAGTGTTGATTTTGGCGATATTGGTACGCTTGCGCCATCGTTCAAGTCGAAAGCTGTGGAGCACGCTGCCGACTTTAACCCACAGAGCCACATAACGAAGCCAGTGGTTAAGCTTCGTCCGAGCGTTCGCTATTTCACGCTGCAGGGTATGAGCTACGAGCGTGTTAAAGTTGTGGCAGACGCGAAGAAAAAGAACGAGGGTGAACAGCCACAGCACCCATAGCGTGTGAATGAAGCATATTAAGCTACATATAGCAGAGAGCAGCATGGCGGGCGAACGCTTCTCGCAAGTAAGCGTTCGGGGCATTGAAGATGCTACGGGGCAGAATTTTGCATCTGCCCACCCAAAGCTACTGCAAGACATCGTCTGCCATGCGCTCTCGCTTGCTCGCGGTGTGGATATTGAGGGCAACAACGGCTTTACTTACGTGTTTCCACTTAATTTATCATAGACATGACAAAGAATATAGAACCGATATACATAGACCATAAGGCACGTGGCAATCAGCTCACAGCCGAAGAGTTCAACAAAATTCCAGAGAAGGTAAACGAACTTGTTAAGGCGCAGAACACGGAGGAAGAGCGCATCAAGCAGGTGGTTGCTAAGAACCGCCCTACGCTCGGACAGCTGCAGAACGTGAGTGATGAAGTAGATTCGCTTACATCAGAAACCTGTGTGCTGGTATGGAATGGCGATGCTTGGGTATCGATGAAACTCTCCGAACTCGGCATCGGGCAAGGCGGTGGGCAGCAGCAGTCTATTCTGTATTACCTCCGTGCTAATAACCAGTCGGCGTCCACTACACTCTCTGCTTCGAAGTCGGCAGGCGAGTGCCCCATCAAGTTCATGTTCATCTCTCGCACGAAGGATGTTGGTCAGACGGAGTATCAGGATACGGGTGAATGGGGCACATACGAGATATTCGCCAAGGCTGGAGATGGTACTTTCATTTCAAAGGCACGTGGACGCTGCCAGTCTAACACCGTAACCACAGTTGACGTATTCCGCTTCCTGGAGAGCGGACAGAATAACATCATGGTGAAGATTACGGGCGAGGTAACGGGACAAACCTCCCCTGCGCTCGTCTATTCTGTTACGCTTTCTGCCCTCTTCCTCTCCATATCCGAGTTCAATTGGTGGAAGGCTTATCAAGGCGATATAGTGCTTCCATGTTACATTAGCGGCAATATCAGCAAGACGCTGCACGTGAAGATTACGGGTGAAGGCTACGAACAGACTTACGAACGCCAGTTTGGTACGGCTACTTACACATCATCGCCAGTCGCTTACACCGTGCCATTTACGAACAAGACTGGTATATTCCACCTCTCTGCGTGGCTTTCGAATGAGGACAACACCGTGCAGACTACGCCTGTAGGATACGACTTCATGGCGGTTGCTAACAACGATGCAGTGAAGATGGTGGTGGTAAACAACAAGGCAGAGAAGCTGCTTAACTGGTATGAGAACAAAGTATTGGAGTACGCAGTATACGACGGCAAGGCAGTTACAACGCCACTGTCAATCCTGATGAAGAAGGATAACGAGGTGCTTCAGGAGAATGTGTCAGAGAACACGCTGACGCAAACAAAGATGCAATATACCCTGTCGCTCGAAGTGGAGACGCTGGATAACTCCGACTTTACGGCGTTAATCGGCTTCCGCTCTCACCCAACAGACGAGGTCCGATTGCGTGATGCAATTCCCTTCCCCGTAGATAACTCGCAAGGCTATTCCGCTACTGCTGGAGCTGTGTTCTACTTCAACGCAAAGAATCGCAATAATACCGACACCGACCATGCCGTGATTAAGAACCTGATAACATCTGAACGGGTCGGGGCAGAATGGCAAGGCGTCTCTTTCTCACGCGATGGCTGGGTTACTGACGAAGCTGGTGCACGAACGCTGCGCCTTACTGCTGGCTCACGCCTCACTATCGATTACAAGCCCTTCAGTACGGAAGCAGCGCAATTGGGAAAGACTATTGAGATTGACTATCAGGTAAACAACACGTCCGACTATGACGCCGAATGCATCTCCATTGCCGTACCTTATCAGAAGCAGTATATCGGGCTGAAGGTGCGTGCATCGAGCCTGATGTTCGCAACTCGTAGCGAGCATAACGCCGACGTACAGGCTATGCAGATGGACGATGGCGTACGCATTCGCCTGGCACTGGTTATCTCTCCGAAGAAGTACACTTACGTTCTGAACGCAAATACCTACTACCTTAACCTCGTCTATATCTACATTGACGGCATCGAGGCGCGCAAGTTCGCTTATCTACTTACGGATAGCATGCAGACGGCAGACGGTGGTCAGATTGTCGTAGGCTCGGATAAGGCGGACGTTGATCTCTATTCAGTGCGAATTTACGACAGTGCGATGGACGCTGCTAACGTACATCAGGACTACATCAATGCCCTCGCAACGGTTGGCGAGAAGAGTGCTGAAAAGCTGGACAACGACATATACGACACGCTCGGAACTACGGTAGACTTCGATAAGGTGCGTGGAAAAGTGAACGTATTCACCTTCGATAAGCCTATGCCAGCGTATGAGTACGGCAAGTCGTATCGCCCAAAGGGTACGCTCGAGATATATCCGAAGGACGGAAATACCAACCTTAACCGCCTCACAATTACTAACCTTCAGCTGCAGGGGCAAGGTACTTCGTCAATGCTCTACTATCTGTGGAACTGGAAGGCGAAGGTGGCTAAAGATACGACCATCGTATACGAAGACGGACAGACGGCACAGAAGAAATTCGAGCTATTCAAGAACCTCCCGAAGATATCGAAGCTGACAGCGAAGAAGAACATCGCTTCTTCCATGCAGTATCACAAGTTAGGTTCTGTAAACTCATTTACCGACCTATGGAAAGCTGTAGGATTAACAAATGAGGGTATCGAGCAGAACAGCGAAGCAAGAGTATCAATCTACCAAGAGACATTCGTTGGCTTCGAAAAGCAAACAGCAGAAGACGGGACGGTTACATACAAGTTCGTCGGTTTGTTCACTGTCGGACCAGATAAGGGCGACGCTGCTACTTTCGGATATGATAAGGATTTGTTCCCCGACCTCCTGTCAATAGAAGGCTCTGATAACTCGCCACGCTTGACACTCTATCAAGTGCCTTGGGATAAACGAAGAATACGTTACAATGCGGAGGAAGAAGCCTATCAGTACCAAGTCTCTGAACTCTCTTGGGAGAATTGCTGGGACTTGGATTATGCTGACCTCCCTGCGGATGATAAGGCAACAGCAGACAATGAGACACGTCTGCGTGCGGAGCAGCTTGTAGAGTCGTATATCACTGCTTATAATATAGTGTATCAATGCAACACGTTTATTGAGCCTTTCAATGGAACGCTTGACGAGTTGAATGCTGACCCCCATTCGACGTATATTGAGTATTGGATTGCAAAGCAGGGCGACCCGAATCAATACAACCTATACTATTACGATAGCTTGTATAAGAAATTCTGTCCTTCAACACTCGACAGCGGTGTGTCGGTGGTTAATCTTCGTCAGCAGTTAGTTGGTGATAAGTATGGATTAACTGAGACGATATTCAACTCGGTTAGTGACGCAACCCAGCTCAATGAGTTATTCAAGTCCGCACGTATTCAGAAATTTCGTGCTGAGCAACCACAGTACTGGGACATCAGCGATACCTTATATCATCAACTATATGTTGAAGCGGTGGCAGCGACCGATAACTGCGCAAAGAATACTTACCCTTATTGTTTTAACGCAGAATAGATATGGCAAAGAGTAAATGGAAATTTCGTCAGGATGACCTTGATACAATCTTTACAGTCATCAACCAAGGACTTATGAAAAAGCCCTACTGGGTGGAGTACCACGATACCTACGAGGATGGTACACCCGTATGGAATGGCGAGAAGTCGGTCCTATGGAATCTTATGGAGCAGGCATATCCTGAAGAGCGCGCACAGATGATGCGCAGAATGCTCGCAAAGATGGAGGAGCTGGGCGGACTGCAGAAGGGAACGCATCAGCAGAAGTTGTTTGCATTCTTTCAGAAGTACTTCTTCCGCGTGATAGACAACTTCTCTTCTATGCTCTATAACGAGGATGGAAAACTCTACGAGCAGATGAAACTTGCCATGCTGCAGGGCAAATACACCAACGATACCGACCCACTGGGGCAGTCGCTCGGCGATGGACAGTCGCCTGAAGTAGCGTGGGTGAAGAAGCGCATTCAATATCTGCAGAGCAAATACAGCTTCGGAGATTACGACTCCAAGACAGCTGAAGGGGCTATCACCGTACGTACATCGGCACAGGCTGACGCTACTACGAACTCGATAGTTCTGCGCCTGACGCCTGCTATGAAGCTGTATCCAACTATTGCATACGGTACAACAGTTATGCGTGGCGCACGCACAGACGCTGGTAAGGCGTGTGAGATAGTAGTAGACATTAACGGCACGTCGGACCAGCAGCTATCAGTTAAGTCAGCCGATTACCTGCTCGATATAGGCGATTGGTCATCGTACGTAATCAACGGTGCATTGTCTATTATCGGCAAGCGACTCAAGCGTCTGAAGCTCGGTGATGAGAACGAACAGAACGTGAAGATACTCATCTCTTCGCTCACGCTCGGCAATACTACGTCGTTAGAGCAGATAGATATTCAGAATGTATCTACCCTCGGAGGTGCGCTTGATATGCGTGGTAACTTCCGCTTGCGTAAGTTCCTCGCTGGAGGATCATCGCTCACAGAAGCCCACTTCGCTGATGGTGGTGCGCTCGAAGAGGTGGACTATCCCGCTACTACATCGTATGTAGAGCTGAAGAACCTCGATAATCTCACCAACGAGAAGTGCAACACAGAGGCATGCGCTCCGAATGTGATGAGTTACTTCGTGAGTGGCTGTGATAACCTTCAGCCCGTGAAGAAACTCATCGATATTATGGACGCGCAGGTGGGGCAAACACCTCACGCTCTCCGTTACGTGCGCTGTGTCGGATTCAACGAGACCTTCACCGACGGGCGCACATTCGATAAACTCTCCCAGCTGGTAGATGGCACCTACCAAGGCATAGATGCTGAAGGGCAATACGGCAACGACCCTTACCCCGTCTTAGATGGTACAATCAACCTCACCACAGGTGCATATCGCGACACCTACGATGCCCTAATGACACACTATCCAAAGCTAAAGCTCAACATCGCCAAATGGTGGATTCGCTTCGAGGACCCAGAGGTGAAGCGCATCTGCGTGGAGAATTGGGATAAAGACAGTGATGGCGAGTTAAGTATGGAAGAAGCAGCAGCTGTTAGTTCCATCGGGACTAAGTTTTATGACAATCCAAAGATTGAGTCTTTTGATGAGCTGGTTCGGTTTAAGGCTTCTCAATTACAGCCAGGTATGTTCCAAGGATGCAAGAAGCTGAAATATATTTCAGTTCCACCGATACCTTTTGGAATATTCAATGACAACGTAAGCTCTTACGAGCGTGTTCGATTATGTGGTGAGTGGAAGCGTATACCAGATTATTTCTTTTGGGGCTCGGAGAAACGCAACTTAGCATCAGTTCTTGTAGAAAGTAATAATCCTCCTAAAATAACAAATATCAGTGGCTTTTTCTATGGAAACAGAACGACTAATTTTGCTAAAATATATGTACCTGATAGTAGTCTTGAGAAATACAAACAGGCTGACGTTTGGAGGGATTATAAGGACTTTATCTATCCATTAAGTGATTATCATGGACGATAATCACTGAGTGGACGGATGAAACTGACAATCTTAGTTGTCTCATTAGAAATGTTAGCCCATTTCTGCTTATATTTAGCAACGGCATCATCTGGAACAAAAATCTTTAAATCTTTCGGATAGTTGTAGTTCGTGTCGATGTACATAAAGTTGGAAGATAAAAATGGAGGAGTTTTTCCACACATAACGACAGTCTTTAGTCTCGGAGTTCCAAGAGAGAACCAAGAACCAATAAAAGTCATAGACTCAGGAACCCATACCTCTATAAGATTAGGACAATACGCAACTATCTGTTGTGCGTCGTCATCTAAAGAAGTGAAAAAACGTAGATCCTTCAAGGTCTTGATATTCGCGTTTCCACGAAACATAGTCCCGATGGGATTAAAGCACCATTTGAACACCGTTTTAATCCCATCGGGACTATGTTTGCAGGTGGATCATTCAAATCGCTGAAAGAACTTGGCTTGTTTGGCAAAATCAGTATGAGTAAGGGAGCTTTTCAAAACATAACAGTAAAAGACTCAATAGTAATACCAGAAGGTTGTACTGAAGTATCAACAGTAGCCTTTGAAAAAGCTACAGTGAGAACGATAGAGCTACCTTCTACTATATCTTTTCTCGATGAAAGGTGCTTTATGAATAGTACAGTCAATTCTCTTGTATTCCATGGGAAAACTCCACCTAAGCGATATGGTTATTGGGAATTTGCGAATGCGAAGATAAAACACATCTATGTACCTGATAAAAGTGTAGAAGCATATCGCTTAGCTAATCTTGCTACAGGGTGTGAGTTTGAACCCCTAAGCAAGTATCATCCTTGATACTCGCTGAGAGGACGTATATTCGTAGAAATAAATATTGTCATATTGTTATCTGCTCGATATAATTCTAATGAGTCATCAGGTACATATAGTGTGAGCGCATTTATACGTGTGCTATACGAGTGAATGCCAGGTGGTGTCTTCGCTCTACATATCACAACACCTTTATTCTTATTCATCGGATAACGTAAGAACTGTTGCCCTAAGTGCTTGATAGTAGAAGGAAAATCAACGATTCTAACAGATGGACAATATCCTATACAGTTATCACCAAGTTCTTCAACCCCTTCCCAAAATCTAACATCAACTAAACCTGTACAATAAGCAAAAGCGTTATTTAAATTCCTCACATTGTGGAAGTATTGGAAATCATTAAGATTAGTAATATTGTTATTATAGCTAAACATAGTCCCGATGGAACCCTCACCTAAACGCCCTTCGTATCTCCTTGTTAATCGTTGTGTCTTTCACCGCTGAGTACACCTGCGTTGTCTTTATGCTCTGATGCCCTAATATATGTTGTATAATCGGAAGACTCACACCCTTACTCAATAGCACAGTAGCGCACGTATGCCTCGCGCAATGAAAAGTAATGTGCCTATGTATATTGAATCGCTTAAGCACACGCTTAAGTACCAAGTTACAGCGAGCGTTACAAGGCAACTGAAAGAGTTTACCTGTCGTAGTCTTGTTCTCTTGCACCAGCGCAGCAGCCTTTCCTCCAAACATCTTAGATATAGGTATCCTTACCTCGTGATCTGTCTTCTGCATTCGCATTACCACCCACTTATTCCTATAGATATTCTTAACATGCTGCTTAGTTACTTGCACGATATCCGAGAATCGAAGACCAGAATAGACGCTGAATAGAAAACCTTTAACTACCTTTCTCTCCTCTTCTGTCAATTCTCCCTTCTCCTCCTTATCTTCTATCCTCCTCAGTTCTCTTTCTGTCAGCGATTGCTTCTGAACATTCTCCGTCTTGATGTGATATTTGCGAAAAGGATATACCGTCATCAGTTCCTCATCGATAGCGAGATTGACGAATCGACGAAAAATCTTCATAAACTTAGCAATGGTGTTTATCGCATACCCAGCACCTTTTAAGAAGTTCTCGAAATCACAGATACACTTGTAATCAATCTGGGTGAAGGTCATATCTTCCTTATATCGCCTTAGCACTGACAACGCAGCCTTATGGTTTGCTATCGTCCCAGCTGTATATGTTTCCTTGCCTATCTCACCTTTCATCCAGTCGAGGAAAGAACTATCCTCCTTGTATGTAATCAGAGTAGGGTTGTCTACCAATTTGTTGACGTCACCAATATGCTTGATGACATATTGCCCATCTACTTGTATCTGTATTAGCGCATTATGCCCTTTAAGCTGTGCTGTTAAGTTTTGAATAAGCTCTTTGATATTCATTTCTTTGAATTTTGAGGACAACCTGCCCAAAATTCAGTACCTTTGTAGTCTATTAGCAGGCTGCAGGTGAAAAATAAAAAAGCCCCCAGCCTGTTAATAGTCATCTCACCTACGTATTAACGAACGAGCGAACCCGTACGACTGGGGGCAAATACCCTTGTCGCAGGTTCGCTTTATTCGTTAAACGTAAGTGAGATATTGCAAAGGTAGTAAAAATTAGAATAATGAAGATAATAGAAGTATTGAAATTTAACCGTGAGCTAATAAAAAGGCTCAAAACGGCTGGTATACGCTTAGAAGATGAAGCGTATGTAGACTTATATACCGATTACACAACATTGATTGGACGTGGCGAAAAAGTATCGTACATTGTGGCGCATCTATCAGACAAGTATGCTGTAAGCGAACGCAAAGTATATGATATAATTAAACGTTTTCAAAGCGACTGCAAAACGCTTGCAGTATAACTTGTTCTCGTTTTTCTCTTGACTCAACAAATATGGCGACCTTTGCCATGCAAAATAAGTGAGACAATGAGAAAACAATATTTATCAGCACCGCTTCCATTTCAGGGACAGAAGCGGATGTTTGCTAAGGAGTATATTAAGGTGCTCCAGCAGTTCCCTGACGGGACAACGTTTGTAGATTTATTTGGAGGAAGTGGTCTGCTATCGCATATTGCTAAGTGCCAGAAACCACATTCAAAGGTTGTATATAATGATTTCGACGGGTACAGGTTGCGTTTGGAACATATCTCACAGACGAATGAACTACTTGCGGAACTTAGAGAAATAGTGCAGGGTACGCTACGATGTAAGCCTATCACTGGTGATGCACGAGAGAAAGTGTTTGAGTGCTTGCACAAACATCAGGAACGTTACGGCTATCTGGACTTTATTACCATATCTTCCTCTATTATGTTCTCCATGAAGTACTGTCTGAGCATAGAAGAGATGCGTAAGGAAACTTTGTATAACACGATACGCAAGACTGACTACTCGTTATGTAGCGACTACTTGGACGGACTAACCATCGTATCGGCAGACTACAAGCAGGTGTTCAATCAGTATAAAAATACGCCAGGTGTGGTGTTCCTAGTCGATCCTCCGTATCTAAGCACCGATGTTGGTACTTATAATATGTGTTGGAGTCTCGCAGATTACCTTGATGTGCTAACTGTTTTGACAGGACATTCATTTGTGTTTTTTACAAGTAATAAATCATCTATCCTTGAACTCTGTGACTGGATAGGTCGAAATAAGCATATCGGCAATCCATTTGAGAAGTGTACTAAAGTGAAATTCACTGCTCGCATGAATTATAACTCAACTTATACAGATATGATGCTGTATAAGAATGCTGGTTAAATGCTATTCAAGTGCTGATAAAACGATGAATAAATACTACAAGATTTTAGACAGAATCATTTATACAGGAAAGCAACAGTGTAACAAGAAAGGGAAAATTAGGTATCTGTTGAACGAACAGCTAACACTTACTCCTTCAGACTTACTCGACATCTTCGAAACTCACAGTATAGCACGTCGGAAGCTAAAGGATGAACTACAACTGTTCATGCAAGGTGAAAGGCAGATTGAGAAATATCGTAAGGCAGATATTGCTTGGTGGGATTATTGTGGTTCAATCCTTGTCAATAGTTATCCTACATATCTGGAGAAATTACCTCCACTAATAGAGAAGATAAATCGTGAAAAGCGTAGTAGCAAGAATTATGTGTTGTTTTTAGGCGAGACTGGTGCAGAAAGTAATCAAGCTCCATGTCTTAGCCTTGTACAGTTCCAAATAGATGAAGGTGAACTTGTAATATCAGCCTTTCAGAGAAGCTCTGACGCTAATTTAGGGCTTCCTGCAGACATTTATCACCTTTACTTAATATCAAGGCAAATAGAACTCCCTTTAAAGTCTATAACGCTCAATCTTGCTAATGTGCACATATATAAAAACAATATAGAACGTACAAAAGAACTTCTTAGTGGTTGTGAAGATATAAAGTTTGAACTCAACGTATAATCTTAGAGAGGTGGCAAATCTTGCTGAATTATTCAAGTCTTGCAAGTATTTGTCACCTCTTAATGTTGTGTGTGTGTTGAAAATTATAACATTTCGTTTTACATTAAATTATAACATTTCGTTTTACAACTCACTTACTTTTCGTTTTGGCGGATTAAGAAAGGTGGTGGAATATGGCTAACAATGGAAAATAAAATACGAGATTCATTTAAGATGGAATCAATTGATACAATGTATATATGTAGAGGTGGCACCATTGATCAAACTTCACAAGTAAAAGCCTTTCTTCGCAATGGTTTTATTGTACCAGGGTATTTTTTTTCTGCAGCTCTGTTAAAATATTATAGCAAAACACAAAAGAAATGGGAATATAAAGCTATTGGATTCTGGTTTAAACACGAAAACAATCAAGCTGCATCGCTCAAACCTTATGTTGTAAATATAAAACAACTTGAAGAACTCACGAATATAGATTTCTTCTGTAATCTTCCTGACGATATTGAAAGAAAGGTAGAAGGAATTGACAAAGATATTATCATTAGATTGTGGAATATAAAATAATTTTCGCTGGAACCTCAGGATTCCAGGAAATGATTTATAAGTTTTTGCAGAAAGAAAATGGGAGATGGAAGAAATTACATAATTTGAAAACAAGAATATTATAGCGTGATTACAGAAATATACACAAGTAAGAATAAAAACTTTTAAAGATACTGCAGAATATCGCTTATCTCACTAACTGTAACTAAATTCGTGTGGTCGTATTCATCAATATATTCGTGTTGCCACAATGTTTTAGATGGTACATAAATGGCATTTCCACCTAATTCTAACACTGGAGCAATATCAGAACGGAATGAATTTCCTACCATTACAAGTTCATTTACAGAACAATTGAAACGCTTACAAAGGTATTCATATTCATCGGAAGTCTTATCGGATACTATAATAGTTGCATCGAAAAAAGATTGCAATCCAGAACGTCGCAGTTTATTTTCTTGATCCAATAGTTCACCTTTAGTAAAAACTACCATCTTATATTTACGTTGCACATTGTTTAATGTATCAAGCACGCAGCGGACACCCTGCAATGGAGTTGCAGGCATATTCAAAAGTTTTTTTCCACAATTTAAAATCTGACCAATTTTATCGGCTGGCAATTCTCCATTACTAATCGAAATTGCATTCTCTATAAGCGAAAGTACAAAGGCTTTACAGCCATAACCTAACAAAGGCATATTAGCTGTCTCTGTTTCAAATAATTTCGATGAAATTTCAGTAGCCGTTCCATAATCGCTTAATATACTTTGGTATTCCTTTTCCACAGCATCAAAATGCGATTGACAATCCCACAGAGTGTCATCAGCATCAAAAGCAAGCAATTTTATCTTATCTTTTTCTATCATTCGGCAAAATTACTAAATAAAATATGAAAAACATTCTATATTTGCTATTTACGCTAAAGGTCGTCAAAAAAATATAGTACCTTTGTAACACTAACAATATTAAGCTCACAAAACATAAACATATATGACACTTCAACAATTAGAATACGTAATGGCAGTTTATCGCTGTAAACACTTTGCGAAAGCAGCCGACTATTGCAATGTTACCCAACCCACTCTAAGTTCGATGATTCAGAAGTTAGAAGAAGAGTTAGGCGTAAAGATATTCGACAGACGTAAACAACCAATTAAGCCTACTGTTGAAGGAATGCTCATCATAGAGCGAGCTTGGAATATTCTCGTGCGAGCAAAGCAACTGAAGGAAGTTATTGAAGAAGAACGACAAACTCTTTCAGGAACCTTCCACATTGCTGTACTACCTACCATAGCTCCTTATCTTATTCCACGTTTTCTTCCACAACTAATGAACGACTATCCACAATTAGATATTAGGGTTAGCGAAATGAAGACAGAAGATATACATAGATCTCTTAAACATGGCGATATAGATGCAGGCATTGTGGCAGAAGTCGAAGGTCAAGACGATTTTAACAGACAACATTTATACTACGAGAAGTTCTTTGTTTATGTTTCAAAAGGCGACCCATTATTTAAGAATAAAGCAATACGTACATCTGATCTTACTGGTGAGTTTCTTTGGCTACTCGATGAAGGACACTGCTTCCGCGAACAGCTTGTGAAATTCTGTCACTTAAAGTCGGCAGCAAAAAGCAAAAAAGCATATAATCTTGGAAGCATAGAAACCTTTATGCGTATTGTAGAAAGTGGCAAAGGCGTAACCTTTATTCCTGAACTTGCAATAAAACAACTTACAGACGAACAGAAAGATTTAGTACGTACTTTCGCCCACCCTATTCCAACTCGCAACATCGTACTGCTAACACAAAAAAGCTTTATACGAAACTCGATAAAACAACTTATTATTGACAAAATCCGTGCTTCTGTTCCAGCAGAGATGCAACAAATCAATAAAACTCAACAAGCATTATAAACTTCACAAGATATATCAAATGTCATTAGAAAGTTGCATAAAAAAACTCTAAAATACGCTGTAAAAGCAGTAATAAAGCACATTAACGAAATAGAAACATTGCACACGTGTTATTTTGTGTAAAATGTTTGTCCCTGTCATTTCTTTTTTATACTTTTGAAGTCGCAAAGATAACATTACTCTAAAGAAGGATAACAAACTGCACGCTATATATAAAGCAAGCTTAATACCCTTCTAACAGTAGAAAATAAAAGTAAAGAATATTTTTAACAATACATTTACAAAGGTAAAATTATGAAGATTGAAAAAGTACACGCTCGTGAGATTATAGACTCACGTGGCAATCCCACAGTTGAAGTTGAAGTAACACTCGAGAATGGTATAAAAGGTCGCGCTAGTGTACCATCAGGTGCATCTACTGGTGAAAATGAAGCATTGGAACTTCGCGATGATGACAAAAAACGTTTCGGTGGTAAAGGTGTTCTGAAAGCAGTAGAAAATGTTAACGATAAGATTGCTCCTAAATTGAAAGGTTTCCGTGTCACAGACCAACGCGCAATTGACTATGCTATGTTGGCTCTTGACGGAACTCCAACTAAGAGCAACCTTGGTGCAAATGCCATTTTAGGTGTTTCTTTAGCAGTAGCTCACACTGCAGCTAAAGCATTAGGATTACCTTTGTATCGTTACATCGGTGGTGCTAACGCTTACGTTCTACCTGTCCCTATGATGAACATTATCAATGGTGGTGCACACTCTGATGCTCCTATAGCATTCCAAGAATTTATGATTCGCCCAGTTGGCGCAGATAATATTCGTGAAGCTTTGCGTATGGGTGCCGAAATCTTCCATACATTGCAGAAAAACTTAAAGAAACGTGGTCTTTCAACAGCTGTTGGTGATGAAGGTGGGTTCGCACCTAAGTTCGAAGGTATTAAAGATGCACTTGATTCTATTATGCAAGCAATAAAAGATGCTGGCTACGAACCTGGCAAAGACGTAAAGATTGCTATGGACTGTGCTGCTTCTGAATTTGCTACATTGGAAGATGGTAAGTGGTACTACGATTACAGCAAACTTAAGAATGGTATGCCTAAAGATCCTAACGGCAAGAAACTTACTGCGGACGAACAAATTGCATACTTAGAAGAACTTATCACTGAATATCCTATCGACTCTATCGAAGATGGTCTTGATGAAAATGACTGGGATAATTGGGTTAAACTTACTAAAAAAATTGGCGACCGTTGCCAATTAGTAGGCGATGACTTGTTTGTTACCAATGTTAAGTTCCTAGAAAAGGGTATCAAGATGGGTGCAGCAAACTCTATTCTTATCAAAGTAAACCAAATTGGTTCTTTAACAGAAACTCTCGAAGCTATAGAGATGGCTCATCGTGCTGGTTATACAACAGTAACTTCTCACCGCTCTGGCGAAACTGAAGATACAACTATTGCAGATATCGCTGTTGCTACAAACTCTGGACAGATTAAGACAGGTTCAATGTCTCGTACTGATCGTATGGCTAAGTACAATCAACTTATCCGCATTGACGAAGAGCTCGATTGCACTGCACGTTACGGTTACAAGAAAATCAAGTAAATTCTTTTTTCATTATAAAAATAAGGAGACAGCCTGCTTATTCTGTCTCCTTATTTCTGTTATATAGAAGTAAGGAAATATCAGAATAATTAAAGTTTCTTTTGATAGATTGGGAAGGATATACTAATGAAAAATATAAAAAACACTGTACATTAGAAAGAAAAACAATACATAAAAATTTCCTTCTCGAAAATAAAATCCTGATTACTAATAACTTAAATTAGTTTATTGATATTCTCAATTGTATGATAGATATTTTCTGTTGGTTACTTTATTGTTTAATACTAACTTTGCAGCGTAAACAAATTAATAATAATATTAATCGGTATCCAACGATATAAATCAGAGGAACCTAAAACAGAATAATAAAAATATGGAGACAATTATCAATGCAATGGCTCCTGAATTTAAAGTTCAGGCTTTCCAAAATGGAGAATTCAAAACAGTATCAAACGAAGATATTAAAGGCAAGTGGGCTATTTTCTTCTTCTATCCAGCAGACTTCACATTCGTGTGTCCTACCGAACTTGTAGACCTTGCAGATAAATACGAAGAATTTAAAAAAATGGGTGTTGAGGTTTTCTCAGTAAGTTGCGATACTCACTTTGTACACAAAGCATGGGCAGATGCTTCTGACAGTATCAAAAAGATTAAATACACTATGCTTGCAGACCCACTCGCAGTGCTAGCAAAAGGGTTCGGTGTTTATAAGGAAGATGAAGGCTTAGCATATCGTGGTACATTCCTCGTAGATCCAGAAGGTAAAATTAAATTGGCTGAGATTCAAGATAACTCTATCGGTCGTAATGCTGACGAACTTGTTCGTAAAGTAAAAGCAGCACAATTTGTAGCCTCTCACCCTGGTGAAGTTTGCCCTGCAAAATGGAAAGAAGGTTCTGAGACCCTAAAACCAAGTATCGATCTTGTAGGTAAAATATAAGTAACACCACAGTAAAAGCCTTTTTCACTATACATAACATTATGATTTGTCTCTCACTCTCCTATCAAACCCTTTTTAATAAAAGGTAAGATAGGAAAGTAAGAGACTATTTTTTAGCTACCTATAAAGCTTTTATAAAATCTCTCATTAATTCTTTCTGTACACTTTTATAGTTGGACAAATTATTGCATTATATAACAAGAATATAGTAAGTTACTGGATTAGAGGTTAATAAAATGTCAATAGGGACACAGGAAGCAATAGAGAGTAATAGTATATAAAAAGATAAGATGACTCTTAGGGTCCAATAACAATTAAAGATTGCAGATCTATACGAAACAAAACGAATTCATAAGAAATAGAACTATGTTAGATAATAATATATTAAACCAAGTAAAAAGTATATTTGCATCGCTAAAATCGCAAATCACATTTGAAGTTATAGGTAATAAGAATGATGAAAAGAAAGATGAACAACTGGATTTTCTCAACAATATAGCTTCAACATCAGAAAAGTTATCTGTTAGTTTCACTGAAAAAGACAATACACAACTTTATTTTAGACTATTAAAAGATGGTAACGATACTGGGATTTCTTTCCGTGGTCTACCAAATGGACACGAATTTTCTTCGTTTCTTCTAGCTATTCTCAACACAGATGGACAAGGTAAAAACTTCCCTGACGAAATAATACAACGCAGAATAAAGTTATTAAAGGGAAAAATAACACTGAAAACATACGTATCACTCACTTGCACTAACTGTCCTGACGTGGTTCAAGCACTCAACCTTATGGCACTTATCAATCCAAATATTACACATGAAATGGTTGATGGTGGTATTTATCAACAAGAAATAAACAACTTAAACATACAAGGAGTTCCTGCAGTGTATTGTAATGATGAGGCATTACACATAGGAAGAGGTGATCTCAGTATACTTTTACAAGAGTTGGAGGATATGGTAGGTAGCGAAGTTCCAGAAAATGAAGAAACTATAGAGTACGAATACGATGTAATTGTTATAGGTGGTGGCCCTGCTGGTGCATCGGCAGCTATATATTCTGCACGAAAAGGATTAAAAGTTGGATTGGTTGCAGAACGTATTGGCGGACAAGTAAATGATACCACAGACATTCAGAATCTTATTTCAGTACCTAATACAAATGGGACAAAACTAGCTACCGACTTAAAAGTGCATCTCAAAAACTATCCTATAGAGCTCTTCGAACATCGAAAGATAACAAAAGTAAATTTAAATGGGAAGATAAAAAGAATCAATGTGAAAGGCGGAGAGATATTCAAAGCTCCAGCTATAATTATTGCAACGGGGGCAAATTGGCGTAGACTAAATGTTGGAGACGAAGCAAAATATATAGGGCATGGTATTCATTTCTGCCAACACTGCGATGGACCTTTCTATAAAGGAAAAAATATTGCAGTGATTGGAGGTGGAAACTCTGGTTTGGAAGCGGCTATAGATCTTGCTGGTATTTGCAATAAAGTTACAGTGTTTGAGTTCAGCGATACTCTTCGTGCCGATACTGTTTTACAAGAAAAGGCTAAGCAACTAAAAAATATAAGTATCTTTACGAATGCACAGACAACCAATGTAAAAGGCGATGGTATAAAATTAACTGCACTAACAGTTAAAAATAGATTGACAGAAGAAGAGAAAGATTACGAATTTGATGGCGTCTTCGTGCAAATTGGTCTTGCTCCAAATAGTGAACTTTTCAAAAATGAGTTAGAACTGACATCACGTAACGAAATTAAGGTTGATGAATCTTGTCGTACTAATATTCCGGGTATCTATGCAGCGGGAGATGTTTCTACTGTGCCATATAAGCAAATAATAATTGCAATGGGCGAAGGTGCGAAAGCAGCATTATCAGCGTTTGATGATCGTTTGCGCGGAATTATATAATAAAAAGTTAGATAAGACTTGAACAATATAGGCAAAAGAGATGAATAACTCTCATTTTCCTATATTGTTATAACAACTATAGCTCTATAAATTAAGGCTATATCTGTTTTATAACACTTATCGACTAGATACAAAAAAGACTGTAAATTCTTATATGAGATTTACAGTCTTTTAGTTGTGAACAAAGATTAAGCTTCTGCAGGAGTCTCAGTCTCTGTTGCCTCTGGCTGAGCTACTTCTGCTTCTGCAGCTTTCGCAGCATCTTCAGCTGCCTTTGCTGCAGCTTTCTTCTCTGCTACCTTCTTTGCAATAGCTTCATTAGCCTTTTTCTCATCTTCGAGATTCTTTGCAGCACTTGCCTTCTTCTCATCAGCAGTCTTCTTTTCTAATGCTTCCTTAGAAGTATCTTTAACTTTCTTCCAAGCATCAAACTTCTGTTGACATACGGTCTCGTCAAATGCACCTTTCTTTACACCGCCACGAAGATGTTTCATCATATAAACACCTTCTGATTTCAGCAAGTTACGAACAGTATCGGTAGGTTGTGCACCTGTTTCTACCCAATACAGTGCGCGTTCGAAATTCAAATCTACTGTGGCTGGATTGGTATTTGGGTTGTAAGTTCCAATCTTTTCAGTAAATTTACCATCACGTGGTGCGCGAACGTCTGCAATTACAATTCTGTAAACGGCATAGCCTTTACGACCTCCGCGTTGCAATCTGATTTTTGTTGCCATAATTCTTTAATTTTATAATTAGGTTTGAATTTTATGCTATTATCTCGTAATAGCAACTGCAAATTTACAGCTTTCTTTTTAAGTATCCAAACTATTAAGCTATTATATTATTCTTTCACAGTCTATTTATTTTTTTCTTATTTCTCAGTCTATTCCTGCAGCTTAATATTATCTTTGTAATATCCAGTTGATGGCTGTTATTTTTCCATTCTCTATTTGTGCTTTAATCGTATATTTGTTAGAACCCTTACCTCCTTCACGTACTATTTCTAAACGAGCAGGGATTGTTATCTTCTGCACTGTTGTTCCATCTTCAGACTTATCAGTCGTAGCATTTAAAACCGTGCCTAATTGCCATATTATTTCCTTTACGTCTGCTTGATAAAGCTTTTCACGCATATATTTCGATACATCGGCTATTGTTGCCCCGCCAGCACCAAGAAAATTAAATGAGCTTGCTGTTACTCCTTCTATTTTCGAGGTGCTTTTGCTATTAAGTCCCTGCAGAAACTGACGTACAGCAGACACCGCAACCTTTTCTTCACTGGGAGTTGATGTGTTATCGAGCATTATCTTCAACTTCTCATCTGCCTCCTTCACATGAATTCCTTTCGGATACTTCTCTCTATAGCCTAAATAGGCAGCCTCTGTATTCTGGTTTACAACTTCATTCCAATACAACTCTTCTACCCGCTTTAAAATTTCATTTTTATAGGGCGTATTAGGGTGAGCGTCAAGATATGCTTTATATGATGCAATTGTATTCTGTTGGATTACACGTCCCCACTCATCATTATTTTGTTGAGTTTGTTTCAATAAATCTCTAATACTATTAATATGTATTAGCGGAGCATTTGGATAATCTTCCAAATATTGTTCCATCACCTGACGATTGTTACTTTTTAATGCTATTTTATATTCCTCAGCTTCATGATTGTCATTACCTCGCTTATAGAAAAACAAGAGCACTGCACATATAACAAGCGCAATTAGTAAAGATACAAAAAGTGGAGTATGATTATTATTCTTCGATTCTGGTTTTACAATTACATCATCGGTAGATATTTCGGCATCACTAGATGGAGATTCTATAGTTAAAGTATCTTGCGTAGGTGTGCCATCTAAACGAGGTTCTTCTTCGATTGATTCAGCAGACACTACTAACTCAACTGACGATGTTTCTGCCTCAGAATAATCTCCATTATTCTGAGAGTCGTCCTTTACAGGTTCCGTCTTTACATCATCTTCGTTTACACTGTTGTCTGTAGACGCCGAGTGATGACAATTGGGACAAACTGCATCTTCCTTTAAGTAAATTTCTCCACAGTAGGAACATTTTATAAGATGTCCTGCAATCTCTACTCCACAACTTGGACATATTGGAGCTTTATCGCTGACTTGATGTCCACATTCTGGACATTTTATTATCATTGCTACTTTTTAATTTTAAAGTTATGACTTTGATAGTAATCGAACATTATTTTTGCCGATTTATCCATTTACTAATAATAATGTATATTCGTCTTACGCCGTGGAAATCTAATTTCACGCATACTATGTCGCCCCATTAACCTACTTTTATCAACATAGCCTCGAACTCCATTAATATACCCCTTACCAGTATATTGCCATGCAAAAATATCACGACCGTCATTCAATACTGGCTCACGAGAAGTATACTGCGCAATAAACAATTTATATCCGGTTAATGAACCCATAAGATGGCGATTATAGAAGTTTGTATAAGTATAAACCAATGGGCGAACACCATATTCTTTTGTCATTAAATCTAAGAACTTCAGTAGACTATCTTGTAAAGCATAATCACTCAATCCACCAGTAGTCTCGATATCCACCATTGGTATTAAATCCTGATCTTGGGGTCTACACTGTGCACGAAAGTTTTGTAGCTGTTCCATTTGCGACACTTGTGGACGGTAGAAATGATAAGATCCAACATTCATTCCATTACGTTTGGCAGCTTGTATATTTTCATAATACCGTTGATCTATTAACGAGCTGCCTTCTGTCGCCTTCAAATATACATAATTCAATTTGTGATTACTATTCGTTGCTACAGTCTCCCACCACACATCTCCTTGATAATGACTCATATCTAAACCATGGACATGGTCGCATGTATCTTCACATTGTATGTTATATTGTGCTTTTATCCCTAAAAGCGAAAACATCCATAAAACAACAAATATATATATCTTCTTGCTCATGGTTGCAAAGTTACTATTTATAATTGATATGTAGAAATAGTACATCTTTTTATTAATCGTTTCCTTATATTTTTAGTATTCTTTTACACGTGCATATACCAAAACTGATATTGCATCTTACTACTCATAGCTTTTCTAAACGACTATAATTTACAAGAGAAAACAACGCTTATTAATCATATTTTAAGTTCATTTAAAATATAAAACGATAGAATCTTATATCTAATAATCAATAATTCTTATTAGTCATATTCGTATTGTGCTCCTATAGAAGATAAGTAGAGAAATTTATAAACAGAGTCTACGGGTATTCACAAATCAAATGGATTTCTCGGATGTTTTATAAAAACCACCCAGACATAAGTTACTCTTATTTCAGATATCTATCACACTTGTCTTAGATATCTATCACGTCCATCACAGATATCTACCAATTTAAAATTAGATATCATAACCTAACTGCAATATTTATGGTTTCAGATTATAAGACTTAAAAGATATTTCTTCTGATGAATAGTATGAATTTCTTTTTCTGTATGTTTAAAATTATGTGTTTTTATAAGCTGTTGAGCAATAATATATAGTTTTAGACCCGACTATATAGTTTTTAAGGAATGACTAAATATCTGCGAGAATTATAGTGTAAAGGTGCAGGAGCTTGCAGATATTTGCAAATAATTTACATATAATATACTATGATCAGCGGAATATTAGGCTTTTAAGGGTGGACCATTTCTATTTCATATTACATTACAGATGTAAAGAATAATAAACAATAAAGAGAGTATTTTTCATATTCATCAACAAAATGTAAAAAACTTTTCGGTAAATTACGCTTATTTTACACTCTTGAAAGCACTTCTATGCCCATTATTTATTGGTAATATTGTAAATTTGCAAGCAAAGGTTATTCTCCTTCAATATTTACATTATTATGTCAGATTATAAAAAACGTAATAGTTTAATATTTTAGAAAGACCACCCTTTTAATTTTTTCTTAATTCGAGTAGTATACAACTACTCTTCACATATAAAAATCAAAACATATGAAAAAAGCCATATTTACAATTTGTGCTTTAAGCTTAGCGCATCTTGGACTATCAGCACAGGAAGAACAAGGAGTAATCCCTTCATTAGTGGGTTGGAGTTATTATGGAGGTGATGAATTTAATGGAACAAGTATAGATAAAAGCCTTTGGGGAATATATGGCGATAAAACAAAACGCTATAGTTATGAGCTATATGGAAATAACAAGAAACAAGGCAATGCACAGACTTATCGTGACAAAATGGTTACGGTAAATAATGGTTTAGTGTCTATACGTGCTACACGTGAACCTATTTTTACAGGACTTCGTAAGTATGAAGACGATCCTGTAAATACTGATTATAGTGAAAAGATGCGAAATCCTATTAAGCCCAAACATGGTTATACAAAATATGGTTGGTGGTCTGGAGCTCTTTCCAGCAGGGATGCAGAAGGAAATGGCAAGTATTATCCTCTTTATTCACGTATAGAAATAAAAGCGAAGATACCTTATTCTATTGGAACTTGGATGGCTTTATGGCTCCGTCATTGTAATGGGTCTAGTACATTTGAAATTGATTTACAAGAATTCTTCGTACACGATGATGCAAGAACCTTTGCAAAAGATAATAAGGAAAGAAAAAGACGTTATGTTCACCAATCTATACATGGAATAGATTATAATTTAGGTACAAAATATGATAAAGAGAAGAAGAAGTATGTGTTAAAAAATGGATATAACCATAATGATTATGGCGATAGAATAAAAGAAATAATGTTTGATCCTTCAGAAGATTTTCATGTTTATGGAGCACAGATAGACCCAGAACCAGGTGATTCTTCACGCAATTTAGCAGTATCTTTCCTATTGGATGGTAGAGTAAGATCGGTTTTCCTTACATCATTCTACAAAACAGAAGGTGTAGCTGTTGATTCTACTGATATGAAACTAATGAAAGATAAGTATCCATATCGTTATAATGATCTTTTGAAAAAAGAGAATTTCAAGAATGGTATTGATCGTGTGTGGGATGTTGCTATTACTGGACAAATTGGAGGAAAACATGACGGAAAAGGTGGAGGTATTCTATATCCAGAAGAAGATCCACAGTATGGTGGAGATATAAATAAAGTTCCGAAAAACTATGTAATGGATATTGATTGGTTGCGTGTTTATAAGCGAGCAAATAAACTTATCTGGATTGGGTCTCAACCATTCCCGAGTGATATGAAACAAACAAAGGCTAAACTACAAATTCCTACAAAACGATTGGGTAATCTTAAAATAGGAGATAAACTAGTATTGGATATAGACACACTTTCTGCAAATAATAAACGTAGTTATGGACAATCATCTATTGATATTTACGATAAGTATGGTAAGAGTATAACAACGCTAAAACCTCAAGTAGCAAGAAATGATGCGCAGGTAACATTCTTTGTTACAGATAAACAAATGCTAGATGAATTAAAAAAAGAAGGCTGCTATGTTGAAGGTGAGAATATCCGTATATTCTCTTTAGCATATGAAAAAAAGGAAAGCAGTATTTGGAATGGTTTTAAAGAAATAGAAAAAGATAAGGTAATCATTCCGAAAGAGATGTTTGATAGAGTAAATAGAAGCCAAATACTGGAATTTACTGTTCGTGATGTTTCATCGAAAGGTAAGATAATTCTTCCGCAGTTAAGCAACAAGAAGAATTGTATAAATCTTTCTGCTGCACGTGATGAAAAGCAATATTTTATTGAGTTAGATGCGGAGAGCGCTAAAACTTTAAATAAGAATGGCCTGCAAATATCAGGAGAAGGCTTTTATTTAAGAGATGTTAGACTGATAGATAAAAAAACAATTACTGGTATTACAGAAATAGAATCTCCTAAAGAAGAGACAGGAATAGTATATTCTATCAATGGTATGAAGGTAAAAGATGCTAATGAAAAAGGAGAATTGCTCCCTGGAGTTTATATTATTGATGGGAAGAAAGTGCTCGTCAAATAAAGAATTATCCAGAATTTTAAAATAGCAATGAGTACAAATTAAAAGAGAGTATGTCTATAATAGACACACCCTCTTTTTGAAATTACTTTTACACATATTACCTTTTTATTGCCTGAATTATCTTCTTCGGTATTTCTTTAGTAATAAGGGCTACATTTTCCTTTTTACTAAGGTTAAAGAGGTGATAATAATGTGATAGTTTTATTGTTGTTTGCTCAATATAATATTTTATTCCAGACCTAACTTCCGTTGTGCGACCGTATTTCCCAAAGTTTCCTCTTTTATATACAATGCTAAGAATATATTTTTTCTTTCATAGTCCTGCTTTATTAGTTGATATGGAAAATAATTTTTCGATAATCCAAGTTCCTCTATAAGGATAGTTCCAATGGTTTTGAAAGCACTAAGAAAATCTAAATGTGTTAATATATTGGTAAGTTTTTCTTTATCAATACTTTTCTCTTTATTCTGGTTTTGCTCAGCCATTGCAGCAGTATAACATAAAATTGCTATATCGCAAAACTGTCTTAGGGCCACACCTAATTCTATAAGGTGATGGTAGAGATGTAGAAAAGTATAAGCAAGATTTAATGTTGGACTTAAAATCGGAATTTTCTTATTATCTATCAAAACATAACTAAGAGGTTCCGTATCTATTAAGTTATCAAAGTATCGTTGATTTTCTATATCTGCAAACTTATAAAGTGTAAAATGTAGTTCGAATAAGGTCTCATTGTATTGAAAAGTATAATGCTGTTCAGATTCGTCCTTTTCTAATTCTATATTTAATTCCTTATGTAGAATGCTAATAAGTCTTTCTAAATCTTTTGAAAAACAGTAAAAGTCAGTATCTCCACCTATTCGATGGAGTGGGTGCGGGTATAAGTTTGCAACTGTTTGTCCTTTTACAACAAAAAACTTTATATCATGCTTTTCTAATAACTCTGTAAGAAAAATTAAGTTTCTGTTAAGGAGTTGATTTGACCTCTTTATATTTTCTAATCCCCCCAAAAGCTGCTAAAGCTTCCTGTTGAGGAAGTTTTATATTGTTGTTAATGAGAGAAGAAAATACTAAACCACTTACAGTTTGCATATTTGCAATTTTCTGTAAGAAAGTAAAATCCTTCTTATCTAAAGACGAAAAGCAAAGCTGTTCGCCCCATAACTCATTTCTTATTAATTCTTTTAGAAGCTTATAAGCATCCATAAGACCTTTATGAAAGTATAGAATTTTATTCTACAATTGACTTTCTAATTGATTCGATGATAAACTTTGCATCTTCATCGCTAATCATCGGACCAGATGGAAGACAGAGTCCTTTTTTGAAAAGTTCTTCACTTACACCATTAACGTAGGCTGGAGAATTTTTATAAACTGGTTGTAAATGCATTGGTTTCCAAAGAGGACGACTTTCTATACCTAATTTATCTAATGCTATTCGCATCGCTTCAACATTTGAGTTTGGTTCGCAATTGGTATGAACTACTCCTGTTGAATGAACCACACCTGCTGCGCCGCCAACTGCACCTGCTACAGCTTTATTGTAGGCTTTATCCTGGTCGATAACCTTAATATCCTCTCTAATAGTAATAGTATTAAGCCAAAAATTAGAGTCAGACAGCTCGTTTGGATTATCGTGGAAAGTAATTCCTTCTATATCTTTAAATCCTTCTTTATACAATTTAGCAATGTGTCTATGATGCGCAATATGTTCATCAAGCACTGTCATTTGACCACGACCTATGCCTGCACAAACGTTACTAAGACGATAATTATAGCCAATCTCTTCGTGCTGATAATATGGAAAGGCCTCGCGTGCCTGCGTTGCAAAGAACATAATACGCTCTTTTGCTTCTTTATTTGGACAAATAAGTGCACCACCACCAGAAGTAGTAATCATCTTATTACCATTAAAACTCATTACACCATATTCGCCAAACGTACCTACTGCTCTCCCATTATATCTACTTCCAAGTCCTTCTGCTGCATCTTCAACCAAAGGAATATTGTAACGATTAGCTATTTCTAATATCTCTTTTATCTTAGCTGGCATTCCATAAAGATAAACAACAATAATAGCTTTTGGTTTTTTACCTGTTTTTTCTATTCTATCTTTAATAGCATCTTCAAGTAGTTCAGGAGACATATTCCATGTTGTATCTTCTGAATCAACAAAAACAGGTGTCGCACCTAAATAAGCAACAGGGTGAGAACTAGCACAAAAGGTAAAACTTTGACAAATAACTTCATCACCAGTCTTAACTCCTAAGTTAATTAAAGCTAAATGAACAGCTGCCGTGCCAGAACAAAGTGCAACCACTTGCTTATTTCTTAAATCTTCATATTCATCACTCCACAATTCGTCTGGATTATTATGGTGTGCCTGAATATTTTTAGGATAGGTTTCAGCAGAAAAGTCTGTATTATTTGGCTTTGATTTAAAAAACTTTGCTAATTCTTCTTCAAATGCATTCACATTGGGTCCCAATGGTACAACCCAATTTGTGTCAAATGCTTCCTGAACATATTTTTGCTCGTTACCACTCATGTGGGCGAGACATAGATATTTTCTTTCCATCTCTATAATTTATTTTACTCTATAAGCAGGGAAAAAAGAAGTTGAAGAATCAAATGTTGGATCATTCTTTTTTCTAAGCTCAATCAGATATGAATATTTGTCTTCATCGAAACAATCCTTCGATATGCTAAACCCGATATCTCCATTTTTATTAAAGGCTTTTTTAAACTTATATAAAGGATCTTCACCACTACCAACTCCTCCACCAAGATGTAATAATTTATACCCATGTTGAGCTCCATATTTTGCAGCTTCATACAAAATAAGATTAGTAGCATTAAGATTACGGAATTCCATAACACTGCCAGAAAGATGATAATGCATTCTTCCATTGCACATAAGCATAATACTCATTGCAATGATTTCTTCACCAAGTATTGCATAAAAGAACTCCCATTGTCCTTGTAAGTTCTCTGACATAGATTTATAGAACTTTGGTTTAAAATAATAATAATCATCAGCATTATCTTTATCCATAGTTGCATTGTATATAGAATAGAATTTCTCAAAGAGAGCTGTGTCATCACTATGTTTTACAACTACACCATTTTTAATAGCTTTTCTTATAGTAGCACGATCTTTACTCTTTATATTTTGAAAAATACCTTCTTCAGATGTACAATCAATATAAATGGTATTTCCTAAATCAATAACATTCGACCATCCTCTTAAATATTCTTGATTTTTTAGCCAAGGACTCCATCGTGTGAAAGTATTAATAACTTTTTGATTATGCATAAACGTTTCTACTTCTTTCCAAAAAATATCTATTTTTTCTTTTGAAGTATTTCCATCTAATATCCACCCTCCATACCCATACGGAGTGATTGCATCAAAAAACGTTCCTTTATCGATATAACCTTGTGCCCATGTCTCATTTGATATATCTCTAAGCATGAAAGCACAAATTGCTCTTATTTCCTCTCCCTCATAGTAAATTAAAATTGGCTTTCCATCTCCATGTACTTCGAATGGAGCTAAATATCCACTAAGATAATATATATCATAATTAGGAAAGGAAAGAACTATTCTATCCCATTCCGTTCTATGCTCAAAGTCTATAATCTTCAGCATTTATCAAAATGAATTAAAAAGTTATATATAATATTTCCCATCTCATTTACGTCTTCACTGCTATACCTTCCGTCACAATGTATTGAAAGCATCCTGTTCGATATATCTTTAGAGCTATCCGAACAGTTTTCTGGTAAATTCCATAAGATTGCTGGGTAAATAAAATGCTTTATCAAGTTCAACCTAAATAAATCTCGCTGTTGAGTATTACGAAATAATAATAGTAAAGAAAAAGGAATACATTTATCAGAGCTTGGATAAAAAATACGAATGTCTTTGGTTATTAATATTTTTGAAAGTGTATGGATAAGCAACTGCCAATTCTGTAACTTCCTATTATGCCATTCATTAATATCAAACTTTTCTAAGAAAAGTTTATCAAGTATAGATATTCTACTGATAGGCAAATGGTCAAATCCCTCTTCTGTTTGTATATATTTTGCTCTGAAAGAGTCCTTTAGACTTGAATTGCATTCAGTTTCATTTATATTAAGATAGTGAGCTTTATCTTCCATTGCTTGCCATCTTATTCTTGCAAGTTGTTCGTTTTGATGAGAATTCTCTATTAAAGTTGATAATTTTGATAAATTATGAGAATTACTCCAAATCATTCCACCCCCTGCTAATGGAAGAGTTTTTCTCAATGAGGCTATACAAAAATCAGCTTTACTATTCTGACTCCATTCATCGAAAATATTGTGCGAATGGTCTTCAATCACTGGGATTGAGATATTAGAATAGTTTCGGTATTGTCTTAACCCAAAATAATTCATTCTAAGTAATACATCACCATCTATAAAAGATAGTTTTTCTACAAGATAAATTTCCTCATTTAAGGGGTTGTCAAAATATGTTTTAACTTCTATTTTACACCGATGTTGAATATATTCAATAATTTCCCAACAGAAATACTCTGGTATCCAAATTCTTTTCCATTTATAATGAATGATTAATAATTCTATGGCCTGTCTACCATCTGCTACAAATATGGCATTGGGATAATAAGTAAAAATGGTATTATCGTGTATTGCTGAAATATTCAAAGAATGAAAATCAGATCCAAACTCTTTCATGTTATTTCTCTTTCAGTTTTCGTAGTTTTTCACCGAATCCAAGATCGTCTACCAACTCATCTTGCACTTCTCCTTCTCCAATGCCATCTCGCTGTATAACGTTAAGAAAAGTTTTCCAAAGAATCTTAATATCAAGTTTAAGAGAAATATGGTCTACATACCATACATCATATTCAAATTTCTTACTATATTGTACAAAGTTTCTGCCATTAACTTGAGCCCATCCTGTTATACCTGGTCGCACCTCATGCCTTCTAATTTGTACTTCATCGTAACATTTCAAGAAATCTTCGTACAATGGACGTGGCCCTATTAAGGACATATCTCCTTTAAGTACATTATACAACTGGGGAAGTTCATCTAACGAAGTACTACGCACGAAACGTCCAACTTTTGTCAACCTCTGACCATCAGGCAATAAGTTTCCATTCTCATCTTTTTCATCGGTCATTGTTTTAAACTTAATCACCTTAAATACTCTATTATTCCAACCTGCCCTAGAGTGGAGAAAAAAGGCACCACCTCCCTTATTGGCAAAATGCAACCATATTGTAACTATTAATAGTAAAGGAGAAAAAATAACCAATGCTATAAATGAAGCTACAAAATCTATTAATCGCTTAAAGAAATGTTTATACATAATATTCTTTAACTAAGTGATTTATACATATCTAAAAGTGCTTCCCATACTTTTTCCTGTTCATACCTTTCTTGAATAAGCCTCCTGCTATTACTTGCCATAAGCTCAACATCAGATAAGTGTGTTAGCATCCAGTCCATAACAAAGAAAAGAGAATCTGAATCGCGAGGTGGAATAATTCTACCATTAACTCCTTCCTCTATGATTTCATTACTACCATTAATATTGGTAACGATTGAAGGTAACCCCATACTGCCTGCTTCAAGAACAACATTGGGAAAACCTTCCCTATAGGAAGGAAATACTAATGCATCTGCAGCTGCAAGATAAGGTCGTACATCTTTCTGATAATCAACAAACAGAACAGAACTATTATTTTTAAAGAAACTTTCATCTTCAGGCGATAAAGGATCTAACTTAGATTCAAAGTCTCCAACTAATAGTAATTTGGGATTTAGATGATAGTTTTTCTTAAGGAGGGATTGCATAGCTTTAGACAACTCTTTCATACCCTTATCATTAACTATTCGCCCGACAAATATGAAAACAAAATCATTAGCAGTAATATGTAATTCCTTACGTATTACATCCTTAATAGACTCTTCTTTTCTGATACTTAATCGCTTGTTTCCATTTTCCAATTCACAATTCTCATACAAGCTTTCCACGCTAAAGAATGATGTATCTTTACCATTTATATTACCATTCAAAATAACTTCTAATGGTTTATTAGTAATATGGTCATTCTTCAAAGTTTTTAAAACACCTTGTCCTTCTGGAATTACCTTAGTCGCACAAGCGCAAGTTATTCGTTCCATTGTTTGTAAGACAAACTTAAACTTTCCAGTAGCACCTTGATATCTTAGTCCTGTAACTGTATAAATACGATGTGGAACACGACAAATCCATGCTGCTACCATAGCCAATAATGACCCTTTTGGAGTATTGGCATGCACACACCATGGTTTCTCTTGTTTAAAGAAATTTATCAACCATCGTAATGCTATAATATCCTTTAATAAGGAAATAGGCCGTTCTATGGGAGCATCAACAACTCTAACTCCTTCTCGCTTTCTTACTTTTTGTAGGCGTCCGTCATCTTTTGCAACAGCAATAATATCAAAATATTGATTTAAATATTTTAGTTGTCCTATTAAAAGATCATCTAAACTTTCGCCAGCAGTGGTCAATCTTACTATTTTTTTCTTTTTATCCATAGCTATACTTATATCAATCTAATCAAAGTTACTAATTACTTTTTGATAGACTTGATTGTAGCCGTTTACCATTTTACTAATATCGAATTCTAATGCTCGATTATAACAGCGGTTGGCAACTTCATCATAATATTTATCACTTTCTGCTAATTGATTAATTTCATTAGCCAAAGCCTTGCCATCTTCATGCGGGAATAGAATACCATATCCTTTAGTAACTTCACGTAAACCATTTACATCTGAAGCAATAAAAGGCTTATGTGCACTCATACCTTCAACATTACTAAGACTTAATCCCTCCCAATGAGAAGACATAACGATAAAATCTGCTGCTCTCAGTACATTTGGAATATCAGTACGTAAGCCTAAAAATCTCACTCGATCACTAACACCTAAAGACAGAGCTAATTGTTTTACTTCCTCCATCCGTTCACCTATACCTGCAAACCAGATCTCATATTTTTCTTTATCTAATAGGGTTAAAGCCCTAATAATAGTATCTTGGTTCTTTTGCTTACGAAATCCAGCCACCATCAAGATAGACTTACGACTTTCTTTTAAATCTAATAACTCTTTACATGGTGCAGCTTCTGATATTGCATTGACATCAATTCCATTATTGATTGTAATAATAGACTTGTACTTATTTGATGATTTGACAAGCCATTCCCCTCCCATATACTCTCTTAGTTTCTCTTCTGCTATCTTACTGATACATATCACATGATTATACCTGCTATACATCCAACTTTCTATTGGGCGATACCATTTCCAATTTCGTTTCCTATTAGACGTATTATGTTCTGTAGAAACAAGTTTTGGAGAATTAAACAAACTTGCGATTGCAACAAATAGCTGCGGTGAAGAATTATGCGTATGAACAATATCATACTTCTTCATAATATTCATCAGCTTATATATATAGAACGGATTGTATACTCCCGCACCTAACTTATATATTTTTGTTTGTGGACTTTGATTCTCCAATCTCTGCATTAATGGTGTTTCTTTCCCATCAAAGACACATAGATCTACTGTATGACCGAATTCTTGTAATTTAGGTATTAAATTAACTACTAACGTCTCAGCACCTCCCACTTCCAAAGAAGTAATAACATGTAATATATTATATAATTCCATATTAAACATAAGACATACTAATTGTGAATCCCCGATTCATCAATAAATATCATTTTATTATAATCTAGTTCATCTGTATCTACTTTTGTTAATTCATCCCAAAGAAAAAGAGAACGGTATTTGTTTTTTTTATAAAAAAGGAAATGCAAATAAGGAATCTCTTTATTATTTGGCAGAGAAAATATCTTCCCTCTATTATATACATAACTCATATTATGGACTCCTATCTCAGGAGTTGAATTAAATTCTTTATAGTATTGACCTTTAAAGAAACGTAAGAATAACAATATAGGAAGTGAAATCAAATCACAAATCCTTTTTGCAAACTTCAAAGGGAGTAACTTTCTTAAGAAGTAACTATTAATGCCACGCAGAATTTTTAGTTCAGGTGCCAAAATATCAGATAGGTATTTCTCATCTAATGGTATAAACTCATCAGATTCTAATTTTTCTTTCCATTTCTTTATCCTCAAACAACTCTCATTATTTGTCTTACTATTTTGTAGTACACACAATGGTCCTGATATACGATCCCCTTCTGTAGAAATAACATTATAATGTTTTAATCTTTTTTCTGTGAATATCAATTTCAAATCGCCAAAAACTAAGTCAAGGTCGCAGAATCCCCAAAAGTCATACCCAGCTAGTTCTTCTTTAAAAATAATTCCATAAAATGGTCTAACGCCACAAAGTTTATAGGCACTTTGGGGAGAAAATGAAATATTAAGGTTACTCGAAATCTTATAACAAAATTCTTTAAAAGAAATCTGCTTATAAACAATATTACCACAGTCAAAAGTGTACTCACAATCACTATATAAGATGAAATCTATAAAAGAATTATGTCTACACCCCTCTACAAAAAGTGAAATCCATTTTGGAAAACTCCCAAAGTAAGGGATTATAACAGCTATTTTATTCTCCATAATAAATAATTTTATTTTAGCCTTTCAAACATCTTGCAAATAATCCCAATGGTAACAGAATAATCCAATACCACTTAAGTCTGTACTTTTTACCTAAGAAAAAAGAATAAAGTAATGTATAACGCCAGAAATTTATAGCACTTCTAATGCGAAAAAGAATTGGTTTTTCTACACTTTCTACAATTTCTTTATATGTCAACATCGTAGCCTTTTTATTTTTCTCTAGAAGTTTTGCTTGTTGATAAGATAAACCTCCTTCTAAATATTTACATAAATAAATTATCTTATTGAAGTACCTTATTTTATACCTTTTTGATATCCTATTCCATACTAATGCCTCTGGGCAGAAATTTTCATCATTATATTCTGGAAAAGGAAATTCTTTCATAATTGATGTACGAATAATTTCAGCCTTATCTCCATTAATATGGTATTTATATCCTGATTCCGCAATTGTACAATCAAGAATATCGAAGGTAACTTTTGTTCCAATTTTATTGCTTTCGAAATCTCCTCTCATCCCAGAAACACCACAAAAAGATTTTTTATCACGAATCTGATTATAAAAAATAGATATGAGCTCTACAGAGTTAAATGTTAAGATATCGTCACTATCTACGATAAAGAACAAATCACCATTAGCTTCTCTTACACCTCTATTTATAGCGGTATGTTTTCCTCCATTCTCTTTATAGAAGTATCGAATAGGAAAATCGTTTTCTTGCTGTAGTATTATATTTTCTATAACCTCTTTTGTATTGTCAGTACTCCCATCATCTACAACAATCCACTCAAAATTCTTATTGGTTTGCTCTTGTAAACTTTTATGCAGTCTTGGAAGAAGCTCTGCTCGGTTATAGGTTGGGGTAAATATGGTTATCAACATATAATATTATTTATAAAATTTATCTTCATTGTAATTATAATTGTATTCATATCTTCCAAAAATATAATCGTTTTCCCTGTGCCCATTAGTCAGGAATGTCTTGTATGGATATAAGAAGACTCCCCATGATGTGAGAATACGTAAGTAAAGGACAAAACAAACAATAGAAAGTTGTAAGCCCATCTTTATTTTCTTCCCATAATTGGTTGTCGATAACTGTGTCAGAGAAAATATTAACCCATATACGAAATACCAACTTAAGCGTCCTCCGTTCTCAGACCGAATAAACAATAATAAAATAGTACAAAATCCTAAGGCTATGTTATATAAAACAATACTTTGCCTGATATCTGGTAAATACTTATAAGACCTAATTAGAAAAAAAAGAAAAAATCCTGCTTCTAAGATGTAAGCAACTCGTGCATCCCCTTGAACTGCATAATCAGCATGAGCCCCACGAGTAGATATATCATCAAAGAGATTATAAAGACCACTTGTTATTCCACTCACACCTATAATAAAACATACAGACATTAACAACAATATATGTGTTTTCGAGTACTTCTTATTTGCAATAAAGTACATTGGGAAGAATACAATAGCCGAATTATGGAATGAAAAAGCAATAAGAAGTATGGCACAAAATTTTAAGAATTTTCTTTCGATAATATACTTTATGGATAGTCCTATAATTGCAGCAGCAAACATTTGTCGCAGATACGTAAACGAAAAGAAGAAAACCATAGCCATAAACAAAACAGACGCAAGGGAGTAACTCTTAGCATATTTTCTGAAATTACATAAAATTACAGCATACATACATATAGTATAGAGGAAAATAAAAATATATCTGTTTCTTGTTAAATGAGCTATTACCCAGTTTAGTCCAACATAGGCAAACTCAGAATGATATGCGAAATATAAACGAGAAGAAGTTGTAGGAATTCCTATTCTTAATTGGTCTGCCAAATTATCGAACAGCTCACCATAAATATAACGGTCATAACCTCCTAACATATCACCTAATCCTACAAATAGAGCTAACACTATGAAAAAGATCAGGAATAATTTATAAGATTTCTTATTATTGTCTTTATAATAGAAATATAAAACAATTGGAATAAAAAAAAGAATAATATATATAATCATATTAATCTATCATTTGACAAAGATAAAGCAGTGGACTATCTGTTTTTATGAGAAGAGATCAAATAGTTTTTTTGAAATCTTTCCTCGGTTATGTATATCTAGTATACATTTTCTTCCTTCAATTGCAATTGCTTCATATCTTGCTCTTTGGGAAGGAATTTCTTTCAGCACTGACATTAGTTGTGTGGTATTTCTATATATCACACACGACTTGTTATTTTCTACAGCAATATTTTCCATTGCATATGGTGTTCCAATTACGAGCAGCCCATTTGCAAGTGCATCCAAAACCTTCCCTTTCGTTCCAGTTCCTACGGATAATGGATTAATTTGAATATCATATTTAATGATTTCCTCAATATAGTCAGGAGCAAAATCTATTAGATTTATTTCATAACCAAATCTTTTAAGTTCATCTATTTTCGTAGACCATCCTTTTCCTAATATAGTTAGTTCGTAATGCTCTTTAAAAAAGTCTTTGTCTGTATTATCAAGTCGTTGGAGTGCAGAGAAGAAATCGTTAGATGCTTCATACGAATACAGATCATATCGTCCAGCTATTAACAAACGAATTTTTGGTTGATGAAATCTTATTTCTCGTTTAGGATCTCTTATTTCATAATGTGGATGATGTAAGAAGTAAGCATTTATAGCAGGATTTATACGTCTCACAAACTCAGCATCAGCATCACCAACAAAATGGTATTTAATATTCGTATTGCTATCATATTGACTTTCCATACGATAATATTTGATATAATTTATAATAACACGCAAATACTCAGCATAATGTGATAGAGTAAATGGACGACCTAATCTTCTATACCAATGTAGACAATAACAATCTGGCGTTGTATGAATTCGTTTAAATTCTTTAAATTGTGAAAGTATACCAGAAAATTCTTGGCAATATCCCCATATCATATCAGGTTGGCTGTTATGTATTTCTTTGACAAGAGACTTAGGTAATCTAATATAATAATTTATTGGATATTTGAGAATAATTCTAATAAATGTCAAGTGCAATTGTAGTATTAATTTATACCATAAAGGTAGCCTTACAAGTTTAATTTTGACTTTCAATTCATTTTCAACTTCTTTTATTACCTCTTTTGAAAGATTATTCTGGTTATAGGAGTAAATAGTTATCTCAATATCAGAGGGTCTCTGAATCATTAAGTGATATGGATGCCCTGATGGACCTCCCATATTTTCTTTATACGGAGTTACTGGAGAGATAAATACAATTTTCATATATGCTATTTCTTAAGTATTTTACGAACACAGTTTAAGAGCGATGAAGGAGTATTACTTTTCACTAAAAAGGTCTGAGCACAGCCTGCATTATCTCCTGCTTTTATATCATTTTGACTGTCGCCAATCATTATTGACTTTTCAAGGTCTATATTCATATCATTAGAAGCACGATAAAAAAGACCAGCTTTAGGCTTACGGCAATCACAATTAAATTTCAATTCTGCACGTTCACCTCTATAGCCTTTATCGGGATGATGTGGGCAATAATAAATAGCATCAACAAAAGCACCTTCATTTCCAAGTAATGTTTCGAGTTTGTTATGTATAATTTTTAACTCATTGAATGTACATTCTCCACGTGCTATAACAGGTTGATTACTGATAATAATAGCGAGATAGCCAGATCTATTTATTAATTTAATAGCTTCAGCTGCACCTGGAATCAAAATCATTTCCTCTGGTTTTGTTAAGAATCCAATGTGTTTATTTATAGTCCCATCGCGATCAAGAAAGATGGCTTTCTGTTTATTCTTAAGGTTCCTAGAATATATTATTCCCTCATTAATTTCAATCTCTGTTTCTACAAAACGTTCGGGAGTCCCCATATCTTTGATATATTCTGGAGTATCATATGTAAAAATTTTTCCAGTTATAATATTAGGCCGTAATACATCGCGATCTAAGTCAATCCTTTCGGGAAGAGTTTGTCTTAGGGAAGCATATCGTTCCTTTACAGCCTGTAAAAGCTGTGGCGATATAATTTCTATTCCAGCATTTACACGATTCTCATAATATCCATGCTTATCTTCTTTTACAACCCATGAAATAACTTTATGCGTTGTCTGTGGAGCTACATTAGGACTAACTGATAAAAAATCTGTTACTAAAATACTGCTATCATAAGGATGTCCATTAGGATGAGATATTAGACTTGCCCAAGATGAATGTTCTTTGTGGAACTGAATGAAACGATTAAAATCTATATTAATCATTACATCACCACACATTAATAGGAAGTCTTCATTGAATTTCATTCTAAATAAAGCTCCAGCTGTCCCTAATGGCCGTTCTTCTATAAAATAACTGATACTTACACCAAATCGTTTGCCGTCTCCAAAAAACTCCTTTATTTTTTCTCCAAGATAGCCTATAACAAGCGTGATATCGGTCAATCCACAATCTTTTAGATTCTCAATCTGCCACTGCAATATGGGTTTACCACAAATCTCGATAAGAGGTTTAGGCACATCAGCCCTTATAGAGGCTATACGTGTACCTTTTCCTCCAGCCATTATTACGACTTTCATATTTCTACTCTCCTAAAAAAGAAATCTTCCAGCATTAAGCAAATACAATGATAAATTGGAAGATGCAACTCTTGTATCTTATATGTTTCTGTTTCTGGTACATGGATACAAACATCACAATACTCTTCAAGTTCGTTTTGCTTCAGTCCTGTCAAACCAATTAATGATAATCCTTGTGCTTTTGCTACTACTGCAGCATACAATACATTTCGACTATTACCGGAAGTAGAAATTCCAAGGAAACAATCACCTTTCTGAGCATATCCATAAACTTGTTGTGCAAATACTAACGTAGGTTCGCAATCATTTATGAAAGCTGTTGATAGTGCAGTATGGGCGGTAAGGGCTATACAGGGCAATGCTCCTTGTAGATTTTCTGCAAGGACATTTCCTAATTTGCTATTTATTTGTATGAACTCTTTAGACTTTTCTGTTGGTATTTTTCTTGGCAACGTGAATCCTTTCATAAGTTCACCCACAATGTGCTCAGAATCTGCTGCTGAGCCCCCATTACCACAAACTAATAGTTTATGATTTTGCAAATAACACTCGCGTAATATCTCGTATGCGCGAATTATATCATTTTTACATACGGTCAATTTAGGATACGAGATTAGTAGTGAATCAATATATTTATATGATTTATCTAACATTATAAAATCTTTTAAACTACATTTGTTCAATATTATCAGTTGGATAAATTTTCCAACCATGAGCTCCACCATCTGTAAAAGAAAATGGCATAACAAAACCATTAAGTCTTGATAGCGCTTCTTCTATATTTTTTTTCTTGGTAGGATCCGTAATAAACATTACAACCCCACCACCACCAGCACCACTCACCTTGCCTGCTAATGCTCCTTTTTCCAGTGCAATATCCATTGCTTGTTCTATTACAGGATTAGAAACTTGCAAGGATTGTCTTTTTTTATTTTCCCACGCTCTTCCAAGGAGAGTAGCCATAGAAAGAATATCGCCTTTTAATAAAGCGCGTTTCATATCATTTGCCCCTTGTTTAATCTCGTGCATAGCAGATATCGTATTCTTATTTCGAGATGCAGTATTTTTTCGTTGATCATCGATTATTTTCGCACTACTACGACTTGTCCCAGTAAAATATAAAATAGTAGAAGCCTCTAATTCGTCAATTATCCAACGCTTAATCTTTAGAGGATTGACTATCACTAAATCATTTGGTAGAAACTCCATATAATTAAAACCACCAAAGGCTGCTGCATATTGATCTTGCTTCCCACCAGACAAGCTCAAATCAATACGTTCTATCTCATAAGCTAAACGAGAAATTTCATAGTCTCCTAAAGGAAGTGATAACCATTCCACAAATGCTTTAAGGATACAAACAACCATTGTAGAAGATGTTCCTAATCCAGAGCCTGCAGGCGCATCGTTGTATGTTGTAATTCGAAATGATAATGGGTTTAAGTTAAAATCATTAACAATCCTATTATAGACCCCTTTAATAAGAGAAGCATTACCATCAATATCTAGCCGTTTTAGCGAAGGAAAATCCCCTATAAATTTATTATCATAGGAATTAATCTCAATACAATTAGTATTTGTTTCCTCTATTGTACAATAGGCATACAAATTTATGGTAGCATTTAATACAAGTCCACCGTATGTATCACTATATGGAGACACATCTGAGCCTCCACCTGCAAGTCCTAATCGTAAAGGAGCTTTACTTCGAATAATCATAATCTATTAATTTAAAGTAAGAAACAAATTGTTCTTTTTTTAGTATATTTTATTCACATCGATAATGTCTTCATTTTAATGATATTAAGAACGAATCCTATAATAAATCCAAGCAAGCATATAAGTAAAAGGATTCATATACTTTCTTAGAATATACAAATGACTTTTCAATCCATATTTATATCTTGCTTTATTTCCAGAACTTTCTCCTTCAAGATGGACTATCTTAGGAGCGGTGATAAGCATTCTCTTATATCCTTTTTTCATCATTCTATATTGAAGTTCTCCCTCCTCTCCATAGAGAAAAATATTTTCATCAAACATTCCCGCATCTTCTATGGCAGAACGAGGAAAAAACATATCTGCTCCACTTATACATTCAACCTCTTTGTCCATATAATATGGTGTATAATCGTTGGGAGATATTTGCCGCTTAAAGAAAGTCCATAGCGTAAATGCAGGGAAATAAAAAAAAGAATTTTTATATTCTCCATCATTGCCTTGCAAATAACAACCATATATGGTTTTAGAAGTGTGTGTTGAGGCATAGTTATAAAACTCTCCTATAGCATTATTAAGCAATAGAGTATCAGAATTAAGCAAAAAGAAATAATCTCCATTTGCTATCTCCATTCCTCGATTATTACCATAACCAAATCCCCTATTCTTTTCTAAATAGATATACTTTATTCGTGGGTCTTTCTCAAATTTTTCTTTAGACCCATCGGTAGAAGCATTATCAGACACTATTATCTCATACGAGATTCCTTCAGTATACATTATAATACTTTGAATACAAGCATCAGTTAATTCATAAGTATTATAATTAACAATAATAATAGAAACGTCCATACTTTTTTAAAATTTACCTAAGAACCATTTAAAATAATGAGTATTTAAAATATAGTCTATACCTAAGCAAAGTAATATCGTTACAAGGATAAGTAAGAGTCCTGTAGAATCATAAATCAGACCAGATGGGAAGTGCCCAGATAAATGTGGTAAAATAGTTAGAAGAATATACATGTGAAAAATGTAAATAACAAGCGTACGTCTTCCAATATATTCGATAATTTTATTTTTATTTATTATTTTTGATAAACTTAACAACATCAATGTCCCCGAGATAGACAGAATAAAGAAAGGAAATATTGAAATATATTCTACAGAAATATGTAATGTTATAAAGGGTATCTTGATGTTAAATAGAATATGCAGATAGATAGTTAATATATATATTAAGGTAGCAACAAGAAAACATTTTGTTCCCAATACTTTATTATGAAAAAAAGAAAGTAAATCTCCTAACCATAGAAATATGCATAAACATAATGTATTTTCTAAAAACCAAATATTCTCCACACCCTGTGTATGTAATATAATGCCTATAATAAATAATAAAAGGCATATCCCCCCTCGCACTATAGCAGATTGACACACGCAGCATAAGGTATAATAGATAATTTTACTAAAAAACAAAGAAGTCAGAAACCAAAAACCTCCCCCATAAAAAAAATCTCTAACTGGGATCCAATAATTTATCAAATGAGAATCACAATGTAGTAAGTGAGAACCAATGGGTGTCCCAATTGAGACAAAGAAGCCTGGTAAAATTAAGATCTTAAAATTTTTATACACAAAAATGCCAAACGACTTACCTTCAAAAATGCTACAAAAGCCTGTAATAACGAAGAAAGCAGGCATAAAATAATACTGAAAAGCAGGACGAGTGTAAAACATCCAATTAAAACTATTAACAAAATTTTGTTCTGCAAATACTGGGATATGATAAATGAGAACAAAAATAATTAAGAGTCCTTTTGAAATATCTAAATATGGAAGTCGTTCGGAATTCATTCTAAAATATTTTATACAGTTTCCTAGAATATAAGTATACAGCGAAAGCCTCTATGCAAGATGAAAACATACTTATATATGCAGTATAGAGTACAGAATATCTTGTCAATAATAATGAAAGAGTAAGATGGATGACAGACACACCGACCGTAATAAACATTAAATTTTTCGTTTTCTTATAATAAAATAAGAAATTACAAAATTGCATATAAATACATTGGAAAAAAGTGCTAAGACAAAGAGGCAATAAGAATATGACTGAATCTTTATAATTTGGGAATAGAATTGGAATAAGAAACCAACAGGTCATATATAAAATGACCGTAAAAATTGCATAAAAGGTTAGTAACAGTACCGTTTGCTTTCTAAGGCGACTTCTCATATAAGTATCCTCCTGAGATAAACACTTATAGATATAGACAGAATTAGATTTGTTAAAAGCAGAACCAAGAGAATATATAATAAAAGCAAAATTAATAGCAAAACTAAATAAACCAACAGATTTAGTTGCAAAATGTGCATTAATTATATAACGGTCCATCCCTTGTCGTAGAAATCCATTAATACTGTGAGGTATCAACGGAATTCCAAATGATAAAGTTTCTTTATATACCTCCTTTGTCGGCATTATTCGTTTTAAATAACCTTTTTGCACCAAATTGATACACCCCCAAAACAGAAAAATAGTAGAAACAATAACATTTGCTTCTACACGACCCTTCCAATCTTGTTTAAGACCAATAACTAATAGCAATGAAAGTGCTATATTTATAAGAGTGGATACTGTGGTTAAAATGCCATATTTGAGAGTCTTTTCTTCTAACCTATATATATCCAAAAGGAGATTATAAACAACAGTTGTTGCACATAAGTAGATACATGCAACTTGCATTGATGATTGAATATTAGAAACACGTACTATAAAATCAGGGAAGAGTGCAACTAACAACAACAAGATTGCTGCAACAATCAGGGTTGAACTTAATACAACATTAATATATATAGATAATATTTCACGTGAAACTTTAAAAAACTTAATACTAATAATCCCCGAGGTGCAAAAGCATATAACATAACTAACAACACTAACTGCCGTATAAAAGAGATTCAAGTATCCATAAGAAGCAGGAAGAATATACCTAGATAAAATAATCAGCAAGAAGAAATTTAATCCCTGATTAAGAAATGAAAAAAAAGCAAATATGCCACCACTTTGCACACTTTTATTAGTAAATATGTTATGTATTAGCTTCAACATTAGTTTGATAGAGATTCTTGTAGGAGACTTGCAAAACTTTTCTTTTCATAGGCATCAATATAAGAGCCTGCTGTCCTATTGATTATTTTAACATTCATATAATTTGCAAAATCTTGAAGATATAAATGTCCTGTAAAAGTAACTAATTGAGAACCAAGGAAGTCTATTAATTTGATAGGATTACCATCATAATCGCACCATATATGCTCTGTATCACCATAATAGTGTCTATCAATTAGTATTACTTCATTCTTTTCATTAACCTTTATATCACGCATCCATGAATGTTCTACACCTAATAAATTTATTTCTTTATAACCATTAAGTATGGAGGTGTAGATAGCTGCAATACTAACATTAGTCCCATTCGGTGAGACAAGACCTTTTTTATAAAGCCACATTTTAAGTTGTTTTGCCCTATGAGTTTCTGGATCCCAGCAATTATTTGCATATCTACAAACTTTTACATACTTATTTTTTTCAAAAGTATTCTTCATACTGTTAGGAAAATCATACGGTAAAAACACTTGTATATCCCAATTTATTCGTTGGATATTATTCCATGCCTTCTTTATTTTATCGAGTTCTGGTTGCTTCCAAAATATCATATCAACCATAACAAGCATTTTAGGTTTAAGAATAAAAAATAATTCAGTATTCACACTCAGATTGACTGCACAAAAATCATAATCTTTTAATTTATCAATATTTTCTTCTATGAGAGAAAAACTAGGGCCATTTCCTAATAAGCATAATTTCTTATCTTTAGATAAATGACTAAAATCATCTCTAAAATATTGAAATTGAATCTGGTAAAATAAAGGCCTACCTATAAGACTTAAATAATCTGTAAGATATGCTATAATAATATGTATAATATGTCTGAATTGCTGTAGCATATTAATATAAAATACCTATATTGGTATATTCGTATTTGTTAGTAAAAATATTTGTTCTACAAACTCACGGAAAGCACCTTCTCCACCTCGTTTTGTTATTACGATGTTCTGATACTTTTTGACATAATCAGGAGCATTGATAGGAGTACAAGTAAAACCTCCTGCATCTGACACAGCTTTTAGTAATTCAATATCGCCGATATCATCTCCGATATATGCAATTTCAGACAGAGACAGACCAATATCTGAACAAAGTTTTTTTGCTATTTCTAGTTTATTTTGAACACCTTGAAAAAGATAGTCTATTTTTAATTTCTCAGATCTTCGTTTTACTATATTAGTTTGTTCACCCGTTATAATACCTACAATAATTCCTAACTTATGTGCGAATAAGACGCCCGCACTATCAGAAGTATTAAAACGTTTCCATTCATTGCCTGTTTGGTCATAGTACATACCACCATCTGTCCAAACTCCATCAATATCTGTTAGTATGAGTTTCGGTAATTTCATTTTTTTATATTATCAGGATAAATAATTTCATTCTTTGGAACATATCTTATAATCGTTTTCCCTACAACATCTGACAACTGAGACCATTTAAAACCATCTCCAGGACTAAGCATATGGAGATCATCAAGTTGTATAATATGTCCCTCTTTAAGGTCTTTGTTAGATGCTATGCTACGCTCTAATTTTATCTTTGAAGCTGCCACACTTTTATCTATATATATATCTTCAATTCCCCTCCAATGCTCGGCAAGTCGGATATCACGTACCATTCGATTTACACCATCAGGGCCAAGTGAGCCTTGTTGATCAGTACCTTTCAACTTTCTATCAATTGTAATATGTTTCTCTATAATTTCAGCACCAAGTCCAACAGCAACAATTGGGGCAGCAATTCCAATGGTATGGTCAGAAAAACCAATAGTATATTGTGGATATTCTTTTTTAAGATATTTGATTGTCAATAAATTTAGATTATCAGGTTCTGTTGGGTACTGTGAAACGCAATGTAAAATGGAAATATTATTATGATACTTCGTTATTGTCTTGAGAGCATCATCTAATTCAATTTTACTTGACATACCTGTTGATAAGATAATAGGAATTTTAGTTTCTGCTAATGCCTCAAGCAAAGGAATATTTGTTAAATCTCGACTTGCTACTTTCAAACGGTCGGGCGTGAAAAGTTTAAGAATTGAAAGACAACCTTTGGCACACAGTGTTTCGATAAAATCTAACCCTAAAGATTTTGCATATTTATATGCTTCAAAATGTTCCTCGTCTGTTAACTCTAAAAAAGCTCTATGTTCACCATATGTTCTTCCAAAAGAATTTGGCGTATTATAAGGTTTATTCATTTGTGAAATAGAAAGCTCTTCATTCAAATCACGTTTGGTCATTTTCACTGCATCAATGGGAGGAAGCTTTAATCCAAATGTCGCTTCATTAATAGGACGTGCTACTAATTCTGTTAATAACTTTGCAATATCAATAGAACCATTATGATTCTGACCAATTTCTCCTATTATATATGTATGTTTCATTTTTTCTTATTTGCCATTATTCATAATTTGCGCCTGCATCAATGTATAAAGATTTTTATGTTCATTGAGGTAATCTATAATTTCCTCAATTGTGGGGAACGGATTAGTGCTACACAAATTTTCATATACACTTTTAGCATCTTCAAAATCCTGTGCAGTATCAACAGTTAGTCGTATATTTGGATAATCTTTCAATTGATCTGACACTTCTATCCAGCTAATATTAAAAAGTTCAGGATGTGTATATATATAATTTGTAACATGTTCGTGATATAGTTTTTCTTCTGTTCTATTTTTGATACGTAGTAAAGCATCTCTAGTTACATATTCACACCAGAATCCATAATGAGTTTTAATAGAAGGAGTACCATCAACCTTATAACTAATATAGTCGCTTTTTGATGTTGATGCTGTATTAATTAAATGTTTAATAGAGGTTAATTCTAAAAATGGATTATCAGAACAGATACGAATAATTCTTTCTGCTCCGACACTTGCTGACGCATCTATAAAACGCTGAAGCACATCATGCTCTGAACCTCTATAGATAGGGATATTATATTTCTCTAAACAAGTCTCTATTACATCATTATTAGGATTTATAGATGTAGCAACAACAATGTTTGTATCCTCTATTTGTCTCAACTTTTCTATTAATAACTCTAATATACATTTGCCTTTATAAAAGGGTAATAATATCTTATTGGGGAGTCGACTAGAACCTACACGTGCTTGTATAATGAACGTTATATTTTTATTAATAAAGTATGACATATTTTTTTCTTCAAATATTTGAATCACATATTATTAGTCTCTATGGTAATTTGTAAATCCATAAAGAGTATGCTTTAATGGCGATGTACGGTGATAATTTTGTTATCCATATTTATTTATTTTACTCTTCTTCCCACTCAAATGGTTTGGAGTGTGCTCCGCTAGCGCAGCCTTCTCCTATTTGTTTTCCGAATTAAATGTTTCTGTTATTATTCATTCCTCTGGAGAGAGTGCCACTATTGTGTAAAGAATCTGCAGCTAGGAATGTTGAATTTTCAATATGTATTACTGTTAATATTGGTGCCCCATACTTTCTGTATTTCATTTTTATAAAAAATAAGGAACTATATTTCTGTTTACAATATATAGCTTTTTAATCTATTCCTTCAGAACAATTTGTAAATACAACTTAGGGTTAATCATAAAGATATTTATGTCTATTATAAAAAATATTTGTAATCTAATAAAACACAAGACACTACTATTGTAAGGCAGGAATATTTCTTATTACTACCTTTGCCAAATATCCGATCGGAAAGGAGATTACATAACTTATAACAATCAAGACAAGATAGATAAGTAAAGGATATTTGAAGCCATAAATAAAATCATGGAATAGGTAATAGCAAAAAAAACTATGAGTTAACCACATTATCATTGATTGTTTGCCAACGGTTATCAAGAAACGTTTAACAATCCCTTTAAAATTAAAATGCAAAAGTAAGAAAATATATGCAAACTCAAAAAAATAAGATACCGCTGCGCTTGATATAAAACAATTTATAGAAAATAACAGTAACAACATTATCGCGGATACAACAGGAGTGAGGTTGAGAAAAGTTTTAATGCCTTTCCCTTCTTTTATCTGTCGATGAAACACTGCCCCTATAATAAAGGGAAATAATACATCAAAGTAAGTGAGCAAATAATTATACCAAGCTGAATAAGATTTGTTTACTGCAATATATCTACTAATAAGATAACAGCTCATCATATAGAGAAACCATGAAATAATAATACTCTTCTTGCAGCCTAATTTATCTATAATTTTAAATATTCTGATAGATGTCAATGATAATAAGGCATAAGGAAACAAAAACCATGTTTCTGAATTATATCCATTTGACAAACTTGTGCAATTTAAGATTATATCTGATATACTTCCTGGATATCTTGCCGGTCTCACATAACATCCTATACTCACGAAAATCAACAAAATAATCCAATAATGAATATAGAGTTTAAATAATCTATGTATTTGCCTATTAACAGAGAGCCGGTCACTAAAATAAGTACAGCTAAATCCATATCCACTTAATATCAGAAAGATATCAACAGGACTACAGGCCTTACTGATTATATGTACAAGAGGAGTTTTACCTATAAAAAGCAATGGCTCGCAAATATCAGCTAAATTTGGAGAATTAAACAAATGAAGAAATAGCATCATAAGTATGGCTATTCCCTTTATTATGGTTGTTTGTTCTTTCGTCATAATGTTAAGACTTATATACGAGACTCTAATCAATGTAGTAATTTATTGATTTCTTTATAGTAGGAAAAATATATTATTTGAAATGTGGTACTCTCATACTATTTTGCGTGTTACTCTTCTTCCCACTCAAATGGTTTGGAGTGTGCACCGCTAGCGTTGCCTTCTCCTATTTGTGTTCCAAATTCAATGTTTCTGTTATTATTCATTCCGTTAGGGAGAGTTCCACTATTGTGTGAAGAACCTGCAGCCAGGAATGTTGAATTTTCAATATGTATTACTTTTAATATTGGTTGTTCGTATACTTTTTTGTGTTTCATTTTTAGTAAAGATTATAGGTTTTATATCTTTTCTTTTTAAACTCTGTTTCAGAGTAGTATAAAGTTTACGCTAAAGTTTTTATTTCATATTAGTTCACATATATTTTCCTCCCATTTTTTATATATATTCCTGTTTTTAAGTTACTGGTAGAATATACTTGTCTACCGTCTAATGTGTAAACTCTCTCGTATGTTTTAGATGGAATATCGTTTGTATTGTGTAAAACAATAGTGGTTGTTCCATCTAATGATATATTATATTGTGATTGTTTTGCGTGCGATGCATTTTTTATTCTGAAGAATGCACGCATTCCATTTATCTTTTTATCGTTCGTAGATGGTTTATAGAGATTATCTTTATCACCAAGAAAAAGTTCTGTCCCGTCTGTTTTTAATTCAGTTGGACTATATGCTCCTACAAATGCATAGTTTCCTGTTTCGTCTGTTATTGTTTTTGGCTCAACTTCCGTAATAGTAACATTACGAAATATTGGATTTACAACATCTTTCTTTGGCTTTATGATATATGGAATTCCTGCTTTTATTTCTGTTGCATCTTTAAATAGCATTGTAGTGCCATCTACTTTTCCAGTAAATTCTCTTAATTCTGGATCATTTAAATACAATTTTACAGAATCTTTATCGACATTGAATGGTAAACAGAATGTATTCCAATAATCTTTTGAAAGGGTACGTGTAACCTGAATGATATTATTTTCTATGTCTTTGTTACTTGTGATAGTTGTTGAATTATCTTCGTTTTGACCAAATTCGTTTATAACTTCAATACTTCGTATTATGATACAACTTTTTGTTTTAACCGATGTATCGAAATAAATTTTAATTTCAAGAAAGTCATTATTCTCCACATTTTCGAATGAAAAGGAGAAAGAATTATTATCATCGCAACTTCTATTTGCTACAATTTCTGGATTGAGTATTTCTGCACTAATTGCTTCGTACGCTTTTAGAGATCTACTAGTTTCAACAAAAACAATTAATTTCTTTACTTTCTGTATACCGAGATTGGTTTTTAAGATGATATATTTAGCTTCATCTGTTGTTGTTCCAACCTTTAGATATTCATAATCTTTAATTCCAACATCTGTTTTTATATCCCAACGTCGTCCATTTATATTTGCCCAACTGGTATAAACTTTATTTTTTTTTGGATTCCTATTTTTATAAAAATCATTTGTTTTAAAACTGTAATACTGTGCATAAGATTTACAAAATGCAAGATTACATAAAACGAAAAATAAAAGTAGTTTTAAATTTTTCCAGCTATAGAGCACCGTGTGTTGTTTCGATGGTATCATATTAATTATATTATATAAGGTGTTAGTTTTCTAAAGAGTGTTGATACCATTTATATAGTTTCTCAACCCCTTCTTCTATCTCTATTTTATGTTTCCATCCTAACGAATGAAGTTTATCTACATTGATAAGTTTCCGTGGTGTACCGTCTGGTTTTGTTTCGTCCCAAACTATTTTACCCGTAAAGTTTGCAGTTTTTGCTACTAATGCAGACAATTCTTTTATGGTAAGTTCTTTACCCGTACCTATATTAATATGGCAATTTCTTATTTCTCCGAGTTCTGGTATTGCACCACCACGCCCTTCGCTATTGTTGCGGTTTACCTCGCCATTGGTTTTTACACCATAAAACACGCTTGAATATTTTTCTATGCCTATAATGTCTTTAAAATCTACGTTAAGCAACAGATAAACTGAGGCGTCAGCCATATCTTCGCTCCAAAGAAATTCGCGCAATGGAGAGCCAGTTCCCCAAAGTGTTACTTTATTGTTTTCTATTCCATAGAAAGCTAAAGCCTGTAAGATACGTTCCTTTGAAGAATTACCATCTACATTTTCTGTTCCAATTTGTTTAGCAAGTTTGGAAACAGGGTTAATGGGGCGTTTATTCATATCTACTTTTATGGCGTCCCAATTATTTTCGTGAATAAGTTTTGCTAGATATACTTTGCGCATCATTGCTGGCATTACGTGGCTATTCTCTAAATGGAAATTATCGTTAGGTCCATAAAGATTAGTTGGCATTACAGCAATATAATTTGTTCCATATTGCAGATTATAGCTTTCGCACATTTTTAATCCTGCAATTTTAGCTATGGCATATTCTTCGTTGCTATATTCTAATGGAGATGTAAGCAGTGCATCTTCTTTCATTGGTTGTGGTGCATTTTTAGGATAAATGCAGGTAGAACCTAAGAAAAGAAGTTTTTTCACCTTATATTTATATGCAGTTGAAATGATGTTGCATTGCATCTTCATATTTTGCATTATAAAATCGGCACGATAAAGACTATTTGCCATTATTCCACCAACAAAAGCAGCGGCTAAAACAACGGCATCTGGTTTTTCTTTTGCGAAGAAATTTTCTACAGCTTGCTGGTCTGTAAGGTCTAATTCATGATGAGAACAACCTATAAGGTTTGTGTATCCACGTGCTTTCAGATTGTTCCAAATAGCAGAACCTACCAAACCTTTATGTCCAGCAATATATATTTTTGATGATTTTTCTAACATCTTTATGTTGTGTTATTTATGGATTATTTTTATAGTATTTCTTTAAAATTTCCGTATTCGAATTTTAATAGTGGAATACTCTTCTTTGTATTGCTTTTTTAGAAATCTTACGAAAGGAAATTTTACAATCTGGTATAAATAACTTTGCTTATTCTGAGAATGTGTTATATGTTTACTTGATGTGGTTATTTGATAAAAGGGACTCTCCCTCCCTTTCTGAAAAGGTTGGAACATTTATCCCTCTAACGCACTCTCCGCCTATAGGTCTTTTATTACCCGCAGAGTTATTTAGTCAGATTCGTTTATATATCGGTTGCAAAGATACACATTTTATTTAATAATGGCAACAGATATTAATTGAATTTTTGAGATAACTTGACGAGGTTGCAAAACAAAGTGGCTACACCTTTGCAACAAAGTTTGTTGTTTTGCATAACAACAAAACAAATTTTATTAAGGTGCTAAGAATGGTTTGGGTTAAAGGCATATTTTTTAATTATAAAATAAAAAATTGTAATTACATTTTTTAATTTTGTAATTACAATTTCTATGAGTTTTAATTATATTCTATACTGATAGAACCTAATGTTGCATATATTAAGCATTATCGCGCATTTTGCGTAAGTGTTCTATTTGGTTTTCTGTTAACGAAGTAGGTAGTTTTACCCTATACGTTAATATTGTATCAACCGAATTGGCTTTTCCTTTAATCTTAACTTTGGTACCGTCTTGGGTATAAGGTTTTACTTTCAGTTTAATTTTTCTTCCTTCAGGTAACATTACAACAACTTCTCCCCCTAATAAAGCTGTATATATATCTATACTAAGTTCAACTTCTCTTTCTTGTGGAGCAGGTTTTCGGTAAGTTGTTCCTCTTTTAAATCCACCTCTTACTCCTCCGCCAAATAAATCTTGGAAGAAACTGCTGAATCCGCCTCCCATTCCATTAAAATCGAAGCCGTCGAAAGCTGTATTATAGTTGCTAAAACCTTGTTCTCCTCCTCCTGACTGTTCAAAAGCGTCGGCGTTTCGCCATTGTTCTCCATACTTATCGTATTTTGCACGTTTATCTGGATCGCCAATTACATCGTAAGCTTCTGAAAGTGCCTGAAATTTAGCTTTTGCTTTTGGGTCGTTTGGGTGAAGATCGGGGTGGAATTGTTTTGCACGTTTCCGATAAGCCGCACGAACTTCGTCTTGTGGTATATCTTTTTTTACACCTAAAATTTTATAATAGTCTATGAATGCCATATTCTTAATCCTTTTTTATTTATTTTTTGCTAATTATTTATACAAAATATGTGCCATAAGTGTTTTAATAGCACATATTGTCAGACTACTTTTTTGAAATAATTTTATAAGTGTATGTAAAAGAAGGTTTAATCCATACGGAGTTTATAATCGTTGTAATTAAAACTCCGCAAAGTTTCTATTTCTCCATTCTGTTTTAATAGAGCAATATCAGGGTGTGTTATGCCATTAAACATATTAGTTTTAACAGTGGTATAGTGAAGCATATCTTCGAAAATAATATTTTCGCCTATTTTTAATTCGTGATCAAAAATCCAATAGCCCATCCAATCTCCGCTCAAACAACTATTTCCTCCTAAACGATAAATATGGTCTGTGTGTTGGTTGTTATTTTCAATATGTTTTGCAAATCTGACATTAGGATAATATGGCATTTCTAAACAATCGGGCATGTGACAAGTGAAACTAACATTTAAAATTGCTGTGGTTATACCTTTATCTTCCACAATATCTACAACTTGCGATACAAGTGGTCCTGTTTGCCAAGCAAAAGCACTACCTGGTTCTAATATTACTTTAAGCCATGGATACCTTGATTTAAATGCACTAAGAATATTAATTAGCAGTTTTGTGTCGTAATTTTTACGTGTCATTAAATGACCGCCACCAAAGTTTATCCATTTAATTTGTTTAAACCACGGAGCTAATTTCTTTTCGACATGCTGCAATGTGCGTTCGAAAACATCGCTTCCATTTTCGCAATGGCAATGAATATGAAATCCCTCGATATCGGTTGGCAATTGTGTAGGAAGTTTATCAGCAGAAACACCAAAACGCGTGCCAGGTGCGCACGGATTGTAAAGTAAGGTTTCTACTTCCGAATATTCAGGATTAATACGTAAACCAATACTAATTTTATTGTTAGCCTGTTTAGCCTTTAAATGAAAATTGTTGAATTGTGAGAAAGAATTAAAAACCAGATGCGATGAACATTTGGCAATTTCGTTTATCTCATAATCTGTGTAAGCTGGCGAGAAAGTATGCGTAGGAGCACCAAATTCATAATAACCTAATTTAGCTTCGTTAAGCGAAGAAGCAGTAGTAGCATTAATATATTCACGAAAAATTGGAAATGTTTTCCAAAGGGCGTATGCTTTGAAAGCTAAAATAATTTCGATATCAGCCTCTTTTGCTATTTTCGCTATAAGCGACAAGTTGCTACGTAGTTTTGTTTCGTCTAAGATATAAGCTGGACGATGCAGCTCTTCGAATGTTATTGCATTTATTTTCATGCTGCAAATATACAGAAAAGTTTGTAAAAGTCGGAAATATTATTTACCTTTGCAACAAATTATTGGGTATGAAACTGGTCGTTATGACTAAATCCACATACTTTGTGGAGGAGGATAAAATATTGACAGCACTCTTTGAGGAAGGACTTGAGAATCTCCATATCTCGAAGACCGATGGTACCGCCCTTTACTTAGAGCGTTTACTGTCGCTTATTCCCAAAACCTATCATAAACACATTACTATTCATCAACATTATTATCTTAAAGCAGAAAAACAGTTGGCAGGTATTCATCTTGATACAGAAACCGCAGTTCCACCTATAGGGTATAAAGGTCAGATAGGACGGACATGTAGGAACTCTATGCGATTAAAAGAAATGAGAAAGAGTTCGGACTATGTTTTTTTAGACAATATATACGATGACAAACACAATGTAGCTACAGACGAACATAAATTTTCTAGTTTAGAATTAACTGAACTGAAGAAGCAAGGATTGCTTGGAAAACGAGTATATGCAATGGGAGGAATTTCCTTAGAGCATATTCCTGATATAAAACAATATGGTTTCGGTGGCATTGTTGTGGGAAAAGAATTTTGGAAGCACTTTGATGTGTACAATGATATTAATTATAAAGGTATAATAAAATACTTCTATAATCTTCAGAAGGCAATAGAATAAACAAATAACACCTATATTTAACAACTAATAGAAATGAGTGAAGAAAACTCTTTTTTAGTATTCTCGGGAACAAAGACGAGATA
>ERZ773254.54-NODE-54-length-77007-cov-20.621686_pt1 | contig 77007 bp, 50 predicted proteins | sample MGYA00580516_ERZ773254 | MGnify/ENA primary metagenome ERZ773254 (study PRJEB29015, sample SAMEA2738158) | human oral metagenome | biome: human oral; feature: human-associated habitat; material: saliva | place: China | collected 2192 ...
CCTCGCCAACCCCGGGCTATCAAAAGAACAACTCGTACCGAGTTGCGTGGTGAAATAATTGTGAGGGTGACATGATTGATAATTAAAGGGGAAATAATGTTAGGCATACAAAGCCTCTCCCCCAGCCCCTCCCCGAAGAGGGAGGGGAGTAGTTAGCTATGGAAATGGAGATAGTCGTTTGAAAGTTAATAGGGGGCGGTGATGTTGTTGATAATTAAAGATGAAATAGTGTAAGAGAAATAATGCCGAGACACCAGCCCTTTTCTTTCCTCGTTTCGCAGGCTTCACGAACAGCGACCTATGGTTCCCCAAAGAGAGAGGGGAGTAGTTAGCCATGGAAATGGAGGGAGTTATTTGAGGATTAATTTGGGGTGGTAATGTTGTTGAGAATTAAAGGTAAAATGGTTTGCGTCATTTCATCGTGTAAAATACGGCAAAACACCGCGTGAAATGACGCAAAACCCAACACAATTTGACGCTAATCATGACACAGGCGGATGCTAATCGTGAGAAGAGGGAACACAAACGGGAGTGAGAACTGCAGATTTTAACAATATCCAGACAAGGAAATCGCAGCATGACAACTAAATAACAAGAATATAGAAACATGAAAAACAAGGAATAAAACCAATAAAAACTGAGTCTTATTCCTTGTTTTCTAAGAGATATTGCGCCAATAACAGGCGCATCATTTACCACCATTCATCTAAAACGAAGATAGATTTTATAACATGCTTGCATCGGTTTTATCGTGAACTTTTTACCTTTGTGTGCAATCACATCCATAAATAAAAATCATTGTTTCAGATGAATAGCGGTGAGATTCAAGACTTATTTGACCTTGTTAGCGTAGCCTCTGTTCGGTATGTACGCCCATTTTCTTCAACTGTATACCACAACTTAAACGATTTTTTCACGGGGTCATATGTACCGCCACCTGCAGTTATGCCAAGCTGATCATAGGGAGTAATCGTCAAAGTGTTATTGCTGTTCACACGAATATTATATGTTGAGCTTGCCACATTACCGATTTTTTCAGCTACCACCTTATTAAATAGTCGGATAGTAGAGGCATCTAATGCCGTAGCATTACGCAAAGTGGTGATGACCGAAGCCGAATTAGTATCTTTCTGCCCATTAATCATCTGCCAAGTTGCCCCTTCAAATGTGTAACTTCCTGAGTAATCGTTGACCATCTTGGGGTGAACCAGCAACACAGTGTCTTTATCCACGGCAGAATAAGCATTGGTTGAGACCACCTTTAGTGGGATAACATAAAGCGAATCAGGGTGAAGCATGTTTGTTTTAAGCTTCAACGGTATGCGACAATAGGCTTCTCCGGCCTTGATTGTGCCTGTTAATGACGGAAACTCATACCAATCGGCGGGCAAAGTCTGATATTTCACATCGTCAGCCGAGAAGTTTTTATAGTTATAAAGCTTCATCTTGTTGTCACTCGCGCGTCCAATCGTCACCTGAACATCCTCACTTGGGAACTGCGTTCCACCGATAGCAACCGACACATAGAGGCTTCCGTCGCCATTATATGCCACTTCTTTGTCTTGAATGTCTTGTGCTGCACCGACAAGATAGACTTCTTTCTTATACTGTTCATGCGTTAATGGGTCGCTTTGAGGTTCGCAAGAACTGATAAAAGCGGTAGCCGTTGAGAGCATAAGGAATATGAAAAGATTATTCTTTTTCATTGTCATTACATTTAAATTCTTTGTTATTATTAGATATTTTCCCTGAAATCATGTTTCCTCTTCATGTTCGTTGGCCCACAGACGAAGGCAGGCCAGCAAACAAAAAGCATGATAACAGGATATTCTTTGACTTTATTTCTCCCATCCTGGGTTTTGATCGAGGTTAGGATTCTTGTCAATTCGTCTCTGCATGATGGGGTAAAGACACTGCTTATTCGTAATGTTGAAGAGCGAATATTGGTAAGAACTTACCGTTCTTGTATAGAACTTCTGCGGTTCATTGCTTCGCGCGTCAACATTCATCACAATGAATGGGTCGGCCATGGTACGCTGAAGTTCTCCCCAACGACGTAGATCATAGAAACGACGGCCTTCAAGTGCAAACTCCACTTGACGCTCGCGCTTAATCAATTCACGCATCTTCGTCTTGTTAGCAGCGTCAGCAAGTGTGATGCCGGGTAAGCCTGCACGATAACGAATCATGTTGAAATACTTCACCATTTCAGCGGGATCACGCGACACTGTGACGTTATGTTCGTTGTCAGTATAGCTTCCTTCCATCTCATTCATAGCCTCAACATAGTTTAAAAGCACCTCAGCATAGCGAATCAAAGGGAAGTATTTACTACGCACAGTGCCTCCGTTTCCGGGCTTATCTGAGGGGTGGCAGTATTTAATACAATTGTAACCAGAGAACGATTTGTCGTTAGGATAGTCAGACCAAGCACCAAATGGACTATCCTTATAAAACGTTTGATAGAAGTTTTTGTTATTTGCGGCTGTACCAGTATAGGAACTTGCCTCGCGATAACAATAGTTAAAGACGATTGAAGCATAGAAACGCATCTCACGATTATCATACATTTTGGCCACCTGTGAACTCAATTGATAGTTTGAAAAGGTCTTACCATTGCCACCAATAGGCTTCCATGCCTCAGAAGGATCAGGGTAACCACTACCCGCTTCGTTGATATCCATGCCGTTTTGCATACGATATGCGTCGACAAGATTTTGGCTAACACAGAGTCCATTGCCTCCACCTGCAACGGCAGGGAACGAGATCCACACGAGATCCCATGATGCTTCTTTGGCCCACATGAATTCAGATACATTGAAACCACTTTCTTCTCCGGTAAACATATCATTGTAAGAGCGGAACGGATCAATGCCCCCAACGCCGTCGGGGAAGTTTGCCGTTGAGACGTTTGCAGGGAAAGTAGGCGTCTTACTGTCTGCAGGAACGGTATAAAGAGCATACTTTCCAGTGTCTATTATGCGTTTACAGACGGCGGCAGCCTTAGCCCATTTCGTTGCATCATAAGTCTGATTGAAGTAGTGAACACCATCAGTATGTCGCTTAAAGTCTACGTAATACTTGTTTCCATTGAACCAAGGACTGGCAGCTTCAAGCAGTACTCGCGACTCCAAAGCTAATGCAGCACCAGCTGTAGGCACTTTATATGTCTCAATAGAAGAGCGTTCTGTGTCGAGCATTTGAGCCGCTTCTTCATACTCTTTTGCTATGAAAGCGATGCACTCATCATAGGTTGCACGCGGATAAGTCATATCTTCTACGCTGGCATTCGAAGGGATTGACTTCGGAATCAAAGGCACAGGACCATATTGACGGACAAGACAATAATAATAATGTGCAAGTAAGAAGTGGCATTGTCCAGCGATATCACGGCGTTCAGTCTCTGAAAGGTCCTGGCATTCCTTCATGCGTTCAAGAATCATATAAGCCTTTCGGATGCCCTTATAGTAGTTAGCCCAGCCGTCAAAATAGCCTTTGTATTTATCAATCTCACCCATTGCGTAGTATATTCCCGCGTGCCTATCGTCCTTCCATGAGCAGAAAGCTTCGTCTGAAGAGAAGCTAAACGGAACGCTTGCATTAGTCCATAACTGATCGTCTGCAGGCAGATAACTCGATGCTGCATTAAGATATTGCATCAGAAGGCTTTTGCGTTGGAACACAGAATCAAGGCTCGTTTGGTTGTAAAAGTACTTATCTGTGTTGAGAAAATCATCGCAAGAAGAGAGTGCCGGAAGGAGCGTTACCGAGGCAACAACCCCTAATAATATATGTTTGGTTTTCATATTATTTCGTCATTAATAGATTGTTGTTTCATTTAGAAGCTTATATTAAATTGCAAAGTGTATGTGCGCTGAATAGGATATGCCGCACCATTGCTTGCCACCTGACCAGGATCCCAGAGTTTAATGTTATCCCAAGTGCAGATGTTATTAACAATAAAGCTTGCATCTATATTTGAAATACCCAATGTTTTGTTAAGCCATGGGTGGATAAATGAATACCGTATCGTCAAGTTCTTAAAGCGAAGATAACGATTATTGGCTAACCAGAACGTGGAAGCTCGGTTGTTATTGCGATTCTCTCCATAGGTTAGACGAGGGAAACGAGCATCGGGATTCTCGGTAGATGCCGTTCCTGAGAACTCGCGCGGCGTCCAACGGTTATTTTGGTCAGCTGCAATCGTCAATAGATTTCCTGTTGCTTCCCATGCAAATGGATAGAAACCAGTGCCTCCATAGAAGAAAGTGCTGTGGCCAGTACCCTCAAATAATGCACTCACTGAAAGGCGTTTCCACTTCACTTCTGCGGCAAAACCATACTGGATTTCAGGCGTATTGGAATATGAAAGCGGTACAATATCGTCGTCGTTGATAACTCCATCGTTATTAACATCCTTATATTTGATGTCTCCAGGATATACCTTTGCTTCATAACTCTGTTTAGGTGAACTATAAACATCATCCCAATCGCGGAACAATCCAAGTGCTATTAAACCACGTTGAACACCATAAGGAACGCCCGTATATGACTGATAAGGATAACGAATGTCTGATTGTTCCCAATTAGTTACCTTATTTCGTGAATAAGTAAAGTTTCCTCGAATCGTGGTTCGCCAGTCATGATTCCAGTCTTTGGTAAAGGTGATGTTACCATCCATACCATGTGATTGCATCGAACCAATGTTTGCCCAAGGCAAAGACTCTAATCCCATCTCGTCAGGAACAGTTGCACGCTGTTGGAAAATACCTGTTCGGTTGTCTCTAAAGTAATCAATGGTGAACTCAAGCATACCTTTTAAGAGGTGTGCATCAATACCAATATCGAGCTTCTTTGCCTTTTCCCACACCAAGCCATCAGTGCCTACTTGACCTTCTCTGATAGAATGATAAAGCCTGTTCCAGCCAGCTTCTGCCCCCGTTATAGTCGTAATATAAGGGAATCTCGTTCCACCTATGCGATCATTACCAACAAGTCCGTAAGAAGCACGTAGCTTAAAGTAATCTAACCAAGGCAAATTCTTCTGTACCCACTTATATTGTGTGGGGATCCAACCACCAGAAATAGCCGGGAACCAACCGAAACGGTGTCCTGTTTGGAATTGTTCTGAACCCGTATATCCAAGATTAAACTCCGTAAAATAAGTATCTTTATACCCATAAGTAACGCGACCTGACAGTGCTTCATTACGGTAAGGGATAGATCCTATGACTGATTCTACATTCTTACCATCCTTGAATGAGAATGACTTGCTTTGCAAATAGAACATCATTAACGCTCCCAATGAGTGGTCACCAAACTTCCGATTGTAGCTACTATTAAGCTCCCAATAGTAATCTCTATTAAAGATTACCTGCTGACCATAGCTTTCATCCCTCTTCTCTATAGTCCTTTCAGTGTGTAAAGAGCCATCCCCATAGCGGCCTTTTGCAATGTAAACATCGGGCATTTTGAAATGCGTTGTGTTATGTTCTGACTGACCTGAGTATGAGAACATACCGCGAACTTTCAGTCCTTTGGTAATAAAGTCAAGGTTTTGGTCTATACTTATGGAGAGATCTGTATTCAAACGACGATTTTGTTTGTATCCCATTTCATTCAATTGAACATAAGGTGAAATCTGATCTCCATTCTTTCCAAAAGATGAAAGCTGACCATTTGAATACTTAACTGGCATCGTTACGGGCGTAAGATTAGCCTGAGCGCTCCACAATGTGTTGTTATCGGAAAGACCAGGTCCGTCATTATCCACGATTACTTGATTGAGTTTTAGGCTCAAAGTAGTACGCTTTGTCAGGTTAGCATCTACCTTAGAGAGGAACGAATACTTAGTATATCCTACATTAGTATTATAGTCATGACAGGATTTATCCTGTTTAAACACGCCGTCTTTACTAAGGATACTCAACGAGAGATAATAGCGGGCAGCCGTTCCTCCGCCTGCAATACTGAGGAATTCTTGGTTCTGCCATACGTGTTTATTAAGGATAACATCACGCCAATTCACGTTAGGATAGAGGTCAGGATCAAGCCCTGTGCGGAAGAGTTCAAGTTCAGTTGGTGTGTATTTTGGATCATTTCCACGCACCACCTGGGCTTCATTAGCCAACTTTGCATAAGTATAGGCATCGCAATACTTAGGTTCTCGTCCATTCTCACTCATGATAAAATTCGACTTAAAGTTAATTCTTAACTTACCAGCCTTACCACTTTTCGTTGTGACAACAATCACACCATTTGCACCACGCACACCATATACAGCGGTTGCAGAGGCATCTTTCAGGATAGAGAAGCTTTCGATATCTGATGCATCGAGGTCATTAAGGTTACCTTCAATACCATCTATGAGTACAAGTGCAGAGGAGTTAGCGCCGAAAGTACTGATTCCACGAATCCAGAACTCTGAAAAGTCATTGCCAGGTTCACCACTTCGCGTCACAGCTATTATGCCCGGGACGTTACCGCCAAGCATATTAGTAATTGAAGTGGCTGGAACATCAAGATTCTCTGGCTTTACTGTCGTGATAGCTCCCGTCATAGAAACCTTCTTTTGCGTACCAGCTGCAACGACAACTACCTCATCAAGGTCGCCAATATCTTGCTTCAGAACGACTTTTAAGCCTTCTTTGTTGTAATTTACTTTATAAGAATACTTCTTATATCCTAAGTAAGTGAAATCTAAAGTCGCATTGCCGGGGATATCTTTCACACGGAATTTGCCATCAAGATCAGTCACTACACCACTCACACTCTTGTCATTACACTTTACAGTTACACCGATAAGTGGAGCCCCACTCTCGTCCATGACGGTACCAGCCACCATGAATTTACCCTGCGCAAAGGCTGAGGTAGCGATCAGCATGACTGCAAAGAGCATTATAATCTTTATCTGTTTCATCTTTTTGTTTTTAGGAATTAGAATACGATATAAGGGTTCTTCGCTTATTCTATGGCAAATTTACGCACGTCACTCCCCCACCCTTCAATAATATAGAAGTTGCCGTCATCGTCTACAGAGATATCATAAGGATAGGTAAATGTTACTTCTGATGGTAAGCCTTCTACCTTATTATTATCTGATTTGTTGTAAATGCCGGCCACAGTCGTTACCATTCCGTCGGCATGTCCAATCTTTCGTATTGTGAATCCCATTGAGTCGGTAATATACATGTTACCATCAACGTCAAAGGCCATACCAGTTGGATTCCTGAAAGAGGCACTCATACGCGGTCCATCCATTGAGCCAACGCCATTGAAACCAGCAAACTGCTCTATGGTTTGCCCATCTTTAGAAATCTTATACACGCCATGCGCGTTCTGAACTGTCATATAAAAGCATTTATCGAGCTTGCTCCAAACCAGATAAGAGATATTCTTATCAACAGTACCACAATGCTCATTGAGTATTTCTACATGGTCGGGATCGGCTAATTCCATTCTACCGAAGCGGCCTTGATGGTCTCTGAAGTAAAGGAACTTTTCCTCGTCATCTAATGTACAGGCATAGATATCCCCCTCAACTGTCTTTGTTTGCCCTGCAGCATCCTTGTATTGAAGACTTGTTGCAAGTCGTTTTGCACTCCAATTATTAGTCTGATCGAAGCAATATACAGCGTGGGGTTGCTGAATTTGAATTGCATATAGGCGCTTACGACTACTATTTACGGCCGGATGTCCAAAGTTAGGACCGCCTGCCAACAATGTAATCACCTTATTATCTGTTTCAGATATCATCCTAACTCGATTGTTTCGGCCTTCCATAACAATGATATTATTGCCTGTAACAACGCCCACACCATACATATAATTGAATCGAGCATCAATGGGATTACCATCTACATAGCCTCCCGCTCCAGTCTTTCCTGCCAATACTGACACGCGTTCTACCTTGGTATACTTAAAGTCGTTAGGACACGTTACAGGCTCACCCACAGAGTCAACGCGCACAGTTACCTTATTGAAACCATTCTCTTGCTTCGGACAAATGCCATACAACGTGGTGCCATTTGAACTCACCACGGTTGCCTTTCGATTGCCATTGAAGACTACTTCTATCTTCGATGGGTCGGTGCCGAAGTTCGAACCATTAATTACAAACTGTGTAAGATACCCACCAGAATCAGGGAGTATCTTCGAAACTACAACGGGAAGACTCCGATTAAAGGCTTCACCCTTAATCTTTGGTGCCTCATAACGATAATCATCCGAACAGGAAACTAATCCTATCGAAAGTCCTGTTGCAAGGAAAAGGAAGGTTGACATTGTCAACTTGCACATCATATTAGACATATATTAAATAGGTATTAAACTTAAACGCGTTTGTTACATACTGATGAAACATGGTTCATCAAGACATTTTTTTGGGGATTTTATAGCGTTATTTCTGGTTCTTTAGTACGTCGTTCTTAAGAGAGAGTTACACAGTTTATATTATTTATAGGTTTTTATACATTGATTAGGTAATGCAAAAATATGAAAATTGTATTATAACACCAAATTAATTGCAAAGAAAATTGTCTTTTAACACTAAAGAGTTTGAATTTAAGCATCTTGCAATATGATAGACTTTACAATGCAATATGCATCTAATTGTCTTGTAATATGTTACACTTTACAAGACGATTTGACTCATTTTAGAAACAGACAACAGCGATTCATGTCAACAACAACAAACTATCGGGATGAAGAAACAAAAGGAGGCATGAAACCCACCTTAGTAAATTATAACATAGAGAATAATGTAATAGCCTATTAGAAGAAAGAAAACACGACGCAATGCCTGCATAAGAAACGCTTTTCTAATGTCAAAACAAAACATCGATAAACATCAAAGGCTATAATATAATAAGGTGAAAACAACAAAAAAAGATATAAAAGAAACAATCATTCACCCAACAATGCTGTCAAACGAACTTCATTTTAAGACTTTATTTGCCTGCAATCTTCTTCAATATAAACAAAAATGATTGAAAGCCCCATTACGTTTTCCTTCAAGAAATCATCCGTAACGCGGCTTTCAATCACTTATTTAGCTTCTCTCTTTGCCTGTTAAAGCGTCTTGATATATTGCGCAAGACGATCATTTCCGGCAAGCGTTAGCTCGAAAAGTCGCCATTGATTGCGCGCTCTTTCAAGGTTATGAGTAGCATGAGTGGTCTTAAAGTAGGTGTCACCATTTAGATAATCTGCCAAGAAACGAACGCATTGCATGTATGGGAAGAGGCGCATTGCATAAGGAAGCAAGTCACGTTCGCGCTCGGTTAGAAACGATTTTGTTCCTTCAACATAGCCCTTCGTAAAGCTTTCAATAACATCCCAGTGCAAGGCTACCTTCGAAACGTCGGGATCATCCTCTTGAACCACATTGGCAGCTGTACGTAAGAAGTCACCATAATCAGAGAAAACAAAGCTCGGCATGACTGTATCGAGGTCGATAACACAAAGCACTTGTCCGTTCTCATCAAACAACATGTTGTTTACTTTCGTATCACAATGGCAGAGATGTTTAGGGAGTTTGCCCTCACGATAAAGCCTTTCACCAAGACACATGGCTTCCGCGTGCTCCTCAATCTTGTCTACAAGGGATTGAACTTCATTCAAACGACCCACTGCATCGGCCTTAACAGCCTCACGAAGCTGCCTGATTCTCAGCTCCATATTATGGAAGTCGGGTATCGTTTCACCCAGTTCTTCGTCTACATCGCTAAGCATTGATTCGAAACGACCAAAGGTTCGTCCACAATCATAAGCATTTTGCGGCGTCACTTGAGAGTAAGTCTGTGTCCGAGGGATATAAACTGAAACACGCCAGAACTCACCTTCGGGCGTCTTATGATAGGTTTTACCATCTTTTGTCTGTACAAAGTGCAGCACTTTCCTATCAATATCCTGCTCACCGGCAGCCTCTAACTTCTTCCGAATGTGCCGAGTTACCACCTCTATATTATGTTGTAGCAACTCAACATCCGTGAAAATATGATGGTTAATGCGCTGAAGCACATAGTCATGTGGCGCACCTTCGGGCATATTTACCTTGTAAGTATCGTTGATAAGTCCGTTTCCTAATGGCACAATCTCCACCGGATTACCTTCAATTTCAAAGTTAAAAAGAATCTGTTCTTGTTTTGTTTTGCCTTCTTTTTGCATAGTAATAGTGTTAAATTCAATATAGATTACAATGCAAAAGTAGTATATTCTTCTCACTTTATTCAACAAAACAGAAAGTTTTATCTTATATATGCTTTATTTAACACAAACAATCGGAATCATCATTAACCTCAGTTCAAATGACAATTCGCTATTCTTTTTCTTGCATATCTCGTTTTTTTTTCCGAATATTGCATTCGAAATATAGTTGATACTACCCTCTTTTTGACCAACATTAATATTGGCCTGACATGAAATCTGTAGAAAACTGCCTGATAAGATTCCTTTTCTCTCTTCTTTTGTTGATGCTTTCAACGACAGAAAGTCTATCACAAAACATCGCGTTTAACCATCTTACACCCGATGAAGGGCTTTCCCAGATCTCAGTAAATAGCCTATATGCCGACCGAGATGGAAACATTTGGATTGCAACTCGCGTGGGATTAAACTGCTATGACGGTAATAAGTTGCGCATATATGCCAATAAAAGGGGCAACAAAAACAGCCTTTTCTGCAACAATGTGAAACAAGTCACGGGCGATGGCAACCGCTTTCTCTATCTGCTTTGTGCTGAAGGAATCGCCCAACTTGATTTAACGACATTAAGTTTTAAGACCCTTCTCATCGACAATAACGTCGGAGCGCTATGCTATCACAAGCAGTTGTTCTTCAGTGATAGGCATAAAATCATGGTCTATCAACCCCATTCGCGGCGCAACAAGCTTTATCTCACGTTGCCAACAAAGTCTCATGTGACGAGCATCAATATTGATTCGCGAGGCAGAATGTGGATAGGCACACGCGGAAATGGAGTATATTGTCTTGCATCGGGCAAGCTTTCTCACCCCATTCAGGTAGGAAATATCACGCAAATCTATGAAGATCACACACAAACGCAATGGATAGGAAGTTGGAATAACGGGCTATGGACCATCAATCGGCAAGGGAAATGTACCAACATCACTAAGGGAAAGTTGCTCAATTCAAACTTTGTTCGCGCGTTTTGTGAGGATAATTCAGGCATGATGTGGATTGGAACATACCTCGGTTTGACGCGTTATAATCCACGAACAGACCAAGCTTCTACGTTCATTGCAGACAATCGGGAAAATAGTTTGACCAATTCCAGCATCTGGAGCATCATCAAAGACAAGCAGGGAACACTCTGGTTGGGAACCTATTTTGGGGGTATCAATTACTTTAATCCTGAATATGAAATCTACACGCAATACAGATTGCACGACAAAGGCAGTCAAGGATTGAGCAGCCAGATAGTGGGTCGCATGACAGAAGACGACAAAGGGAACCTCTGGATATGTACAGAAGGCGGCGGATTAAACATCTATCATCCCCAAACTAAAGCCTTCTCACGCTATCCTTTGCCTGGAGTGGAACTCACACAAAACAATTTAAAGGCGATCTTCTTTGACAAATCACGACGCACGATGTGGGTAGGGGCGCACTTAGGAGGCCTCGATCGCATCAGTCTTGCAGGCACAACAAGTCGCACTTACAGGCACAATCCTGCCAATCCAAAGTCACTTCCTTCAGACATTGTTAGGGATATTAAGCCTTATGGGCGTCATTTGATTGTGGCAACTCAGGAAGGTGTCGCCATGATGGACCCCGAAACCGATACGTTTACGCCTTTACTTGCATCAGAAAAACTACGCAATGTACAAGGGCTTTGCATCGACAAACGCGGCCGTTTGTGGGTTGCCACAGAGTCGCGCGGCGTTTATTGCTACCATTTTGCCACTAAAAGATTCCGCCATTTCCAACAAACGCAGGCAAAAGGTAGCCTTAGTTGTAACAACATCAACCACATTATGACGGACCGTCAAGGTCGTATCTGGCTGTCAACGGCCAATGATGGCATCGACCTTTATGACGAACAACACAACCAATTCATTAATTATGGACATCAAGAAGGGTTGATTGGCAACTGCGTTTATGCCACTGCACCCTCATCTTTGTCTGACAATGAACTGCTACTCATTACGAATCAAGGCTTCTCGGTATTCAATCTGCGCCATAAATCGTTTAGAAACTACAACAAAGACAACGGCTTTCCCCTCGCAACCATCAACGAAAATGCACTTTATGTGACGCCATCGGGAACGGTATATCTTGGGGGTGTGCGCGGAATGGTATCCTTTAAAGAGCGCGATCTCCACAAAAAGACAAAGCCTTTTGCCCTCCGTTTCACCCGACTTTATATCAATGGACAAGAAGTTTTGCCTCAAGATGCAACGCATATCCTCGATAAAACATTGAACAATACCAAAGAGATTGAACTCGATTATGACCACTCTGTCATCAGCATTGAATATGCATCATCCAATCATATCCAAGCCAACACGCAGCCACTTGAATATCGTTTGACGGGCACTTCTAACCATTGGTTCCCCATTGGCAGGCGACAAAGAACGATAGACTTCTTTAATCTCCCCTCAGGACGATACACTTTAGAACTTCGCCCCATAGGAACAACAACGCCTTCTGCCCGACTTCAAATCAGGATTCTCCCGCCATGGTATCGCTCTTTCTGGGCCATCATCGGCTATATCCTATTAACTGGGCTTATCATTATATGGCTGGTGCGGAGTTATCGCAAGCGAATCAAGTTGTCAGAATCGTTAAAATACGAACAACAACACGCGAAAGACATTGAAGAACGCAACCAATCAAAGCTTCGTTTCTTTACAAATGTCTCGCATGAGATAAGGACTCCCCTCACGGTTATCATGGGATTATCGGAGGCTTTGCTACATTCTCAGCGATTTGCTGCCGATATTCACAACAAACTTCAAGGCATTTATCGTAACAGTCAACAACTGCGCGACCTCATTTCTGAACTTCTTGACTTCAAGAAACAAGAGCATACACAAGGTAAACTCTGTGTAGAAAAGACACAATGGTCGGCCTTTGTCAAAACCATTTGCAACCTGTTTAAGGAATATGCCAATGCAAAAGACATCTCACTCACCATAAACGCCACTACCGACACTATGGTTTGGATAGACCAAAAACAAATGAAGAAGGTGGTAAACAACTTGATTGCTAACGCCTTGAAATACACGCCACAAGGTGGAACGATTGTGGTTACAACCCAAACTACGGCTACCGATGCCCTGCTTCAAGTTGCTGACTCGGGCAAAGGCATTGCTCCGACCGACCTTGAACATGTGTTTGACTGCTTCTATCAGGTGAAAGAGTTTGAATCTTTGACTGAAATTGGCACGGGCATAGGCTTAAACCTGACGCAAACCATTGTGCAACAACATCACGGAACGATTCATGTGACGTCGGAAATCAACAAGGGAACCACGTTCACTGTAGCCATACCATTGGGTAAAGACCATTTTAATGAGAGCGAAGTAAACGCTACTCCCCAAGAGAAGGCTATCTCGTGTGCAAACAATATGCGTCAAATTACCGCACAATCTGCGTCAAATCACGAGGTAATTCCTATGACTTCACCCGATGAAATGCGTCAAACCGCAAACGCAACAATATTGATTGTTGAAGACAATGACGACATTCGGCAACTCTTAGTGACTGTGCTCAGCCCCTACTTCCACACCGTTACGGCTGTAGACGGCCGCGAAGGGCTCGAAGTTACGCGTGATGTGATGCCCGATATCATTATCAGTGATGTGCTGATGCCTCATCTTTCAGGCTTAGAACTCTGTAAGATGATTAAGGAAGACCTATCGATTTGTCATATACCTGTGATTCTTTTGACGGCACAAACTGCCTTGAATCAAGAGCTCGAAGGACTGAAAATAGGAGCTGACGACTATATCACCAAACCATTTAATAATGAAGTTCTCGTGTCAAGATGCAACAACTTGATTAATTCCCGACGTCTACTTCAACACAAATTTGGTGAACATCCTCACACCGAAGCAAACATGTTGGCCTCTAATCCGCTTGACAAAGCAATATTAGATAAGGCTATCGACATCATAGACAAACATTATATGAGCTCGGATTTCAGCGTAGAAGTGTTTGCAAGAGAAATGGGATTGTCGCGTACAAGCCTATTTACGAAGTGGAAAACACTTACAGGTCAGACGCCAAACGAATTCATTATGCAGATGCGTTTGCGTAAAGCTGCAAAGATGTTACGCGAGAATCCCCAACTAAGTATAGCCGAAATAAGCTATAAAAACGGCTTTTCCAGCCCGCGTTATTTCTGTAAATGTTTCAAAGACCGCTATCAACAACAACCTTCGGCCTATCGAAACACAAGCGAATAAGCGTTATTTTAAATCGGAAATCTACGCTTTTCAGAGAGGAAAGAGCCTTTTATCGTGTCATAAAAGGCTTCTTCATCTCTTCCATTGTCGGTGCAATATGCTCGAAAAAGCGGCGATAACCCGCACAAAGATAATTCAAACCAGGATTCCCATAGCGGTCTTTGAGGAAACGATTCTTAGGACATTCGCCATGACAAGCAAAGGCCCAACGACACTCTTTGCACTGACGTGGAAGACGATTATACTTGAGTTGGCTGAAATGTCGTTGCTTTTCACCATACAACATCTCTAATAACGTGTGCTGATAGATATTGCCTAACTTGTATTGGGGAAAGACAAAGTGGTCACACGAGTATACATCTCCATTGTATTCCATAACACCTGCGTGGCCACATTCCTTTGAAAAGATACACGTTCCGGGCATAACACCAACCCAATTCGCCAGCATACTGTCGAAGATTTGAACGAAAACCTTACCTATATCGGCCTTTTTCCACTCATCAAAGATACCACAAAGGAAGCTCCCCCATTGCTCGGGAGTGACCGAAGTGTCAGAAACCATCTCACCAGCAGCCTCACCCAAGGCCGCAAGATGGCGTCCGTCGTCGTGTGGCATGATGCGTTCCACGATGGGAGCAAACTGAATAAACTGGCAGTTTATACGTTTAAAGAAGTCGTAAAATGCCTTTGGATGGTCGGCATTATAGCGGTTGACAACGGCCATTGCATTCCATTCCACGCCGTGTTTTTGTAGTAAACGTATGCCATTCATCACCTTTTCAAACGATGGTTTGCCACGATTGTCACGACGATATCGGTCATGAAACTCAGCAGGTCCATCGATAGAGATGCCTACAAGCCAATTGTTTGCCTTGAGAAAACGGCACCATTCATCGGTCAACAAAGTGCCATTGGTTTGCAAAGCATTATCAATTCGGCGACCACGAGCATATTTTTGTTGCAAGGCCACAGCCTTTTGATAGAACGAAAGCGGTCGAAGTGTCGGCTCACCACCATGCCAAGTGAAGAGCACTTCATTCATTGTTTGCGCTTCAATGTATTCTTTGATGAAGCGTTCCAATAGTTCATCCGTCATGATTCGATGCGATTGCTGCTTATAAAGATTTGACTTTTCAAGATAATAGCAGTAATCACACGCCAAGTTACAAGCCGCTCCAACGGGTTTTAACATTACATATAGCGGACGAGCAAAAGGAGATATAGTGGCCATAGATTTCAATTTAAATGCTGAAAGATATTTTCCGAAGGTGCAATGATACTAAAAAAATGCGTTATATGCAAACATTTCACCCCTTCATCCGCCTTTATTTAACCTCATCTGGCCATGGACATGGCTCGCCAGTAGCCTTTACTGATGGCCTCTGTGCATTCACTTTACGAAGATATCGCCCAAGCTTTGACGATAGTTTCCTCACTATCGATGGATACTTTTCAGCCAAATCATGGGCTTCCCCAATATCATTTGGGATATCATAAAGCTCTTTTTTATGTGTCTTATAGTTATAAATGAGCTTCCAAGAACCCTCTCGTGCGGCGCAGTTCAGACTGATTCCAGGGCCTGTATTGCCCCAAACATTAGGATAATTCCACACTAACAGTCGGCCACGTGAAGGGTCTCCACTTCCTTTCAACAATGGAACAAAGCTCTTACCATCAACCTTTTGCGGCACCTTATAATGCTTAACACCGGCTAATTCGAGTAGCGTTGGGAAGTAATCTTCTATCATTACATATTGTGAACACACGCTCTTTGGCTTCACAACTCCAGGCCATCGCACAATCATTGGCTCGCGAATACCTCCTTCATACATAGAACCTTTGCCCGACTTTAACGGATAATTCTGCGTAAAAAGCGGCTCATCACGCCACTGTTTCCCTGTTGCATAGCCTCCATTATCACTCATAAAGATGACTATAGTGCGTCGAGTTTCATCGTTGTTATCTAACCAATCGAGGATATCTCCAAGGCTTTTATCCATCCCTTCCACAAGAGAAGCATAGGCCGCTTCCTTCTCACTAAGTCCCTTTTTGAGGTATTTCGCATAATAACGAGGGTCTCTATCTACAGGAATATGCACCGCATAATGAGACATATAGAGGTAGAATGGCTGATGATATTGCTTGGCTTGATCTAATGATTTGAGTGCTTCGCGCGTCAAAGCTTCAGTGAGAAACACGCCCGAATGCCAGTAATTATCCAGTCCCGGAATAGCCATTCGGTGACTCTTTCCATTGTTTTCCGCATTCCCATAGCATCGTTCACTAAGGTAAGTAGCAGGTCCTCCTATCGCACTTCCCGCGATATTGACCTCAAAACCCCAATGTGTGGGGTTCTCGCCAGGCGTATTTCGTGCGCCCCAATGAGCCTTTCCGCAGTGTATAGTGTGGTAACCGGCAGCCTGAAGCAGGTTGACAAACGATGTCGCGCGATACGTATTGCGTTCTCCTTCCACTCTACTGATGCCGTTATAGTTCCAATCTGGCAAGGTCAAAAGACTGTCTTTGAGGTCTGTTGACACGTTCTTTTCCAACGTCCAATTAGTCACTTTATGGCGCGCTGCATTACTACCCGTCATCAAACTACAGCGACTTGGCGAACTAATTGGACATGCATAGGCCTGACGAAACAACATACCTTGCGATGCAAGTCGCTCCATATTAGGGGTCTCATATCGGTCATTATACATGGTGCGTTGCGTCCAAAAGGGAAGCGAAGTGTCTTGCCAGCCCATGTCATCTACCATAAAAAGGATGATGTTTGGACGTTCCGAAGCATCGTCTTTCGCCATTACCGATGAGCCAAAGGCAAAGAAAACGCCAGACAAAGCAACGGAATAGCGGCAGAGATTTGTAGAAGATGAGGTTTTCATTTGAAAGAGTATAGGATTTAAAGTCTATTGATTTTGATTTTCTGTTTTATCGTTTTGTCTTACGACTCTACAAAGATAACATAAAAAAAGCAAGGTAACCAACAAGTAATATACTTTTGAACGATTTTGTAATCAAAATGAACGGATTTAACAAATGACACATTTTAAAATATAATCTCAGGCAGTTCACCGCATGAAATGACGCAGATTACTCGGTGAAATGACGCAAATTGTTGTGTAAAATGCCTCACTTTACACGATGAAATGCCCCAAACCATTTTACCATTAATTATCAACAATGTCATCACCCCTAATTAACCCATTTGCGTCTACAAATATCCTAATACGCAATGCCAAAAGTATTGTGTTAATATCCCAATGAATGTATCTGCCATGATGTATGTTATCACGATACAACAATATAGGTTTTATGCCAGCATTTCTATGAATGTATCCGCTATTTTGAATATTATAACCACGCAACTCCATAGGTGTTATACCAATATTTCAATGAATATATCCACCATTGCAAATATTATAACGATGCAACAATGTAGGTTTTATGTCAACATTTCAAAGAATGTGTTCGCTACTATGAATACTCTCACCACGCAACTCGGTACGAGTTGTTCTTCTGATAGCCCGGGGTTGGCGAGGAACGAGCCTACCCCGGGGAAACGTTCGCAAGGAGATTCAACGCCGTAGGTGTTGAGCTTTTTCTGTGAAGGCACTCTTACAATGAACCCTTTTATGGCGGATTAATTAAAAAAAGCACAACACCTACGGCGTTGTTCTCCACAAACCATACGCTAACCCAGGGTAGCCTGCACTATCGTTTGGCAACCCTGGGCTATCAAAAACGCAACACCTACGGCGTTGAAACATTCATTTTGTAATACAATTGATGTCAACATCCGAATAAATAAATAGCAAAATATGTCAACATTCCCATGAACACATCGCCCATGGTGAATGTCATAACGATGCAATGCTTACAGCGTTGCCACTTCGACAAATATAAAATTATTATCGATTGCAGAGAAATAATGTCATGGTGATTGTGTTTTCCCTCTTAAATCACCATGACGTCATGGTTTAGAATGGCGTAAAAAGCCATGTAATCTCCACCTTTTTTATATATGGAGCAAATCACTTGATAATCTACTTCACAAAAAGTCGTTGAATGAAGTCATTCAGAGGGAACTGTAATAAAAATTGAATCAGGACATGAGAAAACGGGATAAAACTATTCTTTCTGTACGGAATTGAACTTTTTTTGAACTATTTTACTATGATATTCATTGTAAAACCACTATATTTGCGACTGAAAACCTGTGATAATCTATCAGATTTCCTTGACTAATCAACCTAACAATTATATACTTTATGAAAATTAAAAGCAGCAAAGTAGCTTGGAAAAAAGCCCTATTCTGTACGTCGCTTGCCCTGACTTCAATGTCAGTTCATGCGCACGATGGTAGGGTTTGGGCCGCTGATAAGAGTGGAATGCCGTCGTCAGTAGCACAAGATCAGGTGACTATCACAGGTAGTGTGTCTGACAACATGGGGCCGATGATTGGCGTAACTGTGTTGGAAAAGGGAACAACCAATGGCTGTGTGACCGACCTTAACGGCCAATTTGTACTAAAAGTGAAGTCGGCTGATGCCACACTTATTGTGTCGAACATTGGTTATACGACACAAGAGGTGAAACTACGAGGCAGGAAATCGGTAACGATTACATTGGCAGAAGACAACAAACTGCTTAATGAGGTCGTCGTAGTAGGCTATGGTACCCAGAAGAAAGTAAACATGACAGGTGCTGTTTCGTCTATAAACGTGTCGAAACTTGCCGAGAGTCGTCCTCTAACCAATGTCTCTCAAGCACTTGCGGGCTTAGCCGCCGGTGTTTCAGTAACCTCTAATCACAACCGACCGGGAGACGATAATGCTTCTATTTTGGTGCGAGGTCAGGGCACATTAAACTCATCTGCGCCCCTGATTATTATCGATGGATCGGAAGCCGGCATTAATACGGTGAACCCACAAGACATAGAATCTATCTCAATTCTAAAGGATGCAGCCTCTGCTGCCATATATGGCTCACGGGCAGCTAATGGAGTTGTGCTCATCACTACTAAGACAGGAGCGAGTGGAAAGATTAAAGTGGACTACAATGGTTATGTTTCTTTCGAGTCGATTCGCAAGACAATGACTCCTGTTTCCAATTATGCTGACTACATGGAGCTAATTAACGAGGGCTACACGAATAGCGGAAAGAAACCTTTGTACAGTCAAAAGATGATTGATGCCTGGCGTAATGACGCTGGAAAAGACCCTCTAAAATATCCTAATACCGACTGGATTGACGAGACTTTCAAATGCTCTGCCTCAACAAATCATGTCATTTCGGTCTCTGGAGGCTCTGACAAGATACGCTTCTATGGTTCATTTGGCTTCATGAACAATCCTGGTGTGATGTATAATTCAGGGTTTACGAAGTATAATGGCCGCCTGAATCTCGACGCCGACGTAGCCAAATGGTTGAACATCGGCATTCAAGTGAGCGGGTATGTATCTGATATGCAGCCGGGATATCATGAGATTTCAAACGTCTTTACCTATACTTCTGCAACGACACCAGGCATGGTTTTCCGTGCACCCGATGGCAGATTTGGCGCTATGAACAATGATGAAGACGCGGCACAAAGTGCAAACAACAACCCATTGATACGCGCATTTAAATGGGATGGCACTGATCGTAAGAACAATTTCCACCCTCGTTTCCTTGCAACGATTAAGCCTTTGAAAGGACTTTCGCTTGCCTTGAGCTATTCGTATGAATTGGTTGACGAAGACATCATGCGTAAACCCGTGTTGTTAGAAGGCTGGAACTTCCTGACCGATCAAGTCACTTATACCACCAAAACCAAGTTTAACATCACCAATGAAGATAACAAAATAGAACGTTATTTCAATGATGCTGTGTTGAGATATCACCATAAGTTCTTCAAGAACAGCCTCACTTTAGACTATATGCTCGGTGCAAGTCAGGAACTATATCGGGCAAAGAATCTTCATGTTACAAAGCAAGACATGATTGATTTGGGCATGAGTGTGCTTGATGGTGCCACAGGTCAGGCCAGCGCTAATGGCGGAATATCAGAATGGGCCATGCGTTCTGTCTTCAGTCGACTAAACCTTAACTGGCAAGATCGTTACCTATTAGAGTTCAATCTCAGGGCCGATGGGTCGTCACGCTTCTTGAAAAACAAGCGATGGGGATACTTTCCATCACTCTCTGCGGCTTGGCGCATGGACCAAGAGAAGTTTATGGAGGGTGCGTTTAACGGCAAGTTGAGCAATCTTAAGCTTCGCGTTTCCTATGGTTCTCTTGGAAATAATAACGTGGGTAACTATGCTTCACAGTCACTTTACACGAGTGACAAGGGTGCATTAAACTATGTTTTAGGCAATACTATGGTAACAGGTATGGCGCAAATAGCCTTGGCCAATAGTCTACTTTCATGGGAAAGCACTAAGGTATTTGACGTTGGTTTGGACTTCGGATGGTTCAATAATCGCCTTACTGGAACTTTAGATTATTTCAATAAACGTACAACTGACATCCTCATTGACCTGCCGGCACCAGCTGTTCATGGTACAACGAGCTTACCAAAGGTAAATAGTGCCACTGTGACAAACCATGGATTGGAGTTCACTTTGGGTTGGCAAGACCAGGTGAATGGCTTTAGCTATGGCGCAACGGCAAACTTTACATATATCAAGAACAAAGTAAACAAGTTCAAAGGAACCGATAAAGGTGGCATGGCTATTAGCGGAGCGAACCTCATTTGGGAAGGACATAGCATCAATTCTCAATATCTTTTGCGCGTTGACCGCTTGCTTCAAACAGATGAAGACATGCAACGCGTTCAGCAAATCATTGATAATGCCCCCACAGGTGCAGACGGAAATAAACTTAATCCGTTTGCCGCCTTCGGCACACCAAAGAAGGGTGACCTGCTCTATAAAGACATAAATAACGACGGAATCATTGACAACAACGACAAAGAGATTGTTAGTGATGGTCCGAATCCTAAGTTTATGATGGGTGTAAACCTTAATATGGCGTGGAAAGGCTTTGATTTCTCGGCCCTGATTCAAGGTGCTTTCGGAGCTAAAGTCTATTGGCAGCACGCAGCATATAATACTCCTACCGTGAGATTTGGATATCAAATCAACAAAGAAGTCGCTGATGGCAGATGGGTAGAAGGCCGTACTGACGCCACCTATCCACGTCTTGTAGACTATCAGGACGAGCAAAACACGAAGTTAAGTGACTTTTATTTAGAGAACAAAAGCTTCTTAAAGATTCGCAATGTGCAATTAGGCTACACGCTTCCTAAGGCATTAACGATGAAACTTAACATTGAAAGAGTACGCATTTACGGCAGTTTGGAGAACTTCTTCACCTTTACTAAGTACAAAGGATTTGACCCAGAAGTTAGTGGAATGGCTTATCCCTCAATGAAACAAGCTGTAATTGGTCTGAATGTATCATTCTAAATATAAGCAAACATGAAACTAAAATATATATCATTCGTTGCATTTGCAATGACATTATCATTGTCAAGCTGTTATGATTTGAATCGTTTCCCAGGCGATCAGCTTAGTAATGAGAAGTTCTATCGTAATGAAGAACATGCTAAAGAGGCTATGATGGCCGTCTACAATCAAATGCAAAAGGAAGACGTTTTCGGTCTACAGTTCGCCATGGATGGCTTAGGTGGCATCGCAATGGGATATGATCCGCAGTCTTATCAGACTATACAGAGAGGCACTTATGACGTAAAGAATGGTCGCGTGTTAGGGAAATGGCAAAACCTTTACGAAGGAATCGCACGCGCAAATGGTGTACTTCAAAATGTAGATCGCTGCCAAATGAGCGATGAATTGAAAGTACAATATAAGGCAGAAGCTAAGTTTATGCGTGCCTTATACTACTTTACACTGATGGATTTCTTTGGAGGTGTGCCCCTATATGACGAGAGTGTCATCGTAAGTGAAAGCTATAGTGAGATGAAAAACAAGCGAGAGAGCATTGAAAATGTGCGTGCTTTCATCCTCAAAGACCTCAAAGAAGCTGCTGATAAGCTTCCCGAAGCGTGGGACAAAGCTAATTATGGGCGTGCAACGAAATACGCAGCATTAGCTCAAATGGGTAAAGTCTATCTCTATGCAAAGGACTATCAGCATGCAAAAGACTGCTTCCAACAAGTTATTTCGTCAGGAAAGTATGCGTTATATGACAATTATGCCGACCTGTTTAAGCCCGGAGGAGACGAAAGTTCGGAGATGATCTTCGCCATACAAAACATGGGTGGCGTCGGAACGGACCATGGAATGCCGATGTGTTTCTATATGGGTACGAGAGAATCTTTTGGAAGTTGTTGGAACAATGTAATGGTTTCACCTCATTTTGTGGATACTTACGAGTACAAAGATGGGCGTCCTTTCGACTGGGATGATTGGTTTCCAGGCATTAAAACGAATAACAACATCAAGATAAAGACGTTCCGTTCTACCCTCGAAAAGGGCAAAGTGAAAGCTTATCCAGAAGCAAAGGCAAAGCTCTTACAAATGTATCAAGAGCGAGATCCACGCATGAATATGACTGTTATCTTGCCTTACACGCGCTATACTGGCTGGTATGCCAACGCAATTGAAGACTGTGAATTCGTCATTGCGCCTTCAATCATGAGTGGAAAAGGCTATATTCGTGTCAATCAGAACTACGAAATATACCTCTGGCGCAAGTTCGTTCCCGAAGGAAATATGGGAGGTGGCATCAACAATAGAGCGGATACACCTATCAACTTCCCTCTAATCCGCTATGCAGATGTACTATTAATGATGGCGGAATGCCAGAATGAATTGGGCAATCAGACTGAAGCTGTGGCACTAATCAACCAAGTTCGTGCACGAAAAGGGGTTGAAATGCCAGCCATCAACAGTGGCCCCACCTATTTAAATGCTACAACTAAGGATGAAGTTTTCAGCAGAATACGTCATGAAAGAGCTGTAGAATTGGCGGGAGAAGGCTGGAGTTTCAGTGACTTAAAACGTTGGAACATGTTGGAAACGCTTAATAAACGTGAGGAAAAAGATATCACCGGAAAGCCTCGTTACACACGTTCTGTGACAAAACGAGACTATCTTTGGCCGATACCTGCCGACGAAATAGAAAAGAACGGCAACCTTACGCAGAACCAAGATTGGTAGTTTTAGGTTATATATGTACATGAATGACGATTCCCGAGAGATGTGAATCTGAGCGGGAATCTTTTGAATTAAAGGATGATATGATTAAAAAAACGATATTCATTGCTTGGATATGTCTCATGGTTTTCTGCACTTCGCAAGCCTATGAGCAACGAAACGTATTGCAAAACCATGCTACTGAGGCACTCATTCGACGTTCACTTGTGATGCAACAACAATGGGTTCCTTTCCCAAAATATGCTGATCGAGCTGGTTGGGACACGCTGTTTGGTGGAGAGAAACAAGCCATTATAGAGGCTGCTGAGCCTTTACTTGACTACCAATGGCAAGTCGTTCGGGCTACTGATTACTTAGACTATGAACGATCAGGTAACCGAAACACCATGCAGAAACCATACAATCGGAATATCAATGTCATGTGTAATCTGCTCGTCGCGGAACTCGCAGAAGGACGCGGACGCTTTGTAAACGACTTGATAAATGGTGCAATGTACTTCTGTGAAATGACGTCATGGGCGGAATCAGCTCACCTCTCTGCCTATCAGAAAAGCAAGAGAGCACTCCCTGACTACCGTGAAAGCATCTTGGAATTACGCCAAGGTGACGTCGCACAATTACTCTCTTGGACGTATTATTTCATGAGAGATCAGTTTGACAAAGTAGACCCAATAATAGCCAATCGCTTACGTTTTGAACTGCAACGACGCGAACTTGACCCCTTCATTCAACGCAATGACTTTTGGTGGATGGCTCGAAACTATAAGCAAGATCGCCTACTTAACAACTGGACTCCATGGTGTAATGCCAATGCCTTGTTATGTTTCATGCTGTTAGAAGATAATCCCGAAGTGCTCACTAAGGCCATTTGGCTTTCCATGCAGTCTGTAGATGAATACTTAAACTACGTGAAAAGCGACGGCGCTTGTGAGGAAGGACCTTCCTATTGGGGCCATGCGGCAGGCAAACTCTTTGAATATCTCTCCGCACTTTCACTCATTACAGGAAATAAAGTCAATCTCTTCGACGCACCATTAGTTAAGAAAATGGGCGAATATATCGCTGCTTCGACCATCGGAAATGAATGGGTTGTCAACTTCGCTGATGCCTCTGCACGAGCCAACGACCTCAATACGATGCTCATTTATCGCTATGGTTTGGCTGTCAACAGCCCCGAAATGAGAGGTATGGCGGCTCAACGTGCGAAGGCTTTCCCACCAAAACTGCCTGCAAGTTGGCTCGATCTGTTCCAGGAACTCCAAAACATTCGTTACCAATCTCAATTGAAACAAGAGAAGATTAGCTATCGTCCACCCCACTTTTCATGGTTTCCTCAGACGGAGTTTTGTTACATCCGACGCGGTAATCTGTTTCTCGCGGCAAAGGGAGGGCACAACAATGAAAGCCACAATCACAATGACATTGGCTCATGTATTCTGGCTATTGACAACCTACCTATACTCATAGATGTCGGCGTTGGCACCTATACAAAGAAAACATTCAGCAGCGAACGCTACACGATTTGGACGATGCAAAGTGATTATCACAATCTACCTATCATCAATGGGCAGGCAGAACACAATGGTATTCAATATCATTCCATGAACCCATCTGTCGATAAAAAGCGATTCAGTTTCAGTGTTGACATCGCTCAGGCCTATCCAAAAGAGGCTGCTGTTGAACGCTGGACACGGGCTTATGCGCTGCAAAACAAACAATTGGTGATTACAGACGACTTCCAACTTAGTGCGAAAAAGGCTCCCAACCAGTTGAACTTCATGACCTGGGGCGACGTGAAAGTTCGCGAAAAGGGATGTATTCAACTGCATATCAAGCAGGTAAAAGCAACGTTAAACTATGATGCTCATGTCTTCACGCCTACGATAACACCTATCGAACTCACCGACCCAAGGCTTTCAAAGGTATGGGGTGAGCGCGTCTATCGCATCACACTAACTGCCAACGACCAAGCATTGCGTGGCCAATACCGCTGTACACTGACCCAAGAATAACTTAAAACACAATGTATATGTACACTCCTAATACTCCAAACCACAACAAAATCAGTCTCAACCGAAGACTGATTTTGCTGTTATCCCTTATATGTGTCGCCACGTTCTCTATGGCTCAACGTGCCATTTTGCCACTCAATGACAACTGGTTATTCAGGTTTTCTCACGAAGTTCAAAAGGAAAGTGGACGCAAAGTGATGCTCCCTCACACATGGAATGCCGTTGATGCACTCAGTGGAAAGCCTGATTATAAACGCGGAATCGGCAATTATAGTCGCACACTTAACGTGCCTTTATCGTGGAAAGGCAAACGCATCTTCATACGCTTTGAAGGGGCCAACAGCGTGACTAACCTCTTTTTAAATGGCAAACACATAGGAGAACATCGCGGAGGTTATGGCGCTTTCATCTTCGAACTGACGGATAAGTTAACCTATGGTGGCCAAAACCAACTACTCGTTCGCGTCAATAATGCCGAACAATTGGATGTAATACCGCTCGTAGGTGACTTTAATTTCTATGGCGGAATATACAGAGAAGTTGCTCTTTTGCTTACAGACAGCATCTGCATCTCACCACTTGACTATGCCTCGCCAGGCATTTATCTACGACAAACGAAGGTAAATGCACAACAAGCTGACGTGCAAACCGATGTGATTATAGACAATCCTACTCATAACAAACAAGCTGTTGATGTGTCGATAGAGGTGTTTGCCGGCACAAAGTCGGTCTTAAAACAACAAAAAACATTGGCGCTTGATGCGCAATCTACGGTACAACGCCACACCATTCCCTTCACCTTGCATCGCCCACACCTATGGAATGCCACAGAAGACCCATTTATGTATAAGGTGAAAGTGAGCCTACGACAAGGCAATCGACTACTCGACGAGGTGGAACAATCTTTGGGTTTACGCAGTTTTCAAGTCAACCCATCACGCGGTTTCTTTCTCAATGGTCGACATCTTCCCCTACATGGTGTTTGCAAACATCAGGATAGAGCCGTTGTTGGCAATGCCATCACACGCGAAAACACTGCAGAAGACGTTAAACTCATGCGCGAAATGGGCGTCAATGCCGTTCGCTTGGCCCACTATCCTCACGCAGCTTACACCTATGAACAAATGGATCGGGCCGGCATTGTGACGTGGGCTGAGATTCCATTTGTAGGTCCTGGTGGTTACGCCGATAAGGGATTTGTAGACAGTAAGGCTTTCCGCGATAATGGAAAACAGCAACTTATTGAGCTCATTCGCCAGCAATTCAATCATCCAAGCATTTGTTTCTGGGGCTTATTCAATGAACTTAAGTACGAAGGTGATAACCCGTTAGACTATATTCAAGAACTAAACAGACTGGCACATGCCGAAGATAGCACCCGACTTACTACCTGTGCAAGCAACCAAATGGGGCAAATGAACTTCATTACTGACGTGATGGCATGGAACCGTTACGATGGATGGTATGGCTCAACGCCGTCTACTTTGGCTACCTTCCTTGACGAAATGCACGCCAAACACCCTCAACTCTGCATCGGAATCAGCGAGTATGGCGCCGGTGCTTCAGTCAATCATCAACAAGATTCGTTGCAACAGCCAAAGCCAAATAGCTGGTGGCATCCCGAGAACTGGCAGACTTTCTATCACATTCGCAATTGGGATATCCTCTCACATCGGCCTTATCTATGGGGTTCTTTCGTATGGAACATGTTCGACTTTGGTGCTGCTCACCGCACGGAAGGTGACCGTCCAGGCATCAACGACAAAGGACTTGTGACGTATGATCGCCGTATCAAGAAGGACGCCTATTACTTTTATAAGGCTAATTGGAATCCCGAAGCAATGGTATATATTGCTGGCAAGCGCATAACAAAACGTGAAAAGGCCAACAACGAACTATGGGTGTTCTCCAATTGTAAATCGGTTGTACTCTCGGTTAATGGCAAACAACAGGCTTCACTCACGCCCAACGACAACTCACTCTGCACCTTCCATGTCACACTTCAGCCTGGATTAAACCGCATTGTGGCTAAAGGTACGAAAGATGGCAAGCAGGTGAGCGACGAATATGAGGTCATGTGTGAGCCAAAATTATAAAAATCATAGCGTAGAATGTAGGTTTTAACACCGCAGGTGTTGCGGTTTTTCGGCGTAATCCGCCATAAATTTAGGCATGTTTTAAAGCCAAGTAGATTATTAAATATATGTTTCAACGCCGTAGGTGTTGCGTTTTTGATAGCCCAGGGTTGCCAAACGATAGTGTAGGCTACCCTGGGTTAATGCATGGTTTGTGGGAAACAACGCCGTAGGTGTTGCGCTTTTTTTGATTAATCCGCCATGTATTCTGGCGCGAGATAACGTAATTCATATTATGGAATAAACGTTTCAACGCCGTAGGTGTTGTGCTTTTGATAGCCCAGGGTTGCCAAACGATAGTGCAGGCTACCCTGGGTTAGGGTATGATGTGTAGGTAACAACGCCGTAGGTGTTGCGCTTTTTTTGATTCATCCGCCATAAAAGGTTTCATTGTAAGCATACCTTCACAGAAAAAGCTCAACACCTACGGCGTTGAATCCCCTTGCAAACGTTGACCCGGGGTAGGCTCGTTCCTCGCCAACCCCGGGCTATCAAAAGAACAACTCGTACCGAGTTGCGAGATGAGAACATTATGAGTGTGACGTGGTTGATAATAAAAGGTGAAATAGGGTAAGGCAAACAAAGCCTCTCCCCCAGCCCTTTGCTTTCCTCGTTTCGCAGGCTTCACGAACAGCGACCTATGGTTCCCCGAAGAGGGAGGGGAGTTGTTAGCCATGAAAATGGAGGGAGTAGTTTGAGGAGTAACCAGAAATGTTGGTGTTATTGATAATAAAGCGTAATATGAGTTATGGTAAATAGGTGCATGATTTGCCACATTTTACTGCATGAAACGATGGGAATGGTGTTACGAAAAATACGTTTCAACGCCGTAGGTGTTGCGCTTTTTTGATTAATCCGCCATAAAAGGGTTCATTGTAAGCATGCCTTCACAGAAAAAGCTCAACACCTATGGCGTTGAATCTCCTTGCGAATGTTTACCCGGGGTAGGCTCGTTCCTCGCCAACCCCGGGCTATCAAAGGAACAACTCGTACCGAGTTGCGTGGTGAAATAATTATGGGCAAGGCGTGATTGATAATAAAACGTAAAATAATGTAAGGCAAACAATGCCTCTCCCCCAGCCCTTTGCTTTCCTCGTTTCGCAGGCTTCACGAACAGCGACCTATGGTTCCCCGAAGAGGGAGGGGAGTTGTTAGCCATGAAAATGGAGGGAGTAGTTTGAGGAGTAACCAGAAATGTTGGTGTTATTGATAATAAAGCGTAATATGAGTTATGGTAAATAGGTGCATGATTTGCCACATTTTACTGCATGAAACGATGGAAATGGTGTTACGAAAATTATGTTTCAACGCCGTAGGTGTTGCGCTTTTGATAGCCCAGGGTTGCCAAACGATAGTGCAGGCTACCCTGGGTTAGCGTATGATGTGTGGGTAACAACGCCGTAGGTGTTGCGCTTTTTTTGATTAATTCGCCATAAAATACCTCGCAATAACTATGCCTTCACAGAAAAAGCTCAACACCTACGGCGTTGAATCTCCTTGCGAATGTTTACCCGGGGTAGGCTCGTTCCTCGCCAACCCCGGGCTATCAAAGGAACAACTCGTACCGAGTTGCGTGGTGAGAACATTCAATATGGGTGATACATTCATTGGAACATTAATATAACACCAACGGCGTTGCATCGTTGTAACATTCAAAATGGCGGATACATCCATTGGAATGCTGTTATAACACCTATGGTGATTCATGATGATAACATTATGGTATAGATGTTATTGATAATCAATGATAAAATGATTTGGTGCAAATGAGCGCGTAATTAGCCTTATTTTACACGATGAAATGACGCAAAACATCGCGTGATTTGTGGCACTTTACTACGCGGGGCATAAAGGAACATAACACAAAGGGAAATCGGTCTATGATTCTTCTGTGGCAAAGCGGTTTGTATTACACATGAAACCCTAAACTGATTTGAAAAACATGACCCTGCAACCCCATTTATGTTACAGGCTATATCCCATTTCTTTCCCTGCTAACGCTATTCCACTCATCAAACTTTATGACTTATAGAATATGCCCATTTTTCGCCTTTTTCCCCTTGATTTCTTTCTTTTTATCCAAAAATATACGTACTTTTGCGAGCGTATGTACTACAAGTTTTACTTGATTATGTTGCTCTTTTGCCTGTCGTTACCATTGAGTGCGCAGACAAAAACAGATGGGAAACGCCCTGAAAGCGTTGCTCCCGAGGACCGAACTGTCGATATGGATGACCCTACTTTCGTACCAATGGTGCGCGTAGGAAAGGTACTTCAGGGGCGAGATTCAATCCAATATGTAGAACTTAACAATGTATATGTCTACCCACAACCCGTATTTGAGAACGCACAACAACGCATGGCATACAACCGTTTGGTTTATAATGTCAAGAAAGTGCTGCCGATAGCCAAGGAGGTTAACCGCATAATTATTGAGACTTACGATTATATTCAGACGTTACCCAACAAGAAAGCCAAGGACGCTCACCTCAAATATGTGGAACAAAGCATTAAAGAAGAGTACACACCACGCATGAAGAAGCTCACCTATCAACAGGGGAAACTGCTCATTAAGTTAGTATATCGCGAGTGTGGAAGCTCTGCTTATGGTGCACTTCAAGCCGTGTTAGGCCCTGTTCGCGCGGGATTTTGGCAAGCGTTTGCATGGACTTTTGGCGCCTCTTTGACGAAGAAATATGACCCGAATGGTGTAGATCGCCTCACCGAACGTGTGGTGTTGATGGTTGAAGCCGGCCAATTATAACCGAGAAAATGAAGAAATCAATGAAGATAATGCTTGGAGTTGTCGTGGCTGCAGTGGCTATCGGTGGACTCCACTATTACAAACAAGGAAGTAAGAGTGTTGAAAACACGGAGGAAGTAGAGGAGATTGAGAAAGTCACTCCCGTCGGTCCATCGTTTAATGCCGATAGCGCTTACAGCTTTGTAAAGGCACAATGCGACTTCGGTCCACGCGATATGAACAGCAGTGGGCATGAACGTTGCGCGCAATGGATAGTGAAGAAGTTCAAGGAATATGGCTGTAAGGTGACCACCCAGGATGCAACTCTCACCGGATATGACGGCACTAAGCTCAAGAGTAGCAACATTATAGCCAGTATAAACCCTGAAGCCACCACCCGAATACTGCTTTGCGCGCATTGGGATAGCCGTCCTTGGGCCGATAACGACCCTGATAGTACGAACTGGCACAAGCCAATTCTTGCCGCAAATGATGCCGCAAGTGGCGTTGCAGTGATGCTCGAGTTGGCACGAATCATCCATAACAATAAAGGCGATAAAGCCTTAAACGCTCAACTTGGCATTGACTTTGTGTGCTTTGATGCCGAAGATTGGGGGACACCTCAATGGGCAAATACCCCCGATAATGCCGATAGTTGGGCACTCGGAGCACAGTATTGGAGTAAGAATCTGCCGCGAGGTTACGAGGCACGTTATGGCATTTTACTCGATATGGTGGGTGGAGTTGGCGCGCGATTCTATAGAGAAGGCATGTCAATGCAATATGCTTCGGCGATAGTAAACAAGGTTTGGCGCGCTGCAAAAGCAGTTGGATTTGGAAGTTATTTCCCTCAACAAGATGGAGGAATGATTACAGATGACCATGTGCCTATTAACCAATTTGCCAAGATTCCGACTATAGACATTATCCCATATTACCCAGATTGTCAGCAAAGTAGCTTTGGACCAACGTGGCATACGCTTGCCGATAATATGGAAAACATTGATAAGAACACGCTGAAAGCCGTGGGTCAGACAATGGTTCAAGTGATATATTCAGAGAAATAGTTGCACATGACAACATGAAATACGTCAACAGGGATGCACAAAGCGTGCATCCCTGTTTGTCTTTTCTATGGATTTCAATGCTACTATCCTACTATGTATATAATGATTGCATAGCGTTGATAACGCCAATCCACACATTTAAGGTTAGCTTTGCATTGATTTAAGCTCCTTAAAACGTTACTTCAGCCTGGTCTTTTACGGCTTGCATTACCCTAAGCCAATTGCCTCCCCAAATCTTTTCGATATCTTCTTCGCTGAATTTACGGCGTAACAATTGGATAGTAAAGTTGATCATTTCGGATGCATCGGCCATACCAACGATGCCACCATCACCATCAAAGTCGGTGCCTACACCCACATGGTCGATTCCCATGACGTCGATTGCATGCTCAAGATGGGCCACTGCATCGAGTATTGTGGCTTCAGTTTCTTTCCGAAGGAAGCCATGATACATTGTAGTTTGTGCCACTCCGCCTCTTGCAGCGAGTGCTCTCAGCTGGTCATCGGTTAGATTTCGTGGCACATCGCAAAGCGCTTTACAGTTGCTATGACTACAAACGATAGGCATTTTACTTATCTCTAATGCATCATAAAAACTCTTTTCAGCCCCATGACTGAGGTCAACCATAACCCCAAGTCTATTCATCTCATGAATAACCTGCTCGCCAAAAGCACTTACTCCGTTATGTGTTCCCGTGCCACGAGCACTATCACAGATGTCGTTATCGCCGTTATGGCAAAGCGTGATGTAAGTAATTCCACGACGAGCAAAGTGCTCTACGTTCGCAATATCAGTCTCAATAGCCAGTCCATTCTCTATACCGAGCATGATACTCTTGCGACCTTGCGCCTTGTTTAGATAGAGATCGTGAGGTGTTTTCGCGATAGAAACATACGCGTTTTCACGCTTAACAATGGCCGATATCTGGTCAAATATGCTGTCAGCATATTGCTTCGGCGTCATGTTTTCAGGGATTTCACCCGGCTTTGGGTGCTGAGGAATGTAGGCAACCATCGTCACTGCATCTTGTCTTCCGTCTGACATCTTGTGGAGATCATATAGGATTCGTGGATCTCTTTGCTCGAAATGAATGCCTTGAGAGAAGAACATTGGCGTGTCACAATGGCTATCAAACGTGAGGATTCGATGGTGAATGTCTTTTGCTTTGCTAAATTCAGCACTGCGATGGATGAGCCATTGGAAGAGTTTTAATCCCTCTTCTTCAAGCCATTCAGGATGCCATTGCACCCCAATGATAGCCTTTTGCTCACTACTTTCAATCGCTTCGACGATTCCATCGGGTGCGGTTGCCGTGACACGGAACTTATCTCCACATTCAGCTACAGCCTGATGATGGAATGAGTTGACATAAGTCTTCTCGCCATAAAGGTCAAACAACACACTGTTCTCACGTATGTTTATGCTGTGAGTAGGCTCTTCTCGCACTGCATCTTGAACGTGTTTGAGTGGTGTTTTGATATCTTGTGTCAGCCGACCTCCTAAAGCTAAGGCGATGGTTTGCATGCCACGACATGTTCCAAGAATAGGAATCTGTCGGTTATATGCTAATCTTGTGAGCAACAATTCAGGCAAATCACGCTCTGGATTAACGTGACCTAACTCTTTAAGAGGCTCCTCATTACTCCATAATGGGCTATAGTCTGCGCCACCAGTAAACACAAGTCCGTCGATGCGATCAAGCATATTGATAATTACTTGATGGTCGGCCACTGGCGGAATGATAACAGGTGTGCCGCCCGCTTTAACGATTTGACGATAGTAAACGCTTCGTATCATGGCATCACCATCAGCATAGTTGGCAGTGATTCCAATCATTGGGCGCTGTTGAGCCTCGGGAAATGAGGAATAAATCTCGTCAAGATATGTTCCAAGTTGATATTTCTTTATCATTTTTTCAGTTCAAAAATTAAGTTCAAAACATTTATATTCTTTCCTGTTTTCAGGGTGTTCACGTTATCATAGAATACACATCTGTACTCCAACACATTGGAAACATCCCTCAAAATCATTTGAAAACAAAAATAATTAATATTATTTGAATCGACAAAAAAAGCGCGGAAATCTTTCAATCTCCGCGCATTCAGTATGAGGAATAAATGATTTTACTTTTCTATACCTACCAATTCAACGGTGAAAATGAGTGTAGAGTAAGGCTTAATCTGCCCTGCTTGTCTTCCGCCATAAGCCAAATTCTCTGGTATACAGACTTCCCATTTGCTGCCAACTGGCATCATTGTGAGCGCTTCTGTCCATCCTTTGATGACTTCATTGCATCGGAACGTGTTGGTTTGAGGGTCGCGTTTGTAGCTACTATCAAAGACAGTACCATCTATTAAGCGTCCTTCGTACTTCACTTTTACCTTATCTGACTCCTTAGGCATAGGGCCTTTACCTTCTACAAGCACTTTATACTGCAGCCCAGAAGGCGTAGTATGCATGCCCTCTTTCTTAGCATTGGCCTTCAACCAGTCTGCATTTTCCTGTTTGTATGCTGCATTTCGTGTCTCAACAACATCCTCCATACGCTGACGATAGCGCTTAGTTGCCTCGTTTTGCGTAAAGAAAGTCGTGTCGTTTTGCAGTGCAGCAGTGAATCCATTAATAAACATTGCATGCTCAATAGAATCTTTTGATCCAGCGAAAGCCTGCTTCATATTCGGCAAAATACGGCTGTTGACCATCTCTGCAATCTGCATTCCCGCAGCATAAGCCTTGAAAGCAGGGTCTGAAACGCGTGTCTGTGCTTCACGAAATCCTTTCAGGAAGTCAGCCATATTCGTTGTATCAACCTGGAAACTCTGTTGAAGATAAGCCACAAGTCCTTCAGTTGCCGACATGCCGGCAAGGTAACTAAGCGTATCATTCGGTGAAACGAGCTTCACTATTGACGCTGGCGTTGTGGCAACAGGCTTCTTTTTCTTATCCTTTGCCTGTGTAGTAAGCGTAACGCCCGCCATGAAGACGAGCGCTAAGAGTATTAGTTTTTTCATTGTTTACAATCTTATTTTCCGCCAACCTTTACAAGTTCAATCTTAAAGATGAGTGCAGAGAATGGCTTAATCTGGCCTTGTTCGCGGTCGCCGTAAGCCAGTTGTTGAGGTATATAGACTTCCCATACAGAGCCAGCAGGCATATGTACGAGCGCATCGGTCCATCCTTTAATCACCTGATTGGCTTTAAGTGTGATAGGTTCTCCACGCTTGTAGCTGCTATCGAATACCTTTCCATCGATTGTTTTGCCTTCATAGTTGACAACAACTGTTGAAGTATCCTGAGGCATTGCACCCTTTCCTTCTTTTATTACCTTATATTGTACGCCAGAAGGAAGCGTCTTTACGCCTGCCTTTTTCTTGTTTTCAGCGAGCCATTTCTCACCAGCTGCCTTGTTAGGACCATATTGTTTCTCCATGTTCTTGCCCTTAATAGCCATCATTTTGGCTTGAGCAATCTGCTGAGCTTCCTCAGCTGTCATCTTCACGCTACCTGTTTTACCCGTTGTTCCGGCAATAAAACCAGCCATAAAGTTCTTTAATGAGATGCTCTTTGTAGAGTCTTCACCAAACACTTCGCTATTAATGCCCTTGATCATCTGGTTAGATATCTGCTGACCTATTTGTATTCCAGCGTAATAAGCGGCCTTCTTCTTGTCGTCACCAGCGTTAGCTCCATCGTTAAGTCCTTTGATAAACTCGTCCATATAGGTAGTATCGATCTGCATACGACCTACGAGGAAGTCCTTCAAACCTTGGGTTTGAGCCATACCCATGGCGTAACTCATCGTGTCAACATCGTTTTTCAGATCGGCCTTTGGAGTCGAATTGCCACACGCAGTGAATGTTGCGGCAGCGATAGCCATAGCGGCTACGATTGCGATTTTCTTCATTTCTAATCTTATTATAATGTATATTATTTCACTGATACAAGCTCTACATCAAATACCAACGTAGAGAATGGAGGGATAGATGCACCTGCTCCGCGCTCGCCATAACCGAGTTCATAAGGTATAAAGAAGCGATACTTGCCGCCTTCTTTCATGAGTTGCAAGCCTTCTGTCCATCCGGCAATCACTTGATTGAGTGGGAACGTGGCGGTTTGTCCGCGATCATACGACGAATCGAACTTCGTTCCATCTATCAAAGTGCCTTCATAATGACACTCAACTGTGTCGGTTGCCTTTGGACTTTGACCGTTTCCTTCACGCAAAACCTGGTATTGCAGTCCCGAAGCTGTCGTAATAACACCTTCCTTTTTGCCGTTTTCAGCGAGGAACTTCTCGCCATCTTGCTTTGCAGCCTTACCCTTTTCGGCAGCCTCAGCCTTTTGTTTCTCCTCTTGTTTTGCAAAGAACTCCTGCACAATCTGTTGTGCTTCAGCGTCACCGAGCTTCAAATCGCCCGCAATAACGTCTTTAATTGCCTGTGCAAAATCGTCAATATTAAGGTCTGCGGCACCCATCTGAGACAATTGTCTGCCGATGCCTATGCCGAGAGCATAGCTTACTTTATCCATAAAATCTTAAATCAATTGGTTTAAATGATACTATTTTTCGAAATCAAATGCAAAGATAGCAGAATAAAACTGAATAGAAAAGAAACGATGCTTTAATTTTATTAAAATGTAAAGGGCTTCACATAATTTTTATATATATTTGTAACACGTTTACATTGTTAGGCTATACGTGCCATGACAAAGCAGTAAACACATGATGAAAAGATACAAAAACAACAAAGAAAGATGACCAATAAAATCTCAAAAATAGTGTTTCTTACGGGTGCAGGCATGTCGGTTGAGAGTGGATTCAAGACTTTTCGCGGCAGCGATGGCCTTTGGGAAAACTATCCTGTGGATGAGATTGCCACACATCATGGCTGGGAAGACAACCCCACTAAGGTGACAAACTTCTATAATATGCTAAGAAAGAAGTTGTGGAATGCCTCACCTAACGAGGGACATCGCCTCATTCAGTCGCTGGAACAGCAGTATGAGGTGACTGTTGTGACGCAGAATGTCGACAATCTCCATGAGCGTGCCGGCTCAACTCACGTCATTCATCTGCATGGAGAGTTATCAAAGGTGTGCTCAAGTCGCGACCCTTACAACCCTGAATACATTGAAACATTAACGCCAGAGCATAGTGATGTTGAGCCAGGTACACTTGCTAAAGATGGTAGTTTGCTTCGACCTTTCATCGTTTTCTTTGAAGAAAGCGTTCCAATGATAGCCCCGGCAGCGCATGAAGTGACGTCGGCTGACCTGCTCGTTGTTATCGGAACAAGTCTCAATGTCTATCCCGCTGCAGGGTTGTTACAATACTGTCGACCTGGTGTTCCGATTTATCTCATAGACCCGAATCCCGTGAACACCAACGCCTTCCAACATGTAAAGCAGTTGCAAATGGGGGCAAGCGAGGGGATGAAACGGCTGACAGAGTTGCTCAACTCGGCTTTACCGAAAGAGACAAAAGATTGAGATTCAACCCCTGTTAAGGGCTAAGTCGGGGATAGACAGCTGTTTGTAATGGTCCGCTTTGCAGGCGTCTGACGACTGAGAGCTTATAAACAAAGCCTCATTTCCAGCTCCTTGCCTTCCTCGTTTCACTGACGCAACGAACAGCAACCTTTTGTTCTCCAAAGAGAGAACAGATTAGTTAGCCTTTGAAATAGAAGAGGTTATTTAAAGGAGAATGGGGAATATTGGCGTTGTTGATAATTCATGGTAAAATGGTTTGGGGCATTTTATCGTATAAAATACGGCAAAACACCACATGAAATGTGCCACTTTACCGCATGAAACGACTGAGATTGCCGCGTGATATGAGGCAGATTAGAAAAGGGTTTGTAACTCGTTAATAATAAAGAGGTTATTCATGAGAGCATAAAAGCCATAGGAGGATGTTGACTTTCAATATCAATGTACATTTGGAATGGCTGGTATGAGTTTATGTTTTCTTTCCTTTGAAATCAAGGAATAATAGGTTTTAGTTGATGCGCAAAATCATTCATATCGACATGGACGCTTTCTTTGCGAGCGTAGAGCAAAGAGATCATCCCGAACTTCGCGGCAAACCAATCGCCGTAGGCTATGATGGTGTGCGCGGAGTTGTGTCTACTGCCAGTTACGAAGCACGCAAGTTTGGCGTTCATTCGGCCATGTCGGTGCAGATGGCCAAGCGATTATGCAAGGACCTTATTATCGTAGAAGGAAGTTATCAGCATTATAAAGAGGTGTCGGCACAAATACATCGCATCTTTCATGACTACACAGAACTCATCGAACCTATATCCCTTGACGAGGCTTTCCTTGATGTTACCACAAACAAAAAAGGCATTCCACTCGCTGTAGACATAGCAAAGGAAATCAAACAACGCATAAAAGACGAACTGAATCTTACGGCTTCGGCTGGTATTTCGTATAATAAACTCTTGGCAAAGATAGCTTCTGACTATCGAAAACCCGACGGAATATGCACCATTCACCCTGACAAAGCGTTGGACTTTGTGGCAAAGCTGCCCGTAGAAGACCTCTGGGGAGTGGGTCCAAAGACGGCTTTGCGCATGCATCGCATGGGAATTTTCAACGCCCTTCAACTGCGGGCATGCTCTTTGGAGCATCTAACGATGGTGTTTGGAAAGGCGGGTCCTTCGTTCTATAACTATGCACGAGGCATTGACGAGCGTCCCGTCATCATCGAACGCACGCGGAAGTCTGTTGGCTGTGAGCACACTTTTCTTGAAGATATCAGTCTACCTTCGGCCCTGTTGATAGAACTTTATCACCTTGTTGTTGAACTTTCAGCGCGCATAAAGAAAGGAAACTTTGAAGGAAAGACCTTGACTCTGAAAATCAAATATGCCGATTTCAAACAGATAACGCGTAGCATCACGAGTCATAAGCTATTGAAAACAAAAGACGAGATATTGCCTTTGGCCAAACGTTTGCTACAAATGATTAACTATGATAATGCACATGCCATTCGATTAATGGGCCTTTCGGTGTCTAATCCGGGAATAGATGACAATGAAAATAAGGCTGAATGGATACAGTTGGAATTGGAATTTAAAGACAATTTCAAGCCCTCTAAGAAGAGAAATGCCGGCAAATGAGTTCCATAAGGTATAGTTTCAGGAGATGTGTGGCGTTAAAGCATGCCGCCATGCTGCTTTTTTCATGATGCAGAATGAATGAAACCTCATGACATTATGCCTTGCTCTCCCCTATGTTTATGCGCAAATGAGCGGCATCAAACGTGATGTTTCCTTGCTCAATAAAGTTTCCCAACGAACCATTGTCAGCCAAGTCGCGCGGTGTTCCGACATGAAGTTTGCCGTCATCTAACAGCCATAGTCGGTCGGCAACCTGCAAAGCCTGTTCTATATCGTGGGTAGAGAGCAGAATAGTTTTGTTGAGTTTGTGGGCTAATTGATGCAAGAGCTGCATTGTTGCTACCTTACTGGGGTAATCGAGAAAGGCAGTTGGTTCATCAAGGAATATCACAGGCGTTTGTTGAGCGAGTGCTTTTGCAATCATAGTCTTTTGCCTTTCGCCATCACTTAGCGTGTGGATGAGTCGCGATTGCAGTGGTTTGACGCCCGTCATCGCCATCGCTTCATCGACAATCTGTTGGTCGTTGGCCTTCAAACGGCCAAAGAAGCCCGTGTAAGGATAGCGTCCCATGCCAATAAGTTCGGCCACAGTGATGTTTGCAGTGTCTAACTTTGTTGTCAACACCACGCCTATTTGCTGCGCACATTCATAAGGTTTGAGTTGCGAAATGTCCTTTCCATTAAGTTCAACACAGCCTTTCAAGGGTGGAATAAAGCCCGAAAGGGTGCGCAACAACGTTGATTTGCCAACACCATTTGGGCCTAACAAACACGTAAATTCGCCTGCATGCAACCCCGCCTGCAAGTCAGTTGCCACAACCTTATGCTTATACCCAATAGTTAAATGATTCAAAACGATTGATTCCATGCTGCAAAGATAATGAGAATTCATGATAGTTTTCTTAATTTTGCACGCGAAATGAGGATGCAAACTACAGCAATTCAGGAATTACAACGCCAGAAGATGCTTCTTCAAATGGAGTATTACACCGAGAAAGAAGCCTTTCGCAAGCAGACCGAAGCAACGGGACTCTTGCGAAAAGTGAAGCGTGGCGATGCCTGGTTTCCATTGTCTGTGGGGCGAAGTTACTACAATTCGATGAATCAAATGGCCTTAGAGGTCAGGCGAACTGCCGACCAAGACATCGAACATAACTTTGAATTTGGCCGTCCGGCGATATTCTTCACGCTACAAAAGGTGAATGGTGAGGCCAAAGAACGATTGCACTATTTCAACTTTTCGTGTGTGGTGTCGTATGTAGATGGCGATAACATGGTTGTGATTCTCCCCGATGCAGGACGTGTTATCGACCTTCAGCACGCGCAAGGACAGGTGGGTGTGCAGCTGTTTTTTGATGAAACAAGCTATAAATGCATGTTCGATGCGCTCGATCGCGTAATCAACGCCAAGGGAAATCGATTGGCCTACCTGCGCGATTTATTTTATTCGGGCCAGCAAGCCCAGCGATTCAGCTTCGACAGTCAACACTTTCCGTGGCTCAATCCCACACAAGAACGTGCCGTAAACGAAGTGTTGTGGGCCAAAGATGTGGCTGTGGTGCATGGACCACCGGGCACAGGAAAGACCACAACCTTGGTCGAAGCAATCAACGAAACCTTGATGAAAGAGAGCCAAGTGCTTGTGTGTGCACAGAGCAATATGGCTTTAGACTGGATATCAGAGCAGTTGGTTGACCGCGGGATTAATGTGCTTCGCATTGGCAATCCGACGCGAGTGAACGACAAGATGTTAGGCTTTACGTATGAAAGACGCTTCGAAAGTCATCCTGATTACCCTCAACTTTGGGCCATTCGAAAGGCTATCCGTGAGCTGAGAAGCCATCGCAAACGAGGCGATGAGCGTTTCCATCAGAAGTTTGAGCATTTGAAAGCGCGCGCCACTGAACTCGAAATACGCATTAACAGCGCCTTGTTTGACGAGGCACGTGTCGTGGCTTCAACGCTTGTTGGGTCTGCAAACAGAGTATTAGAAGGCATGAAATTCGGCACACTCTTTATTGATGAAGCTGCCCAAGCCTTAGAAGCGGCGTGCTGGATTCCCATGCGTCGTGTCACAAGAGTAGTCTTTGCAGGCGACCATTGCCAGCTTCCGCCGATGGTAAAGAGCATAGCTGCGCTCAAAGCGGGATTGGGAAAGTCTCTTATGGAGCGTATCGTTGAGCACAAACCCGACGTCGTTACCCTACTTAAAATACAATATCGCATGAACGAAAAGATAATGAAGTTCTCAAGCGATTGGTTCTATCATGGTGAAGTTGAGAGTGCTCCGCAGACACGAAATCGCGGTATTTTAGACCTCGATGAACCGATAGAATGGCGTGATTCAAAGGTAGACGACGAAGAAGGTGATAGCGGAGAATCGTTTGTGGGTGAGTCGTTTGGTCGTATCAACAAAGCCGAAGCCCAATTAACGCTCGACACTTTAGAAGATTATTTCAAGAAGATTGGCAAGCAACGCATACTCGATGAGCATATCGATGTAGGCGTTATTTCGCCTTATCGCGCCCAAGTGCAATATCTAAGACGGCTGATTCGCAAGCGCGAAAGCTTCAAACCATATCGTCATTCCATTAGCGTGAACACCGTAGATGGCTTTCAAGGGCAAGAGCGTGACATCATTTTGATATCTCTTGTGCGTAGCAATGATCAAGGACAAATAGGTTTTCTCAACGACCTTCGGCGCATGAATGTTGCCATAACGCGTGCCCGCATGAAGTTGATTATCTTAGGTGACAAGGCAACGCTTTGCCGACATCCATTCTATCGCAAGCTGAATGAGGCCATAGAAAACACGAATGAGCACGCATAAACTCGCTGTTTGTGGCCTCAACGCTATTGAAGAAGAAGACAAAATGGTTTTTATGATAATGATATATAAAGGTAAGAAGATTCAGGAATGACAGAACAAAACACATTAAAACACGAAACAAGCATGACGAGTGGCGCACCTTTTCGGGCTATTTTATCGTTTGCTACCCCACTCGTTTTAGGCTATATTCTTCAACAACTCTATCTCATCATCGATGCAGTCATTGTGGGTCGCTGGATTGGCGTAGGCGCTTTGGCTGCCGTTGGAGCTTCAAGCAGCATCATGTTTCTTATTATGGGCTTCTGCAATGGAGCCTGTGCAGGCTTCGCTATCCCTGTAGCGCAAGCCTTCGGAGCCGAAGATTATCACAAGATGCGTTGCTATGTGAGCAATGCTATCCGTATAGCGGCGGTGTTGGCAGTGGTGATTACGCTGCTCTCTTGTGTGTTATGCGATAAGATTTTGCACATGGTGAATACACCGACTGAAGTGTTCCACGATGCCTATGTCTTTTTGTTTCTACAGTTTTGCACGATACCTTTCACCATAACTTATAACCTATTGGCGGGTCAGATTCGTGCTTTGGGTAACTCGAAACAGCCTTTCTATTTCTTGATTATATCCTCAGTGCTAAACGTTTTCTTGGATGTGATACTGATTTTAATCCTGAAATTCGGCGTCGAAGGTGCGGGTATAGCCACCTTTTTGAGTCAAGCCTTTGCCTCATGGCTATGTTGGCGCTTCATTAAACGCAACATGCGAATACTTGTTCCCATGGGAGATGAGCGCGACTTTGACAACAAAAAAATCAGTATTCTCCTGAATAATGGCGTGCCCATGGGACTTCAATTTTCTATCACTTCGATAGGCATCATCATGCTTCAAAGTGCAAACAACGCTTTGGGAACCGTGTATGTAGCCTCGTTTACGGCTGCCGTCCGCATTAAATATCTATTTACTTGCGTGATGGAAAACATTGGTGTGGCCATGGCAACCTATTGCGGCCAGAACATAGGTGCCAAGAAACTCGATCGGGTCAAAGCCGGAGTGCGTGACGCAATGTGGTTAGTGATGGGCTATTTTGTACTGACTGTGCTTGTCATCTATCCTTTTGCCGACCAGATGATGATGCTTTTTGTCGACAGCAGTGAGCATGCAGTGATAGCCAACGCCGCCCAACTGATGCGTATTTGCAACTGGTTTTATCCGGCTTTAGGCATTCTCGTCATCCTTCGTTATAGCATTCAAGGCCTCGGTTACAGCAATCTCAGCATGATGAGTGGCGTGATGGAAATGTTCGCACGCTGTGGAGTGAGCCTCTGGTTAGTACCTGCCATGGCGTGGCTCGGCGTTTGTTATGCCGACCCTGTAGCCTGGATAATGGCCGACATCTTCCTTATTCCCGCTTATTTCTGGCTATTGCAACGCCTAAGAAAAAAGATTATGGTTGCCGCATAACCATGATTTGAAGGAACAAAACGCAATAAGCATGAAATAGAGAAAAAAAGTGCTTCTGACAACGACATAAACACCAAATGGAGAAAATAAGCGCTTCTGTCAACGACATAAACACCAAATGGAGAAAATAAGCGCTTCTGTCAACGACATAAACACCAAATGGAGAAAAAAAGTGCTTCTGACAACGACATAAACACCAAATGGAGAAAAAAAGTGCTTCTGACAACGACATAAGCATGAAATAGAGAAAAAAAGTGCTTCTGACAACGACATAAACATCAAATGGAGAAAAAAAACGCTTCTGACAACGACATAAACATGAAAAAGGAAATTTCCATGCTACATACAACGTATGAAACGCAAAAAAGAGAAATTTGGGGTTAGATACAACGTATCAAGCGCAAAAAAAAGGATTTTTGGGGTTAGATACAACGTATCAAGCACTAAAAAGAGGAATTTGGAGTTAGATACAACGTATCAAGCACAAAAAAAGGAATTTTGGGGTTAGATACAACGTATCAAGCACAAAAAAGAGGAATTTGGAGTTAGATACAACGTATCAAGCATTAAAAAAGGAATTTTCATGCTTCCGCGTGGCACGGAAAGGCCAAATGGAGAATTTTCATACTTCCGCGTGGCGCGGAAAGACCAAAAAGAAGATTTTCGTGTTTCCGCGTGACGCGGAAAGGCCAAAAAGAGAATTTTCATGCTTCCGCGTGGCGCGGAAAGACTAAAAAGAGGTTTTAGGTGTTACAGCGCGGCGCGGAAAGACCTAAATAAACTTGTAAGCTGCTGCCATGTGTGTTCTTTGCCATGAAAGGCTAAGATAGCTTTGTGAGAGGGGGATTCAAAGGGGGATTGTACGAATTTGGAATGAATTTGTATTATAATTCTATACCAGTTAAAACGAAGTCTGTAAATTTGCGGCAACAAACTAACAATTATATATAACCTTCTTGTTAATCATGAGTAAATTTAAAAAAATCATTACCCGGAGAAGCGTCTTATCATTCGTATTGATGTTTGTATCAATCGTGATGAGTGCTCAAATCAAGGTTTCGGGCGTCGTAAAAGACGATGCAGGTGAACCCATGCCGGGAGTAAGTGTGAAGATAAAAGGGACGAATGTCGGTGTTGTCACCGATGTTAATGGTCTTTTTAGTCTACAAACCGACCGCAAGAATGCAGTTCTTTCGTTTTCGTTCTTAGGTTATACCACACAAGAACAAAAGTTGCAAACAGGGAAACTGATGACTGTCACGATGCAGGAAGACCACCAGGTGCTTGACGAGGTAGTCGTTGTTGGCTATCAAGAAGTGAGGAAACGCGACCTCACTGGCTCGGTGTCTAAAGCAGACGTGAGTGCGCTGACGAGTACTCCTGTTTCGTCATTCGACCAGACTTTAGGAGGTCGCTTGGCCGGAGTCAACGTGTCTTCTAATGAGGGTATGCCTGGCGGAAGCATGAAAATTGTGATTCGAGGCAACAACTCTTTGACGCAAGAGAACTCGCCCTTGTATGTTATTGACGGTTTCCCGGTTGAAGATCCAAGCATCGCGAGTTCAATTAATCCCTCGGATATTGCTTCAATTGATGTTTTGAAAGATGCTTCTGCCTCTGCCATTTATGGTGCGCGAGGCGCAAATGGTGTGGTAATTATCGTTACAAAGAGCGGTAAGACAGGCCGTCCAAAGGTGAATTATGACGGCAGCGTAGGTTGGCAGAGCGTATCAAAGACCATCCCCATGATGAATGCCTATGAGTTTGTTGCCTTGCAAAATGAGATGTATCCAGAGATTGTTAAGAACTCATATCTATCGCTTTATGATGGAAAGCAATGGACAATGGACGACTATAAGCATATTCCTCAATATGATTGGCAGGATATGATCTTCAGAACAGCACCTATTCAGAATCACAATGTGAGTTTGACGGGAGGAAGTGAAGACGTTAGATATACCGCCTCACTATCTTATTTTGATCAAGATGGTATTGTGCAGAATTCTAATTATAACCGCATTCAGGGGCGCTTGGCAACCAATTTAAAATATAAGAAGTGGAAAGTTAACCTCAACGTAAACTATGCACAGTCGAACCAAACGGGTCAGTCTCCTTCGCAGACTTCTTATTCTGGCATGAACAACCTATTCTATAGTGTGTGGGGTTATCGTCCAGTGACCCAGCCAGGAGTTCCACTTCATACGCTTGTTGAACGTGCAACGGATGAGGATGTGAACAACACAAACGACTATCGTTTCAATCCAATCATGTCGTTGAACAATGAGTATAACAAACGCACCACTACCTACATGCAGTTTAATGGCTTCATAGAATATGAACTCATGAAAGGACTTCGTCTGAAGGTTTCGGGCGGATATACTGATAACCGCATGAATACGGATAACTTCAATAACTCGAAAACACGTTATGGAGGACCGACATCTATAGAGAAAGTAAATGCACAAGTGGCGCGTGCTCAACGTCAAACATGGCTCAATGAGAATACTTTAACTTGGCAAACAAACATTCAAAAGCGCCATTATTTCAATTCTTTATTGGGTTTCTCACTACAGAATTCTGACTTCGAATATTATCGTTTCAAGACGATAAAGATACCAAACGAGAGCTTAGGAATGGCTGGAATGAGCGACGGAACACCAACCATCACACGCTCAGAGAAGTCATCTTGGGCGATGATGTCTTATTTCGGACGCTTCAATTACAACTATAAGTCGAAATATTATGCTACGATGACGATGCGTGCCGACGGCAGTTCTAAGTTCCGTGGCAATAATCGTTTCGGATATTTTCCATCGGGTTCATTGGCTTGGAACTTTACCGAAGAGCAGTTTATGAAGCCAGTTCACAAGGTGCTCAATAGCGGAAAGCTTCGTCTAAGCTGGGGACTCACGGGAAACAATCGCGTGGGTGAGTATGACACCTATGGCATTTATCAACTCTTAAAAGACCGCACAGGCGACCTCATCTCATTGGGAAGTGTGCCCAGTGGCGTTTATCCTTATAACAATGACAACACAAATGTCGGCATGGTTCCAGTCTCTATACCCAACAAAGACTTGAAATGGGAGACTACGGAGCAATGGAACTTAGGTGTTGATTTGGGCTTCCTTAACGATAGAATTGGCTTGACCGTTGATTTATATCATAAGGTAACACGCGACCTTCTGCTGGTATCGAGTTTGCCTTTATCATCGGGTTTCATCAGTGCAATGAAGAATGTTGGAAAGGTAAGAAACCAAGGTCTTGAAATCACCTTAAACACAACAAACATCAAGACCAAGCATTTCACGTGGACAAGCAACTTTAACATTGCCTTCAACCGCAACAAAGTATTGGCTCTTTCAGAAAATCAGACTGCCCTACTCACCTCTGCTCAGTTTGATCAGAACTTCAATTCGCAAAGCAGTTACATTGCAAAGGTGGGCCATTCTATGGGAGCTATGTATGGATATATTTATGAAGGAACGTATAAATTGGATGACTTCAATAAGTCAGGAAATAGCTATACGCTGAAATCTAATGTTCCTTACTATACCTCTGAAGCCAACACACAACCTGGAATGCCTAAATATCGCGACCTAAATGACGATGGTGTCATCAACACGAACGACTGTACATTCATCGGCAACGGCCTTCCCACACACACAGGTGGCTTTACAAACAACTTCAACTATCGTGATTTCGATTTCAGTTTCTTCTTCCAATGGTCGTATGGAAACGACGTCTTGAATGCCAATCGACTGATGTTTGAAAGCTCATGGAACCGTACACGCGAGCTGAATCAATTCGCAAGTTATGCTGATCGCTGGACGATTGACAACCCAACAAGCAATATTCCTCGTGCAACCTCATCGAGTTCAAATCGTGTCTTCTCTTCACGCATCATTGAAGATGGTTCTTTCTTGCGTCTGAAGACCTTAACTTTGGGTTACACCGTTCCTCGAAAAGCAATCTCACGCGTAGGAATCGACCAACTCAGAATATACTTTGCAGCACAGAATCTCTTCACCGTTAGCAACTATAGTGGCTATGACCCAGAGGTGTCTATTAGAGAAAGTGCGCTGACTCCGGGCTTAGATTTCTCAGCATATCCACGTGCCCGCAGCTTCAGCTTCGGTATTAATCTTGGTTTCTAACTATTAACTGCAACATATTATGAAAGTAAGTAATATATATATCATAGCGCTTGGAATTATCGTTTCATTGCTATCGAGTTGTAACTTCCTTGACAAGGAACCAACAAGTACAACGTCAGGGAGTTACTTTAAGAACGAATCAGAAGCTGAACTATTCCTAAAAGGCATCTATGCTCCTATTACTGAGACAGCCTTTTACGGCAATGATTACTTCTATCTCGTAGGAGGTGACGACCTCGAAGCCTATGGAGGACCTGGTCGTTCGCCATCAACGAGGGGGTTGATTTGCAACAATGCGAACAGCAGTGACCCTGCAGTCGCAGCATACTGGTATACACTTTACGCCGGAATTAACCGTGCAAACATCTTCTTGGAGGAGGTGAATGGAGTGCCTGGACTATCAGAATCTATGATAAAGACCATGTCTTCAGAAGCTCGTTTCCTCCGTGCCTTCTACTACTTCAACTTAGTTCAATGCTGGGGAGATGTGCCTTTCAGAACTCATTCCACACAATCGGTGTATGGACTACAAACTGCTCGTACGCCAAAAGAAGAGATTTATGACTTCATTTGCAAGGAAATGGAAGAGAGTGTTGACGGACTTAAGCACGCTTCGGAAGTCAGTTTCTTGCCTGGAGGCATAACAAAATCAGCTGCATGGGGCATCTTGGCACGCGTCTATATGTTTAGAGCTGGCGAATGTTTCCGCGATCATACTACACCAAATGAGGCCTTAAGAAAAGACTATTTCACTAAGGCTGGGGCATTTGCACAAAGAGTTATGAACGAAGGTCATACGCTTGCACCGCATTATTGGGATTTCTTCATCGACCAATGCTCTGATAAATATAACACAACAGGCAAGGAAAGTATCTGGGAAGCAGAATATACGGGCAACTATAGCACGGATACTCGCACCGAAGGTCGTGTGGGAAATATCATTGGAATCCAAGCGCCCGACTTGTCAAGCAAAACAGATATCACCGGGAAATTAGACCCAGGATTTGGTTATTGCTTCTTCTGGAGCACGCCAAAGCTTTATGAACTCTATGAAAAGAACGGCGATAAAGACCGCATGAACTGGAATATTGCTCCCTTCTCTTACACCCAATCCAAAGTGGGTAAAGGCGTTGATGGACGCGTTTTCGAGAAAGGTAAGTTGCAAGAAGTAAAGACTCAGTATTACAATCAATCTTATAGCTATGGTGATATGCCTTCAACAGCAAAGACAGGTGACCGAGAAAAGGCCGTAGCTTCAACAGATTACAGCCGTATGTGTGGCAAATGGCGCCGTGAATACGAACCCGATAAGAAGAATAAGAACTTTACACTCATCAACTTCCCCATCCTTCGATATTCCGATGTGTTGCTGATGGTGGCAGAATGTGAGAATGAAATCCACGGCGGTCCAACGACTTTGGCTTATCAATGCATTAACATGGTGCGCCAACGTGCAGGAATTGCTACGCTCACTGGACTCAATCAAGAAGACTTCCGCAATGCAATCAAAGACGAACGTGCCATGGAATTATGTTTTGAAATGACACGAAGATTTGACTTAATTCGCTGGGGTGACTTCACAAAGGATATGAATGCACTGGTTGAAAGAGCTAAAAACGGAACGAACTGGAACTTTGGACCATCCAATGTTTACACTTATTTCCAAGTCTCTGACGCCTATAACTATTTCCCCATTCCTTCGAATGAAATGGCAATCAACAAAAAGATTGTCGCTAATAACCCTGGTTGGTAGAAAGTAAAAGCATAGAGAACACACGACAAAGTGATAGACTTTGTCGTGTAAAGTGACTCTAATCATTTAATCATTCAATACAAATTAAACAACATGAAACGCTATATATATATGTGGATTCCTCTATTTGCTTTCATACTCTCAGCGTGTGAAGACGATATGAAGGAACAAGTTACCTTAAATGTAAAGGCGATTACGCAAGAAAACACCCAGCAAGCTGGCGACAATATCATTGTGAAAAAAGGATCGCCCCTAACATTTGCACTGACAGGCCAACCCGACTTCATCACTTTTTACAGTGGTGAAGCTGGCCATCAGTATGCTTATAAGGACCGCGATCAAGTGGCTTTTGACGACATCGCCTCATCAAAACTCACCTTCTCTGTTTGGTATCAATATGGAAATGCAGCCTCTTCGGCCGACCTTATGAGATTCTATATCTCAGAATCATTCCCTGGTTTAGCAAAGAATGCCTTCAAAGAAGATTCTACTTTGGTAGAGAGCTTCTCATGGAAAAACCTCGTTGAGCCTGCACAACTGCCTACTGCACCGAGCAATGCAGCCAATGCCAGCTCCTATGAGATTGATTTCACTCCCTATTTAGGTAAGCGTATCACCATCGCGGCATGCTATAAGCCTCGTACTAACATTGCTCCGCAACCGCGAGTTAACGTTGTTGGCATGAAGATTGTCAACACCATGAAAGATGGAACAAGTTCAACGCTCTATGCAAGTGGCTTCAACTTCACTGCACTGAATATGATGTGCCACCACAATTTGGCTGATCAGAAGACAATGACAGGCAATCGTGAGTATGGAACGGTATCGAATAATACGAGTGGAGTGTGGAATCTTACAGGCTCATCAAAAGGAGACTTCTTTATTCATAGCTCTGCAGCAGGTGCTAAATTGAAATATTCATGGTTGGTTTCTGACTTGATTTTGGCGAACGCTTGCTCTCCTGATCGGGGCGTAAGCATAAAGAACACCACAGAAAGTCTGTCTTCCTACACCTATATATATAATAAGGTGGGACAATACAAGGCTGTGTTTGTTGCAACAAACGGCAATTATAAGTCAGAGAGTAGAGTCGTAAAAGAAATAAACATCCAAGTTGTTGATTGACGATATGAAGTTAAACACATTCAAATGTGTCATCCTTGGCCTTAGCCTTATCGCTGTTTCATCATCTGTTCATGCGCAGATGTATGACAATAGTCGTATGCTCTCATTTGAGACAACAAATGAGTTGCGCCAAATTCATACCGAAAAAGGAACAACCTCCCTATCTGATCGTCATTTCAGGAATGGCAAAAAGTCTTTGGAATGGACTTTCAACGCCGGAGGAAAGCTGTTTATCGACAAAGACCTTCAGTTTGAACCACACCTCAAGGGCAGTCAGGACAACTACCTATCTGCCTTTATCGTGTGGCTCTACAACGAGCGTCCATTACCCAACAAGACTGTAGTTTTCAAGTTCCAAAAGCAGGGAAAGCTCTGCACTTCATTCCCAATGAGCCTTAATTTCAAAGGATGGCGCGGAGCATGGGTATGCTATGAGCGCGACATGAAAGGCAAACCAGAAACAGGAATGAATGAGATTGTTGTCGAAGCGCCTGATGTGGCGGGGAAACTTTATATCGATCACATGATTACCGCTATCAAAGTGGACCCCCGTTACCAAACTGCTGACGAGCTGTTGCCCTTTGTCAATTCTGAATCGCATAACGAATGGTTGCAGGTTTTGAAGCGTTCAAAGTTACAGTCTGACATCACTTTGACTCCTCTAACCACACAACAGACAAAGCAAATTCATGTGATAGAGCAACGCTTTCGGCATCTAATCTATACGCCATCTAAGTTTTATCCGAAGCAAATGGAAGGCATTCGGGACAAGATTGACACATATAAAATCAAGAGAAAGAAAGGCTATATTATAGGTACTCCAATATGGTATGTGCGCCATGCAGAGGCTTATGAGCGTATGCTTCCTAAATGGGATAAGGAGATTCTGACACGAACGGGCTTTGAAATGAACGATTATTTCAAGCTCATGCAACAGATAGCAATCGCTTATAACAATGCATCTACGAGTGAAGATAAAAAGGAACTGCGTGAGATGTTCATGCTAATGTATGACAATATCACAGATCAAGGCGTCACATGGGGCTCTTGTTGGGGTAACATTCACCACTACGGATACAGTCTTCGCAGCATGTATATCGCCTATTTCCTCATGAAAGAGGTGTTGAAAGCCGAAGGAAAATTAGATGAAGCTGTAGCAACAATGGTTTGGTATAGCCAATTGCGTCAGGTTTATGTAAAGCCAACAGGCAATGGAATGGATATGGATACGTTTAATACAGCCACAATGGGTTGTATGGCGAGCATCCTATTAATGGAAGATTCGCCCATAAAGGTGCAATATCTTCGTTCATTCTCTCGCTGGCTTGATTGGGGTTGTCGCCCAGCTCCAGGCTTAATGGACTCCTTTAAGATAGATGGTTCTGCCTATCATCATTGTAATAACTATCCAGCCTATGCGATTGGAGGTCTCAATGGCGCTACACAAATGATCTATTTACTTAGTGGAAGTGAGTTTGCAATAGGCGAATTAGCTCATCAAACCGTTAAAAATGCGTTGATGGCCATGCGCTTTTACTGCAATAAACTGAGTTTTCCCTTATCCCTTTCTGGGCGACATCCCGATGGAAAAGGACAGCTCTCACCGATGCATTACGCTTACATGGCTTGGGCAGGCACACCAAATGGTGCTAACGAACTTGACGAATCTATGGCTGCCGCCTATTTACGTCTAACGCAAAACACGACAAACAACAAAGAAAAACAAATCTATCGTGAGTTTAGATTGAAGGGAATTTCACCCGAAGCTGACCCACAAGGGAATCTCAGTTTAGGCTATTCGTGTGCCGCCGTACAGCGAAGAGACAACTGGGCTGCCGTTGTTCGTGGTACAAGTCGCTATCTATGGTGTAGCGAACACTATACAGGCGAGAATCTCTATGGCCGTTATTTGGGCTATGGCAGTCTGTTGTTATCAACAGCCCCCAAAGGAATTGATGTTACCTTAAAGACAAGTGGCTGGCAAGAAGAAGGCTTTGATTGGAACCGAATACCTGGTGCGACAAGCATTCATCTGCCATACGATGACCTGAGAGCCAAGATTTTGAATGTCGATACCTCTTCAGGCGTTGAAGAAATGCTATTGTCTGACGAAGCTTTTGCAGGCGGATTGTCTCAACAAAAGACTAATGGCAACTTCGGATTAAAGCTGCATGAGCACGATAAATATAATGGTTCGTTCCGTGCACGCAAATCTTTTCACTTCTTTAATGACGACATTATATGTCTCGGAAGCAACATTGAGAACAACGACAAACAACATCCAACGGAGACAACTGTCTTTCAATTGGCTGCCGATGACCCACAAACACAAAGCTATTGGCAAACATATCAGCCCCAAAGTAATACGTGTTTAGACGCTCTTGGCACAGGATATTATTCTCCAAATCCATGGACTTTTACGGGGCTTATCCAACAACAATCGCGCAATAATGATACTAACAAGCCCAATACTGGACAATGGGTATCGTTATATATCCCTCATGGCACTGCCCCAGCAGGCGCAGAATACGAATACGCCGTATTGCCAAAGGTTAATCCCGAAAGGCTAAAGACCATTGCTTCTAAGCCTTTCTACACCGTGATTAAAAAGGACAGAGACGCACATATCGTTCGACATGAGCCCACACACACCATGTCTTATGTCATCTTTGAAACGCCTAAGTCGTACCTTCCGGGTGGTCCTGTACTGCTCACCGACACAACTTGTCTCGCAATGGTACGTCAAGTGGCCAAGAATAAGCTGATATTAACGGTTGCTCAGCCTGATTTGAACCTTTATTCTGGTCCGAATGATGATATCTATCAAGATGGGAAACGTGTTGAACGCAGTGTTTATAGCCGGTCATGGATTAAGAATGCCAGCCAGGAACTGCCTGTTCGTGTAACCTTATTGGGCGACTGGGACTTCACTCCAACGGCAAATATTCGATTGGTTGAGCGCAAAGCAAAAACAACAACGCTTGAGTTTATGTGTAAAGATGGACTAAGTTATGAACTTGAATTAAACAAACGATGATATGAAAATAAGAAAATTACTACTATCCTTGGGTGTTTTTCTAATGACACCAGCCTTTTGCCACGCTGAAAACAACGACATCAGCAACGTCATTAACAATGATATCAACTTCTCAACACGCCAATATTCTCTGATGCTTCAACAGATTGGACGTGAAGGAAAGGTACGCATTCCCAAAACGATTGATAAACTTGGGCGCATGGTTTATATCCCGATAGACGATTGGTGCTCAGGATTCTTCCCTGGAAGTCTATGTTATCTCTACCAATTAACTAACGATAAATCGTGGCTTTTGCAATCAAAACGCTTTACAGAAGCCTTAGATTCCATCCAATATCTTACCTGGCATCACGATGTCGGCTTCATGATTGGCAGCAGTTATCTAAACATCTATCGTCTCAATCCTAACAAAGCATACAAGAAAGCCATTATACAAACGGCCAAATCTCTATGTACTCGCTTCCGTAAAAAGGCTGGAGTTATCCAGTCATGGAACGTAGATAGAGGGTGGCAATCAAAGAGAGGATGGACATGTCCCGTTATCATTGACAACATGATGAACCTCGAATTGTTGTTTGAAGCAACGCGACTTAGCGGTGACTCTACCTATTGGAAGGTGGCTGTTTCGCATGCAAACAAGACATTAGAAAACCAATTTCGCAAGGACGGAAGCTGTTATCATGTGGTAGATTATGACCCAAACAACGGGGCCGTTTTACATAGACAGACTGCACAAGGATACGCAGATAATAGCGCATGGGCACGCGGACAAGCTTGGGCAGTCTATGGGTATACAGTGTGTTATCGCTATACTCACGACCGCAAATACCTTGACCAAGCTGTAAAAACATTAAACTTCGTCATGCAAAATCCTAATCTTCCCGATGATCTTATCCCCTATTGGGACTTTGATGCGCCTAATATTCCGAACGAACCTCGCGATGCTTCAAGTGCAGCTTGCATAGCTTCGGCGCTGTATGAGATGAATAATTACCTGCCAGATAATGGCTATACATCTCTTGCTGACAGAATAATTCGCTCACTTTCCTCACCAGAATATCGCGCACCTCTTGGCAAAAATGGTTGCTTTTTGCTAATGCACTCGGTTGGAAGTATTCCTCATAACAACGAGATTGATGTGCCATTGAACTATGCAGACTATTATTTCCTTGAAGCATTGACAAGAAGAAAATGAAAAAAAAGACGTTTTTCGCGGGATTGTTAGTCTTTTCTCCGCAGGCTATTTGTGCAGTAGCAGGGAACAATGTACCACCTAATATAGTATATGTATTCCCAGATCAGTTTCGTAATGCAGCCTTGGGAATATGGCAAGAGAAAGGATTTGCAGAACAAGTAAAGTTTCGTGGTGATCCAACACATACGCCACGACTGAATGAATTCGCTAAAGAGTCAGTGGTTTTAAGCTCTGCTATGAGCAACTGTCCACTGAGTAGTCCTCACCGTGGCAGTCTACTGACCGGGATGTATCCTAACCGTAGTGGCGTGCCTGTTAACTGTAACTCGTCCCGTCCGTTTAGTTTTATTCGTCCAGAGACTACATGTATCGGAGACGTTTTCCATCAAGCAGGCTATGATTGTGGGTATATTGGCAAACTACATGCCGACAGACCTGAGCAAAACGACCCTGCTCGACCAGGCCATTACGTAGAAGATAAACAACTGGTATGGGATGCTTATACGCCAAAAGAACGTCGACATGGATTCAATTTCTGGTATTCTTACGGCACATTTGATGAACATAAGAATCCGCATTATTGGGATACAGAGGGTAAGAAACATGAACCTCATGAGTGGTCTCCCTTACATGAAGCACGCATTGCAGCCGACTACATTCGTAATCTGCATGGAGAGCGCGACCCCAAAAAGCCATTCTTCCTTATGGTTGGTATGAATCCGCCTCACAGTCCCTATCGTTCGTTAAACGACTGCATGCCAGAAGACTATGCTTTATATAAGGATAAACCTATCGAACAATTACTTGTGCGCGACAATGCAGTGCGAAACATGGACAAAGCTAAGTCTGCTGCATTCTATTTTGCCTCTGTAAGTGGCGTCGATAGAGCCTTTGGTCAGATCCTCGATGCACTGAAAGAAGCTGGCCTGACACGTAATACTATCGTCGTATTTGCTTCTGATCACGGAGAAACAATGTGCAGTCAAGGAACAGAAGACCCCAAAAACTCTCCATACACTGAGTCTATGAACATTCCTTTCATGGTCAGATATCCTGGTCATTTGACACCAAGAGTCGACTCTCTGCTCATGTCTTCACCCGACATTATGCCTACAATGATTGGTTTAGCAGGGCTTGGTCATCACATTCCTTCATCGGTTCAAGGCCATGATTACTCATCACTTTTCTTGAATAAGAAGGCTACTATACAACGTCCTGACGCTGCTCTTTATATTCAAAATATAGACGGACGCAAGGGAACGGATGGCAAAGTTCTCGATTACTTCCCATCCGCAAGAGGCATAAAGACATCGCATTACACCCTCGCACTTTACATAACACGTAATAAAAAGCTTAAAAACGTTCTATTCTTTGACGATTGGAACGATCCCTATCAGCTGCATAATATTGATCCAGAGACGCGAAAGGCCGACTATCTTGCCCTCTGTCACCGACTCGGAGAACTATTAAAAGAGATTGATGACCCGTGGGCTCAGCAACAGATTTTAAGTCAATTGATAAGCTACAAAAAATGAAACATGCAAAGATAATAAACATATTGTGCTGTCTTATGACGGCTACTCCTCTATGGGCACAGCAAGAGTATACTACAGCATGGAATGAATTTGTTACAAATTCCCCTCAAAACGTATTGTTAGACTTCTCTTATGCTGGCTACAATCATGGTCTTTCACTGCCCAAAGAGACTTTCCCCGACTACACTGTCTATAATGTGATGGACTATGGGGCTATCCCTGACGATGGGAAGTCTGACCGATTGGCACTGAAAACGATTCTATCGAAAATCGAGAAGAAGCCTAATGCACGTGCAATCATCTATTTCCCAGAAGGCGAGTTCATTCTACATACCGCAGATGATGATATCATCGACAGCAAAACGGGACTGAAAAAGTCTGAATGTCTCAACTTCGTTATGGGACAAGTAATCATGAAAGGTGCTGGTCGAGACAAGACTTTCCTCACGATGAATGACCCGATGCTGCCTGCAAATGAAAAGCTGTTATACAGTTCTCCAACACTGCTTTCTTTCCGAAACAATGGGGTAAAGACGCCAGCTATCTATGCAAATGTAAATGGAACAGCTCAAAAGGGAACCTTTAGTGTCGAAGTTGACAACGTCTCTAAGCTGAAAGTAGGCGATTGGATATGTCTGCAAATGCAGCCAAATACCAATCTACAAGTCATCAAAGATGAACTTCTTGGGCGTACTCCCGACCATACGATGACAAACCTCCTTAATAGTGGTGTCACCGTTAATGACTATCATCAAATCAAATCCATTGTAGGCAACGTGGTAACTTTTGAAGAACCGCTCATGCGTGCCGTCAAATCAGGTGAGCAATGGATGATAACGGAGTACAGACATTATGCAGAAGTGGGCGTAGAAGACCTCACTTTCCGCGGTCATTCCAAGCCAAACTTCAAACATCATGGCTCGTGGCAAGACGATGGAGCGTATAAACCTATCAACTTTGTACGCTTGGTTAACTCTTGGATGCGACGCGTAAGGTTTGAGAATATCAGTGAATGTGCGACGTTCCAAGACTGTGCAAACGTCATTTGTTATGATGTAGAGATAACGGGAAACCGAGGACATTCGGCCGTACGTATGGCCAGTTCGTCACGCGGATTGATTGCAAACGTCTATGATAACACGTGGGGTTATCTAACAAGTGATAAGTATTTCAGCGACCAACGCACTGGATTGGGACAGTATCACGCTTGCGGTGTGTCGAAACCAAGCATCGGAAACGTGATATGGAACTGCACTTGGGGAACTGACGACTGCTTTGAAAGCCATGCAACTCAGCCTCGTGCGACGCTATTTGATGGCTGTAAAGGTGGGTTTATGCAGTTGCGTATGGGCGGAGATATAACCCAACTACCGAATCACCTCGATGATCTTACAATGTGGAACTTTACTTGTACGGCCACGAACCCTGACGAACTGCCTTTCAAATGGTGGGAAAACAGCAACCGATGGTATAAGACTCTCCCTCCAACCATCATTGGTTTCCACGGCACTCACGTAACTTTCGCCGATGGACACACAAAGCGTGACGAGGCACATGGACTCGAAGTGGCTCCTCGCTCGCTCTATGCGGCTCAATTGCAACACCGACTTGGCTATCTTCCTGATTGGGTTTCAGAACTCGATTTGCAGGCACAAGCACCCAAAAAGACATGGGATTTCACAATCATGCCTACGGAAGAGGAAGATCAATTGAGGCAAGATGCGAATTGGGAAAGCATTGATGACCACGGGAAACACTATTATTCTAACAAACAGAATATAGGTCGTTCGGGTGGAACAAAGACGCTTTCAGCCAATGAAATCGGCCCATTCACCTCCCCAATCTCTGCCAATGGGAAAGCCATTGAGAGCTGGCGAGGCCTTCAATTCGGTATCTTTGTCAACGGAAACAGCAAACCTCTCAGTGCTGGTAAGCTGCTGATTGCCCATGATGAGGGGCAACGTGTACTACGATTGAATGCAAAAGGTATTGCCATTGTTATCCCAAATTGTAAAAAAGGACAAACTATCACAGTGCATTACAAGTCAACAAGTAAGGCAGCAAAAAACTATTTGCAAGCTGAAGCCAATGTAGAGGTTTTGCAAGGGTTTACTACTCCTGATGACGGAGCACTCATTCAAGAAAGCATCGGAAAGGTAAAAGCCGACGGAGATGTAGTCTTTACAACAACAAACGGACTGTTCCTCTTCGACATTATCCTAAAAGATGCTACGGGAAAGCCTATTCCTGCAGGGATAACGAATCACAAACTGCAGCAAAAAAAGGCTCAAGTGAGCATGACTTATAACCTACAAGGACAGCGTGTTGGCAAGTCTTTTAAAGGTATAGTCATTCAAAACGGAAAGAAAATCATACAGAAATAAATCATGAGAAACTTTATATCGACACTTCTGTGCAGTCTCTTTGTGTCGCTTCCTGTAATGGGAAAAGGCCATGAGGTCAAAGTTGTTATCGCGAATCCTACGTCAGAACAACGCGCAGAAGTCGTCGAAATCAATGCTAAAATGCTTTATCAGCGACTGCAATCTGCTTATGGTTCGCCGTTGATTATACGCAATGCGTTTGGTCAACAGGTGGCCTCTCAACTCACATCTGATAGCCTCCTGCTGATTGATGCAGCCGTTTTCCCTCATGAAAAGATGGTGTTTAGTGTTACACGTGGCGTGCCTCAAGCCTTCAAAAGCAGTGTAGATGGTCAACTATATGCCTGGCGTGTGGATGACTTTACATGGGAAAACGACCGCTGTGCCTATCGTGCTTATGGGCCAGCTCTACAGAAAACAGGCGAGAAAGCCTATGGAATCGACGTCTGGTTAAAGTCTGTTCCCAACTTAGTTGTAGCCGAACGCTATGCTAATGTCTATGCCGCCAATCAGGAAGAGAAGCGACTTCGCAAGCAGGGAGCTACCGAAGCTGCCGACAGTGTCAAGCGAAACTTCTCGTTACATCTTGACCATGGCAACGGACTTGATTGCTATAATGTAGGCCCTACGCTTGGATGTGGCACACCAGCCCTATTGCATGGCGACAGCATTGTTATGCCTTATTGCTTTAGTTCCTATCGTGTCATCGACAATGGGCCCCTCCGTTTCCGCGCAGAATTTATCTACAATCCTGCCAATGTGAATGGAGAGACCAACCTCATTGAGCATCGTTTGATTACATTAGATAAGGGATCAAGTTTCAATCACGCTGCCGTTTGGTATGAAAATCAACGTCGTCCGCAGCCATTCTGTGCTGGATTCGTCGTCCATGAGGGTGCTGTCAACACACTACATATGGGGCGTAACTACGTGGAATATGCTGACCCAACCGACAATCCATCGGGACATGGCATACAAATCTATGTCGCTGTCGTCTTCCCTGAAGGCAAAGTGCAACCTCGCTGGTTGAAAAACACTCGATTAAGTAAAGGTGTTGCGGGGCACGCTATCTGCAAAACTACCCTCCGTCCGAATGAAAAGGCAACCTATTATTTTGGTGCTGGCTGGATTGGTTCAGGCATTCGCAATCAAAAAATGTGGCAACTTGAAATCAATTCTCTAACTGAAAGGCTGAAAAATCCACTCCAAGTGACGATTGAATAGCGCCTTATCATAAGCCGTAAAGGCACACATCATAAAACGATTTGGGGCAAACCGGCACGTCATCTCCCCTATTTTACCGCATGAACCAAAGAAATGGGGTTACAAAATACATGTTTCAACACCGTAGGTGTTGCGCTTTCTAAGCGCAATCCGCCATTTATTCATGTGTGAATTGCCCTAAATCGTATTATGAAATAAACGTATCAACACCGTAGGTGTTGCGTTTTTAATAGCCCAGGGTTGCCAAACGATCGTTTGGCAATCCTGGGTTAGCGTAGGGTTTGTGGGGAACAACGCTGTAAGTGTTGTACCTTTTCGGCGTAACCCGCCATTTATACATGTGTGCATAAACATTAATCACATCATGCAACACACGTTTCAACGCCGTAGGTGTTGCGCTTTTTCTGATTAATCCGCCATGAAAGGTTTCATTGTAAGCGTGACTTCACAGAAAAAGCTCAACACCTATGGCGTTGAATCTCCTTGCGGATGCTCACCCGGGGTAGGCTCGTTCCTCGCCAACCCTGGGCTATCAAAAGAACAACTCGTACCGAGTTGCGTGGTGAAACAATTGTAAGGGTGACGTTGTTGATAATTAAAGGTAAAATGGTGTAAGGCATACAACGCCTCTCCCCCAGCCCTTTGCTTTCCTCGTTTCGCAGGCTTCACGAACAGCGACCTACGGTTTCCCGAAGAGGGAGGGGAGTAGTTAGCCTTGGAAATGGAGGAAGTTATTTTGGGGGTAATTAGTGGTGTCACCATTGTTAATAATAAAAAGCTAAATGGTTTGCGGCATTTCATCGTGTAAAATACGGCAAAACACACGATGAAATGACGCAAATTATCGCATGAAATGACGCAAACAATAAGGCGAAGTGCCATAAACGGCACTTCGCCTTAACTGATTTTACACAAATGTTTCTATAATATTGTGATACACAACGACTTCATCAAGATTCTACATATAACCTAACCACCTCAGAATGTCATTGAGATTGGCCACAATCATTAGCAGAATGATAATCGTTACGCCTGTATATTCGGCACGAATCATAAACTTTTCACTCGGCTTTCGACCCGTTATCATTTCATAAATGAGGAAAAGCACGTGGCCACCATCAAGGGCTGGGATGGGAAGTATATTCATAAAGGCGAGAATTATGCTTAAGAAGGCGGTCATTTTCCAAAAGATATACCAATCCCATGATGAGGGAAAGAGACTTCCTATCGTACCAAATCCACCGAGACTCTTGGCTCCGCTGGCAGAGAACACATACTTCATGTCACTCACATAGCCTTTCAACACATCCCAACCATAGGCAACTCCTGCCGGGAAACTGGCCAAAAAGCCATAACTTTTGTGTGTAGGTGTGTAGAGAGACAGCATACTTGGGAACTCAATGGCAAACTTCAAGTCGGGTGTAAGCACAGCTTTTGCAGTGTCAACCTTATCGGATTGATATACCAACTGCGCCGTTCTTATCTTCATACTGTCTTGATGTGTCTTGCAAGCAGATAGTTTTTCTCTCATTTTGCTTAGTTCGTCAAGGAACACATTGGCTGAAGTAATCTTCACTCCATTAAGTGCCAACAGCTTGTTTCCTTTCTTCAAACCAATCTTTTCGCCTGGACCGCCGGGAAGAACAGAGTCGACTGTGGCAGGAAGATAAGGCTGACAGAAAGCCGGAGTGCTTTTAATCATGCTTAAAAGATTAATATCTCCTGACAAATGTAGGCTCATTGGCTTTCCATTTCGAATGATATCAACGCGCTTAGCCTTTGAGATTGCGCGGAACATATCGGCACTAAAGTCTTTAAACTGCCCTTTTTCGGTGCCAAGAAGAATGTCATGGTCTTTAAAACCATAGCGTTTTGCCTCTTGATTAAACAGCATTCCTTGCTCCATGTCTTTCGTTTGAATGTAAGTATCGCCCCAAACAAACATGAGCATTGAATAGATGAAGAGTGCAAGAAGGAAGTTAACAGTGACTCCACCAATCATAACCAGCAGTCGTTGCCATGCAGGCTTTGTTCTGAACTCCCATGGTTCAGCCGGTTTAGCCATTTGTTCGGTGTCGAAACTCTCGTCAATCATTCCTGCAATCTTGCAGTAACCACCAAATGGAAGCCATCCCATCCCATATTCAGTATCGCTGTTTTTAGGTTTAAAATGGAACAGACTACCCGTCCATTTCCCTATACCGACATCAAAAAATATATAAAACTTCTCAACTCTTATACCGAAAAGCTTTGCAAAAAACATGTGTCCACCCTCGTGGAGCAGTACTAACAGTGAGATTGCAAGAATGAACTGCAATGCCTTTATGAATATAACTTCCATGATTTATTTATCGTTTTTATTTTCAAAATGAATGACTTTATAGGGTTGAAGCCTTCAAAACAAGACGCTGAGCAATGGTTCTGGCCTCAGCATCTGTCTGCAAATAGACATCAAGATTAGGGTTTTTATCGAATGTTGCCTGCTGCATGGTTTGCTCAATCACATCGGCCATGCCAAGGAAAGAGCACTCATTGCGACGGAAAGCCGCATTAACCACCTCGTTGGCAGCGTTCAAAATACAGGGCATATTTCCCCCTTTATCGATTGCTTCGTAGGCCAAGGCTAAGCATTTGAACTTATTTGTGTCGGGCTCGAAGAACTCCAAACGTTGCTGTTTGAATAGATCGAGGCGCTCACCTTTTAGATATAAGCGCTCAGGGAACGAGAAAGCATATTGTATGGGCAATCGCATGTCGGGCACACCCAACTGAGCTTTCACCGCACCATCAATGAATTCGACCGCACTATGGACTATACTTTGGGGATGAATCAACACTTGTATGCGGTCAGCGGGTACGCCAAAGAGCCACTTTGCCTCTATAATCTCGAAACCTTTATTCATTAACGATGCCGAGTCTATAGTTATTTTAGCGCCCATATCCCATGTAGGATGCTTCAAAGCATCAGCAGCTGTGACCGTCTTGAGTTGTTCGTGGCTGAACAATCTGAAAGGACCTCCAGAACAAGTAAGCAGAATTTTCTCTATCTTATTATCTGCATCACCGACAATACTCTGGAAGATTGCACTATGTTCACTATCAACAGGCAAGATGGGTACATGGTTTTCTTTGGCCAAATTACATATTAATTCGCCGGCAACGACAAGCGTTTCTTTGTTTGCCAAGCATATTTTCTTATGCGCTTTAATGGCATTTATCGTCGGAACAAGCCCCGAAAAACCAACCATTGCGGCTAAAACCATGTCAATAGGTGAGGCAGAAACAATCTGTTCCAAGGCCTCTTTACCAGCATAAACCTTTATTTCTGGTTGGTCGTTGAGCCGTTGTTGCAAAGCATCATAATGTGCTTCGTTGGCAATAACGACAGCAGCAGGCTTAAATTCTCGTGCCTGTTGGGCCAACTTCTCTACGCTGTTGTTCGCCGTAAGACAATAAACTTCGTAGCGATCACTATGCTGTCGGATAACATCTAAAGCTTGAGTACCAATGCTTCCGGTAGATCCGAGGATACATATCTGTTGTTTTTTCATTTCTTTTTCTATCGTCTTAGGGTTATAAATCAAGCAGCCCATCAGGGATGGACATTCGAATCTCACGGCGTTGCATATCAGCTTCGTGAATCAACTCCTCGTGAGCAGGCACCAAGATATCTTTACCTGTGGTGGTTTTAATCTCAAAAAGTGTGTTGATGGTGGTGTTATCAACTTCTGTGATATGCCCAACAACCTCATCATTCAGCCTATTGATGACCGTAAAGCCTATGATTTCGGCCCATGACAAGCCTTGTTCTGCGCCATCAGAAAGACTGCGTTCAAAGAACACTTCGCATCCCGTGAGCTGACGGGCACGCCCTTCTGAGTCGATATCTTCAAACTTAACAAGAGCATTTTCGGCACTCTTGAACCGATATTCCTCTATAAAGAACGGCACAAGTATGCCATCAATAGATAGCAATAAATAGTCGGCTTCAACACGATCAAACACATCATCGGTGAAGAGAAAGGATATTTCACCTTGCACCCCATGTGGTTTCCCAAGCTTTCCGATTCTATATACGTCTTCGTTTTTAATCATTTACACGTTTGATACAAGCCCCGATAGCATTCAATCTGTTTTCAATGTCCTCATAACCCCTATCGATTTGGGCTATATTTGCAATATGACTTGTCCCCTGAGATGACATTGCTGCGATAAGTAAAGCGATACCCGCGCGGATGTCAGGACTGGTCATTCGTCCCGCTCTTAGCTTCATTTTGTGATCATGTCCCACGACAACTGCCCGATGAGGATCACACAAAATGATTTGTGCTCCCATATCAATTAGCTTGTCAACAAAGAACAAACGACTCTCAAACATCTTCTGATGTATGAGCACAGAGCCACGTGCTTGTGTGGCAACGACAAGGAGAACAGAAATCAAGTCGGGGGTAAGTCCGGGCCAAGGGGCATCAGACAATGTCATAATAGTGCCGTCAATGAACGAGTCAACCACGTAATGTGGCTGATAGGGTACAATCAAATCATCACCTTCAACCTGTATCTTTACGCCCAAACGCCTAAAGGCATCGGGGATGATTCCTAAGTTTTGGAGTGACACATTCTTAATTCTTACACCGTCACCCACCATGGCTGCCATGCCAATAAATGAGCCTACCTCTATCATATCGGGTAGAACCGTGTGCGAAGCTCCATGCAATCGCTCCACCCCTACTATTGTAATAAGGTTACTTGCAATGCCACTGATGTTGGCACCCATGGCATTTAACAAGTGACATAGCTGCTGAATATATGGTTCACAGGCTGCATTGTAGATGGTTGTTGTGCCTTTTGCCGTCACAGCTGCCATGATAATATTTGCTGTTCCGGTAATAGACGCCTCATCAAGTAACATATAACAGCCTTTCAACTGTTCTGCTTCGATTCGGAAAACATCACGTTCGGGGTCACGAATAAACTTTGCTCCGAGGTACTTAAAACCGAGAAAGTGAGTATCTAAGCGTCTACGTCCTATCTTATCTCCCCCTGGTTTAGCCACGATTGCTTTGCCAAAACGGCCTAACAGAGGTCCAATCAAGAGAACACTTCCACGAAGTGAGGAACATTTCTGAACAAATTGCAAGCTATCAAGATAGGAAAGATTCAGTTCATCAGCTTGAAACGTGTAGTCTCCACGATGATGTCGCGTCACCTTTACCCCAATATCTTGCAATAATATGATGAGGTTATTGACATCAAGAATATCGGGTATATTCTTGATTCTCACGGGTTCAGTCGTCAACAACGTAGCACAAATCACTTCAAGTGCCTCGTTTTTGGCCCCTTGTGGCGTGATAGTACCCTTCAATCTATGTCCACCTTCGATGATAAATGATTCCATAGTTACTTCTTTTTGCGTTTGTTCGGCGTATTAGCAATGGGCCTATCCGCAATCTTATTAAACACAAAGGAGTTCAAATCGAGTTGAACCTTCCCATCAGTAAACCGTGCAAGGTCATCAGCAACCTTCACATCATCGGCTGAACCATGGCTCCACGTCATCAAATCTATCTTCATTTGATTCGCCGTCAAACGTATAAGTTCATCGCGTTCTTCACCTTCTGGCATCGTCTTTAGACGCTGAAAAACTTCAAAAAGGATATGTCCGTAATGACGAACTGGTATGCGTTCCATCGGATAAGGCATCGGTTCAGGCTTTGAAGAGATTCTATTTGCCGCACTAATATCATAGGGCCAGTCGATATCAAGCTTGAAATCACTCATTATTGCAAGGTGATCCCACAGCTTATGTTGATAGTCCCCACTCTCTTTTCCCTGTGGAAACATACGCTCCATGATGGCAATTATTGTCTCAGCGCAAGCCTGACGCTCTTCTTTTGTCTTTAAGTTCACGCAGAGATCCACCATATCTTGCACCTCACGTCCATACTCGGGCATGATTAGTTTCTCACGTTGTGTGTTGTAATCTAATCCTTCAATATTCATAATTAAAGCAGTTTCTTAGGCATTTTAGCTACAAAATCTTTCAAATAGAAAGGTACAAAGTAAGCTACATCCTCAAATTTCTCTTCGGCAAATCGCTTTTCTGCCAAGGGAAACATATTCTTTGCAAGTGGTAATATGTCTTTAATGTAACGGGCGTTAGGATGATTTATCTCACTCATACATTTGCCTGCACCATCTCCAAAGAAATAAACAATACCCTTATCTAAATAAGTTTTATAGGTTTCTTCAGTTACTACATCTGCCTGAATCGGTCGAACAACATGCAAAGCACGGTCAAACACCTCGGCATATACCTCCATTCTGCGGGCATCTAACATAGGAACCAGCAGCGCATCTTCCTCATTTGGATGCTCACCAAGTAACACTGGAACAGCCAAAAGCTCAAGCGTTGGTATGGCAATCAACTTTACATCGCGACCATAACAAATGCCTTTAGCCATTGAAGTACCTATACGTAGCCCCGTATATGAGCCAGGTCCGCAGCTCACTGCCACTGCATCAAGTTTCAAACCATGACTATCAATGAAAGAAAGTGCCTCATCTACGAACGCACCTAACGTCTCGTTGTGGTGCGGACCACTATGATCTTCCTTGTTAAAGATGCATTCTGCGTCATTACTCACGGCAACCGAGCACACCGTTGTACTCGTTTCAATGTTTAATATACACGACATAAATGAAAAATATAATCTTAATAAATTGCAAATTTACGCTTTTTTCCCACAAAATTATTACTTTTGCAGAAATTTAACGCGTAGCAATTATGATACAATCCATGACGGGTTACGGCAAAGCTGTAGTCACTTTTAAAGAAAAGAAGATTAATGTTGAGATTAAATCTCTAAACAGTAAGGCATTAGATTTGTCTGCCCGCATTGCCCCACTCTATAGAGAAAAGGAGATGGAAATACGCCAAAAGGTAGCTAAAAGCCTTGAGCGTGGGAAGGTAGACTTTGCCATTTGGATTGAAAAAGACGACGTTGTAGACGCTGCTTCCATTAATGCGGCGCTCGTAGAAAACTATTATAAGCAGATAAAAGATATCTCATTGCAAACCGGAATCCCTGAGCCTACCGATTGGTATGCCACTCTTCTGGCGCTCCCTGATATCACAACAAAGACTGAAAACGAAGAACTCACCAACGAAGAATGGGCAGTTGCCTCCACAGCTATTGACGAAGCACTCCATGCTTTGGTAGATTTCCGCAAACAAGAAGGGGCCGCTTTGCAACACAAATTCAACGAAAAGATTAATAATATCGAAGCCTTACTCGCAAGTATTGAGCCATATGAGAAGAGCCGTATAGAGAAAATACGACAGAATATCATTAAAGGTCTTGAACAAATTCCAAGTGTTGACTACGACAAAAACCGCTTAGAGCAAGAGCTTATCTATTATATTGAAAAGTTAGATATCAGCGAAGAGAAGCAAAGACTTACCAATCATTTGAACTATTTCCGTGAAACAATGCAAGAAGAAGGCCATGGTGTTGGTAAGAAACTTGGCTTTATTGCACAAGAAATGGGTCGAGAGATCAACACAACTGGTAGTAAGAGCAATCAAGCGGAGATGCAAAATATCGTCGTAAAGATGAAAGATGAGTTGGAACAAATTAAGGAACAGGTGCTAAATGCACTGTAAGTTAAAGATGAAAGGGCTCTACATATCTTCCCAAAGGGGTAGAACCTCTAAACAGATGCATCTTTCTTGCGACTAATTCTGAAATGAAACAGCTCTATAAATAGCAGAATTTAGATAATCCTTCAATAGTGAATAAAAGTAGGAAAGAATCTTCCTAATCAAAATAAACCATGATATTAAAGGATGAATATGATGAAACAAAACAACGACTTTCTTCATTCCAACGAGTCAGAACAAAGCAAACAACAACCAGAAGATTCTAAAAAAGATTCTCATTTGGGTGAGTTTCCTGGCCGACTCCTAATCTTCAGTGCGCCATCGGGCTCGGGAAAGAGCACCATTGTGCAATGGTTGATGAAAGAACATCCTGAACTTAATCTCCACTTTTCAATCTCGTGTACAAGTCGTGAGCCTCGAGGAACGGAGCAAAATGGCGTAGAATACTTCTTTCTTTCGCCCAAAGCATTCAAGGAAAAGATTGCAAACAACGAGTTCCTTGAATACGAAGAAGTTTATGAAAACCGCTTCTATGGCACACTAAAGTCTGAAGTTGAGGAGCAGATTGCACGTGGAGAGAACGTCGTTTTTGACGTAGATGTGAAAGGCGGATGCAACATAAAGCAATTCTTCGGCAGTCAAGCCATAAGCATCTTTGTACAACCTCCCTCGATAGAAGAACTGAGAAAAAGACTCAATGGACGTGGAACCGATCGGCAGGAGGTTATCGAACAGCGCATCGCAAAAGCTGAATACGAACTTTCTTTCGCACCAAACTTCGACCATATCGTTGTCAACGACGACCTCGAAACAGCCAAACAAGACACTCTTAGACTGATAACGACTTTCCTGAACAATAAATAAAAGTGGACGAAATAAGGCTCACTGCACCCCAAATCGGTATCTACGGCGGTTCATTTAACCCCATTCATATGGGTCATATATCGTTGGCTAAGACGCTACTTCAGCACACACGGCTCGACGAAATTTGGTTCATGGTGTCGCCACTCAACCCTTTTAAGCGCATGGACAACGACCTTTTAGACGACAACCACCGCTTAGAACTCACACAAAATGCCCTTGCTGACGAGCCAAACCTTATTGCTTGTGACTTCGAATTCCGCCTTCCTAAGCCCTCATATACCTATGATACGCTTTGTAAACTCCATGAAACCTACCCCCAAAATCAGTTTACACTCATCATAGGAGCAGACAACTGGGCGAACTTCGACCGCTGGAAAAACCACGATTTCATCCTCCATCACTACCCCATTATCATCTATCCGCGCAAACATTCGCCTATATGCACAACGCAACTCCCTAAGAATGTCACGCTCGAAAATACGCCGCTATACGATTTCAACAGTACGGATATCCGGCGACGCATTGCACATGGCATGTCGATTCATGGCATGGTGAAGCCTGAAATAGAAGCAAAAACAATACAATATTACCAAGAACTGCAAAAGAAAACAAATCTTTCAGAGAATTTCTAAGGTGAATCGACCTACCGAAAGATGTTTGTTGGGGGGATAGATTGAGGGAAATAAAGCCTCTCCCCCAGCCCCTCCCCGAAGAGGGAGGGGAGTAGTTAGTCGTGGAAATGGAGGTGGTTGTTTGAGGGTTAATTAGAGGTGGTGATGTTGTTGATAATTAAAGGTGAAATGGTTTAGTGTAAATCATCGCGCAATTTGCCGTGTTTTACCGTATGAAATGATAGAGATTATCGCATAAAATGATAGAGATTATCGCATAAAATGATGCAAATTATATTATGCTTTTTATTATTCAACGCCGTAGGTGTTGTGCTTTTGATAGCCCAGGGTTGCCAAACGATAGTGCAGGCTACCCTGGGTTAGCATATGGTTTGCGTGGAACAACGCCGTAGGTGTTGCGCTTTTTCGACGTAATCCACCATATTTTCTGGCGCGAGATAATGTAATTCATGTTACGGATTGAACATTTCAACGCCATAGGTGTTACGCTTTCTAAGCGTAATCCGCCATGAATCTCCTCGCTATACCCATGTTTTCTCAAAGAAAACTCAACACTTACAGCGTTGAATCCCCTTGCAACCATTTACCCAGGGTAGGCTCGTTCCTCGCCAACCCTGGGCTATCAAAAGAACAACACCTACGGCGTTGCGTGGTGAGCGCATTCGTGTTAACAGATATATTCATTGAAATATTAGCCCATTTTGCTATTAATTTATTCGCATGTTATCCTTTATTGTATTATAAAATGAATATTTCAACGCCATAGGTGTTACGCTTTCTAAGCGTAATCCGCCATGAATCCCCTCGCTATAACCATGTTTTCCCAAAGAAAACTCAACACTTACAGCGTTGAATCTCCTTGCGAACGTTTACCCAGGGTAGGCTCGTTCCTCGCCAACCCTGGGCTACCAAAAGGACAACACCTACAGCGTTGCATGGTTGCAACATTCGTAATGATTCATGAATCCATTGGAACATCGCTATAAAACAAATACTATTATGCACCAAAAATCTTCGTTATGCCAAATACATTCATTGGAAAACCATTTTTATACCTATGGCATTGACGACCGACATCATTTACATTGGTGTGTATCATGCCACATATTATTGATGCAATACCTACACATTAAGAAATAATCAGCGATTGATAATGTTATGTTTTCAGAAGGATAGTAAACCGCATAAATAGAGGATGTGGGCTGTTTGGATAGCAGTGAGGAAACCAATAATATAGTTAAATAAACAAAAATGAGTACAACGGGTCGATTATCTTTGTATATTTGCGAACGACATAAAGTTTAATAATCGTATAATTTAACCGGAAAACATGATGAATATCCCTACAGTTTTTTTGTTAGTACCATTGGCTTCGGTCACAGCGCTATGCATGTCATGGTATTTTTTCAGTGAAATGATGAAGGAAGAAGAAGGAACACTGAAGATGAAAGAAATCGCTTCGCACGTTAGAAAAGGGGCAATGGCCTACCTACGCCAGCAATATAAGGTTGTGGGAATAGTCTTTTTGGTGCTTGCTTTGCTTTTCGCCTTCATGGCTTATGCCTTAAAAATACAAAATCCTTGGGTGCCAATAGCCTTTCTTACGGGTGGTTTCTTCTCGGGACTTGCCGGATTTTTCGGCATGAAAACAGCTACTTATGCCTCTGCACGCACGGCAAACGCAGCGCGAAAAGGGTTGGATTATGGGTTGAGAGTAGCCTTTCGGAGTGGTGCTGTGATGGGACTTGTCGTTGTAGGACTTGGACTTTTAGACATTGCGATATGGTTTTTGATTCTCAGTTTCGTATATTCGGATGGCAACATTGCCTTGATAACAATCACAACTACTATGCTCACATTCGGTATGGGGGCATCAACGCAGGCACTTTTTGCACGTGTTGGTGGAGGCATCTATACGAAAGCAGCCGATGTTGGGGCTGACCTCGTGGGAAAAGTTGAGGCAGATATTCCCGAAGATGACCCTCGAAATCCGGCTACTATCGCTGATAATGTGGGCGACAATGTGGGTGATGTGGCTGGCATGGGTGCCGATTTATATGAGAGTTACTGTGGAAGCATCTTATCGACTGCAGCACTTGGGGCCACAGCCTTTGCCTTAAATGGCGATATGCAGCTACGGGCTGTCATTGCACCAATGATTATTGCCGCCGTAGGTATATTCCTTTCACTCATCGGAATCTTTCTCGTTCGTACGAAAGAAGGGGCAGACATGAAAGCCTTGTTACGCGCTTTAGGACTTGGAACGAATGTAAGTGCGGTATTGATTGCCGTGGCTTCGTTTGTGATTCTTTATCTTTTAGGCATAGAAAACTGGCTCGGCTTGTCATTTTCTGTTATCAGTGGGCTCGTGGCTGGCGTCATTATAGGACAAGCAACAGAGTATTATACCTCGCAAAGTTACCGTCCTACGCAGGAGATTGCAAAGGCAAGTGAAACGGGTTCGGCTACAGTTATCATCAAAGGGCTGGGTACTGGCATGATCTCTACATGCATTCCTGTGTTAGTTATCGCCTTAGCCATCATGCTAAGTTACCTTTGTGCCAATGGGTTTGATATGAGTATGCGAGCTGATTCCATAAGCCATGGCCTCTATGGAATAGGGATTGCCGCCGTGGGAATGCTCTCAACACTCGGCATAACGCTTGCAACAGATGCCTATGGACCTATTGCTGACAACGCTGGCGGTAATGCAGAGATGAGCGAATTAGGGCAAGTGGTGAGACAACGCACGGATGCTCTCGACGCATTGGGCAACACTACAGCGGCCACAGGCAAGGGGTTTGCCATAGGAAGTGCGGCACTTACGGCCTTAGCTTTACTCGCTTCGTATGTAGAAGAGATAAAGATTGCCATGGTAAGAGCCGTCGAAGAAGGTCGTCATTTCATTGACTATGCGGGACAATCCTTTGATCCTTCGCAGGCAACGATGCCCGATTTTATGAACTTTTTCCAAGTAACATTGATGAATCCCAAGGTACTTGTGGGGGCATTTATAGGTGCAATGGCAGCCTTTCTCTTTTGTGGTTTGACGATGGGTGCAGTCGGAAGAGCGGCCCAATCTATGGTAGAAGAGGTGAGAAGACAATTCAAAGAGATTAAAGGAATATTAGAAAAGACGGCGCAACCAGACTATGGTCGTTGTGTGGAAATATCCACAAAGAGTGCTCAAAAGGAAATGATTATTCCGAGTTTACTGGCAATCGCCATCCCCATTGTAGTCGGAATATTGCTTGGAGTGGCAGGAGTCTTAGGCTTGTTGGTAGGTAGTTTGTCGGCAGGATTTACCTTGGCAGTCTTCATGGCCAATGCAGGTGGCGCATGGGACAATGCAAAGAAGATGGTCGAAGAAGGCCATTTCGGAGGTAAAGGGTCTCAAAGTCATAAGGCAACGATAGTGGGTGACACGGTGGGCGACCCCTTTAAAGACACTGCCGGGCCAAGTCTTAACATCTTAATCAAGTTGATGTCTATGGTAAGTATTGTCATGGCAGGACTTACAGTGGCTTTTATTTGAGTATGCTTCATAGCTTTTCATCAGATAAAGAGGATGAATAGGATTACAAAAAAGCATTAAAATGCATTGCGATTATCTGAATATTACGCAATAAAAAAACAGAAAAAATATTGCAAGAGAATGCAGATTATGTTATTTTTTGTATACCTTTGTGGCATAATTTACACTTTTAAGACAAATAAAATTTTATGAACAAAACATTGTCAAGCATGCTTTTAGGTGCATGCTTCATGCTAAGTGCAACGCCATCTATGGCACAGTTCAACCTTAAAAAAGCTATTGGAGGAGCATCAAAGGCTGTAAAAGCAGCAACTTTAACCGATGCTGACGTAGCAAACTATGTGAAAGAATACATTGATTGGATGGATAAACACAATCAAGTTTGCCCTGAAAACAATCCCTATTCAATTCGTTTGAAGAGATTAACTCAAGGACTTAACGACGTAGAAGGTATTCCTTTGAACTTCAAAGTCTATTATGTCACCGACGTAAATGCCTTTGCTTGCGCCGATGGTAGTGTGCGTGTGTTCTCTTCTTTGATGGACATCATGACCGATGATGAGTTACTTGGCGTCATAGGACACGAGATAGGACACGTTGCTCACAAGGATTCTAAGAATGCTTTCCGTACAGCTTTGCTCGCATCGGCATTCAAAGATGGAGTCTCTTCCACGGGAGGTAAGGCCGCAACGCTTAGCGATTCACAGTTCGGAGAGCTTGGAGAAGCGTTGTTGAATGCTACATATTCGCAGAAGCAGGAAAGCAATGCAGACGCTTACGGCTATGACTTCTTGAAGAAAAATGGAAAGAATCCTTGGGCAATGGCTTTGTCGTTTGAGAAACTTAAGAAGCTCGAAGAGGACTCAGGTTACCAGAAAGACAGCAAGTTTAAGCGCATGTTCTCGTCTCATCCAGACTTAGATAAGCGCATAAAAGTAATGAGTGAGCGTGCAACGAAAGACGGATTTGCTCGTCCAGAGAATAAGATGCCAGAGCAACCTGTTGTAAAGAAGGTCGTAAAAGGAAAGAAAAAGTAACATCATTCAATTTATAAAATTACCTATATGAAGAAAAAACTGACAACAATCTTGGTAATAATGCTCTGCTTTGTGGCTCAATATGCAGAAGCGTTTCGCATTAGAGTGAAGGTGCCAAGCAGCAATCAAGGCGGTGGAGACAGTTCATCTTGGATCTCAACTGCCGTTATTTGTGGTATCATCCTTTACGTTGTAATAAAGTATTGGTCATTCTTTAAGCAGTTATTCCGCTTCTTTACCTCCAGCGCTAAGGTTGAAAAGAATACTGATTTGACACAAGATCAACAACGAAAGCTATTGTTAAGTGGTGTATTTGCAGCACAAAAGGCAGCTTTATACAATGTAGTTAAGACGGGATTAACAGCAGATGAGCGTGAGAAGATGTTCAATCAAGGTTGGAATATCAGTGACCAAGCATCGGCAATCGAAACACTTGACTATTTGAGATTATCGGGTACACGTCGCTATTTCCCTCAAGTTGTCGAAGCTTTGAAGCTTAAAAACAAGCAAGAAATACAGCAATATCTCCGTGATACCTTTGAAGATAGCGAGGATATCAATAATTGTTGGGAGCAAGTTCAATTCGCTTTTGAGTCTATGGACCCTCTAATGAAGGAACACATCATTAGTAATGAGGCCGACTTTTCACGCATTGGACCCGATGCATGGGACGCTGGTCGTCTTGTGTTCATAGCCAGATTGTGTCGCGAAGCAAACTATATCAACGACGAACAACTTTGGAAATATGTTGATGCTGCAGACGAAATAGCACATAGAACGCTTACTTCTTGGGAAGACTTTGGTAAGAGTTACATCATTGGTCGTTGCTTGTGGTGTGGTGCTTCAAATTACTTCGAGGTGATGGCAGGCCATGCTAAGGACATGTATACTAAGCCAAATAGTCCTTGGAAGACTTTCCCTTTCGCTTAATATGAATCTAATCACGAGATGAAAATAAAGATGTTTCTTTATTAGTCGAATCAAATGGGCTGATAAAGAGACACTAAACACAAACTATAAAAATTAAAAACGAGCAATATGAAAAAGAGAATTATCTACAGTTTAGTATTGATATTAGGCCTGTATGCACAGGAAGCAATGGCTTTAAGACTTCGAATCAGAGTACCAAGTGGCTCATCTGACGGCTCAACAGGAGGCTATACATGGATTGTTTACATCATAGTTGGTGTGCTTATTGTTATTGGTTTATATCAATATTTCCTTAAAGCAAAGGCTACTTTACGCCAGTTTGGCAGTGGACTTCGAACCGATTCAAACTCAAATCTCAGTCAAGATCAACAGCGAAAGATGTTGCTTAGCGCCATCTATGCAGAGAATGATAAGTGTTATTTGAATGCTATTAAGACGGGATTAGTGAAAGATGATTGCGCAGAACTGCTCAAAAGAGACTGGGGTATCTATGACCATAGCTCGGCAATTGACGCTTTAGACGATCTGAAATTAGCTTGCACAAAAGACTATATGCCAAATATTGCAGAGGCATTCAAGTTGAAAGAGCAGAAAGCTATTGAGCAATATCTCAACGAAACGTTTGTAAACAAGAATGAAGCTAAGGCATGTTCTAAACAGATTGAACGCGCTTTCAAGACTATAGGCAATTTAGTTAAGGAAGGAATTGTTAGAGATGAGGCCGACTTTACACGTATAGGTGGCATTGGTTTTGAGGCAACTCGTCTGGTCTTTATTGCTCGTATGTGCGCTGAAAAGAAGTATATCAGCGAGGAAGAAATGTGGCAATATGTTGACTTTGTAGACGAATTGGTTCACAAATCGCTTTCTTCTTGGGAAGACTATGGCAAGAGTTACATCATCGGTTACACTCTTTGGGGTGCTGATAGCTATAGCATGGGTCAGACAAAGAAGATATTTAACAAGCTCATTAGCGACCCAAAGAGTCCTTGGACGACTTTCTCTTTCGCTAAAAAGGCTTAATCTTTATAGATTATTCCCCATAGTTAAACTTATTATTTCACTCAGAAAGCATCCTTATAGGGTGCTTTCTTTCTTTTTCTTCGACTTCATTTGCGCGTGCTTTCCCTGCATTCTTTTCCATGGAAAGCGTCACTTCGCCCAGCCATTTCTATTTCAAAATTCTTTCTTTTGTTTGCATTATCTGCCTCAAATGTCGTATATTTGCACCAGACACAGCACGTTTTATGCATCTGAATGAAGAGTTTTGCCTTTTCATTTCAGTGATTTTGCTGGCGAAAGTGTCTCAATAGGAATCATAAGAGCATTCAAACGACAATGAAACAAATCATCAATCACTTCACAGATGATGACCTTTATAAGCTTTCTATGTGCTGTTCGGTCATCGATAATTACCCTCGTGCCCAAGTAAAATACCAGTTTGTAGACCGCAATAACACGGTATATCCCACTGGGTTTGCTGACGAATTGCATCGTCAAATCGAAGCCTTAGAGGGCGTTATCATTACAGATGACGAGATAGATTTCATGAAACGGCGATGCAGTTACATGCCGCATTGGTTCTTTACTTACCTCCGTGGCTATAGGTTTTCACGCGAATGGGTCAACGTTTCACAAGATATTGACGGGCATCTTCACGTGGAATTTGAAGGCAGTTGGTCGGATACCATCCTCTTAGAAGTAAAGGTTCTGGCGATGATCTCAGAGCTTTTCTACATCATGACAGGGCAGATTGCAAGGTTAGATTACGTGCAGTTGTATAACAAAACGTGTCAAAAAGCAGAACGATTGTTGGCTGCTGGCTGTGTGTTTTCAGACTTTGGAACACGTCGGCGCGCCTCTTTTGAAGCCGAAGATACGGTGGTTCGTGCATTGAAAGACACCTATCAGAGCCGTGATTGGAAAGGAAGACTCGTGGGAACAAGCAATGTTTACATCGCCATGACCCACGATTTACAACCTGTTGGCACTATGGCGCATGAGTTTATTTGCGCGATTGGTGGTATGTTTGGGCCGCAAATGGCCAATCACTTAGCGATGAATGCCTGGCGAAACACCTTCCGTGGTGCCCTCGGTACATATCTTTATGACTCTTTTGGATGGGATATCTTCTCGTTAAACTTCTCAGAAGACTTTGCAAATCTATTCAAAGGACTACGCATCGACTCTGGAAATAACTACGAACAACTAATGAAAATCGTGGCGAAATATCGTTCACTTGGCATTGATTCTCGTACAAAACAGGTTGTGTTTTCAAATGCGTTAAACACTGATTCGGCAATAGAAATTCAGCAATATGCAAAAGATTATTGCCTGCCTTCATTCGGAATAGGTACTCATTTCACCAATGATTTCGAAGGTATTGAGCCAATGAATATTGTCATTAAACTTGTTGCATCGAAAATAACAGAGTGTTGGCCCTACTATAATGACACATGTAAGCTCTCCGAAGACCTCGGAAAACACACAGGAAAGCCTGAAGTCATCCGCCGTTTTATGGAGGCTTTGCACATGAAAGAGTAGAAAACACCTCATCATTTGAATATTGCAACCATGCAACGTTATAAGCGTTGTGCCAATATTCCAATGGATGCATCTACCATGATGAATGTTGTAACTATACAATGCCGTAGGTGTTATGCCGGTATTCCAATGAACAAATCTGCCACCATGAATGTTCTCACCACGCAACTCGGTACGAGTTGTTCTTTTGATAGCCCAGGGTTGGCGAGGAACGAGCCTACCCCGGGTAAACGTTAGCAAGGAGATTCAACGCCATAGGTGTTGAGCTTTCTTTGAGAAGGCATGGTTATAATGAAATATTTTATGGCAGATTAATAAGAAAAAGCGCAACACCTACGGCGTTGTTCCCCACAAACCATATCCTAACCCAGGGTAGCCTGCACTATCGTTTGGCAACCCTGGGCTATCAAAAGCGCA